>Ga0315284_10010177_pt1 | contig 13396 bp, 9 predicted proteins | sample YL17G09_16_MG_FD_203696 | JGI IMG/M metagenome (GOLD analysis project Ga0315284, IMG submission 203696) | Sediment microbial communities from Yellowstone Lake, YNP, Wyoming, USA - YL17G09_16 | ecosystem: Environmental > Aquatic > Freshwater > Lake > Sediment | place: USA: Wyoming | collected...
ACCCTAACCCTAACCCTAACCCTAACCCTAACCCTAACCCTAACCCTAACCCTAACCCTAACCCTAACCCTAACCCTAACCCTAACCCTAACCCTAACCCTAACCCTAACCCTAACCCTAACCCTAGCACCCTAAAACCTAAACCTAAACCTAAACCTAAACCTAAACCTAAACCTAAGCTGGGGGTGAGATGGTTACAGGTCGATTTCAACTGGCGCATACACCGGCCCCTTTTGTGGGTTGTACAGGGCCTGCACCTCTTCCGCCTCCTCATGCGCCTCCACCTGCGCCAATTGATCTGGACTCAACACGACCCCCAATGGAACGCTGTTGAGACTCAGGGTCGCCGGCGAGTCGCCTGCCTGGGGCGCGGGCGTTGCGACGACGGTTAGTTTTCTCGCGTCGAGCACCAGGGTCGCCTGGGAAAGCCGACGCCCGGTCGCGGCCCCAGCAGTGGAGCACCCAGTCTTGATGTCGCCCGCGGAAAACAGCTCCACGGACGTAAACAGAGGGGCGGCAGGCCATCCCGCCGTGCCGCACTCGTACTTTTTCGCGTCGAGCGGGCCACCGCCCGGGGGCGTCACCTCGAACACGAGCTTGCCAATCGAGGGCGGTCCCGATTTTGCTATGCCGATCCAGAGGCCACTGATGAAGCCGGATCCAACAGGAATCGTGACCACAGACGCCGCGTTGGCCGCGGTGGCACACGCGTAATTGCCGTTGGTGCACGCAATGCCAGCAACGATGCCGTCGCCATTCACCAAGCAGAGAATGTCGCCCGTGGGCTGGCTCGAGACGCCGCCGACGGGCGCGGGTTGCAGCACAAAGGCCGAGCCGCCGAGCGTCATGTTTTTTGTCGCGCGCAGCGACGCGATTGCCGTGGTGACGTTGGGCTTGGCTCCCAGCATGGCCGCGTTGGGCTTGAGCACTGCCAGCTTTTTAACGGCGGTGGCGTTGAGGGCGGGCAGCTGGGGGGAAGGGGGGGAGGGCGGGGGGGGGACGGGTGGGCAGCGTGCACGCGCGACATCGACCGAAGACGGACGCGCCGACACTCCACCCTTTCTTTTTCGCTCGATTCTGCCCGCTGATCGCGCACGCTCCCAGGAGCGCCCACTCGACCGGAAAAAGGGGCCGCCCCTCCCCCACGCTGCCATTGGCATCGAAACAAGTGCGAGCGATGGCCCCTTCGCTCTTGCTTCTCACCCCAGCAACCGGTACGGCGGATGCAGCAACGAGCAAGCCGAGGCATGCTGTGTGAGGACGAGGGAGGAGACGGAGAGTCGAGTGGGTCCTGCGACCGGAAGGGGGGGCGCGCGCGCCCTCCCCCACAGGCAAAGCAAAAAAAGCGCACCGAACAGACGCGCCCATGTCGTCCGAGTCATGGCGGTGGGCGCCGCCTGAACGAAAGAGAGACGGGCAACGGGGAGAGAGGGTTGGCGTTAGGGTGATGAGAGGGGCGACCAAGCCAACCGCCAACCGACGGACGGGGCGCGCGAGGTTGGGGTCGCGGGGCGTGGCGGTCGGTGCGGGCGGCAGCGACGCGGCAGCGGTTGCGCGCCAAGGCGTTTCTCCTGCGCAGCCCACCCGATCCGCCACCCGCCCGCCTCGATGGCGCGCGGCGGCCTGGCGCCATTGGCGAGTTTGCCTGCCGCCCGGGGCCGCCCGCCCGCGCCCCCATGCGGCGTCAACAGACGCGAGCGGCGCCGTGGCGGGTGCGCGGGGTCGAGGCTGCGGGGCGGCCACTGGGGCGAACGCAACAACCCACAGCCTCGGTCGAGAATTAAATCGCGCCCGCGCCCGCGCCCGCGCGGCGGCCACGCAGCCGTGGCCGTGCGGGGGTGGCCGATTTGGGGTACGCGCGGAGGCGTGAGGAAACGGCGCGCGTGCCGGCGCGGCGCGGGCGCGCATGCCGCGGCGGAAGGGGACCGCGTGCCCACCCCCCCCGTGCCGCCGCCGGCGGTGGCGCCCGACCCGGCCGCGGACTCACCGACGAGGTGGGGAGGGTGGTCGGAGAGCGGGACCGGTTGGGAATGTTGTGAGGTGTGCGCAGCGCGCATGTTGAAACCAAACCACCACCGCTTTCCGCGCCGTGCGTGGCGGTTGGCGGCCGCCCGCCCCCCCCCGCAAACTCGGAGGGGCACGCCGCCGCGCCGCGGCAGGGGCCGACCGGCCGCGACCAGGCGTGCGCGCGGCATCGCCCATCGGGCCGCCGCTGGCGCGCAGGGACTGGATGCGTCGACGTTGGGCGTGCCGATGGTGGCGGGCGGGACGCGGTGGGCCGGCGGGCGACGGCGGGCGGGCGCGCGGCCACGGCAGTGGCGCTGCCGACCGCCTCGCCAGCCAGCAGGGAGACCGGCGAGCAGGCGGCGGGCGCGCGGCCGGCTTTGAGGAAGAGCACGGCGGCGGCCTCAGAGAGAAGAGCGGTCGGGGGCGTGGTCGGGGTCGTGGCGAGCGCCGCGCCGCGCCGTCCCCCCTGCCCCCTCCCTCTCCCCTTCCCTCTCTCAGCACGGCGTCGTACGCAAACGCGATCCAGCCCTCCACGCCCAGCACGCCCGCGGCGACCTCCACGCCCAGCACGCCCGCGGCGAGCTCGCCGACGAGCAGTGGCCCGCGCGGGCGCGGGCGCCGCGGCGCACACTCGCTCAGCCGACCCCTCTCTCCATCGCGCGCGTTGCAGGCCACCTCCAGCCTCCAGGAAGCATCCATCATCAAATGGGTTGCCGGGGCGGGGCGGGTCAGTGTCATCTGCTATCGGCCGAGAGAGACTCGAAGCATTGTTCAAGGGTTACTATTTGATGAAAGCACTCACTGCCTCCCGCTCTCAAAAACCCTGCCTCCCTCTCCCGCACGCGCATCTCTGAACCGGGACACGCACGAGAGGGCGCCCGACCACGATGGGCGCTGCCGCTGTCGCGGCGACCGACTGGCGCGCGGACGAGCCCTTCCCGCCAGCCCACCCTCTCGGGCGTGCCGGCCTCTACCATCTCACACGCCCGCCCACTTGCCCGCATCCACCCTCAAATCGTCATAATCCACAACTGCACAAGCCCGCTTGCCGTCGCCGATCGCATAGTGGTGGTGCCACCCAAAGGAGAGCCGTGTGCACTGCGCATGGGGCGGGCGCGGGGTGCCGCCACGATCGCCTGGGGCCTGACACGAGGTTTGTTAGTGTGCAGGCGGCAAGCTAGAGCGGCACCACCCCCCACAGCCGCCACCGCTGCGCCACGACTCTTGGGGGGACACTTATTTCACAAAGGCCGGCACCTTCCCCGCCGCCCTCCCCAGCGCGCGCCCGCGCAGCCCGCCCCCCCTGTCGCGACATCCCTGGTGTTGTGTGGCGTCGCTCTGCGCGCGCACGCAGCGTCCCCGAAAGCAGGCCTCGGTCGCGGCGCGACGAGGCCGCGGCTCGCGCGTAGCGCAGCGCCGGCGGCACACCCATGACGGTTGTGGTGGTTCTTTCCTTGACTCGCTACCCGAGGGCAAGTGGCGTTCAGCCCTTGACGGTCCAGGCAGACACGTTCTGGGGAACAAGGTGAGGGGAGGGGGGAGGTTGGGCGGACTGCGCGCAAACTCGCGCGCGCTCAAAACCCCACGCGCGCCCCGCCCGCCCATCCCCATGGCGTTCCCACCTTCTTGGCGAGGAGCGCGGTCTTGTTGAAGCGGGAGTTGAGCGAGGCGATCTGGGGGGAGGGGGGGGGGAAGGGCATGAGTGTGAGCGCGGCAACCGCGCGTGCGCCGCCCCCCTACGGCCGCCGTCGACGCCTCGCCGCCGCCGCTTGCTCGCTCCACTCACGATCGCGGTTTTGTTGATCTTCGCGGTCCACTCGTTGGCGGCCTCAAAATCGGCAGAGTCGTCCATGACGCCTTCGGCCTCGAACTTTTTCGTCTTGTTGAAGCGGGCGAGCTAGGGCGGGAGAGGGGAGGGGGTCGTCGGGCCGCGGTCGCTCCCGCCACCCCGCGCTCTCTCTCTCCCCTCCGCACACCGCCGGCCACCCCCTCGCCGCGCCACTTTTGTGCTCACCTTGGCGAGGAGGGCCGACACGAGGAACTCGTCGTCAGCCGCCTCGGGCGCGTCCCACTTTTTGGTGGCAGTCATGTTCTTGGCGGCGAGCTGTTTCGAGGGCGGGAATGAGCGATTCTCGCCGCGTATCGGTCACTCCCCCACCCCCCCCCCTCGCCGCGCCACTTTTTTGCCCACCTTGGCGGCGAGCAGGGCCGACATGAGGAACTCGTCTTCAGCAGCCTCGGGCGCGTCCCACTTTTTGGTGGCAGTCAGGTTCTTGGCGGCGAGCTGTTTGGAGGGCGGGAGTGAGCGACTCTTGCCGCGGCCGCGCCCTCGCCACCACCATTCCCCCGCCCTCACCTTGGCTTTCAGGGCCGCAAGCAGGAACTCATCATCCGCGGCCTCGGGCGCGTCCCACTTGCGCGTGGCGTTCTTCTTGGCCATGAGCATGGCCTTCAGGAGGAGGAGCGTCTCGTCGTTGGACGCCGCTTCGGGCGCCGCGAAATGGGTCATGTTCTTCTTGGCCGCCAGCATGGCCTTGAGCAGGGCAAAGGTCTCGTCGTCGGCAGACTCCGAGGCAGAGTATTTGACGGTCTTGTTGAACTGGGCAGAGCGACGGACGCGACGGGGTGGGCCAAGCGATCGCGCGCGCCGCCGCCTCCCCTCGACCACCGCCCCCCCCTCGCTCAATGGGCACCCACCTTGGCCGCCTTCCACTTGGTGAGGGTGGCGAGCATGGACGACAGGAGGAACTCCGAGTCGGCCGCGTCGGCGGAGACCGCGTCGACCGCGGCGTCGTTGGCCGACTCCATCTGATGCGAACAAGGGGGTAGAGGGTGAGTTGTTGACGTTGGGCGCACGACCTCGGCTGGGCGGGGCGCGGGGGGGGCGCGCGACACGCGAGCCCGCGCCCGGACAGGGCTCGACCCGGCGCCCGCCCCCGCTTCTGATGCCCCAAGTTCACCCCCCCCGCGCTCCGGACGATGGGCGGTGCGTTGCCGTGGGGCGGGTCGGGGGCCAAACGGCCGCCAGCCAGCCACAAGCGCCCCCCCCATTCAAACGACGAGACCAACAGACCGGGGCGGCCGCGGCTGCGGCGCGCCCGCCGTCGCCGCCAAAGGGGCGAGAGCGACGCGATCGCCCGTCCGGGGCGGATGCAAAGCCGCGGGCGGCGCGCACCGCCCCCATGCCGCGCCGCGCGCCGCACGAACCGCACGGACGAAAAGCGCCACCCGCCCGCCCGCGCCCGCCGCAGCCGCGCCCAACGACCGAGTATGGATGCCGCCGACGCCGTGGGGCGGCGGCCGGGCCGCGGCCGCGCGGGGAGCCGCGCCAAACCCTGCGCCGCGCGCATCCCCATCCCTCCCGATCCCTCTCCCCTCCTCACCTGGGCGAACGAGCCCACGGCGAACAGCGCCAGCAGCAGGAAGGCCTTGGAGGCAACCATGGTGGAAGAGGAGAGGGGAGGGGCTGAGGAATAGGGTGGGAGGGGGGCGTCGATGCGCGGGCGCGCGCGATTGGCGCGCGCACGTCGCGGGCGTCGCGGGCGCGCGCGCGCGCCGGCGCGCCCGCCCAGGGGCGGGCTGCCGCTGCAGGCGCACGCGTCGAGGGGCGGTGGGGCGGCGGGCGGGCGGGGGACGCACCGGGGTGGAGGCGGGAGGAGTTGTGAGAGGGGCGCTGCGCGCGCCGCGCGCGCCGCCGCCCCGCGACCGCCAACGGCCCGCCGCTGGAGCCACAGTCGCACAAGTGAGCGCCCGCCCGCCCCCGCCCCCGCCGACCCAAACACGCACACACACAAAGCGAAAGCCGTCACTCGCCGCCGCCTGGCTCCCCGTCCCCGCCGCGCCGCGAGTAGAGCAGCAGGTACGCCTCGCACGCGAGCACCGCCGCCTCGTCCACCCGCTCCACGTGCGCATCCGAGGCGCGGTGCCAGGGGTGGTGGCCGGGGCGGTCGCCGCCCCCCTCGCCTGCGTCCCCTGGCCCCCCTTTGCGGTACGCGACGTAGTGCCCGCCCCGCATCGACCCCAAATGCTCCACGACGCCCGCCAGCTCGTACTCCGCGCCGGCCAACCCTGGCGCCAAGCATTCCGGTGGCACCACGGAGCCGAGCGAGAGCGACGCGGGAAACGCGACGTGCCCGCCCAGCTTGCGCAGGCGGCCGCCCGCATCCCGCGCAAAGCGCTTGAGGTGCAGGGTGAGGAGAGGAGGAGCATCGCGCAGCGCGTAGCGCTTGGTGCAGGAGCCGTGGAGCGGAGGAGTGGGGAGCGCGGGCGGCGGCGGCGCGGCGGCCGCGTCGCCGCCCCCGCCAGCGTTCTCCATCCACCGCCCCTTGACCGGAGGACTCCCCGGCCCGAAGAACGCGCGCTGCGACGGCGACGGCGACGGGCTCAGAGCCCCCGCGCCGCCAGGCCACTCCCACGCGCCCGCCGGCGTCGACCCGCGCACGCGCCACGCGCCGGTCGCGCCGTCCCGGTCGAGCGCCAGGCCCGCGCCCGCCATGCGGCGCACGCCGGGCACACCGCCGGCGGCGACCATGTCCGCCGTGCAGTCCATCAGCGCCTGCGCCGCGCCGCGCACGCGCGCCTGCTCCGCTTCGTCGTCGGAATCGAGCACGGGGTCGATGGGCACAGACGCAACAGCCACCGAATCCGGGAGCAGCGCTATTGTCGCTTCATCGTCGTCCTGCGGGTGCAGGGCGACGTGGAGCTCGCCGCGGGAGGAAGCATCCGCTTCCGCCGTCACCAGCATGCACACGCCCTCGTGGCGCAGGGGGCGCACGAACGGTTCCTCCCCGCGCGCCGCGCGCCCAAAGTCGGTGCCGCGCTGCTCGGCCGAGCCGGGGACGACGTGGACGGAGGGGGCCTGGCCGCAGAAAGACACCGACCGCCGCAACGCCGACCCCGGCCGCGCGGGCGTGCGGGGCGAGGTTTGGGGAGGCGTCGCGACGCGGTCCCCTTCCCGCTCCTTGACCTTGGCCGGGCACGCCCACTCGACCGATTCCGCCGCGAAAAAGGCGGCGAGGCAGGCGGCCAGGTCGGCGCCCGGCGCGACGAGGTCCCACGAGGCGGACGCGGAGCCAAAGCCCATGCCGTCGAAGAGGCCGCAGAGGCCGGGCGTGGCGGCAGCCTCGTCGTCAGAGGAGGATGAGGAAGAGGAAGAAGAAGAGGAGGACGAGAGCGCGGCCTCCGCGGCGGCCCCCTCCTTCTCGCTCGCCGGCGGCGCGTACAGCCGCCCCACGTCGTCAAACGCGGCCGGGTCTGTCGGGGGCGGCACAGCGGCCTCGCGCGGGGGCGAGGAAGCGGGGCTGAGGAGGAGGGAATGGTCGGGTCGCGGCCGCCCCCTCCACCTCCCACACCACCCTCATCATACTCACTGGAGCAGCATGCCGCCCTCGTCGCCCGCGCGCGCGCCAGCAAACGGGCTCTCCGGCCCGAGCTCGCCGCCGCCCGGCGACGACCCCGCCGCCGCCGCCGCCTCAAACGGGTCGGGCGGCGGCGACCCGGGCGCCGGCACGTCGATGGGGGCCGTGGGGGCGGGGGTGGTGGGGCGAGGAGCGGACGAGGCGGACGACGGCGCGTCGGCGTCAGCGTCGGCGTCGGCCGCCGCCTTTTCGCGCTGCGCGTCCGCCTTGGCCGCCCGCTTGCGCTGCTTGGCGGTGAGAGGAGCGGTCGGCTTGGGCTTGGGCCGGGGCGGGAGGGCCGAGGCCGAGGCCGACGACGCGTCGGGCACCACCGGCACGGGCAGGCTCAGGTCCATGAAAGCCTCCAGGCTCTCGGACGCTTCCCCGCACCCGCACACGAGCCGGGACGCGAGCAGGCCGCCAAACACGCGCTCGGCAAACGACGCCGACGCGCGCGGCGGCGGCGGAGGACCCATCGCGGGCGCGCCCTTTTTCTTGCCTTGGCCTTGGCCCTTTTTCCCGTCCTCGTCCGTCCGCACCCCGTCCAGCAACACGCGCAGCAGCTCGTGCGCGTCCTGCTGCTGGCGCCCGCGAAAGGAGGGCGCGGCTTTGACGACCGCCGCGAGCAGCGGCGCGGGCGAGTGCGTGCCGCTGCCGCCCGCCGCCAGAGCAGCGACGACCGAGGTCAGGGCGCGAGCCATGGCGCCGCCAGAGGCCGGCGAAGGCGCGCCGTAGTGCCCGCGCACGAGCGGCGCGGCGGCCAGCATCTGGGGACGAGGGACGAGGGGGGTCGGCGGGCCCGATCGAGGGCGACGGAAGCCCTCGTGCGCCGCGTCGACCACCACGGCGCCCGCGGCGGGCCGCGAGGACCGGCGCGGCCGCCGGCCGCCATCCGCGCCCCGGTCCCTCCTTCCTCTCTCCTACCTGCAGCACCGAGTTGAAAAAGCACGTGTTGCCCAGATTCTGCAGGCCCACGGGCGCGGCGGCAGCGCCGCTGGACGCGGCGGCCGCGGTCGGCGCGGCCGGCTTCTTTTTGTTGCTCTTGCCCGCCTTTTTCTTTGCGCCGCCGCCGCCGCCGCCCTTTTTGCCGCCCTTAGCCATGGCGGCAAGGGCGGGAGAGAGGGGGCGAGTGACGGTGTGGGGGCGAGGCTCTCTCTGCGGCGGCGCGCGCGCTCGCTCACACCACACACGCCGGCGCCACCGCCCCCGGCCCCCGCCCCCGACACGGCAGCGGCCCCGCCCGCGCCCGCCGCCAGAGGCGCGCGGCCAACGGGTCGACCGCGGCCGACCGCGGCCGACCGCGGCCGACCGCGCGCGCACGGCCGCGCCCTCCCTCCCCCCCCATGCCTCCCTCCCCACCTCCCCCCCACACACACGACCTTGACTGGGAGTTTGCCGCTCCGCGCTGGGCCGACCTCGCCCGCGGCCCGCCCCCCCCGGACGACGGCTGGCTGCTGAGCGACGAGGTGGCCTGTGAGTGTGGAGGAGAGAGGTGGCAGGAGGCAGAGGGCGCTGGCTGCGGGGGCCATGGGGGCGGGCGGGGCCCAGAATCGACCGCCCCCGCGCGCGCGGTAACCGCCAACCCCCTCTTCTCTCCTCAGCCCTCGCCACGCCCGCCGGCGTGACGACCGACACGGCCAGGCTGGTGCCGACGCTGACCGGGTCGCTGGGGCGGCTGGCGGCCAGCATTCGGCGGCGGGTCGCGCTGCGGCGAGGCGAGGGGGGTGGGGCGACGCCGACGCCGGCCCACCCTGCCGCCGCCGATCCAGCGTCGCGCTCTGACGTCGCGCGCGTGCTCTCGGGCCGGCCTCGCAGGCGGCGCCCTGCGACGCCGCACGTCTCGCGCCCCGCCGCCGCCCCGACGCAGCTGGCCGCCCTGCTGGCGGCGGCCCGCCGGCTGACCGCGCGCGAGGGCGGTGGAGGAGGACCCGAGGCGGCCGCGGCGCCGTCGCCGCTGCCGCCGCCGCGCTCGCCGACGCCGCCGTTGCTACCCGCCGCCACGCACACGGCATCTCTGTCGTTGGCCGACCGCGTCGCCGCCGCGAACGCGCTGTTTGCGGGGGTGCTGGGGGGGTCGTCGGCGCCGGCGCCCACCCCTCCTCGTCCTCGGTCGCGCCCCGCGCGTTCCTCGCGCCCGGCCCGCGACCCGCTCAAGGCGCGCTCGCCGCCGGCGGCCGCCAAGCGCGCCGGCGCCGCGACCGCCCCCCTTGCCCCTCGCCGACTAGCCACCGCCGCGCGCGCCGACCGCGACACCGCGGCCGGCGCCCTCCTGTCCGGCGTGTCTGGCCGGCGCGCGCCGGGCGGCGCCGTGGCGGCCACTGCAGCGGCGTTGAGGCGGACGCGGGCGGCCGCAGTGCGCAAGCCCCGACGCGGGGGCGGCGGAGGGCCGAAAGCCGCCCCTCCCCGGGGCGCCCGCCGGTGAGGGAGAGAGATGGAGAGGTTGTGGGATCGCTGCCTGGTTTTCGCTGCAGGGAGAGACGGACAGAACGAGCTCGGTCTCTCGCCTGGTTTTCGCTGCAGGGAGAGACGGACAGAACGAGCTCGGTCTCTCGCCGGCCACACCGCCGCCGCCTTTCCCACCGCGGCGGGCCCAACCACCGCCCACCCCGCACCCCGCCCTTCTCCTCCCTGGCGGCGGCCACCCCTCATGGCCCTGCGCCACCCGGGCGCCCCCCCAATGCGCGCCGCAGTCGGCCGCGCCGTGCGCCGCGCGGCCGCGTCCTCCTCCAGGCCATCTCCTCGAGCCTGGTCGACCGCGCGGTCGGAAGCCGCGACGGCGACGGCGGACGACGCCGCCACCCCTCCTTCTCCTCCTTCCTTTCGCGCGCACATCGACTTTCGCGCCCTGCAAGCCTCCCTGCCCGCCCACCGCGCCAACGTGGCGGCCCGGTTGTCCCCTGCCGACCCGGACGCCGTCGCGGCTTTATACGACGCCTGGCGGTCGGCCGCCGACGCGGCCGACGCGGCGCGCGCACAGCGCAACGAGCTGGCGGCGTCGATGAAGAAGCCGGTGCCGCCCGACGAGCGGGAGAAGCTAGTTGCCGCCGGGCGGGCGGCGAAAGAGCGGGCTGCGGCGCTGGAAGCCGCCGCCGCGGCGGCCGACGACGCGCTCCAGGCCGCCGCGCAGCGGCTGCCCAACCTGGCCCACCCGGACGCGCCCGTCGGTGGCGAGGAGCATGCTGTGGTGGTGCGCGAGGTGGGCTCGCGCCCCGAGTTCCCCTTCCCCCCTCTCGACCACCTCGCCCTCGCGTCCTCCCTCGACCTCATCGATTTCGACGCCGGCGCCGCCGCCGCCGGCACCAAGTTCGTCTACCTCAAACGGGCAGCCGCCCAGCTCGAACTGGCGCTGTGCACGTGGGCGCTGGGGCGGGCGACGGCGGCCGGTTTCGTCCCGATGACGACGCCCGACCTCGTGCGCGCGTCCGTGCTCGAGAAATGCGGCTTCCAGCCCAGGGCGGATAACACGCAGGTCTACTCGATCGAGGACTCGCCGCTCTGCTTGACCGGCACCGCGGAAGTCCCCCTCGCCGCCGTGCACATGGACGCGATCGTCGACACCGCCGCGCTCCCCATCCGCATGGCCGCCTTTGGCCACTGCTTCCGCACCGAGGCCGGGGCGGCGGGGTCGGCGTCGCGCGGGCTGTACCGGGTGCACCAATTCTCCAAGGTGGAGCTCTTTGTGCTGTGCGACGCCGCGTCGTCCGACGCGCTCCTCGCCGACCTCGTCGCGTTCGAGGAATCCCTCTTCCGCGACCTGGGCCTCCACTACCGCCTGCTGGACATGCCCACCGGCGACCTGGGCGCGCCCGCGCACCGCAAATTCGACGTCGAGGCGTGGATGCCGGGGCTCGCGAGGTATGGGGAAGTCTCGTCCGCCTCCAACTGCACCGACTACCAGGCCCGCCGCCTCAACATCCGCCACCGCCCCGGCGGCGCCGCGGGGTCGGGGCGGGGCGCGCCCCAGTTTGTGCACACGCTCAACGCGACGGCGGCCGCGGTGCCGAGGCTCGTGGTGGCCATCCTGGAAAATTTTCAGGACGAGAGCGGCTGCGTCACCGTGCCGGAGCCGCTGCGGCCGTTCATGGGGGGGGTGGACGTCATCCGGCCGCCCGGGTGAGAGAGGGGGGGGGAGGTGCGCGCGCGGCGTGTGCGCCGGAGCCGCTGCGGCCGTTCATGGGGGGGGTGGACGTTATCTGGACGTCATCCGGCCGCCCGGGTGAGAGAGGGGGGGGAGGAGCGCGCGCGGCGTGTGTGCCACCCGCGGCCCCGCCACGGAGCGCCAAGGCAGACGCCGGCGCGCCGCCGTTGCACACGGGGGCGCGGCGCGCGCGCGCGGGTGGCAGGCAAGAAGGGGGGCGGGGGGAGGCAGGGCACCAAAAAAAAGCGGGGCCGCCTCGGTCACTCGGCGGCGACGCCGCCGCCGTCGGCCTCCCCCCCGCGCCGCGGCACCCCGCCCACCGCCGCCCGCGCCAGCGCGCGCAGCACGACGGCGACGGGCGAGGGCGCGCCGGGGGCGCGGGCCGCCTCGACCTTGGCCACCCACGGCACCGACGCGCCAGCCCCTTGCGCCGCCGTGCACTTCCCCCCCTCGACATCGCACACCGGCAGGTCCGCGGGGCAGCAGTGCTCCTTGTCCTCGCAGCACGTCGCGTCCGGCAGCGGGCAGCAGGCCCACGTGAAGCAGTAGCCGAAAAAGTCGCGCCCGCAGCAGCAGGTCGAGCCGGCGGGGCACGTGGTGGCGTCGTCGCACGCGGGGCCCGGAGGAGGGGTCGGCCCGGGCGGCACCGGCGGCCCCGGCTCGGGGCCAGGCGGCTTGGGCGGCGCGGGCGGGTCGGGCGACGGCGGCCCCGGCTCGGGCGGGTTGGGCGTCGACTTGAGAGGGTACGACGCCTGCATCGCGATGCCGCACTGGCCGGACGACGAGTTATCCAGGTTGCGGGACAGCTTGATGTAGCCGCGGTCGCCCCACTGGAAAGGGAGGAGGGGAAGGAGAGGGGTGGGTCGGTCGGCGCCGCGCGCTCGCCCCTCTCGTTCCTGCCCCCGCTCCCGCGCTGAGCCCCTCACCGCGGGCCCCCACGAGTTTTTGACGACCCAGAAGTCTTGCCCCGCCTCGGATCCATACCCCACGGCCAGCACGCCGTGGTCGAGCGCCACGCCGCAGTCGGCGTCGAAGACGCCGCCGACGTAGAGCTGGAAAGGGCGCTGGTCGGCCTCGATGGCGACGGACACGGGTTGGCGAGCGACGGCGCGCATGAGCGCGTCCTCATCGTTCGGCGCCACGTCTTCGTGGCCGTCGATCGACACGACGCGGCGGTGCGCGCGGTCGACGCGGCACTTGTGCTCCTCGGCCTTGTACCGGTAATCCTCCTCCGTGTCCAGCCCCCCGTTGGCCAGGATCCAGTCGAACGCAAAGTCCATGAGGCCGCCGTGGCACCCGTTGTCGTGCTCCTTGTCGCAGTCGACGAGTTCTTGCTCCGAGAGGGACACGAGCGCGCCCGTCGCGATCGCGTTGACGCCTTCCACCGCGCCCGTCGTCGAAAACGCCCAGCACGACCCGCACTGGGCCTGGTTTTTGACGGGGGTGACCGCGTTCTTGAGGCGCCAGTCGACCGAGGGCGGAGGGGGGGTCGCGCCGTCGGCGAGCGACGCCGCCGGGGGCGCCGCCGCGCCCCGCGGCTTGAGCGCGCGGTCGTAGCCGCCCAGGTAGCGGGCGCGGTACTCGGCGTGGGTGAGGTCGGCGAGCGCGTTCATGCCGAGCTGGGGAGGGGGCGGCGGCGGGCGGGTGGGCGGCCCGCTCGTCCCCGCGCCCCCCCCCCCCCCCCCCCCCCCCCCCCCCCCCCCCCCCCCCCGCGGCCCCCGGCCGCGGTTGAGGTCGACAACCATCGGGGAGATGGGAGTGTCAATATAGGCTGCAACCCGGCCTTCAAATCCGAATATCCTCCGGGTACAGGGATCGCAATAATAACAGAGTTCATCGTTGTCAAGCAGTAAAA
>Ga0315284_10010178_pt1 | contig 13396 bp, 19 predicted proteins | sample YL17G09_16_MG_FD_203696 | JGI IMG/M metagenome (GOLD analysis project Ga0315284, IMG submission 203696) | Sediment microbial communities from Yellowstone Lake, YNP, Wyoming, USA - YL17G09_16 | ecosystem: Environmental > Aquatic > Freshwater > Lake > Sediment | place: USA: Wyoming | collected...
AGCAGGCAGGGGAAAACTTGGCCAATTACGTGTTTTCCCGATTATTGAGGCCTGATCGAATCGGTTTTGTATCGCCAGTTGACTGAGCGGCACGCTGATCTTGCGCGCTCATCCTAGGGGCTCCGGAGTGGGATGGTCATGAAACTAGGATAAGAACTCTGGCTAGGCCACGGATTGCGGCAAACATATTGCAGCACCAGGATCCGAACGAGCCGTTGAGAGCGAGCGGCAGCGTCGGCTTTTAACAAAGGGATGCCTCACGCACCCGTCATCGCGGCGTGTGGATCGTTCTACGGCAAAAGACCCTCACAACTCCGCTTGGATCGTGAATGGCAATTTCTGACTATCAACCCATCCTGTTCCCACTGTTACGGCACACCTCTGATGGGGAGATCCACATCGCCCGAGAACCGAAAGACACTTTTGCCGATTACCTTGGCATCACACCCGAAGAAACACTTCGGATTGCGGCCACACGTATCCGCGATGACCTTGCGGCAAAGTTGTGAGATTAAATCAAAAAGATGTCCCCATTATGACTTTGCACAACGGATTCTTGACCGAATAGCGAAAATAGAATTGAATCAAGACAACAGGACCCTCCTCAGACAATTCGGGGCATGATGCCATTCGCGATTCCTCGCGGTTGTCGCGTGGACAACCGTCCACGCGACAACCGCTCAAACAGCGGCAAGATTTGGTCGAAAGACTGTCGCCCAACGATGTCCTACGTCAGTCAACCGCGTGTTGGTGGCGGGTGACTGAGCGGAGTGCGCATCAGCCGCAGTCTCCGCTCCCTCAGTATGACTCGTCAGCACCGATCCGCCCCGCATCTTTCGTGAACTCCGAGTGTCGCGAGGTACACAGATAACGCATACCACACCCTGCGCAAAAAGGGTGCCACGCCTGTGCGGAAAATGGCGGTCCAAGCACCTCAGTGCCGAGCCGTATTGTACGTGTCTCAATCCTGTTCGGCACCGTTGCTCGGAAGCATCTAGAATTCGAGCAGCGATATGTTCCGGCCGATGAACGAAGGTTTCCGGACGTGCTGATTTTCGGCACTGCGTCCCGGTGACTCGTCTGCGACGATGCTGCGCGTCAGTTTGCCGTTTTTTCCGCAACCGAGGCGTGAGCAACTGTGCCTCTGCCTGTTTCTTCGGACGGCCATTGCCTTACGAATGTGCCGGCGATCGGGCGAGCCCTTGTCGCAGTGACGGCGGCCTGTTAACGGACGTCACTACAATTTGCGGGCCAGTAAGGCCGGGAATATTCGCTGCGCGTCGTACTGCACGCAGAGTACCTCGAAGCCTGCAATCGCGAGTTGCTCCCGCGTCAGCATCTCCGACCGAGTGCACTGCCATTTCACCGGCACCACCGGCCCGAAGAGAAACCTCTGCCGTTCGAGGTCGCCGGCGTGATGCGGTTGCCAAGTTTCCGGAGGGGTGATGAAACTCGTGACCAAGTGCCCGCCGGCCGCGAGAGCCGATGCGAAGCTCTTGTAGAGGTCGACGCACTTACTGTCATCTTCGACGTAGATGTTGAGCCCGTTGCTGGTGATCAGGTCCCAGCGACTTACCGAGTCGAGGTGCCAAGCATCCCGCTGTTCAAACGTCACTGCGTCCTGCTGCTTGCACCGCGCGGCGTTGGCTCGGGCGAGCGTCAACGATTCGGCGTCGAGATCGACGCCGGTCAGCCGCATGCCGTTGATGCCCGATTCATCACCTGAAAGCAGGTCGTCCATCAGCCCACAGGGGATCGAGGCGCACGCCGTTCCGGATGTCATGAACGGTTGCGTCAGAGACCGGAAGATACGGAAACGCTCCTGTGTCGCCAAGAATGCGGGGCAACGGTCGAGCAGCCAACGCTCGAGTTCGCCCATGGCCGCGCCGTCACTGCCCAACCCCGTCTTTCTCCCTTGGTCAGGATGCAGGACGACGTAGGACGTCCAATACCCGTTGAGCCCGAGGTTCTTGAGTAAGAATGCACCAAGCTCGAAAGTACGCAGTTGCTCACGGACACGCTGCACTTCCGGGCTTAAGCCACCGTCAACCCCAGAAGCAAGATCGGCCAAGTCGTGGCCATGTGACAGGATTCTCATCGTTCCCCCACTGTATCAAGTGCCGGCGTCGGTTTCCAAGTAGGCGCAGACCTGCCGCTGCCTTGTTTTCAAGATGTTGTGTTCCCACTCGAGATCCAAAAGGACTCTTGATCTGGTCATTGGGCGTGTCGACAATTCGCTGTGGGTGATCGTCTCCACGGATGCCCCGACATTCAAAAATGTAACAGAGGCGGGACACTCTTGTACACACGGTGGGGGTGGGCGATCGGTCCGTCAACGGGGGATGGCCGGCCAAACCGTTTCACCAGCCGTTTGGCAACTCACACAACAGCAAACGTTCGTGGCTCATGACAGTCTGTCTTGGTGGTTGGGGCTCATACTAAATTTGGGAAGCGAGCTGATCCAGAAAACGACTCAGGGAGCGTTGAAGGATGCGGGGCTGGCGGCCTCAGAAATCGACGACGTCTATTGAGGCCATGACAATAACTGGCGGCGTGTTCAGGATTTCCGATCGTCACTGGTGCTTTCAGCAGAGGAGGTGTTTCATTACGCACTTCGCATTCTTTGACGAGCCCAAGGCCAGAATCCCTCACCTCGAAATAGCCATCCAGGACCTCGAGAGTCTGCTCGATTGATTTGAATACGATGCTCCCCGTGGTCTCGATATCGGCAGCATGTCTGCAGCCCACGCCCGCCACGCGTCTGAACATCTGCCGAGAATTGGGACTACCGCTCGACTCGTGCTGAGCGTCAGCCGGCTGTCGATACAAAACGGATTCGATGTGTTCGCCGCGGCGACAGCTGGTATTGTGGTCGAGTGTCCAGAAGCGGTTGTCATGATCGCGGGCAGAGGAACGCCAATCTCTGGAAACGCAGGCCCATTGCCCGGGGCTCGGTCAGCGATTTCGGTTGCGCGGACATCGCTAGGACGTTACCCGTCTCATGGAGGCGAGCGACATGAGTGGCATTGCCGAGATCGTGCGTCGCGACCAGTGCAGAGTTTTTGTGCCGATGGAGGATGTCCCCCCTGTCGCGAGGCGTGTTGCGGCTGCTGCAAGACCCCTTGCTACGGGTCGCGATGAGCAACGCGGCGGCGAGCACAGCCGGATAATTTCCCGAACAACAAATGCTAGAGAGCACCTTGGCGGGATTGCAAAGGTTCACAAAATCCGCTTTCTCTCACGGATAACTTATCAAGAGATTCGATAAAGTACGCACTGACTACGTGTGCCACAGGTCACCCGTAGTCAGTGCGCCGTCGAGCAGCACTTGCGTCGCCACGCCCTCCAGCGACTCGGTTAGATCGCCCCGGATGCGGCTCAGTTGCAGATCGCGCAGTCCCAGGATCGCGACCAACTGCCGTTCGGTCGCCTGCCACTTCGCGTCCGCATTTTCGAGGCCCACCTCCGCCTTTTCGAGTTCGATCTCGAGCAACAGCGTATCGCTGCGCGTCCCCTCACCCGCCTCCTGCAATCGAAAAGCGGCTTGCTGGGACTTCCCCGCGATATCGACCAGTTGCGTCAGTACCTCCCTGCGCCGCCAGCGTGACGAAGTAGCCTTGTCGCACAGCCGTGAGCAACTCGAAACGAGTCCGCACGTAACGGAACTCCACCTGAGCGACCTCACGACAGACAGCCGCTTGATCGCGTAGCAGTTTCCGTTTCGTCACGATCTCTTGGCTGAGGGCCGCGAAGTACTGACTCTCATCTCCCGCCAATTGCGTCGCACCGCCTGAGGCGACCGGATTAGGGTAAAGGCCCGTCTGATACGCCTTGCCGCGCATCGACTCGACCTCAGCGGCGGCCTGTCGCAGTTGCGGGACTGCTCCACTCGGCGAGTGCCACGAGTTCTTCGAGCGTGGTTCCGGGAGCGGCCTCAACCGCCGCAGCGGTTGGCGTAGGAGGCGGTTCTTCGGCGCGGATCGCCGTTTCACAGACAAACTGTGCACACAGCAATCCCGCACCGGTCACTATTCCGGGTACGATCGTCCGCGTCTTCATCGTGCCCAACCTTCCGTGTGGGGCGTGTTGCCGGATTGGCCTCCGTTGCCGCACCAGCGTTGCTGTCCGTCCGACTGGTTTTTTCGGCGACTCCGTTACGACTGACACAGTCCGACCCGCTTCCCCAGCCGTTCGCGGCAGGACCGTCACAGCTTGCCAGTCCATGAGCGTCCTAACCCGTTTTGTACATAGCTCATGGAGAGAACGCGGTACCGCACACCAATCCGAAGCGTCAACGAGGGCGTCGTGACGGTTCGCCCTCGCTGACGCTTCGGGTTGGTGTGCAATCGTGAATCATCCGAGCCACAGCAGACAGCCATGACTGATCTTTACGCAAACGCCCACCTGAACTAGTGTTCGATCTGTTTTGATACTCACATGGTCTTCGATGAGACATTCTTGGTGAGCCGGGTGGCGTGAGCCCTTGGACTCTTCACGAGTGGAGTCCGGGGGCTGACGCCACCCGGCTCACCAAAACTCGAATAGAGGTACTCATGAGCACGCGTTTGGCGTTTTACTTTGGAGCGGCACTCCTCGGAATGTGCCTGTGTGGCGATTCGCTCGACGCTGATGATTGGGTGGTTGTGCCGAAGTCCAGCCGTGAGAAGCGACTCGCGCCGGAACTCGATCTGTTGCGACATTGCGACCACCATCACAGGTTCAAGGGAGTCAGCCGGAAGGGCAAGGCGGTCTTCGATGTTCCGTCAGGCCAGGCTGAGAATGTCCAGAGCATGTCGATCGCCATGAATTCCGACATCCCACGCATTTCCACGTGGGGCAAACGGCTGCTGATCAGCTACGCAGGCCAGGGTGCCAAACCCTCGGAGGCGACACTCAAGGCGGCGGGGCTGAACAAGGTCGAGGACTATGAACGGGGGTCGTTTCTGGTTGTGGAACCCCAGGACGCCGTGTCATCGAAAACGGTCGAGGCCCTGCTAGGTGACGACGCGGTCGCCTACGCAGCTCCCGACTACTTTATGTCGATTTCGCCCGTCAAGCCGACCGCCGAGGCGGCTCAGCCCTTGATCACCGGTTCGGCTCCGAACGATCCACTCCTCAACCAGTTGTGGGGCATGCAGAACATCGGGGCGACTCAAGTCTGGCCGAGCTTCCACGAAACGCCGAAGATCATCGTCGCGGTCATTGATACCGGGGTCGATTACAACCACCCAGACCTTAAGGCCAACATGTGGTCGAAGAATGGTCGATACGGCTACGACTTCTACGATGATGACGACGATCCGATGGATGAACAGAACCACGGCACGCACTGCGCGGGGACGATTGCTGGTGCCGGAAACAATGGTGTCGGCGTGGTCGGAGTCAGTTGGAAGGCTCAGATCATGGCCATGCGATTCCTCGGCCCGGACGGTAACGGTTCGACCTCCGATGCAGTCAAGTGCATCGACTGGGCGGTCGCGAACGGTGCTCACATTCTCAGCAACAGTTGGGCTGGACCCGATACGTCTCCCGAACTGGCGGAGGCGGTCACTCGTGCGGAACAAAGGGGCGTTCTGTTTGTCGCCGCCGCCGGCAATACGGGCGGAGGCGGCAACGACAATGATACCGCTCCGTATTTCCCCGCAGCGCTGCCCAATGCCAATGTCATCACGGTGGGAGCGATCGACGTGAACAATGCACCCGGATCCTTCACCCACTACGGTAAAAGGACCGTTGACATCGGCGCGCCTGGTGTCCGCATCGTGAGCACCACTCGAAACAATACGTACGACAAGTACGACGGAACATCGATGGCCGCGCCGCACGTCGCAGGAGCCGCCGCCCTCGTCTGGGCCAAGACATTCCCATCACCCGCTCCGGATCGCGCTCAGATGACGAAGGTCCGCGATTTGCTTTACGAGAACGCCCGCCCGGTCCCCGCCCTCAAGGGACTGTGGGGCTATACGGCGCCCGCCAGAGTGCCAGGCGGTGTCCTCGATATCTCGTTCCTCAACAACACGCCGTCCAACGGCAATCCGACTCCGAACCAACCGTCGCCCGTCGGTCGGCGATTGGTTGAGAATCGCATGAAAGTCGATCCCGCCAAATTTCGATGAGCCTGGTCATTGACGATCTCTTCCGGTGAATGGAGTTCGACATGCTGCAACTTACCTCTGTGCTGCTTCTCGCCATCGGCGTCTCAACATTTGCGGCTGAGCCGCAAGGAGCAAAGCAGAGTGAGCCATCCATCCGTGTTGAATGCCACGGCAAACTGCGACACGGAGTGGTCGCGATGGGCGGCGAGACGACCGGCTCAACGATCACATTCGATGGCACGACTTGGGAACTGAAGCTGCCCGACGAAGTCAGCCGTACGTTCGCGAAGGAGCATCACAAAAACCCGGTCACTGCCGTCGGGACATTGCGGCGAGTGGCAGGAACGGCAGTTCCCATGCGGTGGATCGTCGATGTTGAGCGACTTTTCAAGTCGGATGTCGGCACTCACAAGGAGGGAGCTAGCCTGACCGTATTGGGCACGCTACGGGCGGGAGACGTTGCGGCGGGTGAGTCACCGGGAACGGTGATTGAAGCCGCTGGCATCACCTGGCCACTGGACCTCTCGTCGGATTCCTCAAACCAATCCAGGGCCGAATCGTTCTTCGGAAAGTCGGTTGTTCTCACGGGGCGGCTTGAACGAGGAACGGAAGCCAAGTCTCCGCCGCGACCGATCATCCGCGTCAACAAACTTGATGCGCCGACGGGCAATGCCGTCCCCAAGTGATCGATTCAGACGGCGACTGTAGACTTGTCGTTCCGCCGACAAGCGTCCCGTCGGCGAAACGACGGGACTACGGCAACTCGCGCAAGCCGACGTTACGCCAATTTCGTCCGTGCAAGGCCGGTGCGTCAGGCATCCTCTGGTCGGCAGACTCGATTGCGGTCTTCCGACTTGGCTCGATACAAGCTTTGATCGGCGGCGGAGATGATGTCGGCGGGAGTCATCGCGTGGCGAGGACAACTCGCCGCACCGATGCTGATCGTGACTCGCAGACTCTTGTTCTGAAACGGGATCGCGCGTTGTTCGACCGCCAGCCGAATCTCTGCGGCGAGTCGCAGCGCTCCGGCCAGACCGACACCCGGCAATAGTACGACCAACTCCTCCCCGCCGTATCGAGCCAGCACGCTACGTTCACCCGATCGCATGCGGCCAACGTGCTCCCGCAGCAGTTGAGCCACCACGCGTAGCACTTCGTCTCCGGCGGGATGACCGTGCGTGTCGTTGATCGACTTGAATCTGTCGAGGTCCGCCAGCAGGAGCGAGCATTCCGAGGAGAGCCCCAAGATGACGGCGGCATCGGCTCCCGATCCCACCGCACCCTAGCCGTTCTCGTTCACACAAGAGAGCTGACTGTTGGTGCTGCCGAGGGTGCCAAGATCGATGAATCGACTCTTGGACGTCGCACCGTGAGATCTGGCGCGCGGGAGTGAATATGACGCCCTCCTGATCCCCTGCGAAGACACCGCCGTTGACGACGCACGCCGATGCACGGGGATGTTGATGGCAGAGCTGCAGCGTCGCAGAGTTCACAATTCCAGCTCTCACCAGTGACTTGCTAGACTCGCACGAGCCGCAGTCTTTACTATTGCCCGTGGCGAGTCCGGTTCACGATAGTCGCACGATTGGAGAACGCGGACCGCCACGGGTCCTCGATCCGCAGGACTCCTTCACTGAATGAGTCATGGGTTTTTGGTTTTTGAGATGTGGCGTCCGAACTTCTGTAAACGTCCTCGGATTGAGAACAGTAACTGAACCGCCAAATAGCCTCCGAGATTGTGCATCTCAGTTTTTTGTGGACTGCGAAAGTGAACATCAGGGGGATGTCTTCCATGTCGGTTTTTGACGTTGTGGATTCATGGTTGCGAGAATCGGAAGATCAACAGTTTTTTTTGGGGGGGGGATCACCGAGAATCGTTCCGCCACGAATTGTCTCAAAGGTTGTTGTCGCAGGCCAATTGACGAGACCACGACGTGTCGGCCGGGGAGATGGCCCGACGGGTCAAACGAACCGATCGCAACGCGCGATTCCATCCGATCTTGCCCGATTCTCTCCGCTGAATTGTGTCGCATGGATAAACCCGGCCTCCTGACAAAGTCATTGTGAGATTTTTGTGATGTCCTCGACGTCTTCGCCAACAGAAGCCCGCACTCGGCTCACCCCACGATTGATGGTTGTGCTTTCGTGGATCAACCTTCTGGCGTTGGCGGTTGTTGCCTGGCTTCTATTTGTCGTCTCGGAAAGCTGGTGGGTCGGTACGGTGCTGACTTATGCACCTCTCACGCCATTTGTCGCCCCCACTCTGGGTCTGTTGGTGGCGTCCTTCTTTTGGCATCGACCGTCACTGTTTTTGAATTCCGTTTCCCTGACGCTCGTAGCGGGACCTGTCATGGGGTTGTCGTTTCCGATCTTGCGACTGACCGGCATCGTCCCCGTTCGCGCTGACGGATATCAGTTGAAGCTTGTCAGTTGCAATGTCCAAGCGTTCCGTCCGGACTTCTCCATGCTGCTTCACGAAATTGCGGTGATCGATCCTGATGTAATTGCGTTGCAGGAAGCATTTCCGTTGTCACCCTTGGTGACAACGGCATTTCCGGAATGGTATACGGTGCAACAGGACCGGTACTGGGTTGGATCTCGGTACCCTCTTCGATTGATCACAACGTGTCAGGCGGCAATCTTTAATCGTATTGCCGGAGTCGCTGTTGAGATTCAAACTCCCGCGGGGTCCGTGATTCTTGGAAACATTCATCAGATGACGCCGCGACGCGGTTTGGTCAAACTCAGCCTGCGTTCGGTGTTCGAAGACGACGGACCGCGGCGACTCGAAAAACTCGGACGGCAACGCGCAGAAGAATCTTTGGCCATTCGCACGTGGATGGAATCGGCTCGTGGTAATCGCCCGTTATTGATCTGTGGCGATTTCAACACTCCCGTCTCGAGTCAACTCTTCCGTTCACACTGGAGCGAATTTCAAAGTGCCTTTGATATTGCCGGAATTGGTTTCGGCTATACGGCACCATGTCAGCCCAGCCAATATTGGCCGGAAAATCTACCTTGGGCACGAATCGATCACATTCTCTGTTCTGCGGAATGGTCGGTCCAATCGTGCCAAGTCGGTCATTCGGCCGGGTCGGATCATCGACTGATTGCAGCCACACTGCGGCTTTCAGAATCTGCTGTCGATCCCGCGACAACCTCGGCGATTGGTGCGCGGTGACCTAACAACCAAGACCGTTTTTTTGACCATCAGGCGATCAAGCCCCAAAAAACGTGTGGACCGCCAAAAAAAGAGTGGGAGTGAATCGGAAATTTCAAAAACCATGCCAACTCGCTCTTCAAATCGGATCTGGATCAGCGTCTTCGATCCTCCGGCGTAAGACACATCATTGAATGGAAGACCCGTTTGATCAATTTCTGACTGTACCCCGGATCAGAGACGTTATGACAAAACACCCCTTGAACTCAAATCCGTGTCCACAAGAGTCCTTTTTGGCGAGAGCAATTCAAGAACAGGAGATCAGCTGTTTCGTCCTCGCCAGCACTCTCGATGTGTTGATGACCTACATTTTGCTTCGTCAGCCTGAATTACAATTCATCGAGTCCAATCCCATTGCGAATTTCTTCCTCACAAACTGGGACGTGACAGGCTTGGCCTGTTTCAAACTGTCGATGACCGCAGTCGTATGCATCATCGCTCATTTTGTGGCGAAATATCGGCCGAATGTCGCACAACGGCTTTTGAATTCGGCAACACTGGTGATCCTTGCGGTTGTGTTCTATAGCAGTTACCTCTTGGTGAGGCATCTCCCATGAGAACATGGTATTCCGCATTGTCTGAGGATTCGTGAGCGGAAGGGCTTGGCCCACGGCGTCGTCTCTGAACAGGTCTTGGGTGGAAGTTCGCATCCAACAACGCGTTTTTATCACGCTGATTTCAAACTGCGGTGACTGCTGAAATCAAGAACAACACGGCCGGTGTGATGGCCAACCGCTTGCGGAATGCATCGATCGGTTCTACCAATTCTTCGATCAGCACACGTCCAATTTCGGAAACATTCAATGCCTGAACAAGTCCGCTGAGTTTGGAAAAACGACAAATCGCGCAATCATTCTCCTCGACATGTTGGTACCGGACTCTCCTTGTTTGTCTCTGCGCAGCTTTGCTTCGAATTGCGGAGACACCGCCTGAAATCCGCCTCAAAACGCACTCGTGATTTTTGCCGTTGCGACTCGAATTGCTGTCCCCTCGCGTTGCTATTGGTGTGACCTGCCTGACGGTCACACAGACGGAAAGCACCCTCGGTACTCTTTCGTTTTGGACGGAGACCGGCGGATACGGACGAGGTGGTCGATATCCGATCTGACAAGGAAATGATCGCAGGGCAATGAGCAACATCCGTCTTGGCTGCGTGGGGGTGGAAAACAACGAAAACGTCAGGTTCTCGCCAAATGAATCAACAACTGTTCAAGTTGTATTCTTTCGGGAAGCTTACTTCCGCCCTTGAGACCCGCTTCCGTTTCGAGAAGCCTATTGAGAATTTGTTCCGCTCTCTGGCGACCGATTCGCCGAAGATACGAAGCACTGGAAGCAACAGCCTGTGGAAAAACGCCTGCCTGCCGCAGAGCTTGGTCGAGCGACAACCCTGGCGAGAGATCCGTGGCTTGTGAGAACTTTTTGAAAACGAACGATATTCCGCCTAGTAATTTCGGTCCCGCTTCACCAGCCGTCAGGAGTTGATCCAGGGCAGTCAGAGCGAATCCAAGATCTCCGTCGCGGACGGCATCGATCATCGCCCAAGTCGTTTCCGTACGCCAACCGCCGACAAGAAGTTGAACGTCCTTGGACTCAATATGGCCCGCTGCACCAACAAACGTGGCCAGCTTTGCCAGTTCCTGATCGAGCATTCCTAAGTCGTCTCCCACAAGTTCAATCAACAGCGACGCGGCGTCGCGAGAGAGATTTTTGTGGTACGAATCTTGTGAGATGTCTTGAATCCACTTGAACAGTTGGATGCCCTTCAATTCCGTACACTCAATTCCCAGCCCATGCGCGGCGACGAGTTTTGCCAGTCGCGTGGTTTTTGGCCACGTTTTGACATCCAAAACTAACACCGATTTCTTGGCGAGTTTTTCGACGTACTTTTCCAACCCGCCACGGTGCTTGGTGACAAACTCGTCGGCCTCGTCAACAATCACGAACCGTCGACTGCTCCACATCGAAACGGTCCGTACTTCGTCCAATACCGAAATCAGATCGGATTCTCGTCCGATGAACCGCGTCAACGAGGTTTCGTCATCGCCAATAACGGTCTGTTTCAACTGGGACAGGACCAACTGCTTCAAATGACGTTGCGCACCCGACAGCACTGCGATCGGTGGAATGTCAGACAACGGCTTTTTGAGAAAATCAACGGCGTGCATGATTCGAACGGGTTTCGATGGCGAATAGCGAAATGATACCCGCGGAAGATAGCGGATCGGCGATGCTGCGGACCAATTCAGACAAGCTTATAGCAAGAAACGCCAGGCGTCATCTCTCCTCTTTAGACTTAGGCACGAGGGAAGTATTGAGCGGTATCATCATGTCCGCTTTCCAAAACTCTGACAGTTGGACGACAATTTTGCAAAACTGTTCGTATTCGAGTGGCTTTGTCAGAAAGGCTTCGACGGGGAGATCGTGGCACAGAAATGAGTCGGTTTCACCGGTCATCACAATCACAGGCAGCGTACTGATGGCGTTATTGTGACGCACACGAGAGAGCAATTCAGTTCCGTCGATTCCGGGCAATTTCAAATCGAGCAGCAACAAATCGGGCCGAGGGGCATTCACGTAGACTCCGGTTCTTTGCAAGAACTCCCAGGCATCCGCTCCGTCAGTCAACCAAGTCAAGTGATGTTGCACGCCCCCCTTGTTCAGCGCACCGATGGCTAGTCGCGCGAACATCACACTGTCCTCGACCAGCAGGATTTCCATCAGCCGACCAACGGTTTCAAACGCCATGACCTCGAACCTCAATACAAAAAACATTCCGTTCCAGCCGCTGGATTGTATGAAATAATTGCCGGGGCTGTCAGTAGCCTAGAGATGTTAAAAAACAGAACCGTCTCGGAAACAGAACTGGAAGACGCTTGATGACGACGCCAAATCCCCTCAACCGTCACGCCGCACGTGTCTGCGCTTGGTACAGACGTTGATAGGCGGGACTGGTGGCCAATACGATGTCGTGTGGACCGTACGCGATGACGCGTCCGTGCTCCATGACCAAGACATGCGAGAGGCAATTCACGAGCGTTGCTGTCATGGCATGGGTCACGATTAAAATCGTACAGGTTCCCACCAATTCCTGCAAAACTTCGTGGATCAGATGTTCGCTGTGGGCATCGACCGCGGATGTCGCTTCGTCCAGAATCAGGACAGCAGGAGAGCGGAGCAAAGCGCGTGCGAGGGCGACTCGCTGTCGTTGACCACCCGAGAGCCGATGACCGCGGTCTCCCACATGAGTGTCCAATCCGTCTGGCATTTGTCTTGCAAATTCAATAACGCGAGCACGTTTCGCGGCGACTTCAACATCTTCCCGAGAGGCACTTTCCATTCCATAAGCGATGTTGTCGGCAATACTTCTGTCGAACAACTGCGTCTCTTGGGTCACAATACCGATCTGGGATCGAAGCAGCGACAAATTGGCTCTGAGCAAATCGGTCCCATCGATTCGAACCACGCCCATTTGCGGATCAAAGAAGCGCGGAAGCAAATTCACCAACGTGGACTTGCCCGATCCATTCCCGCCGACCACAGCGACAGCCGCACCGAAGGGAATACGAACGGAAACTCCGTCTAATGCTGGCGGTCTCATCGCAGCTTTATCAAGCGATGAATAGCGAAACGTCACCTGGTCGAAAACAATGTCGTGGCCGTGTCTTGGCAAACGGATGGGAGAGTCCTCTGCAGCCAGTAGCGAGGGGCGGTCCATCCATCCGAATATGCGATCACAAGACGCCGCGGCTTTTTTCATCCGCGAAAAGACTCCGGATAATTTTCTGGCGGGATCAAGAACCCCGGCCAACAGAGCGTACAGCAGAGCCAGGTCGGCGACGCTCATTTCATGACTTGCCAATTGCAATCCCAAAATCGATGTCTGATGCCGAAGAACGAGATAGGCGCCGGGCAGAGTCGCCGCACAGACCGCGACCATTGCCAAAAATTCGATGGCCGGACTGGAAATGGCGTCGATTTTGACGATTTGCTGAGCTTTTTGGAAGTACTCGCGTTGTTCAACAGACAACTTGCGACGATGCAGGCCTTCGTTCCGAAATGCCAAAACGTTTCGAAAAGATTG
>Ga0315284_10010179_pt1 | contig 13396 bp, 13 predicted proteins | sample YL17G09_16_MG_FD_203696 | JGI IMG/M metagenome (GOLD analysis project Ga0315284, IMG submission 203696) | Sediment microbial communities from Yellowstone Lake, YNP, Wyoming, USA - YL17G09_16 | ecosystem: Environmental > Aquatic > Freshwater > Lake > Sediment | place: USA: Wyoming | collected...
TTCGGGGGGACCTCGGACCGAATACTCGGTGGGACAGCCAAGGCCGGATGGAACATGAACTCCAGAGGAATTGCCGGAAAACACTGGCGATTCCGCCAGGGCCGGGAGAAGCTTTCTGCAGGTGCCCCTGATGTGAATACGATGGACATTATCGTACGCCCCATTGGCTGGTGCATTCAGTGCTAAAAGAGGAATAGCCGCATGAACCATCACGTTTTCACCTTCGCCGCCTGGGTCTGCCTCGCCGCCACATCGATAATCGCCGCCGACGGCGGCGCCAAGACCGCCCCGCTCCAGGAGGCATTGACCGCCGCGAATGCCGCCTGGGCGAAGAAGGATTTCGCGGGCGTGCGGGCACAGTGCGACAAAGTACTCGCCGACGCCAACGCCCAGGCCCACTACCGCAGCTACGCGCACCTGCGGATCGCGCAGAGCTACCTCGCCGAGGGCAGCGCCCCCGCCGCCAGGGCTGAATACCGGAGCATCGCCGCCTGTGCGGATTACCCGGACGTCCACCGCCACGAGGCGGCCCAATGCCTGCGCGAGCTCGACCGCACAGCCAAAGGGCTGCCCGCTCGCGATCCCGAGGCGACGCGAACGAAGGTCTCCCCCTCGCCCGCGCCCGGCCGGGAACTGTTCGTCGCCCCCGACGGCAGCGACGCCAATCCCGGCACGGCGGACCGGCCTTTTGCCACACTCGCCAAAGCTCGCGACTCCGTTCGGGCACTTCTGGCCAAGGGGCCGCTGGCCGGCGGCGTGGCCGTCACCCTCAAGCCCGGCGAGTATCGGATCACCGAAACGCTCACCCTCACCGCGGCCGACAGCGGCAAGGCCGGCGCCCCGGTCGTCTACCGTGCGCAGCGTAAGGGCGCTGCTGTCCTCTACGGCGGCGCCCGCATCACCGGCTTTGAGCCCGTGACGGACCCCGACGTGCTCGCTCGGCTGCCGGAAGAGGCACGCGGCAAGGTCCGGCAGTGTAATCTCAAGGCGCTGGGGATTACCGATTACGGCGAGTTGAAGGTGCGCGGGTTCGGCCAGCCTCCTTCGCCGCCGACGCTGGAGGTGTACGTCGACGGCGCGGCGATGACGCTCGCACGCTGGCCGAATGAGGGCTTTGTCCAGCCGACGAAGCTCGTCGATCCGGGCTCGAAGCAGGAAGGCAAACCCTCGGTGCTCGGATACGAGTCCGACCGTCATGCACGCTGGACGGCCGCGCCGGATGTGTGGCTCTTCGGGTACTTCAAGTATAGGTGGGCGGATGCGACGATCCGCGTCACCAGGATCGATCCCGCCGCCAAAACGCTCACCCTGGCCCAGCCGTACAGCTACTCCGGCGGGATGGACACGCGTCAGGGGATCATCTACTACGCATTCAATCTGCTGGAGGAGATCGATCGGCCGGGCGAGTGGTACCTCGACCGCAAGGCGGGCGTGCTCTACCTCTGGCCACCGCATGACCTGGCCAAGGCCGTCGTGGAGATCGGCATTCTCTCGGTGCCGATGATCGAGGCAAGAGGCGTGTCGCACATCCGTTTCGATGGCCTGGTGTTTGATCTGTCGCGATACAACGGCGTGGTGCTTGCGGACTCGACGGACTGCCTCGTGGCGGGCTGCACTATCCGCCGGATGGCGGGCAACGGCATAACGATTGCCGGCGGCAAGTCGAACGTGCTGCTCGGCTGCGACATTCACACGATCGGCCGGCGCGGAAGCGAAGTCATCGGCGGCGACCGCACGACGCTGACGCCGGGCGGGCACGTGGTGGAGAACTGCTGCATCCATAACTTCGGCCGCATCGACCGCACGTACACGCCGGCGGTGCAGTTGGAGGGCGTCGGCAACCGCGTGGCGCACAACCTGTTCTACGACTGCCCCAGCAGCACGATGCGGATCGAAGGCAACGACCACGTCATCGAGTACAACGAGGTGCACAATGCGGTGCTGGAGTCCGACGACCAGGGAGCGATGGAGTTGTACGGCAACCCCACATACCGCGGCGTGGTGTTCCGCCACAACCTGTTCCACCAGATCGGCGTGCCGTCGCTGAAGGGCGTGCATGGCTCAGCCGGCATACGCTTCGACGACGCCATCAGCGGGCTGGTGGTATACGGCAACGTCTTCTGGCGGGCGGCGGGGGGCAACTTCGGGGGCGTACAAATGAATGCAGGTCGCGACAACATTATCGACAACAACCTCTTCATCGACTGCAACATCGGCGTCAGCGGCGGGTGGCGCGCCAACCATCGTTTATGGACGGACATCGAGCGGGGCAATCCTCCGGCGGAGTTCATCGCGAACGATTTGTACCGCTCGCGATATACGGGCCTGGCCCGCGGCCTGGCCGCGATTGCCAAGGCTCCGGCGGTGAACAACATCTGGCGCAACGTGTTCTACCGCTGCGGGCGAGTCACCACGGGCATCCCAGCCGCGCTGGATATGCTCGCCAACGGCGTCTTCGCGGACGCCAACCCCGGCTTCTCGGATGCTGCCAACGGCGACTGGCGGCTGAAACCCGGCGCCCCACTCTTTGCGACCGTCGGCTTTCGGCCGATCCCGATCGAGGAGATAGGCCTGTACCGGGACGAGTATCGGGCAAGCTGGCCCGCCCGGCCGGGCGACGGCTGGAGCCTGCCTGGATCACGGTCATCCCTGACACAACCCGCGGAGACACGGCCGGCGGCGGTCGCCAAGGCCAAAGAGCCCAACGCGATGATCCCGGAATTGCGGCAGGCTATCCTCAGGCTCACGCCGCTGTACAAGCCGCTTGAGAAGCCCGGGCCCGGGGACTGGCTTGCCCAGCACAAGGAGCCCGGGCAGACTTTCGCCGAATACCTCGGGGGCCGCCCCGCGACGCCTCGGGGTCGGCGCAGCGTGCTGTACGTGCAGGCGCTTGGGCCCCTGACCCCAACGCAGCGGAAGATCGTCGACCTGACGCGAGAGTACCTGGCCTGCTACTTCGGCGTAACGTGCCGCCAGGGCGACGATCTGCCGGATGCGATGGTGCCGGCCAGTGCCCGGCGCACGCATCCGGCCTGGGGCGACAAGCAGATCCTCTCGACCTACGTGTTGGACAAGGTGCTCAAGCCCCGCCTGCCACCTGACGCGGCCGCCTGCATCGCTCTGACGGCCAGCGACCTCTGGCCCGGCGAGGGATGGAACTTCGTCTTCGGACAGGCGTCGCTCCAGGACCGCGTGGGGGTCTGGTCGCTGTACCGCTTCGGCGATCCCAACGTGAGCGACCAGGCCTTCCGGCTCTGCCTGAGGCGGACATTGCAGACGGCCAGTCACGAGACCGGCCACATGTTTTCGATCCTGCACTGCACGGCCTGGCAGTGCAACATGTGCGGCAGCAACAGTCTGCCGGAGTCGGACCGCCGGCCGACGTGGCTGTGCCCGCAGTGCACAGCCAAGGTGTGCTGGGCGGCCGGCTACGATCCGGGCCGGCGATTTCGCGACCTGGCGGACTTTTGTCGCAAGGCCGGCCTGAACGACGAGGTCGAGTTCTACCGCAAGTCTCTGGAGGCCATCTCGCCGGCGGGCCGCTCGCCATCGACCCGTCCAGCCTCCGCAACATCACCCTCTTCCGCAGGGCTGCGGAAATAAAGGCCTGGACTATCGCCGGCCGGTGGAGCCCGACACCCCCCCGCCGCGGGACGGGCCCATCAAGTGCCACGAGCGCCTGGGCGGCCTGCTCAAGAGCTATTATCGGGAGGTGGCATGAACGACCACCCAGACAATTCGAACACGCCGACGACGACCGCCCAAGGTCCTGCTTACACGCCCAAGCAGGGCCAGTATCTGGCGTTCATCTACTACTATACGAAACTCAACGGCATCCCGCCGGCCGAACGCGATATGCAGCTGTACTTCAGGACATCACCGCCCTCCGTCCATCAGATGGTCGTCACTCTGGAAAAACGCCGCCTCATCGAACGAGTTCCTGGCCAGGGCCGGTCAATCCGCCTGCTCGTGACCCGGCAGGATATCCCAGACCTGGAGTAGCCGCGGTCCGTACCTGCCACGCCAGTAGAGCAGACTGCTCGGCATGGAGAGCTTGGACCACAAGACTGCCACCGTCATCATCCCGCCGGAGCATGTCTGGGGCCCGTTCCAGGCGATTCGCCAGAAGCACGACAGTAGGGTCGGCCGGTGGATGCCTCACGATCACGCTGATCTATCCGTTCCTCCCAATGCATATAGCCAGCCTCGATGTTCGCACCATCGCGCCACCCGGTTTGGTCACTCGATGGCGGGGTCTGGTGGCGGGTTGGGGAGTGCTTCGACGGCTCGGATGAATTATGAAACCCCTGCTGTTCCTCAAGGATTCCAGCGAAAAGTGCTTCCGCCGAACAATCGCGCCTTCGCGGGCCCGCTTGCGGGGCAGCAAGCCTCGTCTGATTCCAGATGGCCCGCTGGAAGAAATGCGATAAGGGACTTGCGCGGTCCCAGGAGGAGCGGTATCATGACAGGCTGATGGGTTTCGACTGTAGCTAAATGTAGCTAAATTGGTGCGCAACATGCACAGCATGCGGAGCATGCAGATGCGCGTAAGTACCCTGCATTCCTTACGTTTTCCGTGAAGTTCCGCTGGCGCAACGGGTTGAGGAAAAGCCATCTGTTGCCCTCATAACCCGGAGGTCGCAGCCCGGAGAATATGCCGCCGCGGCTTCCGAAGCCATGTTCGGTCTGTTGAGCCGCTGATAGAGGATGAGCCGCTTCCGCCCAGGAAACCACCGCGAAGATTCCGTCTTGACACGCAGGCGTTTCTCATAGGTCGCAGGCATCCTGCCGTAACTTCTTATGGCGCAATCGCTACCGGGTCACTGTGGGGAAACCCTGCGCCACGTCCCTCTATTCAAGTTCCTGGCCGCGCGAGCTTAGATGGCGCAACCAGTTTTGGGACAAAGTCTTGTATTCTTGGTCTGGTTGGCTTGCAGGGGCCTCACCTGCCAGTGACAAGGGATGACTCGCGAGAAAACGCGGAGCGCGAAGAGCCTGGCCTTGAATGTAATCACTGAAGGGCCAACGAGAGCCTACCTGTATGCGGCAGCGTTGGCCGTGTTGCGGTTCTTTGAGGAGAAAGGACATGGTTAGCATAAGGGGCCTTGTCGTTGCGATGATGGTACTTGTGTTCGCCACAGCGAAAGTACCGGCGGACATGACGGCCGAGACACGAAATGCCCTCGAGTCAGTCGAGGCTTTCGGCTTGGCGCAAATGAATCTCTACAGAGCCGCGGGACCGCGGGTGCCGGCATCGTACCGGGACGTTCCGGGGATGGAGGACATCTCCTACACGTATGACGCCGCGATTCTGCTGAAACATCTCTTGGCACGGGGTAGAATACTGGAAGCAAGAGACATCGGCGATGCACTGGTAGCTCTTCAGAAGGCGGACCCAGCCGGTGGCGGGCAATGGCGCGCGGCGTACTATGCCAGTTCTCTCTACGCGCCAGACGGACACACCGCGGCCATCAGAGATCCAGACTCCGGCACTGGCAACATCTGCCATGCTGCCGATGCACTCTTGCGACTGTACATCGCCACAGGTTATGACCCCTACATTCAAGCCGCTGTCAGAGCTGCCGAGTGGGTGGATGGCCAGACACGCAAGAAGGATGCGATGGGCGGTTTTGCGGTGGGGCTTCTGGGTTGGACACAACAGTCACAGTCCTATCGTGTCCTGGAGCATCAGGCGGCCGTGTCCTTGCTGTCCAAGAGCCTCTTCCAGATCACAGGCGAAGCCCGCTGGTCGGACATGCACAACCACGCATGGGGACTAATCAATCGCTTGTACGAGCCGTCTCAAGGGCACTACTGGACGGGTACCGCGGGCGCCGACGGCACGGTCATTAGCTACTGGCCCATCCCGGCAGATCAAGTCTTCGTCTCCTTGCTGGATGACGAGTCGCAACAGCGCCGGGATGATGTGCTGACTTGGGTCGCCTCCAACCTGGCGGTGACCGACGAGATCGGCGGCCGCACCTACTGCGGCATACGCTTTTCCTCAGCTGGCCAGGGACTTCACGTCGAGGCCAGCGGGTTTGTGCTGGCCACCCGACTGCTTGCCGGCGAGTCGCCGGACGATCTGCCCGAACTGGCCAGCTTGGAGGAGATCCGTCTTTACGCACCGAATCACGACCCAGAGGGCATTGGGCTGGTCGCAGCGGCGAATCCCAGCGGGGCAACCACAGGCTACGGCGTGACTTACCCGAACTCTCGTCATCTTGGAGCTACTGTCGCGTACGGCGATGCCCTCTTAGTGGCTGCGGGAGATTCCTACGGCAATCCGTTTCATTCAATCCCTGAGCCCTGCACAATCGGGCTGCTCCTCGCGGGCCTCCCTTTGCTGCTCATGAGGAACCACCGTCATGGGCTGCGACCTCCGCATTGTGCAGAGTCTCATGACCAAGTTTGAAACTCACGGCCCCAACAGCAGCACTGCCGATCGATCGCGCCGCAATACGACAGAAATGGGCTTCAAGTGAACTGGAAGCTTAGCATCACGGACCGCGAAGAGCCACTGAGGATCTGCCCCGGCCAGCAGGTTGAGATTCGCGACAGGAACGGCAACGGCATTCTTGTCACCGCAATCGTCCCGACAGAACACCCTGATGAGCTGGCTTTGGTGCTTGCCAATTTATCGAAGGTGTCGGTTCATGGCAGGTCCGCAATATGGCCGGTAGTCGCGGTGGACCGGAGAGGGTTGGAACTGGCGATCAAGCACGACAACCCGCCGCTTCGCCTTCGGGTCGAGCCCATCTTGTCAGAGGTACTGGACAGTGGAACTCGTCTCTGTTCCCTGTGTCGGACTCCGTTGGGCCTTGGCTCGCCCGTTCGCCGCTGCAACTGGTGTCTTAAGACATACCACCTGGAATGTCTTGCCGGGGAACCGAGATGCCCTGGCTGCGGGCGGGCTTTCGCCAGAACGCAGAGTTAGCCGTGTCTTCTACTACCGAGGCAAAACCTATGAGTGTCGCTCAGAACACGGAACGCATGCTCAAGAGCCTTGTCCGTAAGGCCCGGGTGGTGCTGGTGGGCTTGGGAAACATCGGTTCACGAATGGCAATGGAGTTGCCCTTGGCGGGGGCAAAGGAACTTCTCTTGGTGGACCCAGATCGCACCAGCGCACGTAACCTTCGGACGTGCTGGGCATTCAGTCCGAAGGATATTGGCCAGCCAAAGGTCGATGTAGTCGCCCGGCAAGTTCGGCGATCCTTCCCCGAGGTCGCAGTAGAGACTGCCCCGTGCTCCTTCAACCGCCTAGGACTCGCCCGATTGCACGACTGGTTACCGGCAGTCCTGGTGGGCGCTGTCGACTCGCGTCGTGCCCGTTACGAACTCGCAGAAGCCGCATTCTGGATGGATATGCCCTTGTTTGATCTTGGCATCCCAGCTGCCGGACCACCTGCGGCAAGGGCACAGCTCACTTGGCGGACTATACGGGCAATCGACCCGCTGAAGGCCTGGTCTGCCCAGGACTGGGACCTCCTGGAGCAAACACAACCGTGTGGGTTACCATCGTCGGACCGACAACACAAACCTGTCGCAAGCAGTGCAAGCGGAGCAGCAGCGGCGACTCTTGGCGTTGCAGCAGTGCGCAAGCTTCTTTCCGGCGATACCTCGGACATCGGGTGGGAGCTTCGCTTGGAGATGACCCATTTCTCGACGGCTCGACGTGCTCTTCCCAGCAATGGCTTCTCGCCCTTGGATCCAAGCGATGCAATCCGCGCAAGGCCGCTGACGTGCAAGACCGCCACGCTTGGGAATCTTGTCGATGCCGCAGAGAGGCTACTCGGCTCCGGGGCTGTGCTCCTGCTCAATCGGGAGATTTCCTTTGGCTTCCTGTGTCGTCGTTGCGGGTATCGGCCAGAGGTCGGGCCCGTCGGTTGGCAGCCCTGTCCCCGGTGCGGAAGGGACATGATCCCGGTACATCCACTTACACGGCTTTGCCGCGATTCCATTCAGCACGGCGCCGACGAGCCCGTGGGCTGTCTCGGCATGGCCAGGGATCTGCTTCGGGTCCAAGGAAGCACGGAGCGCGGCCGCGTGTGGATGGAATACCGTACAGTCAGGAGACACCATGAACGGCCGACAACGACATCGTGTCCTGGAGGATTACCAGGCTCTGCAGCGGTTGGCTGCAGAGGGATTTGAGGGGTGCCGCTGCTTCAGATGCCACCGGCTGGCTACAGGATTCGTCTGGGACTACGAAGGACTCCCAGGCCCGGCACAGACCGGCCACGGACTTATCTTGTGGCAATCCTGGCAAGCAGTGGTAGCACTAGGGGCAAGGTATCCGGTAGAAGCGCCTAGAATCTTTGTGTCGGCAGCAGGCTGTACCGGCGTGCCGTTCCATCCCAACATTCTACCCACTCCACCTTACCTCCTCTGCTACGGGCGCCATCAGCCTGTTTTGCTGCTAGACGGTTTGGCCCGACGAGTTGCAAGAATCTTACGACTAGATCGCGGCGCTGTCATGACGGACGAGCGCAATAGTCTTCACCCGCTGGCATGCCAGCCAGTTCGCAGGCTGCTGCAGGAAGGGGCAGCCCCGCTTCGCACAGATGTGCCCTTCCCAGCCTGGTGCCACAACCTCATCACCAAAAGAGTAAAGATATGAGCAGCGACACTCGCCAAGTCAACTTACTGGACAGGATCGCTGAAGTGCTGGCCCATCAGGTCCCTGATCTTGAATGGCAGCCGTCCCGAGGCCTGGTCAGGAGAGGCGCAGTCCGGGGACCGCTGTACCGAATTGGGTTGGGACGGCGCGGCAACTTCGCCTGGTTCTTGTGTCACGGCCTGACACCAAGTGATCCTCGCCGGCTGCTGGAGATAACTTCCGGTCTAGTCGGTCCCAGCCGTTTAGTCCAGTCGCCTCACGTCGCGGTGGCACACCTCGAGGCCACTTGGCCTTGGCGGCTTTCACCTGAAGGACAAGCCAATCTGTTGGCTGCCGACTTACATCTGCTTCTGGGCCACGGGAACCTCCCAGCCACGCCAATCGTTGACGCTCGCATGCATCGCCCAAGGGCCACCCTGATGCCAAGCGATGGCCTTATCGAATTGCCCGCCGGAAAGGGCTGCTGGGAAGCTCGCTTAGGTCGGGGCCGCGCAGCGATGCAGGTGACATTCCACAGGCCTCATGCCCAAGCCATTTCCATCAGCACATTCGTGGCCAACTGGACTGCCGAAAGTGACCTCGAAGAACAGGCTGCCGCACATCTTGCGACAATGATGAATGGCCGTCTGCGCTGGGTCAGGCTCGTGCTTCGCGACACCGCCATCAACGCCGCAATTACAGTACCGGAAGCTGAGTTTGGGGAACAGGCATGGGCATTGGGCCGAGATGCGCTGGCGCAAGCAATCCAATCCTGTCGTGCCGCATTGCGGCTGGTTCAAACCCCCTCGGTCGCGGCCGAGTTTCTGCGTCGTTACCCCTTGAGGACAGGAAACTTTCGAGAAATGAGCAAGAATGCTTGAAAACGGTGGAGCGCACATAGGCCTGATAGCAATATAAGGCAGAGGCCCGGGGCAGAGGCAAGCCGCATCCAGGCACCACATGAAAGGGATACACATGATGCTTCGATTGAGAGTCAGCGACATGACGGGGGACCGACGCACAAGCCTACGACTTCCGGGGAACAGAACGATCGCACAGGTCCGCCCGCAAGTCCTTGAGGCCCTTTGGCCAACAGGCCCGGACTGGCTTGAAGATGATAGAGGGGAAACCACGTGGAACCTTTACAACATCTCCGCCCCGGGTGAGCCACTGCTGGCGGACACAGACCGCGTCGCGGACGTGCTGCGCAGCGGGCAGGAAGTCAGAGTGGAACCCAACATGATCGCTGGAGACTTTCGCAGATGAGCACGCACAACGATGGCGTGGTTCTGGAGGTACGGCAATTGGGGGCATCCATGCGAGTCCTTTTGCCAACAGCGGCGTTTTCACCGCCGGCTGAGCAACTTCGATGGGATGCCTTCCGCCTAGGCCACCTTGGGGCAGCAGACTGGTCTCACACCCACGTTCAGGTTGAGCCTGTCTGCCCCCACGGGCAGAAGTCCGGGGCTGAGTTCGCATTTGCCGTCACGCTCTTGAACCCGGCGAGGCCGGTCCGGCGCGTCTACCGCCCAGGGCAACTCCAGCTGGCCCAGCTTCTCCTGGCACCGGAATACATGGCTAGAAACAAGGCCCTCTCTGTGGTGGTCTACTGGGATCGGCAGGATCCCCTTCCGGTTCCCTTGGCACCGATGGCGATGCCAGTGACACGCACGAACGGGTGGCGGCCACGTCGAGAGTTATTGCCTGTCTCCTTGTTCGTGCAAGACGCCGTACAGGGTTACTTGGCGGATATTGCTAACAGGAGCCTTGCCCGTGGCGCTGAACTCGGAGGGGCGCTGTTGGGCCGATTCTCTAACCCAGATGAGATGATCGTTGAATGCGCTCTTGCAGCGGCTGACGATGGCGGCTCCGCAAACGGTTTCCGATTCGACTCGCGATTCTGGGCTGGTCTTGCCAAGCTCAGCGGGCGAGGCCGGCGCATTGTCGGCTGGTTCCATTCACATCTGTGTGATCGAGGGCATCCATCGCAGCTCTCCTCTCTGGACCTTCGAATCATGCACACACACTTCGCCGCACCTTGGCTGGTAACGGCCTTGGTCTGCGCATCTAGCCAGCAGCTGGATGTGCGGTGGTATCACTGGCAAGATGGAGCAGTCGCGGAGCGTAGCGAGCTTAACGTCCCATCGAACCTGCCAGACGTACCTCATGGAGAAAACTCATGACTATCTCCGCAGCCCCAACGACACCACTCGCTCAGCAGGCCCCTCAGAACGCTCTGGAGCTGCGGAAGAGGGTGGACAGGATACTGGCGCCGCTCCAGGCACGTTCCGATGCCGGCACCATCACCGTCGCGGCCACACAACTCGTTGGCGAACTTGCCAAGCTTCCGCTCGACACACAGTGCACGATGATGTACCACGTCGTGACAGACGTGGCGAAGGGGACCAATGAGCACTCCAAGCGACTGATCGAGGAGAACCGTCGCCTCAAGGAACCGCCGCGGCGCGTGGCGGCATTGGAGGAGGTCCGGACTGATGCTGGGGGCAGGCCCGTGGCAACGGTGGGAACTCGCGACGGTATGCTTGAAGTACCCGTGTCGGTTGAGGTCAAAGTCGACGAACTCCGGCCTGGGCAACGAGTGATACTCGCCCCAAACGGGGCAGTTATTGACGGGCGGGGCGCTGCCCCGGCCAACCCGTTGTGCGAGTTCGACACGCTCTTGGCAGACGGTCGAATTATGGCTCGCCTGGAAAACGGGCATAGGCTGGTCCTTCTTCCCGGTTGGGACCTCCAGACGCAGGATTCGCTTGGAAAACTCAATCCTGGCGATCTTCTGGAATACGAGCCTGTCACCCAACAGGCACTGAGGCTGGCGCAGAGGTCCGCTCGTATTCAGGAATTCCTCGGGGAGACCCCAGACGTGGCACGGGAGGACATCGGTGGCGTGGATGAGATCTGGCCCCAGATCGAACAGAAGGTGATTTCTCCGATCCTCTTTCCGGAACTGTACGCCAAGTATGGACTCGGGACGCCGCGCGGAATGCTGTTTTACGGCCCACCTGGTGTTGGCAAGACGATGTTGATCAAAGCAGCCGCACGCGCGGTCCTGTCGGCGCTTGGGAATGACGGAAACGCACCTGTACTCTTTGCCATCCCCGGGGCAAGCCTGCTGAGACCATACGTCGGCGAGGGCAATGGCCTCCTTCGCGCAATAGCCAAAGCAGCGGAAAAGGCCGCCTCCGAGCACGGGTTCGCGGTAATCCTCCTGGATGACTTCGAGTACGCCGGTGGCCTCCACCGCGGACTTGCGGATCGCAGCACCCCAGCCCACTCCTCGCTGACGCAGTCGCTTCTGGCAGAGATGGACGGCTTGGGCAGCCGTGGGAGCCGGGTAACGTGGATGGCGACCACCAACCGCCCCGACCTTCTCGACACGGCCTTGAATAGACCGGGAAGATTCGGGATGAGAATCTCAGTGCCAAGGCCCGGGCCAGACGGCTGCCGCCAGATTGCCCGCGTGCATCTGACGGGAAGGCCGCTGGCGCGGGAGCTGTCCGCAGAACAGGCTGCGGAGGCAATGGCAGATCGCATTTTCGCCGCTACCGATGACAACCTGCTGTTACGGATTAACTATGCGGATTCCGGGCAAGAAGAGGTGTTTGCTCCCAGATTGATCAGCGGCGCAATCATTGGGGCAGCCGTCACAGACGCCGCACAACGCGCCGTAAGCCGGGAGATCGCCAAGGAACCCGGTGGATTGCGTCTGGATGACCTGCTGACGTGCCTCGACGCCCATCTCAGATCCGCGGTAGCTCACATCACACCGGCAAACGTCAGGCATTACTACCTGAACTTACCCGACGACCGCGCGGTGGCATCCGTGGAACAGGTCCAGCTTCCCTTACAGGGCTCGCAGCAGTCGTTCGTTGCGTGAGATAGTACGGTTGTGCTGACGAAGAATGAAGAAGGAGTGTAACATGCTTGAGCGGCAGCTAACAGGACCAAGCTCGGTTGGCTTCGTCCCGACAAGTTCCCTGGGTACCCACCTGGTCACGGTGGAGTCAGTTGACGGCACTGTCGTTCAGCTACGGGCCGAGGGGACGGACACGGTAGCTGAGATTCGCCACATCGCCCTGGGGCAGGTTCTGGGTAGCGGGTCCGCCAGCGTTGACTCGGCCTACACGGTCCTCGCCGGCGGTGCGGCGATCGATCCAGCGACCACAGTGGATCAGCTTTTGTCCCAAGACCTGCAACTTGAGTTGAACCTTATCAAGCCAGGAGCATGGGGGCTGGAGCCAGTCCATGCCTGATCCCCTGTTAAGCCTCTCAACGCTGGCGGATGATTTCGACCAGGCCCAGCGGGTGGCAGGATGGTTTGGCGCCTCACTGAGCCGCGTGAATGAGGTGGTCTTCTTGGAATGCTCGGGAAGCAGTGGCCAGTCCATGCTCGCCCGAATCGAGTGTTCCGGCTATCCGCAGCAACCACCGCTAGTGGAGTTCCTGGACCCGAAGGTGACCGATCGGCTTCGGATGGGCGGTTCCAGCAATCCGGCACACTGGCCTCCAGGTCATGGCCCAATGCCACAAAACGGCGGATATCACCTGTGCCTGGCTGGCACCCGATCGTACCGCCTCTTCCACCCGGATCCAGGCTATGTAATGGGGCTGGGACATCTGGTGTCGGTCCTAGCCTTGGCGTGCAAGGGTGCATCGCTAGTCCCTGAACAAGCGTAGCTGGCGCGGTTTTTCCGGGCTTCGGCGAAAAAAAGACTCGAAATCCCTTTGTTTTGTGGTTAAGAAGAACGTTTATGAGACGGAACTCTCAACCAACGAAAG
>Ga0315284_10010180_pt1 | contig 13395 bp, 13 predicted proteins | sample YL17G09_16_MG_FD_203696 | JGI IMG/M metagenome (GOLD analysis project Ga0315284, IMG submission 203696) | Sediment microbial communities from Yellowstone Lake, YNP, Wyoming, USA - YL17G09_16 | ecosystem: Environmental > Aquatic > Freshwater > Lake > Sediment | place: USA: Wyoming | collected...
CCGGCTCGCTGGCGGAGGCGGCCCGGCGCATGGGGCTGTCCTATCGCCGCGCCTGGGGGAAGATACGGGAGATCGAATCGAACCTGGGCGTGCGGCTCGTCGAGAGCGAGGTCGGCGGCGCAGGCGGCGGCAGCACGCGGCTGACGGCGGTAGGCGAGCGCGTCGTTGCCCTGTACACGCAGTTCGAGACGGCGGCGCAGGCGGACATCCGCCGTCACTTTGTGGAGCTATTCAGCGAGGAGGTCTAACTTTTTTCGCCACCGGTATGCTATGGTGGGCATAACACAACCAGGGAGAGGACAGGATGAAACGAATTCGGTTCGGGATGCTCATCATGGCGTTACTGCTGTCTTTCGGCCTGCTGGCCTGCGGCAGTGACAAGGAAACGAAGGAGGAGACGACTCAACCGACAAGCGCTGCGACTACACAGAAGACGCCGTCCGGCACGGCCGCAGCGGCGACGACCACGGGCACAGCAGCGGCCGCGACGAGCACACCCGTCGTGCGCGAGGGCCCCAAGGACGTCATCCTGGCGACGACGACGAGCACGCAGGACACCGGCCTGCTCGACGTCTTGGTGCCGGAGTTCGAAAAGGACAGCGGCTACAACGTCAAGGTCATCGCCGTCGGCACCGGCCAGGCGCTGGCGATGGGGGAGCGCGGCGATGCGGACGTCATGCTCGTGCACGCTCCCAGCTCCGAGAAGAAGGTCGTCGATGAGGGCGTGGGCATCGACCGCCGTCTCGTAATGCACAACGATTTCGTGCTGCTCGGCCCCGCGAGCGATCCAGCAGGCATCAAGGGCACGACCAAGGCGACAGACGCCCTCACCAAGGTATTCAACGCGGGCGCGGCCTTCATCAGTCGAGGGGACGACTCGGGCACCGACAAGCTGGAGAAGGCGCTGTGGAAGAAGGCGAACCTGGACCCCAAGGGCAAGTCCTGGTATGAAGAGACGGGCCAGGGAATGGGAGCGTCGCTGCAAGTGGCGAACCAGCGCGACGCCTACATTATGAGCGATCGCGGCACGTTCCTCGCGGCGAAGAGCCTGTCGCTGACCATCGTGCTCGAGGGCGACCCGGCGCTTTTGAACGTGTACTCCGTCATGGGAGTGAACCCCGAGAAGTTCAGCCTCGTGAACGGACCCGGCGGCAAGGCATTCGCCGACTTCATGGTCTCCGACACGGCGCAGAGCATCATCAAGGACTTCGGCACCGAGAAGTACGGGCGGCCGCTGTTCATCGCCGACGCGGGGAGGACCTACGAGGAGGTCGGGCTGGCGACGCCCTTCGGATAGACCGCCCGACGGAGGGAAAACGTGGACCTGATCTGGGACGGCCTGCGCGAGGCGATTCACATCCTCCGCACCGGCGACAACTCCGTCTGGTCGATAACGCTGCGCTCCCTTTTGGTATCGGGGAGCGCAGTCGTCATCAGCCTCGTGCTGGGCATCCTGGGCGGCGCGTTCCTCGCCTTCAAGGACTTCCGAGGCCGCAACATCCTCCTCAGCCTCGTGAACACGGGGATGGGGTTGCCGCCGGTCGCGGTCGGGCTGATCGTTGCCGTCATCCTCTGGCGCAGTGGCCCGTTGGGTCAGTTCAGGCTGATCTACACGCCGGCCGCGATGGTGATCGCGCAGACGATCATCGCGGCGCCCATCGTCACCGGCTTCACGGCGGCGGCGCTGCGACATCTCGACCCGCGACTGCGCACCCAGCTCTATGCCCTCGGCGCGTCGCGGATGCAGATGCTATGGATCGTCCTCTGGGAGACGAAGCTGCCTCTGATGGCGGCCGTCATGGCAGGCTTCGGCGGCGCGATATCGGAGGTCGGCGCGTCGATGATGGTCGGCGGCAACCTGGCGGGCGAGACGCGCGTCCTCACGACCGCCGTGATGCTGGAGGTGAGCCGCGGCGACTTCCCGGTCGCAATGGCGTTGTCGATAATTCTGCTCGTGCTGATCTTCATCGTCAACGCCATCCTCACCAGCGTGCAGCAGCAGGAGAAGATGTAGTGGCGCCGAAGCTCTCGCTGCGCGACGTCGTCGTCCGGCGGCGCGGGGCCGAAGTGCTGCGCGTCCCGTCGCTGGATGTCCACGAGGGCGAGGTCCTGGCCGTAATTGGGCCGAACGGCGCCGGCAAGACGACGCTCCTCCAGGTCCTCGCGCTGCTGGACCGACCGGCGCAGGGCGAAGTCCTCTTCGACGGCGCTCGTGTGCGGGGCCGCGAGCTCAGCATCCGGCGTCGCATGGCGCTGATGATGCAAGACCCGCTGCTGCTGCGTCGCTCTGTCGCCGAGAACGTGGCGACGGGTATTCGAATGCGCGGCGTGCCCCGGAGCGAAAGGAAGGCGCGGATCGGTCGCTGGCTCGCGCGGTTCGACGTCGCGCACCTGGCGGAGCGCTCGGCGCGCAAGATATCGGGCGGCGAGGCGCATCGCGTCAGCCTGGCGCGCGCCTTCGCCCTCGAGCCCGAGGTGCTGCTCCTCGACGAGCCGTTCGCCGCCCTCGACCAGCCGACGCGCGAAACGCTACTCGACGAGCTGGCCGGCGCTCTCGGCGAAACGGGCCTGACCACCGTCTTCGTTACCCACGACCGCGGCGAGGCGCTACGATTGGGCGACCGCGTGGCCGTCATCGTCGGCGGCCGCATCCGGCAGGTCGGCGCGACGGCGGAGGTGTTCGCGGCGCCGGTGGACGAGGGAGTAGCGTCGCTGGTCGGCGCCGAGACGATCGTCGCCGGTAAGCGCGTCGCGTCGGCGGACGGCATCGCGAGCGTCCGCGTTGGAGAGCACGTGATCGACGGCCTGGCGCGGGACGGACTGCCGGAAGACGTGCTCGTCGTCCTGCGGCCGGAGGACGTGACGCTGATGAAGCCCGACAGTCATCGCCCCGAGAGCAGCGCCCGCAACCGCCTGCACGGTACCATCACGCGCATCACTCTCCTGGGGTACCAGGCGCGCGTCAGCATCGACTGCGGCTTTCCGCTGTTGGCGCTCATCACCAAGCAGTCGCTGGAGGAAATGGGGCTCGCCGTCGGCGAGGAGATCGCCGCGACGTTCAAGGCGCATGCCGTGCACCTGATGGCGAGAGGGGCGTCCGTCTCGATCGGCGAGCAGAGGAGCTCCTAGGGCTACTCCTTGAGCGCGCGCAGCAGCGTCAAGTTGCCGCTGATGATGACGGCCACGCCCCAGGCGACAAGCTCGCGCGCCCGACGCAAGTCGTAGACGTTGTAGGCGGCGATCTCGATCCCTTCGGCCAGGAACTCGTCGACGAGCGCCTTGTCCAGCAGGCTCTCTTTGATCGAAACGCCCTTCACCTCGTGCGTCTTCCCCTGCAACTGCCAGAAGCGGCGGAGCTCCTCCGGCTTGCCTATCGAGTAGTAGACTTTGAGCTCCGGCTCGCTTTCTTGCGCGATTCGCATCAGGTCCCAGTGGCCTGCGGACATCCGCGTGCCGGCGATGCCCCCGTGCGCCCTCAGGGTGTCGAGCAGCAACTGGAGGGTGCGCCTGCTCGTGTTCTTGACGTCGACGAGGAGCGACGCCTTGCCCGCGACCCGCCGTAGCACTTCGTCGAGAGTCGTAACGCGGGCCAGGGAGAAGCGCAGGTACCACCGGCCGCCGTAGATGGGAAGGAAGAGAAGACGGCCGTCGTGGCGCCCGGCGAAACGGCCGTGGTCCAGCCGGGCGTCGATCTCCACCGCGTCGACGCCGGCAGTGAGGGCGCGCTCCAGCGCCTCGTAGCTGTTGCCCGCGCGGTGAGCGATTGGCACGGCCAGCGTCATGCGGTGTCCGATCCCGCGGGTCCTTGCGGGCGGCCGAGCCCGTCTCGCAGCGACATCGGCGTGAAGCCGAACGCCTTCGGCACGGCATCGAGCGCGGTGGCGTTATCCTTCGACAGCATCGCGAGCTGGTCGGTGGTCACGGGAGGGCTCGGCAGGACGGCCTGGAGGACGCGCGCGCCTGGGCGCATCGCCCAGAGCGGGACGTGCACCTTCGGCTTTCGCGTCCCGACCTTCCGGCGGATGAGATCGATTATCTCGTTGTACGTGTAGTACTCCGAGCCGCCGATCTCCACGATCTCGCGATCGTGCACGCCTTCGTTGAGGCAGGCGACGACGCAGCTCACCACATCCTCCACCCATATCGGCTGGAAGCGCGTCTTGCCGTCGCCCGCGACCGGCACGATCGGCGCACGGCGGATGAGACGCTGCAGCCGGTTGAAGAAGTCGTCTTCGGGGCCGAACACAAGCGACGGCCTGAGAATGGTGTAGTTCAGGTTGCTCGCGGCCACCGCCTGCTCCGCCTGCCACTTCGCATGCCAGTAGGGGTATTTCGGGTCCTGTGCCGCGCCGATGGCGCTCACGTAGACCAGCTTCTTGACGCCGGCCTTCTCCGCCTCGCTGACGACGTTGGCGGTGCCACCGCGGATCACGGCGTCGAAGCGCTGACCACCCTTCTCCGTGATTACGGCGACCAGGTGCGCGACTCTGTCGGCGCCGGCCATCGCTTCGGCCAGCCCTTCGCCGCTGACGATGTCGGCGGTGACCTGCTCGACACCGTCCGGCAGGTCGGCCTTGCGACTGCCGCGCGCGGCGACGCGGACCGGCTTGCCGCCTTCCGCCAATCGCGCCACGACGTGTCGCCCGATGAACCCCGTGCCGCCGGTTACCAGGATCATTGCAGACCTCGCTGTCGCGTCATCCGGTAGTTGGGCCTTAGAACTCGGTTGCGCCGCTGAAGTTCCAGGACTTGACCTTCAGCGAGGGGACGCGACTGACTCCTATCATGCCGGGCATCAGCCGCGTCTGCCTGCTGATCATCTCGACCTGATTGAGGGCGTCGATGTAGCTCTGGGTGAAGCGCAGGTTCTTGATCGGCGCCGTTATCTTTCCCTTCTCGATGAGGAACGTGCCGTCGCGCGTCATGCCCGTCACGATCACCTTCAGTGGGTGCACCGGCCGGGTGTACCAGAAACGGCTGACCCAGATGCCCCGCTCGATGGACGCCAGCATGTCGTCCGTCGCGGTGTCGCCGGCCTTGAGGAAGAGGTTGCTCGGCAGTGGGCCGTAGGTGGCGCCGGCCGGCAGGGCGTGCCCCGTCGAAGGCTTGCCCTCCTTGCCGCCGTAGTAGCTGTCGTAGACGACGCCGTTCGCGACGCCGTTCGTTATCAGCTCTACTCTTCGTTTCGGCACGCCCTCGAAGTCGAAAGGCATCGGTATCGTCTCCGGCGACAGGCCGTCGTCCCAGATCGTCACGTTCTCGCCGGCGATCTGTTCTCCCAGACGCCCCGACATGAAGCTGCGCTTCTCCTGGTAGGGCTGCGCGCCGAAGCCGAGGTAGGCTAGATAGTCCAGGATGTCGGAGGCGGCGTAGTCTTCCAGTATGACGTCGTAGACGCCCGGCTCCAGCGAGACAGGGTTTGCGCTGCGCAGGCACTTGTCGATCGCCTCCGCCGCCAGCGTCGGGCCGTCGACGTCGTTCACGTCCATCGAGAGGCGGGCGGCATAGCCGCTGCTGTCCGGCGACATCATCGTCGTGTTGATGTCGGCGTTTGTCTCCCGGTGGTAGGCGAAGACGCCGAGCGAGTTCGCGACCGCGACCTCGGAGGCGGATGTGCGAAAGGCGCCGGCGGCCGTGACCTTGGCGTTTCGCGCCGCGTCGCAGATGGCGGCGACGACGCGTGCCCGGTCGTCGGGCCCGAAAGCGGCGGTGCGCTGTACCCAGGCGTCGACGCGACTGACCGGCTGCGGCGCCGGCAGCGACTGGAAGTCCTCATTCTCGCGCTGATGCGCCGCGAGTGTCGCCGCCCTCTCGACGACCGCCCGCAGCGATTCGTCGGAGAGCATGTTCGTGCCCGCAACGCCGATCTTCTTGCCGGTGACCGCGCGCACGCTCACCTCGACACTCGTGTCTTCGACGTTCTGGTGGATGTAGCTGTTGGCGAAGCGAGTGAGCGCGGAATGGCTGGAAAAGAGGAGGACCTCCGTCTGCTCCGCCTGGCTCATCGCCAGCACGCGGTCCGCGAAGTCCTTGAGCTGAGTTTCACCCGGCAGCATCCTGTACTCTGCCTCCTGTAGCCGAGGCTTTCTGGCCTCGGGACCTTCTATTTCATGAGCCCGACTTGAACATTCCTGAAGCGGGCGGGCGCGGCGCCGTGCCCCGTGTGCGCTATTTGCTCCGGCTGGCCTTTGCCGCAGTTCGGCGTGCCCCAGACCACCCGGTGGTCGCGGTTGCAGACGGCGTCGCAGCTTCCCCAGAACTGCGGCGTCATGCCGGCGTAGGTCGCGTTCTTCACCAGGTCGCCCAGCTTGCCGTTCTTGATCTCGCGCGCCAGCTCGGTGCCGAACTGGAAGTTGAGCCGCCTCTGGTCGATGCTCCAGCTTCGGTTCGTCTCCATGTAGATTCCATCGTCGGTGGCGGCGATGAGATCCGCCAGCGTCCACTCGCCCGGCTCCAGGCTGACGTTTGTCATGCGGATGAGCGGGATGCGGTTGAAGTCGTGGGCGCGCATGGCGCCGTTGCTGTGCTGCCCCAGCGACGCCGCCGTCTCCCGCGACGTCAGGTAGCCGACGAACAGGCCGCTCGATACCAGCGGCGTCGATTGAGCGAGGACGCCCTCGTCGTCATAGCCGAACGTGCCCAGGCCGCCGGGTATCGTCGCGTCCGCCGTCAGGTTGACGGCGTCGGAGCCGTAGCGGAAGTTGCCCAGCTTGTCGGTCGTCAGGAAGCTCGTGCCGGCGTAGGCCGCCTCCGTCCCGAGCACGCGGTCGAGCTCGACGGCGTGGCCGCAGCTCTCGTGCACCTGGAGCGCAAGCTGGCTCCCGTCGAGGATGACCGTCGTCACGCCGACGGGACAGGGCTTCGCGGTGAGCAGCGCCGCCGCCTCGTCGGCGACGCGCGGCGCGTTGCCCGCCAGGTCCCAGCGCTCGACAAACTCCCAGCCTTCGGTGCCCTGGTGCCGGCCGACGCTGTTCGGGTACGAGCGTTGCTGCACCTCGCCCTCGTCGACGGCCGTGGCTCCGATGCCGCAGCCGGTCTCCACCAGGTCCTGCTCGATGAAGCTCCCCTCGCTGCTGCCGAACGTCTTCTTCTCCCGCTGGTAGTAGACGTTCGACTCGGCCATCACGATGCTCTTGACCTTCATCATCGCCTCGTTCACGCGGAGGAGGAGCGCGATCTTGTCGTCGAGCGACACGGCGAAGGGGTCGATGCGGAAGGGGGTGCGATAGGTGTCGACGTGGACCTCCGGCGGGCCGATGTCCGCTCGCGGGCCGCCGGCGCGCGCCGACGCCCGCGCGATGGCGACCGCCTTCGCCGCTACGCGGTCGGCCTCTTCCGGCGTCATCCGGTAGCTGCCGGCGAAGCCCCAGTAGCCGTCGACGATGACGCGCACGCCGAAGCCGAGGCTTTCGTCCGCGGTCAGGCCTTCGACGTTCTGGTTGCGCACCGTGATCGACTCGGCGCGCCTTTCGACGACGCGCGTGTCGGCATAGGCTGCGCCCTGCTGCGATGCGGTATCGAGGGCACGGGAAACCAGGTCGCGCATCGCTGTCTCCTTACTAGCGCGGCGCGTAATCGCGGCTTGATGTTGTCAGTGAGCCGGCGATCGTCGTGTTCGCCGGGCGCGCCCTTACCGTAACGTTCTGTTTCTGCCGGCTACTCCCGCGGCTACCTTCTCTCGGGCGAGAGGGCCGATTCCGGCGAGCGTGCGGAAGATCCGCAGGTAGTCTCTCAGGTTGCGCGTGATCAAGAACTGCTGGCGCACCACCTCGCGGCCGCGGCGTCCCATCTCGTCGGCTTTTTCGGGGTTGCGGAGCAGGTGCAGCACGCGGCCGGCGCACTCCTCCGCCGTGTTGACCAGGTAGCCGGTCTCGCCGTCGATGATCTGGAGGGGGATGCCGCCCACATTGCCGGCGACGACCGGTCGTCCCTTCCAAAGCCCCTCGGTGACCGACAGGCCGAAGCCTTCGCGCACCGACTTCTGGACGATGACGCGCGCGGCCCGCTGGAAGGCGTTCACCTCCACGTTGCCGACGCCGTTGAGGTTGGTGAGCACCTTGATGTCCATGTCCTCGCCGGCGCGGCGCACCGTGCGTTCGTACCAGGCCCAGCCCTCAGGGTCATCGTATGCCATCGACGCCACGAGCACGAGCTGAAGCTCCGGGATGTCGCGCTTCACCATGCGATAAACGTCTATCACCCCGAGCGGGTCCTTCCAGGGGTCGAAGCGCGACACCTGCGCAATGAGCGGCCGTTCTGGGTCGATCTCGTGATTGCGCAGGATCGCTTCTACCGTGTCGGCCGGGATGTCGGCGTTCTTGGCGCTGAACGGGTCGATCGAAGGCGGGACGAAGAAGGGAATCGGGCCTTCCAGGTCCTCCTTCATGTAGTTGCGGAGCGTGAAAATCGCGCCGTCGTAGAGGGAGACGTGCGACCGCAGCATGTCCCAAACCTGCACCTGCGCGTCGGTCAGGTCGATGTGGCAGCGCCAGATCCACTTCCCCGGTGGGCGGGTCCCGCGCATTTCGATGAGGGACGAGAGGATGGCCGCGGGCTGCGGGTCATGGATGACGACGAAGTCGTAGTCCTCGTCGAACATCTCCGCGTTGGCGCGATTGTACTGCAGCCAGAGCTCCCACATCTGCGGCTTCCAGTCGATGAGCATCCCCTGGAGGCTGTTGTGCATGCCCTTTGTGACGCGGAAGAAGTCGTCGCCGGCGCGGATGACCTGCCAGTCCGCCGACAGTCCGACGTCTGCCATCAGGGGCACGAATGAGCTCAGTATCTCGGCGACGCCGCCACCGAAGGGTGTGGAGTTGATTTTGACGACGCGGGCGCCCTTCAGAGGTTTCGCCAGCTCCAGGATCTCCTCTAGAGCGTCGTCCCCGATTAGAGAGCGGTAGCTCTCCAGGGTTTTCGGGGCGGTTGGAATCGAACTCAACATTTCTTCACGGGTTCTTTCTGCATTTCACATGTCTGCTCGCAATCTCGGCGCACGGGGTCCCCTCCCTTCCTCCAGCCATCGCACTTCCATCTCAACGGTCTTGCCTAGTTCATTTCACGCAGCAGACGCAAGTAGTCTGCCAGGAATCGACAGACGAGGAAGTTCTCGGCCACGTGTTGCCGGCCGGCCGCGCCCAGCTCCCGCGCCTTTTCGGGCTCCGCGAGCAGCTCCAGAAGGTAGCCGGCGAACTCTTCATTGGTGCGCGCCAGGTAGCCGGTGCGACCGTGCACGACCTGCTTGGGGATCCCGCCCTGGGGCGCGCCGACGACCGGCGTCTCCTTCCACAGCGCATCGGACAGCCAGATGCCGAAGCCGCGCTGCAATGCCCGTTGCATCAGCGCCCGCGAGGCCCTCTGCACGACGTTGATTTCGACGTTGCCGACGTCGTCCAGGTTGGACAGGATGTGCACGTCGGGCAGGTCGGCCGCCTGCCTGATGACGCGCTCGAAGTAGGCGTAGGACTCGTCGCCGTCCGGCGGCGAAGTCGCCAGCATCACCATCTGCAGGTCCGGTGCCTGCTCCTTAATCAGCCTGTAGACTTCGAGCGCGCCCAGCGCGTCGCTGTCCTCGCTGATCGGCGCGACCTGCGATACCAGCGGCCGGTCGACGTCGACGCCGTAGCGCCGGAGGATATCGGCGGTCGCGTCGGCGGAAAGCTCCATGTTGCGCGGCCCCAGCGGGTCGACCGCCGGCGCGACCACGCGCAGCGGCACCGACGCCTGCGCCCGGCCGACGAAACGCTCGTCCTCGAAGACCCAGCAGTCGTATCGCTGCGCGTGCCCCTCGAGCAGATTCCACACTTCCGGCTGCGCGGCGGAGAGATCGATGTGGCAGTGGAGAAGCCAGCGGGCGCGGTCCGTGTGCGGCTCGACATAAGACCTGATAGCCACCGGCTGAAGGTCATGGACGACCACGACGTCGAAGTCCTCGTTGAGGAGATCGGCGTTCATCGTCGTGTAGCGCCGCCAGGCCTCCGTCGTCTCGTCTTTCCACTCGACCCGGCCGCCGGCGAGGGCGCGGTACATCATCTTATTGACCTGCGTGGCCTCCTCATCGGCGCGGACGATCTGCCAGCGCCAGTCGAGGCCGAGGTCGCAGAAGAGAGGGGAAGAGGAGCGCAACAGCTCCGCGAGGCCGGTCCCGAAAGCGGTAACGCTCAGGTTGAGGACGCGGAGACCCTTGAGCGGCGCGGCAAGCTCGACAAGATCGTCGATCTTGTCCTGACCGGCCACCGGCACGTAGTCCTTAAGCGATCTGGGGGCCAGGGCCAGCGTGCCGTACATCGCTTTCTCCTCTTTGTGGAGATCGACCTCTGACATGGTAGGCGAGCGGATTAATAAATATCTTGCGATATGATCCTATTGCAGCCGCAATCCGCTGTCAACGCGAAGGGGCCCGCCGGGGCGTCAATTTGGGGAGCGTCTTTCACTGAGACGGGTGCCTCTCTTCCGGAACTGCCGCACGCTGAAGATGAGGTCGTGTGGGAAGCCCGACAGGCCGATCTCGCGCGCAATCCGGTCGACCACCTCCGCTACCTCCGCCCGTGAGCGGCCGTGCACCATCGCGTAGAGGTTGTAGCGCCACTCCGGCGGACGGCGCGGCCTCCGGTAGCAGTGGGTCACCTCGGGTCGCTGCGCCAGCTGCCGCCCGACCTCGCTGACGCTGTCGTCCGGCACGTCCCAGACGGCCATGCCGTTCGCCGTTATGCCGAGGGCGTAGTGGTTGGGCACGGCGCCCAGCCGCTTGATCACGCCTCGCTCCAGCAGCGGCGCCAGGGTCGCGATTACGCCCTCCTCGGTCATGCCCAGTCGTAGCGCAAGCTCCTCGTACGGTTGCGCGACGATCGGCAGGCCGTCCTGGATCGCGACGAGCAGGCGCCGCTCCTCTTCGGTCAGTGCGCCATCAGACATCGAAGTGAAACGTGACCTCCACGAAGTACTCCTCGAGCGCCGGCAGGTCCATGACCGGCAGCCGCGTCTTCTCTCGAATGGCGGACAGCACGCGCTCCACCTCCGCCGGCTCTTCCGACGACACGACGAACCACAGGTTGAAGAGGTGCTCGCGCTGGTAGTTGTGTGACACGGCATCGAAGCTGTTCACGGTCGCGGCCACCTCTTCCAGGCGCTCCGGCGGCACGTGAATCGCGGCCAGCGTGCGTGCCCCGCCCAGGGCCGTCGCGTTGAGCACCGGACCGAAGCGACTCAGCGCTCCTTCGTCGAGAAGGCGTTGGAGCCGCGCCATCACCTCGCTCTCGGTCATGCCCAGCCGTTCGCCGATTTCGAGAAACGGCCGCGAGGTCAAAGGGAAGCCGCCCTGGACGTTGTTCAGCAGGAGCCTGTCCCTCTCGTCGAGCTCAACCGGCATCGTCGACTCCCATCGAGGGCGGCTGGTAGACGCAGTAGGGATCGGACTCCAGGTAGTCACCGCTGACGGCGTAGGCCCGTGCCCGCGAGCCGCCGCAGACGTCGCGGAAGTCGCAGACGCCGCACTTTCCCTTCAGCCCGCTGTAGTCGCGCAGGTCGCGGAACAGGGTCGAGTTGCGATAGATCTCCGCGAACGGCTTGTCGCGCACGTTTCCGCCCGGAAGCGGCAGGAAGCCGCTGGGACAGACGTCGCCGGTGTGGCTGATGAAGGCGAAGCCGTTGCCGTCGTTGACGCCGCGGTTTGACTGGCCGAGGCCGTCGGCGAAGCTGTAGCCGGCGCCGGTCACGAGCAGGCCCGTCTCTGACGAGGTCGCTTCCTGGCGCCGCCGCTGGATGACCACGCGGCGATAGTGCTGCGCCGCCGTCGTGCGCACGTCGAAGGGCGCGGTCTTCGAGAGGTCGTACAGCCAGTTGAAGACGCGTTCGTGCTCTTCCGGCGAGATCATGTCCTCTCGCCTGCCGCGGCCGGTGGGCACGAGGAAGAAGAGGCTCCACATGACGGTGCCGTATTCGCCGACTACGCGCGCGATGGCGTCGAGGTCGTCGACGTTGTAGCGGCTGACCGTCGTGCCGACCTGCAGCGAGATGCCCGCGCTCCTGATGTCGTCCAGTATCTCCAGCGTTCGTTGGAAGGAGCCGGGGCGGCCGCGGAAGGCGTCCTGCACCTCGGGCCGCGAGCCATCGAGGCTCATCTGGATTCGCGCCACGCCGGCGTCGCGCGCCTCACGCAGCCGCTCGAGGGTGACGAGCTTCGTTGCCGTCGGCGAGAGGGCGACGCGCAGGCCGCGGGCAGCGGCATAGCGGATGAGGTCGAGCAGGTCGGGACGCATCATGGGGTCGCCGCCGGTTACGATGAGTATGGGGCGTCCCACGTCGACGAGCTCGTCGATGAGGCGGAACCCTTCGTCGGTCGTGAGCTCGCGCGGGTCGCGTTTCGGCTGCGCTTCGGCGCGACAGTGGATGCAGGCGTAGGCGCAGGCGCGCGTCACCTCCCAGGCGACGGTGAACGGCGTCTGGTTGAAGTCGACCTCCAGGAGGGGACGTTTGGGCTGTTCGGTCATGTCGATGCGCTGCCTACACTACCATCTTAAGGGTTGAGCGCGGGCGCTGGCGAGAGGGCGTCAGAAGGGACAGACGGCGTCAGGGTTGAACGTGGGGTTGCCGGAAGAGACAGCCATCCGGCGGAAATAGGGGCCGTTCAGCGGCGCGATCAGGGTTTCCCCCGATTCAGACTGATGCCCCGCTCGGTGCACAATGAGAGCGCATTAGGAAGTGGCTCAGACGGTCGCTCTCCGCTCCGGCGGCCGGACCGTCACAGACCGCCTCCGCGGGTTGTCCGCTCTGGTAATGGTGGCGGGACTAGACCGGACAACACGTAACTAACCCAGATCGCCGCCTATTGACCTGTCGAGCCGTGACCGCCCGCGCCGCGCGCCGTCTCCGTCAGCTCCTCAACCTCCACCACGTCCAGCTCCCCCAGTCGCGTCACAACTAGCTGCGCGATACGGTCGCCGTTGGCGATTCGATACTCTTCGACATCGCCGAAGAGGTACATGGTCACGAGCACCTCGCCGCGGTAATCGCTGTCGATAGTGCCGAACGTTACGCCGACTCCCTTGGCCGCCAGGCCGGAGCGCGGGCGCACCTGCACGTCGAAGCCGCGCGGGAACTCGATGGCGATGCCTGTGCCCACGCGCAGCGGTCTCCGGCCGAGCACGACATGGTCGCGGCCGTCGACGCAGGCATACAGATCGAAGCCGGAGGAGCCTTCGGTCGCCCGCTCGGGCAGTCGCGCGCCTGGGCGCAATCGTTTCACCTTGAGTAGGCTTGTTTCCATCGCCGGCACTGGACGCGAGTATAAATGGCGCCTGCGATCGCGGGCAAGGCGGCTGCCTCCGATCACCCGAAGGGTGCAGCAGATTGCCGGAGTCGGAAGTGGTCTATTGCTAATAAGAGAACCCGTGATAC
>Ga0315284_10010181_pt1 | contig 13394 bp, 12 predicted proteins | sample YL17G09_16_MG_FD_203696 | JGI IMG/M metagenome (GOLD analysis project Ga0315284, IMG submission 203696) | Sediment microbial communities from Yellowstone Lake, YNP, Wyoming, USA - YL17G09_16 | ecosystem: Environmental > Aquatic > Freshwater > Lake > Sediment | place: USA: Wyoming | collected...
TTGATCTCATCTTCATGTCCGGAGTCTCCACCGCTGAAAGAACCACGGAAGTCTCAGGGCGGGGGGTGGGGATGGATATCGTGCGGACCAATGTTGATAATCTGGGGGGCACAGTAACCCTCGATACCAGAGTGGGAAAAGGCACCACTTTTACCATCCGCTTGCCCCTGACCGTGGCCATTATTCAGGGCCTTCTGGTAGCCTCTGGAGACGCCGTTTATGTTGTGCCGCTATCTGCCGTGATGGAGACTCTCCGAGTAGCCAATTCCGAGGTTCAGACCATTGCCCAGTGTGAAGTAATCAGGCTGCGTGATGCAATCATACCTTTGTTTCGGTTGGAGACGGTGCTGGGTATGGGTACGGAAAAAGCAGAGGAAGCCGACAGTAAACTCGTTATGGTGGTAAAGGCCGGTAAGCATCCGGTTGGACTGGTGGTTGATGCTCTGCTGGAGCGACAGGAAATCGTCATCAAGCCGTTGGGCAGTTACCTTGGTGACATTGCGGGCATCGCCGGTGTTACTATCCTTGGTGATGGGCAGGCTGCCCTGATTCTGGATGTGCCTTCTCTCACCAGAAGGATGGGGAATAATGGTTCAACGTCGGGAGAAGAAAAATGACCTGGCAATGGTGAGCTTCATCCAGTTTTGCCGGTGAACTGGTAATTAGCACCGCTTTGACCCGAACGGGCCATAACCATGACCCGGAGTTAATTAACCCGGTTGCCCCAGCCAGAGAAAATTATCTCATCGAGCCTTCTTTAATGAGCCATTCAGACCTTATACAAAACCAACCGATATATCACAATAACTACAGACACAACACAAAGAATGAGGAGGAGCTCAGTTATGCAACGGATGCAAATCCTTACCAAAGACGAGTTAGCGGTCTGGACCTGGTTGGTCAGCAAAGGGATTGGCAACGCCATGTACGGTCTTTCCGGAATGATTGGGTGTGAACTGGCGGTAACCGGACTTAGTCTGAAGCAGATTGCAGCGAAGGACGCAGCCGAGCTATTGGGCGGACCGGAGAACATGGTGGTCGGAATTTACCTGACCATAAGTGGCGATGCCACCGGTCACCTCATGCTAGCTCATGACCCCAAAATAGCTTTTGAACTAATCGATATGATGACGGGGCAGCCCCTGAATTCAACCCGGCATCTGGGAGAAATGGAACGTTCCGTTATGGGAGAGATGGGCAACATCACTGGCTCCTTTTTCCTTAATGCCTTGGCTGATGCCACTAACATGACCCTTACCCCATCGCCGCCGGCCGTCATGATTGACATGGCCGGGCCTGTTCTAGATGTCGCCTTAACCAAAATTATGCAGGAACAGGATGAGGTGCTGGTAGTGGAGACTGCCTTTGGCACCGCTAACCGGCAAATAAGCGGGACATTTCTGGTCATGCCCACCATGGAATTCCTGCGGGCAATCCTGAAACACTCATTCTTCACGAGCATCAAGTGTTAAACACTCTTGATAGGACAACTGTCGCTGGCCTGGGCGAAATTTGCGTGTCCCGGGAGCCGGGCGTTACCTTAGCCTGTCTGGGGTTGGGGTCATGCATTGGTTTGTGTGCCTATGACCCGGTAGCCAGGGTGGCGGGTTTAGCCCATATTGTCCTGCCGGAAAGCAACCATAATGAGAGCAGTAAAGTCTCCGGGAAATATGCTGATATCGCCGTGCCTCTGCTCTTTGCGGAAATGTGTAAGCACGGTGCAGTGAAATCACGGCTGGTGGTCAAGCTCGTCGGTGGTGCCCGGATGATTCAGTCGGCAGGCTTTGACCCGGTATTTGAAATGGGACCCAGGAATCTGGAAATGACCAAGAAGGCTTTGGCTGCTGAAGGCGTGCGCGTGGCTGCGGCAGATACCGGCGGTAATCTGGGACGTTCCTTGTGGCTGGAAGTGAGATCAGGTAAGGTCCTAACAAAAACCACGGGCACTGTGCCCAGAGAGCTTTAGTTAGGAAGAGATGTCCTTGGATAAAAGGGGGCAGAGTATGGCAAAAATACTGGTAGTGGATGACGCGGCTTTCGTCCGTATGAAGTACGTAAAATCACTGATCAACGGGGGACACGAGGTGGTTGAAGCAAAAAACGGCGCTGAAGCCCTGGAAAAATATCGAGAATGCCGACCTGACGGCGTACTTCTGGACATTAATATGCCCGTAATGGACGGCATCGTTACCCTGCATGAGATAATGCGCCTGGACCCCACGGCCAGGGTAGCCATGGTCACTGCTATGGGGTCACAATCCATTGTTTTAACCGCCCTGAAGTCAGGTGCCCGGGATTTTGTAATGAAACCACGGGATGAAGACGGCATACTGAATACGATAGACAGGCTTATTAGTTAGTCTCTCCGGCTGGTGACAGGAAGGTACGAGATTCTGGCCCGCCATTTGTTGACCATTAGATGGCGGGCAAAGAGAGAAAGAGGTGGAGCTCAATATGGCTAAGGTACTAGTAGTTGATGATGCCGCTTTTATGCGTATGAGATGTTCCAAGCTACTAATAGACTCCGGCTATGAGGTGTTTGAGGCAGCGAACGGAGCGGAGGCTTTAGAAAAGTATCAACAGTGCCGCCCCGATGTCGTTTTGCTGGACATCACCATGCCCAAGATGGATGGCATCGTCACCCTCGGGGAGATTATGAAAATTGACCCCACGGCCAAGGTAGCCATGGTCACCGCTATGGGCCAGCGGAGTATGGTGATAAGCGCGTTAAAGGCTGGCGCCCGGGATTTCGTGGTGAAACCGTTTGACCAGACCCGGGTGCTGAATGCAGTGCAGAAGCTTGCCTGCGCATGAATTCAACAAAGCCGCTCGGAGACCTAGCGGGCTTGCGGGGGGGGGGATGAAAATGATAAGGTTACTCGTTGTAGACGACTCCGCTTTTGCCCGGTGTGCAATATTACGGCTAGTTAGCGCATGCCCTGAGATAGAAATCGTTGGTTTTTCCCACGACGGTATTGAAGCGCTGGAGCAAGTAAAGAAACTGAAACCGGATGTCATCACTCTGGATGTGGAAATGCCACGGATGAGTGGACTAGAAGCACTAGAAACCATCATGGCGGAAGTACCTACTCCGGTGGTAATGGCCAGCAGCATGACTGGACGGGGAACAAAGACCACTATCCGGGCGCTGGAAATCGGCGCGGTGGACTTTTTTTTAAAGGCTTCGATTGCTAATCCGGTGGGGTCTTGCGGGTGCCAAAATGAACTCATTACCAAGATAAAACTGGCGGCAAAGGTGGATAAGGCCAGTTTAAAGCGAGGCCCGGCAAGACAGGAAAGCCCGTTACGCGCCAGGCGCTTGATTCCCCGGCACACCTCGTCACCCCGGAAGGTAGTGGTCATCGCCAGCTCAACCGGCGGTCCCGGAGCCTTGTATCAGATTATTCCCCGCTTGCCCGAAGACCTGCCCGCAGCGTTAATCGTGATACAGCACATGCCGGCGGGCTTTACCAGGTCTCTGTCCGAGAGACTGAATGAGCTATCTCTGGTGTCGGTGAGAGAAGCTGAGCCGGATGTTCTGTTAAAAGAAGGGCAGGTTCTGATGGCACCGGGTAGCTACCACATGATGGTAGAGGCTGGGGATAAAATCAGCATCAATCAAAATCTTCCGGTTCTGGGCTTACGCCCGGCGGCTGACGTCACCATGCCGTCAGTCGCCCGATGGTACGAGGGCTCATCCATAGGAGTGGTGCTTACCGGCATGGGTTCAGACGGCACTAATGGTGCAGCTTCAATCAAAGCCTCCGGTGGTAAAGTAGTCGCTCAGGATGAAGCTACTTGCGTGGTCTATGGTATGCCCCGCAGCGTAGTCGAATCGGGCTTAGCCGATAAAATAGTGCCTTTGTCCCAAATAGCTGAGGAAATAGTAGCTCTGTGCCAGAGTTAGGTAAGACATGTGGAGGTGCCACTAATGAATGACCAGGAATACCTTTACTTAAAGAAAAAAATTCTCAAGATGTCCAATATTAATCTTGACGCTTACAAAGACCAGCAGATGCGGCGGCGCCTAGATATGTACGTGTCGCACCGCCAAACCAGAAGCGTGGTGGAATACTGCCAGACGCTGGAGAGCAGGCCGGATACGCTTGCTGACCTGAAGCATTATCTGACCATCAATGTCACTGAGTTTTTTCGTGACCACGATTCGTTTGAGTACCTTAGGACTACTGTCTTACCCCAGCTAATCAAAGGCCGTTCCCAACTCAACATCTGGAGTGCTGGTTGCTCTCATGGCGAAGAGCCATACTCCCTCGCCATCATGCTGGATAATCTTGCACCCTTCCTGCAGCACCGCATACTGGCCACTGACCTAGATGAAGAGGTTTTGTGCTCAGCCAGAGCGGGCGGTCCTTACAGCCATGAGGCGTTGAAAAACGTCAGTCCCAGCCTTTTGCAGAAGTATTTCACCGTCTGTCCCAAGGGATACCTGGTTAGCAGTAGAATCAGACATAAGGTGGAGTTCAAACAGCACAATCTGATCAGTGGTAGCTTTGAAACGGGCTTTGACCTCATTCTCTGCCGCAATGTTACTATCTACTTCACGGAAGGGGTGAAGAATGAGCTAAACCGGAAGTTCTACTGTTCGTTGAAAGACGGCGGGGTACTCTTCATTGGTGGTACTGAGGTGATGCTGGACGCAAACAGTGTTGGTTTCTTGGCTTTGAAGCCATCTTTCTACCAGAAACCGGGTCTGGTTACCTCCCGTAGAGCGGGGGTCAAAGAGGCCCTGCCGGTTGGAATGTAAGGAAAAGAAAATTGCGCCGCATATCAACGCAATACGCCCAGCCTGGTATGGTGCTGAGCCGGGATGTCTATGACAGCTACGGCAATGTGATATTGTCCCAGGGTACCAGGCTCACCCAGGAAAACATCGCGATTCTTGGTCGCATGGGCGGGGGAGACATATTCTTCCAGGACCATCGGGTTGATGATGTGCCGGTGTCACCTCTGATACCCGCCAGGCTTGAGGGAGAGGCCGCCGGTCGGTTACGGACACTACTTGAGGAAACCAGGGCAATGGTTGATGGGCAGACCAGCACCCGGACAATCAACATAAACCCGCTGCAAAAGACGGCCTTCAGCATGATGAAACAGTTTTTCCCAATGGTTCTGGGTGAGGTCAATGCCGTAGGCTGTTATTCACTTAAGGACTATAATTTTGTCCATCCGGTACAGGTGGCCGGTCTTTCATTATTAATGGGGCGAAAGACTGGCTATTCTGAAGATACGCTGACCAAGTTGGCCATGGCAGCCTTGCTGGAAAATATTGGCTATGCAGCGTTACCTCTCGGAATGATGGAGGAACCAGCGGCACTAACATCCATAGAAAACCACGAGGTCCACCAGCATCCGCAGTACGGTTATCAGATATTACGTGATTACACTCACCCGGCACTGGAGATTATCCAGACGGTCTTTCAACACCATGAGCGCTGGAACGGGAGTGGTTACCCCCGTGGCTTAAAAGGCAAAGGGATTTCTCTGGATGCCCGTATTTTAGCGATTGCGGACACCTACTATGCACTCGTTTCGCGGCGGCCGCACCGGCAGAGCCACCTGCCCCATGAAGCTATTGAATTTATGATGGCTTACAGCGGTGAATTATTTGACCCTGAGCTTATTTCCCTTTTCACCAAACTGGTACCGCTCTATCCTACGAGCGTCATGGTTAAGCTGAATACCGGGGAATCCGGTATTATTGTCAACGCCCGCCCCGGTTTGATTGGCCGGCCGGTAGTGAGAATCTGCTATAATAAAAATTTCAGTGAAGTAACCAACCCCTTTGACATGGACCTGTCCGATAGCGAGCACCAGCACAGGCTGGTTACCGAGATCGTGGAGTATTGACGGTTTGGCACTGCTTTCCGGCACGCTTCCTGCTCATCGGCTGGTAATGCGCACCGGGAAGCAATCTGACGATCTGGAGCGAGTAATGGGTACGGCCGATGGCTTTCTATCACAGGAAGAAATCGATAGCCTTTACAAGCAGGCTACCGGTAAAGAAGTTGCACGGACCCCATCGGCGGCACCGGTGGCAAAAGAAGCTATAGCCAAACCACCAGCAGTGTCCACACCAAAAACGGCTAGCCCATCGGTACCTCTACAAAAGGTAGCGGGCATGGCACCGGATCCTTCGCTCACGCCACGGGCGGTGTCATCGGCCAATCCGGCCCAGACATTGCCCGAAGGAGTTCTCAAGCAGCTGCAGACGGCCATGGCTGACCTAACACAACGGCTGGCCAAGGCCGAGGCTGGTATCCGCCGGATGGAAGAGGACAACAGACAGGAAACGCCTGGCGCTGCTCTGCCAGCTCAGCAATTATCGCAAAGCATGACTGTCATGGAGAGGGAGCTGCAGAGACTGAGTCGCCAGGTAGACGGTATACTATCCGGCTTGGATAATACTCCTGACTACGATGTCCGCAGCAGTTTCACCTGTGTATCCTGTGGCTCGAGCGGCACGATTGCCATTCCTATGCGTTGCGCTGCATGTGGGCGTGAGGGTTGGTGGGGCTGGTGGACAAAGGAACGATGAACGTACCCTTTTCTCTGATTCTGGAGCGAACCGCCACCCATTCGTGCCCCAGATTGTTTTACCGGCTGCCCGGTGCGCTATTTACCACGGCCACCCTTAAGCTGGCTCGCCAGACTCTGTATTTCCTGACGAAGGTCACCGATGTCCACATTATCCACCTTAGCGGCAAATTTGCTGACATCACTCTCTTCAACCACGCCATCGGTAAAAAGGTCAAACACCGAGTCCTTCGTCTTTACTGCCTTTTTGCTGGCCTCATCATTTACCGTTTCAGGTGTCTCTATAGACTTCTGGTCAGCGGGCTGAGCTGGCGGTGATTCCTGGGGCGGCTCCATCGCTGTAGCGTGAAATTGGGGTTGAGACTCTGCTGGTGTCACCGGCAGAGCCGGCTCTACGGGCAAGTTTTCCGGTCTGTTCACGGTGATTTCCTCCTTCGGTTCTACTGCCCCATCCGCCATCTCCGTGTCAGGGAGCGGTGGTGCTGCGCTATTATCGGTTTCTGGTTCAATCATGCTAACGGGTGGCTCAAGGATCGGCGTAATGACCGCAGGTTCAATCACCACCGACTCCGGTATCGGAGCGGGTGTTTTACGCCGCCTGGCAAATATCTTCTCCATTAGTAGTAAACCTCTGACCTTCCGGGAAATGTCTCTGGCTCTCTTATTTATCGTCCCCCTTTCGCGGAGGGCATTAGCCTCGGGTGGTGGTGGCGATTCCTTGCCGGATGATGGCTTTTTGACATAAAGAGTCGTGACAAGGACAATCAGTGTTGATAGGATGACTATTCCAACAAACATGCCGAAGACCGTGTTGGCGAGGTCATATGTTTGTGTCGGTATCGGCGTGGGCGCAGGCGCAGGTGTAGGCGTCGGTGTGGGCGCAGGCGCAGGTGTAGGCGTCGGTGTGGGCGCAGGCGCAGGTGTAGGCGTGGGTGTGGGCGTCGGTGTAGGTGTCGGCGTGGACGTAGGTGTGGGCGTGGGTGTAGACGTGGGTGTCGGCATCGGCGCCAGTGCAAGTGCCTCCGCACCGGCAATAGCCACCGTCGTGAAGGTCATGTCACGACTGACAGATGAGCCATGGACGCCGCCATTCGCCCTAGCCCGGAAGTGATACAGGGTAGCGGGGGCCAGGCCAGTGGCATGGGCGCTGAAACCGCCCATGGCGGTCATTGCCTGGGGGGTGGTGGTGCTACCATAGGCAATTGTGGTGCCATAATCTAAGGACACGTTCACCGTAGCGAACGTGTCCTTAGATGTAAGATAGCCATTCATGGTAGCCGCAGTGGTGGTAATTGAGGTGGCCGCGGCGGTGCTGACCGAGGGCACCGTCAACGCGACAACCGGGTTAAGGTTGGTGACCTGGCCGCAGGCGAAGGGCGCAGTGCCCCCCAACACGCCCGCGACGTAGAACGATACCGTGTCGCCAGCACTCCCGCCTTCCTTTGGCGGCGTGGCGGGGTCGTCAGCAGGCACCATGAAAAGGGAGGGAGTGTAGCCATACCTGCCCTGACTATCGGTGGTGGTTGAGGCGTACTCTACGCCGCCGATCCTGGCTGAAACGATGACCCCCGAGGCAGCGAGACTGCCATTGATGGTCACATCGCCACAGAACTGGTGAGGCATTTGCGGAAACGCCCAGGCAGGTGCAGGAGCCGCACCGGCAACCAAAACGGCTAGCAGGAGCCACAGAGCTCCCAGCCTTCCAGCGGTCTGTCTCACGGTAATTCCTGCAATCCGTTTGTTCACCGTTTCTCCTCCGCCTTAATCTCACACCAACTTACGGCTTGATAGTACCAGCAGCGTTAAAATATACCCAGTAGCCCATCCCCAGCTGCAAGCTGTCGGTGCTGGAGCTGATGGTCAAGCAAGCACCGGGCGCGTAGCCATAGATGGGGAAACCGCGGTAGTCGGTGCCCGTCAAGTAAGCGGCGAGGCTCCTGGACGCCATCGACTTGAAGCCTATCATGTTCCAGCCAGCGGCAACTGAATAGGTCGGCGGCGGCGCCGGCCGAGCCGGTAATTCCGAGCCGCTTACGTTCAGGATGGTCGGGGCGCCCATGTTGATCCAGTACGCATTGCCATCCCTCATCGTCGTGAGGGTGCCGCCGAGAGCCGGAACATAATTCAGCCAGCTTGCCGAGGCCCCATCGTAATGCCACACGCTTATGACACTGCTTGAGATGCCGGAGAGTACCGACGTTATAGCCGGGTTGCCGGGAATAAGTGGCAGGGAAATCAGGCTCCAGCCAGCATTCAGAACGATCATGTTCGCCGGCAGCGTTACGTTGAAGGCGCTACTGACAGCGGAGGTCACTCCATTGCTGGTCGCCGTCAGGGTGTATGCTGCCCCGGGCAGGTCGATGCTAAGTCCGCTGAAGGTGGCTACACCGTTCAGCGCGCTAACCGTCGTCGTGCCTGACAGGACCGCGCCGCTGGTGCCCGTGCCCGGGGTGATGGTCACAGTCACCGCTGCCGAAGAGGGGGTCGTGATGTTGCTGCCGCCATCCTGCACCGTCACCACCGGCTGGGTGGTGAAGCCCGACCCCGAAATGGCCCCCGCAGGCGAGGTGGTGAAAGATAGTTTGGGAGGTGACCCCCACCACTGCCGAGGTGCCCCCCACCACCGCCATTGACCACCAGGGTTAGTAAACAGCTCAATGGAGACGAGCTTGCTTGCGTAAGAAGAGAAGCTGTTGTCAAAGCATAGTTGATATGCCCCTGACGTAGCGGCTGTGAAAGCAAAGGTCTGTGAATAGTACACCTTGCCTGCCGATACAACCGTGTTGCCGTTCGGGTCGCTAACTGAAAACCCAAGCTCCTGCTGGCCGCCCTGTATCTTTAGAGACCCTTTCAGTTCCTGATTGGCGGTCAGCACCACAGTGAAGGTTTTGACCTCACCAGGACTTACCGCAACATAAGTACCGGTAAAAGGGGGGAACACCTGAGCCCCGGTGTGTTGAAGCTGAACCAGGACTACCTTGTTGGAGAGCAAAAATAGTGCGTTACCGAAAACAAGTTGATAGCTGCCACGGGTCGCCGCTACGAAAGAGAAGTCCTTCTCGGTTATTCGACCGGCATTCAAAACTATCTGACCATGAGGGTCTTCGATAGTGAAGTAGATGTCCTGGGGAACTGCCGTGACCTGGCCGTTCACTCTATCGCCGGCGTTGAGCTGTAAAGACAACCGCCCTAATTGGCCCGGTCCGACAACCAGCGCTGCTTGCTCGGTAGTCAGCGGCACAGTCTCGGCGGGGGGTGTTGGGGTTGACACCGGGGTGGGAGTTGGCGGAGCAGGAGCGGATGCCGCAACCTGTACCCAGCCGGTTAGGGTTGCCATAAGCAAGAAAAGAGCAACTATGACCAGGGTCCTCTTCTTCATTTTACTCCGTTGCGCTAATCCATTTGGGTGAGCTTCCACCGACTCGTAATCATTGACAGCCATCTTTTCCTCTCCCTTATTCAAATGACGCGAACATCACCTTGACCATGGGCGGAATAACAAGCATCACGCCTCCTGATGTCGCCATAGTGAAGGCCAGGTAAAAAGCGAGTTTGCGGATATGCCCCCCGCTGCAAGCATGAATAGCTATGGCGTTAGCCAGAGTAAGCACGGTAATGACCACAGTCACCATGAAGTACAGCATATTCATCTGGACCGAATCAGTGTTGTAGATGCCAAAGGATGGAATTCCCGGTACCAATTGTGCCGTATCTACATTCGGCATAAGTTTCTGGACTATACTGGAGAAGCTGGTGATAGTCTGGTAAACAAAGACGACTAGGAAGACGAGCACAATATGCATGATACTGGCGAGCCACAGAAATCCAGAGTCAACTACCTTTCTCTTTGCCCGGAGCAGGGAAATCTTCATGGCGAAGGCGCTGACTTTATTGCCCACCAATTCTGGTTCAGCACCAAGGGCAATACTGTCAAGAAACATGCCCACACCGCGGTTCACCTGCTCTGAACCGGACTCGATGGTAAATCTTTCCCAGCAGAGGTGAGGCTCAATGCCGGCCAACTCCCTGGTATAAAGCAGAGCGACATTTTCTTTCAGCGTGCCCATAGAACGGGAATCAAGACGTCCTAGCGCTTCACTAATCGTGACATTGGTCGTCTGACTGACAGCGCCCAAGGACCGCACAAGACCGGCAAAGCTAAGGTCACGCTTCCCGATTTTCTGGTCATCAATGAAGCTGACCAGCCCGAGCGGGAAAAGAAAGACGCTGGCAATAAGCATATTCCATGCCATGCTTCTTGTCAGCACGAACGAAGCCAGCACCGTTATCAACCCTAAAGGCAGGACAAAGTTGGCCAATATTCGACCTATATTTTGCTCCCGAGAGCCCAACGGCAGGGAATGGGCCATAGCTTCTCTGGGCGCCGCGCCGTACATCAGCCAGACTCCGGCAATGGTCACTATAACAGTCAACGTGCCTAAACCAAGTATGAAAGCTACGGTCACAGTGCCGATGATCATGGTCACCACCGCCATGACGGTAACGATCGCCGAAGTCATAATCAGGGCAACATAAGCATCAGACCATTTTCTGAGTACCTCTAGGCCGCGCTCGTAATGGTTACCATAGACCTGTGAAGCCACCTCAGCTTCCCGCTCCAAAAAGTTGACGATGTTTTCACCTGATTTCAGAGTGCCTGACAGACGCAGCAGAAACGCCTTGACATCCTCTTCTTTCGTTGATTCTCCTACGATACGGCATGCCTCAGAGTAAGCATGGTTAAACGCTCGGGCGACAAAGTTAACTCTCTGGAAATAGCGTGCCGAGACATAGGGCAGCCGGGCTGAATGGTAAAAGAGCTCACCGATTGTGGTGCCGGAGGTGGCAGTGATCGACATGTAGGTCAACTGGCAGAAGAAATCCATGTGCAGTTTCTGGAGGTCAGGTGACCACTTGGTTCTTGGCTTGCCACCACGGTTTCTATTAATCAAAAAATCAAGCAGCATTTAGAATAATCCTTCACGCTGGGCCTTTCCCAGCACTTGCAGGATCTCGTAAAAATCGGTGATCCCCTGGTCCCGATGTATTCTCTCCAGTATCTTGGCCCGCCTTTCCAACTCGGCATATACCCGCTGTTTTTTGTTGCTGGGGATACCTAGCTTGGGGGCAATCTTATACTCCAGGATGTAACTGGTCATGTAGCCGGTAAATTCAAAGGTATCCTTGACCTCGTCCCAGTGGAAGCTTTCTACGAAGGTGAATGAGTCTAGACTCGGGTCATACCCGACGATTTCGTTAATGCCGGTAACCCGTCGTCCCATTTTACCGCTGGGTAATTTGACCATGCTCATCAGAATAACCACATTGAGGTTGTCAATGTAGGTCTTGGGTACGGAGATAGGGTCGCCGGTAATACGCTGGATCAGTTTTTCTACTGAGGCCGCGTGGAAGGTGGCCATAACGGAATGCCCGGTTTGCATCGCCTGGAAAGCCACGTTTCCTTCCGGACCACGGATTTCCCCCACCAGTATCTCATTCGGTCTTTGCCGCAGTGCCGCTTTAAGCAAATCAAACATATTGACCGCCCCGCTCTTGTCATCAACCTTGGTCGTTTGCACCACTTCCCTTATCCAGTTTTTGTGGGGTACCTGTAGCTCCGGGGTGTCTTCGATGCTCACCACCTTAGCACTGGGATGGATGAATGTGGTCAGAGCATTAAGCATGGTGGTTTTACCTGATGCGGTTTCTCCAGAGACAAAAAGGCTCATGCCGTTGCCGACAACTAGTGACAAGTAGGCAAGTATCTGGTAGTTAATAGTGGCGAAATCAACTAGCTCAAAGATAGATGTTGGGACGCCGGCGAACTTGCGGATAGAAAAATTGGAACCCCGCCGGGCAACCTCCTTACCGTAGACGATATTTATCCGTGAGCCATCAGGCAGAGTGGCATCAACGATCGGCACCCGGTAGTTAACCGGTTTCCTTATTCGCTCTGCCATCCACAACACGAACTGATCAAGTTCTTCGGCAGTGGCAAAGGTTACGGAGCTCTTCAAACTCTTAAATATCTTGTGCTCTATGAAGACCTGCCCCAGGCCGGAACAGCTGATATCTTCAATGTAAGGGTCAGAGATTAATGCCTCCAGCACACCCAGCCCCATCCGGTCGCGGAGAAAGAGGTACTTGATTCCCTCCAGTTCTCGCGTGGTCATCCTGAGTTTGTCAACCGGGCCACTACCTTTCAGCACGTATTGCACGCATTTTGCCACTAATCCTGGCGCTTGCTGGTCACGCAGTATGGTGACCTGGAGAAGGAAATCCAGTATTTTCCTCTCCTTCTCTTCAGCCGAGTCAGTGGTGGCGATATGTGGCAGTTTACGGCGGAGTTGCAGAAGCTTCATGTCTACCCGACCCATCAGTGTTGATAAGTCTCTGGTCAAGGTTGGCTCTATCGGTATGTAGCTATTCCGGCTGTCATTAGCATTGAAGAGAATGTGGATGAAAACACCTTTTCTATTTGACGGATAGATGAAGTTGGGTCTTTTCTCGTCGCCCAGTTTTCTGGATAGATTAGGGCAATAGAGGGGCATACCTGTCTCGGAAATCGGCACCATATGCAGATACTCCAGCAGGTGCGGGTTTGCTGCGGCGACCTCCTGCACCAGTGGCGGTAGTTCCTTATACAGGTTACTGTTGAGGAGATCCTCCTCATGATTATTTCCATTTGTCTCCACAGGAAAGGGCAGGGTTAGTGTTGCCATGTTTCAGTCCGTTTCTTGTAGATACCCACGGGCAAGCCCGTGGCACTTTTTACTACAAGCTTCGCTTGACCTGAATGCTATTGATGTATCGTTGGCGCTGACTTGGTTGATTATTCA
>Ga0315284_10010182_pt1 | contig 13393 bp, 7 predicted proteins | sample YL17G09_16_MG_FD_203696 | JGI IMG/M metagenome (GOLD analysis project Ga0315284, IMG submission 203696) | Sediment microbial communities from Yellowstone Lake, YNP, Wyoming, USA - YL17G09_16 | ecosystem: Environmental > Aquatic > Freshwater > Lake > Sediment | place: USA: Wyoming | collected...
GCTCATTCCACTGTGCCGATAATCCTTTGTAAAGCTCCACAATCCGACGCACACTATAATTCGGAATAAGGTTATGTCCCTCCGCGACGTAACCGATTTGCCCAAGCACTGACACAGGCAATTGCCACGATGACTCGCCTAATACCGTCGTCTTACCCCGCGTCGCCGGCTCAAGACCTAACAAAATCCGGATTATCGTCGTCTTGCCCGCACCGTTGCGACCCAGCAGGCCATATATGCCCCCCTGCGGCACCTTCAGGTCGATGCCGTCCAGAACGCATCTCCCGTCAAAGTATTTAACCAGGTTTTCGGTTTGTATTACGTATTCGCTCATAGTGCGTCCCTTCAATCATTTCAGATTGAATTTCCTGATGGCCTCGCCAAACCATTTCAATAGCGTCTGGCTGTCAATCTGCATATGAAACGCGTCAACCACTGCCCGCTCCAGGTCTTCACAAATAAGTTTCTTCTTCACTGAGTTGCTCAAATTGCTGTCTAAGTTCGCCACAAACGCCCCAGCCCCCGGCCTTGTAACTATTATCCCTTCCCGCTCTAATTGCTGATATGCCTTTGCTATCGTGTTGGGATTTATCGCGATCTGTCCGGCTAATTGTCTGACCGTAGGCAGCCGCTCTTCCTTCATCACCTTGCCGCAGGCAATATCGCGCTTCACTTGGTCTATTATCTGCTGATATACCGGCCTGTCAGAAGCATTGTCTATTCTAATCTGCATAATTCAGTCTCTTTACTTGTCCTATTCCAACTATTACAAATACCACACTGACGCCGCCTCTGTCAACCACTTTTTTCAAAAAAATTGCGGAATTTTGCCCTCCTGTCAGGTGGCCGGCTGTATCTCACTGTCAAATAAGAACTTAGCTCTTCTCTAAGCTCTCATTTCAACCGCACAAAAATCATTTTTCGAATAATAACCTGCCGCCCCGCTACTGCCTCGGCGTGCCAAGAATCTCTAACGTCTCCCTGATTACCGGCAGCGGCTTCGTCGTAACCTGCGGGTCGTTGGCCTGCCCCTTCACCTCAACTCGCATCACTGCCCGGCCAAGACCCTCCGTCAGCGACTGCAATATCGAGGGACTCGCCGTCGCTAACCGGCGCCCTCGCGCCGTCAGTGTCAAATTGATGTTGTCCGTCTTCAAATCCAGCCAGCCCGACCCGTCAAACGCAAGCGACTTGCCCGACAAATCAAACTGCCGGAAAAACATCCTGTTGTCCTGAATATACGCGTCGACCGTCATCTGGTCGAAGGCGTAATCGCTCGGCTCGGTCAGCTTCAGCACCGTAAGCAGGTTCGCTAACGGCGACATCTTCCCAACCTCCATATCGATTATCTTCACCCGGCACCGCCCAAGCCGAATACTGTCGTCAACTATCGAACCGACGACGCTAAGCGACCCGTTTATCGAACCGCTGGAGTAATGCTCGTCAGGCCGGCTCTCCTTTTCCGTGTCCGAAAGAAACCGCTTCAGGTCCGCCCCGGCGACGCTCGCCTCAAGCAGATAATCCAGCCCGCCGTCGACCGACTTGTTCAGTTGAAACTTGCCTATCATTTTCCCGTCGTAGAAATCCGCAACAAACTTTCTCGACAACCACTGCCCCGAATTCGCGTCGTATCCCAAAACGGTATCCACCCTCGCTAAAGATTTCCCTTTGAACCGGACGTTCTCGCCGGAAAAATTTACGTCCCCGGCCATAATCTGCATCCCTCCGCCCTCGCCGCTCTCACCCATAACCACCTTCCCCGTTATCTTCATCACCGACTCCACCGGCGCCCCCTGAATCGTGTGCAGCGCTCTCGCCGTAACGTCCTCAAGTGCAATCTGCGATTGTGTTATCACTATCCTGCCGGAAATGTCCCGCAGAGGATATGGCAGCAGATTGCATTCTATCGTGTTGCCTAAGCATTCTATAATCAGCCGGTCGGCGCCGCAGTTGCTGTCCCCGTTCCTGCTCATATCCGCCGTCAAGCTCACCTCGCCCGAAGGCCGCAATTGTCCAACCAGCTCCGCCAACTGCTTCGGCAGCGTCTTCATCATTTCCTCTTTCAGCTCAATCTTTTTGGCTCGCATCGACAAACAATACCCCAGCTCCTTCTCCTTGCCCGCGGGCCAAACCCGTCCCGAAAGCCCCACCGTCCCCGCGCCATATCGCCCGGAAAGCTCCTCAATATCCAGCACCTCAGGATTAAAAACCACCTTGCCCGTAACGTCGCTGATAACCACGGGTAATGCCTTCGCCTTTATGGAGCTGTTCTTCGGAAATATCTCGGCCGTGAATGTCCCCACGCCCTCGGAATTGAAAACCTTTACCGTCGCATCGAACCGCCCCGACGCCTCGAACTGATTGTAAAACTCCTTCTGCGCCGCCGGCAACGCCTCCGCCAATGTCATGTCTAATGGTATACCTTCCCCCTTTATCAAAAAATCGTATACCGGCTGCTCGCCGCCGATATTCGCCTTGCCGTTAATCGTTATCTTACGCCCATCCCACTCCGATACCACGTCTGAAAACACAACGTTGTCAGTTCCAAAAAATAGCATCCCCTTCGTATGCTTCAACGGGTAGCCGAACTCCGCGTACCTGCCCTCAACATCGAGCAACTGCACGGCCAAAGCGCTCTGCGCCTTCATCGGCGACAGCCGACTGCGCGAATAGTTTATCACCGCCACCCCCGCCGGCGAAAACGCCGACCAGAACTTCTGCTCCTCCTTGTTAAGCGCACTATACAAATCGCTGTCCAGCAGCATATTATCGCTGGTAATCTGCAAATTGTATTTCCAGTCCGGCCCAAAATCCGCCGCCCACCCGTCAAGAGTAAGCTCCACCTCCCCGTGCCGGCCGGTCAACCCCTTCAACTTCGCGCTTTTCTCAGTCACGTCTATCTGCCCGGTTATATGTTCCACTTTGTAGGCAAATCTCCTGTCGCAGATGGCCACGTCACTGCTGTAAACCGTGCCGACTATTGCGCTTTCGCTCGCCCGCTCTAAATTACCTGAGGCCCGCAAATCGATGTCAACCTTTCCGGATGGACCATATTGATTAAAGAAACTCTGCAGCGCATCAACAAAGGGCAGCTTCTCCGCCACCGACTTCGTATCAAAAGCGAACACCTTCCGCAATTCGCTCGGCGGGCACGTAAATCCTTTTACCTTCGCCGTAAGCACACAAGACTTGTTCGGGTCATAATTCATCTCCGCCTCCAGCGACTTGATGGTCCACGGCCGCTCAAATCCCGGCACGTCCTTCGACGATATCCTGCCCCCAACAACGATTCGACCCGGCTGCCAATACCCGAAAACCGCCGTCCCTTCTAAGCTTTGTTTGCTTGCACCCGAAATATCAAAACTATAACCCCCGATTAGCTTCTGCGCAGGCCGAAAACCCGCTGAAACCGGCGAACTCGCTAACACTCTCACACGTCCGCCAACAACCTTGCTGTATTCAACCGTCCCGTTCTCAAACCAGACAAACGGCATCCGGCTCGTCTCTCCCAGCGGTATCTGTATCTTCAGTGCCGACAGGTTCCATTCCCCGTTGTCCGAATCGCATTGTGCCCTCAGCACAAAATCGTCAACGAATACTTCTTTCACGCGAGGCCGAAACTTCAGCAAACTGCCAAGCCCAAAACGCACCCGGACCGTCTTCGCTCGCAAAATAGAATTGTCGTATTCCGCCTCACCGTGAGGCCGAACAACAAGGTCCCCGATGAAAACGAACCCGTCGAATCTGAAATCGACCGACCTCGCCTCGATTTGTGTGTTCGTCAACTCCGAAATCTGCCTCAACGCAATCTTCGGCAGCACCCGCCCAGCCATCGAAAAAACAATCCACAGCACAACGCTGGTAAGCACAAACTCCAAAAACCAGCCAGTCACCCTCCTGCCACGAGCCCAGCCGAAGGGCCTGCCGCCGCTCTTCTTGCCACCTTGTTTCAAATCCGACGGCATAAGTCTTCGTCGCCCAAAATCACCTTCTGGCCCTTATCGCCTTGTCCGCAATGTCACGCCGACAATACGCACCCTCAAAGTTTATCCTGCCAACCGCCTCATAAGCTCTCGCTTTCGCCTCTGCGATTGTCCCCCCTATCGCCGTCACCCCCAGCACCCTCCCACCCGCCGTCACCAACGAGCTATCTTTCATAGCCGTCCCCGCGTGGAACACAACAACGTCATCCAATTGCTCCGCCTTGTCCACCCCCGTTATAACCTTCCCCTTCTCGTAGTCGCCTGGGTAGCCCCCCGATGCCATCACCACGCACACCGCGGGCCGCCTGTCCCACTCTAACGTTACCTCATCTAACTTCTGCTCGCACACCGCAAGGCAAACCTCCAGCAAATCGCTCTTCAGCCGCATCAAAATCGGCTGTGTCTCCGGGTCCCCGAACCGAACGTTGAACTCCAGAACCCTCGGCCCGCCCGCCGTTATCATAATCCCAGCGTACAGCACCCCCTTGTAAGGCGTCTCGTTGCGATTCATACAGTCCACAATCGGCACTAAAACCTCCCGGTCAATCTGGCTCATCATCGCCTCCGTTACTACCGGCGCAGGGCTGTATGCCCCCATCCCCCCGGTATTTGGCCCAGTGTCACCGTCCCCTATGGGCTTGTGGTCCTGCGACGACTCCATCACGTATATACTTCGGCCATCCACAAATGCCAGAATCGACGCCTCCTCCCCTATCAGCTTGTCCTCCACCACTATTTTGTCGCCCGCCGCGCCGAATATCCTGTCCACCATTATCTTCTCGGCCGCCAATATCCCGTCGGATGGCTCATCGCAAACTATCACCCCCTTGCCCTTCGCCAGTCCCGCCGCCTTTATTACCACCGGCTCATCCCTGCTCGCTATATACGCCTTGGCGTCATCAAATCTGGTGAATACCCGCCCCTCAGCCGTCGATACCGAGCTTGACCGCATTATCTGTTTTGAAAACGCCTTGTCCGCCTCCAACTGCGCCGCCGCCTTCGTCGGCCCGAACGCCTTTATCCCCGCCGCTTCCAGCGCATCCACCACACCCCCCGCAAGCGGGTCCTCAGGTCCCACTATCACAAGCTCCACATTCTTCTCTTTGGCGAATTTGACTATCCCCTCCACGTCCTCTGCTTTTATCGCCACGTTCTCCCCCCACCTCGCCGTCCCCGGATTCCCCGGCCCTATATACAGCTTGCTCAGCTTCTTCGATTGCGCCAGTTTCCACGCAATCGCATCCTCTCGTCCCCCGCCGCCTATCAGTAATACTTTCATTTGTCCAAATTCCTTTTTCTTTGCTCTTCAAAATTCTTTCTTCACTTCATTCCACCCCTTTTGTTATTACTCTACCAAACCCCCCAACCCCTCTCAAGGTTATTTCTCACTGCTATTCAAACTTCGCCACGTGCCCGCCAAAGGCAATAAAAAAGGCCGGCTGGTTGCCCAGTCGGCCCAGGAAAGACAATATCGGCAGTTATTGGCTACTGCCCACTGAGATACAACTGATTTACTGCATTGGCAGATAGCACACTGTTGAAAATCATCACATCATCAATCATACCCTTGAACGGCCCGCCTTTCAGAACGGGGCTGCCACTGCTTACGTAGCTGCCGTCACCGATACGGAATTTCGTGTTGCTTACAGCACAGGTCTTCGTCCCTGGCGTTCCCTGCGAGCTGCCGTCCACGTACAAAACCGCATTCGATGTGACTGTCGGGTACACAAGCGCAAAGTGATGCCAGTTGCCGTTGTTGACGTCACTGGTCCCTGTGATATCAGAGATGCTGGAAGAACCGAAGCGTGCCACGACCTTCTTGTTCTCTACAAGAACCTGCCAGCCGAAATACAGACTCGGAGCGTACTGGTTAGGTTTGTACTGGCCCCACTGCCCCACAATTGTCTGCATCCCCGTTGACTGAGATGTCTTGAACCAGCCGGCTACGGTGAACGTGCTGGCCGGATTGTAAGCGGTGTTCATACTCGAAACGGAGAAATAATCGGAGACGCCGTTGCAGTCAATCGCGCCGCCAATAAGGCCAGCCACCCAGCAGGGGTTATTACCATCGAAGGTGCCGTCATTATTGTCGATGGAGTCATCAGCAGTCGTCCCACTGGTCTCATCAAGCATCCAATAATGTGCGGCTTTGGGTACAATTGATTCATCGGCACCCATATCAACGTATGTGCCAACAACCCGGCTACCGCCATCAATATCAGTCTGGCCTGTGTAACTGCCGTTTGGATTCCCAGCATCAATGCACGGCGAGTGGATGTCAATGTGGAAATCGTTGCCGTCGGCGTTAACAAAGCACGGGTCGGAACTGATATTGCCTGTGCCAACATCGTTGTTCTCGATGCAACTATAGGTTGCGTTGCAGTCATAGAGGTCATCGCTATTATTCCAGACAATACAATTTGTGATTGTCGGAGCTGTGCCGGAACTCTTGCAGATGCCTTCAGCCGCGTTATCAACTATGGTGTTGTTGCTGATTGTGGCTGCTCCCTGGGGATTATCCAGGTATATACCCTTCGCGTCATCATAAATCAAATTGTTCTTCACGATGGTGCTGCTGCCGGTTTGTGACAGGTTTATGCCGTAAGAGCCATTCGAATAAATCTTGTTGTTGAGTATGGCAGGCGAGCCGCTGACACAATATACGCCGGCGGAAGAGTTGTCCCTTATGACGCATTTACTGATTGTCGGACTGCTGGAATTGCAGTCGATGCCATTTACAGCGCCTTTGATTGTAAGGCCCGTCAATACGGAACTATTACCCTCGCCCGAGTCAAACACTACGCTGTTATTGGCGCCGTTGGCGTCAATAATCGTCTCCGCCACTACATCCCAGTCATTCGGGTCAGTGCTATGCACCATAATGTCCTTATCGCTGAAGCTTACGCTCTCATAGTAGGTCCCCGGATATACGATAATCTCATCGTTGTCGTTGGCATTGTCGACCCCGTTTTGGATTGTTATGTAGAACTTATCCTGGGTCTTGTTCCAGACAAGGTTGTTGCTATCGGCTGTCATCAAAAGCTCTGTGAACTGCGCTAATTTCTTGCGTATCCTGGTAAACACTTCGTAGTCATTAGGGTCATTTGCTTCGGAAATCTCCTTGAGGATTGCCGCGTAGTGCCCAACCCCTGTTCTTTGGCTGTAATATGCACCATAGTGCGGATTAACGCGGTCCTTAAGGTCGTCGAGATATTCCTGCGCTACCTGAGCGGCTGTAATGGTTGGATTATCTGCTATTAGCTTCTGAAGTGTTGCGAAGTACCGACCATCTTTAATCCCCTCTCGGATTGCTTCAAGACCGCCTATCGTATGATATATTTCACCGCTCCACGTTGGGTAGGCAAGCAAAAAGTCCGGGTAGCTGAAAGGCCATATGCACTTCCATCCGGAATCAAAATCGTTGTATGGGTCCCCAACATAATCTCCCATTGCATAACATCCTACCGAACAAGCATCCGTGGTATATGCAAATAAACCGTGCAGGAATCTATTGTACACTGGATTCCTGTAATAAGAGACAGCCGTTGTGTAATACCCAAGGTATCCGTGATAATTAGCGTCCCGATGACGGTCATAACCAGTACCTTCGTATGATGTCAATTCCCATATCTTGTAATCCACCAGATTCGTCAGCGGCGGTATGTTACCATCAGCAGTAGGTACATTATAATCACCTGGAGAACACTCATTATCACACGCTGAATAGTACGTTACCCCTGTATGGACGTGGTTAATATCGTTCACGTAGATAGGATCTTTCATAATCGTGTACAGCCGATCACAGATAATCCTCACATTAGCCCTGCTTCCCGGCTCATCAGCCACATGAAAGATAAATTCTATGTCCCTGTCCTTGGATTGGCCTATTTCGCAGTATTTGTCGATTAACCTTCCGAAGGCATAGCAGAAGTCGGGCTCGCTTAATTGTGCCCATATATTGGTTCCGCCAAATGACTTCCCGGTCGAATAATAATAAATACTGTCGTATAAAAGTCCCGAGGCCAAATTGACCTTATGTTTTGCAAATCCTTCGGCAATCATCCTGTCTAAGCGAGATTCAAACAGATTGGCATCGATACCAAAGTTGTAGGGTTGATTCATATCCCGGGAAATCGTAATGCCGCTAGATCCATAATACGCGTCGAATCTCGTCTCAGCATAAGAGGCAAAAGTTTTACCGATATCATCAGAATAAGTCACATAAATATCTTTGTAATATCTGTACGGATCGTGATAAACGTAATTCAAATGGGTCGGTGCCTCAAGGGTTATGTCATATACAGTAAGCGTTACGTCAATTGTTTTATCATAAACCCCTGGTTTCTGGATATATATCTGCCCCTTATAGTCGCCTGCCGACAGATTCGCGCTTTTGGCAGGCACGTTAATCTTTAACCACACGCTTTGCGATGTTCCGGCAGCTACCGACAAAGTTCCACTTAATTTTTCAAGCCGGTCAGGAACCGACGCATAACCCATATCCGTAGCATATGTTTCTTTCCAAACAAAATACCCAAGTCTGGCCTCATCATGCACAACCCGCCAGGTAAATATATTGTTGCCATCAATGACGGAATTGGAATCGTTGATATTAGTCAGGTTTGAAACACTGATTGTCAAATCGTCAACGCCTCCTTCGGAATAAATTGAGAAGCTCACTGGCTCAACTTCATTCCAGGTGCTGAATGTCGAAATGCTGTTCGGTTCGTTTCCCGCCGGCCTTGTGTCTTTGTACACCGGATGCATGAAGTCCCGGCAGAAGATTACAAGGTTGGGGTCATCATAATTGCAGTTATCACATTTATCCGCCAACTCTACTTTTTTAAACCTCAGGTCTCGCTGACGTTCATACAGCGACTGCCACTCAGAATCGGTTATTTTCCGAAGACATACATAATCTATAGGAACATTGTATGACGCCCCGTAATTGTCGGTAAGATTTTCAATCTTAATCGTGTACTTTCCATTCACGGCACGCAGATATTGGAAATCGCTCTTCTGAAAACCATATTGTATGTATTTCCATCGACCGTCTGCGAAACCGCCGAAACTAATCAGAGGGCAATATCTGTTAGTATCGCCCGCCAGATAGCATGGGTCTTGATATATCCAATCAATCTTGGAACTTACTTTTATCCGGTCTTCGGAAACATCCGCGTTGTTACATTCGTCACCTACGGTGTCTTTGAACATTATTTCCAGCAACATCGGACTGTTGGGCAACCCGTTAGAATCTGCATCCCATGCCGGAAACTCAATTTCAATGGTTTTACCTGCTTTTAGCTCCCGATAAGTGATGTTTTCGTCGTTGCTGTCGACACAAGGGTCACTCATATATGCTGTAATAGTACCTTTAATCCAGTCTTCATTTAAACCATTGCTGCCAAACTTTACGCTTGCCGCAATGTTCGGCTCATTTACACATCCATACGCCGGAAGATATGCTGTGCCGAGATTCTTCAAACTGAAATCATCCCACCACACGCTCCCGCTTGTCATATATGGGCCAAAGAATAGTATCCTCACATATTCCATATTCTTATCGTAAATTCTGTGTTTTCCCGAAAATTGAGTCCATCCAGTTGTGCTTCTGGTCCCACTAAAAATACTGAAAATAGTACCCAACGGATTTTGGTCTCCATTGAATTCCTCCCACCGCACACTAAGGAATGGCGCTTCGCCTTCTGTTCTTACCCACACAGAAAACTCATAGGCATTTTCATTTTCAATCTTGATAAAGTCAGAGTGTGCTCCCGAATATTGAGTACCGTTATTTGTTAATTTCCATGAATAATTTCCGCTGTGTTTTTCATTGGAATCTACCAGGCTTGAATACACTTGGTACTTTAGCCAGTGTAATGGCGTGCCGTTGGCGTCGGTGCCGTCTTCGAATCCCGGGTTCTGTACAAGATTGATATTGTGAATGTTAAGCTCATCGGCCCCCATATCAACACAAGCGATAACATACTCTTCGTCGGCAACCCTGTTTTCGCCGTCAATGTCGCTTTCACCTGTGTATGCGCTGTTCGGGTCGCCCCTGTTTATGCAGGGCGAATTCCAGGTAAGATGAAAATTGTTACCATCGTAATCCTCAAAGTATGGATAACTGCCTATGTTCCCCGTCCCTGAATCGCCGTTTTTGATGCAACTGTAGGTCACACTGCATCCGGATAGGTCGCCGCCGTTATTCCAAAGGATGCAGTTCGAAATCGTCGGCTCATTGCCCTCGCTTACGCGTACGCCGTAACTCGTATTGTTGACTATCGTGTTGTTTCGTATCGTGCCTTCGACGTCTTGCAGTGTTATTCCTTCGTTGTTGTCGTAGATGATGCTGTTTTTAATGGTAACAGTTGATAATTCCGCATATATTCCTTCGCCGCTGTTGTTCCGTACTATGCAGTTGCTCACGACTGGCTGACTGCCTTCCGCGCAATAGACCCCACGAGTGCCGCCGGTCACGGTGAACCCGCTCAAAGTGGCGCCTGAATCAGTGCCAAACATGACCACATTCGGTTCTCCACTGCTGTCTATAATCGTCGCCGTTGGGCCGGCGCCATGGACCGTGATGTCCTTGCCGCCGAAGTTCACACTCTCACAGTATGTCCCTTCGTTTACCTCGACTGTGTCGCTGTCGTTCGAAGTATCTATGCCTTTCTGGATAGTTTCGAAGGCCGTCGCCCAGGACAGGCCGTTGGCATCATTGCTGCCGTTTGGGTCGACGTAATACGTCTCCGCCCAGACAGGAACAACAATAGCAGTGCAGACCAACAAGGCCATCCCGACAATAATTTTTCTTGCTAACATTTTCTGCCTCCTTTAATTTAGCCGTTATTAAAGATGTGTTTAATTCGGCGCAGACGTGCTGCGCATCTATACATAACCTCACGGGATTGGATGTGTCTCAAAACCATTACGCTCGTTAGAATCCTTTTGCCAAGAATACTATCAAGCCAATATACTCATAGCAAACATACAAGTCCCCTTGCGCCTGTCAAGAAAAAAATGGGAAATTATTCCAAACCCCTGTCCCCTTCCAAAAATCGGCGCATAAAAAAACCGGCCTACCCTCGCTGAGACCGGTCAACGTTCAAACCCGCCACTTACTTATTGCTGCTTTTGGGCCGCTTTCTTCTCCCGCTGAATCGCCTCGTAAACCTCTTTGCGATGCACCGGTATCGCCTTCGGCGCCGTTATCCCCAGGCGAACCTTGTCCCCCCTGACGTCCACGATGGTGATTTCCACGTCATCGCCTATCATAATTGATTCATCTTTTTGCCGACTTAATACTAACATCTGTCAACTCCTTTTGCAGATTGGTCTGTCTCTTATATTTTACGCAGCGAGCAAATCGGCTGTTCGCCCCCGGCGGTTATCAGAAACGCCAAAGGGTGCGCAGACAACCCGCAAATCCAAGTATTTCTTCGGCCAATTCAGGAAGCGAAAACAACGAATTTCGGCTTTGTCCTCCCAATGGGGCCCGGTTATAGGACGGCTGGTATATAAGTGCTTTTATGGACTGGACTTAGATTGAATAAAAGGGGTCAAAAAAAAGATAAGGCCAACACAGCCGGTATCCGGGCAAAAAGGGGATTATTCATCGTCGGCCTCGTGCTGGTGCCAGTAATCGTAGCGGACGGCCAGCCAGTAGCCCGCGATTGCGCCCAGCGTGCCAAACGCCACAATCTGAATCGGCAGCACAGCAAGAACCGAATTTGAGAAGAACACCGCAGGCCAGCGACCGGCAAAATATGCAATCGTATCATTTTTGCCGTAAATGCTTACTGCAACAAGGTTTACCATACAGGATGCGATAATGGGCCATAAGTAATTGACGTCGAGCACCTTTTTGGCTAAATAGCCGGCAAGACCGAAAGAAACAAGCACCGCAAAGGCAATCTGGCTGGTGGCCGGCTGGGCCACCGCCGAGCCGGTCGTCGCATTCCAAATACTGTAGTCACGCGCAAAGATTCCGATAAAAAACTGTGTAACTACAGCCGACCCGATGACCGCCACTACGGCGTTGACAAGAACACCGACACTGCGCTTCTGTGACTTGTCCGCCGTCCTTGTGGCGGACTTGTCCGCTTTGTCGGACTCAGACGGGTGAATGATTTGCGAGCCGAGGAACACGCCTAAGAAACCCGCGGCCACCACACCCAGCCAAAGCATCGGCTCCCAGCAGAACGTCGAGTAAATCTGTTCTCGGCGAACAACGGATGTATTGAGCTGCATCAATGTCCCCATATCGCCGCTGCGCGCCGCCCAGACGGCAAGACCGGCGGGCGCGGCCAATATCCCGATTCGGCTCCCGTATGGCCACGCCAAAAAGTATGACACTAATCCGGCCCCAAACGCCAGCAAGAGTATCACCATTGCGTCGTTTACGCTTATCCTGCCATTGACGACGGAGACGACGCCGAACGGGTCATCCGGCGCAACCCTCGGCCAGGCGTATATGCCTATTAAGCCGATTCCCACTGCCGCCGCTAACGCTACCCTCAACCTTATTGGCCAGGTCAGTTCCATTATCTGTCCGTTAATTTTAATTGCCGGCAAGGATAGCATTGATGTTGCATATTATCAACGATGAATTATTGACTGGTGCAGGACCAAAGACACAGATTATTGGCGTTGAGTAACTTCAAAAACTCTTTGAAGTCGTTTGGCAGCTTCATCGCCATAGATAATCCGCCGCATTAGCTCCACGGCCTCCAGACGCTCATCAGGGGTTTTTGAAAGCCAGTATGCTTTCTCATCCGAAGGGTCAGAAAACGATGATACTGTAAAAGCAGTTCTGTCAACTCTTGGAAAATCGAAATTATCCATAAGATAATTATATAACCCTCGCAAATGTAAAACCAGTCATAAATTGACAGGTTGCGTAGAATAAGATAGAAAAAGAACCATGAATCTAATAGCCATCGACATCGGCAACACAAATATAGGCGTTGGGCTGTTTCTCAATGGTGAGGAGCAATTCGTAAAGTCGCTGCCGGGCGAGGCGTCGGCGGAACTGACCGAGCTGCTGAAATCGACCTGGGAAATGGTGCCGGTCGCAAAACGCTCAAAAGAGGGAAAACGCGACGCCGTCTTGGTCGCAAGCTCCGTAAAACCCGAATGGACAGAGATTGTGCGAAACATCGTGAAGCAGACCATCGGCGAAAATATACTGCTGGTAGGCAAAGATATTCCATTTCCAATTGAGCTTTCGATAAATGAGCCGGATAAGGTCGGCACCGACCGGGTTTTGGCGGCGTCGGCTGCCTACGCGGTCGTGGAGCACGCGGTCGCCGTCGCGGACTTCGGCACGGCCATAACCATCGACCTCGTCGATGACCGCGGCGTCTTCTGCGGCGGAGTGATTCTCCCCGGCTTCGAAATGAGCGCAA
>Ga0315284_10010183_pt1 | contig 13393 bp, 14 predicted proteins | sample YL17G09_16_MG_FD_203696 | JGI IMG/M metagenome (GOLD analysis project Ga0315284, IMG submission 203696) | Sediment microbial communities from Yellowstone Lake, YNP, Wyoming, USA - YL17G09_16 | ecosystem: Environmental > Aquatic > Freshwater > Lake > Sediment | place: USA: Wyoming | collected...
AAAGTCGTTCACCGTGATTCCGAAGAACTTCAGAATGCCCGTGCCGGCGAACGTGAATACGAGGATCAGGATCAGCGCGACCAGCGTGGCCCTGGAGAGCATGCGAAGTCGCTCACCGCTGTCGTAATCCTGGGTGACCGACATGAAAACGGGTATCAGCCCGATCGGATCGAGTATGATGAAGAGCGCGGCAACCGACTTCAGGATCGGTATAAGGGCATCCATTTGCTTTTCTCCGTCAGCAATCTGCCTCCATTGTACCCGAACCGCCGCAAACCCACAAGCAGAAAAGCGCCCGGCTGTGATGTCATGCCGAGCGCTCGACGTGTTCCGACCGGGACAAGAACCCCGGCCTACTCCTCGTCCTCTTCTTCCTCGATGAACTCCTTCATCTCCTCGAACTCGAGCTCCGCGGTTTCGCGCTCCACTTGCCCGCCGAACTTGTCCTCGATGCTGAGGTCCTCCTCGTCCGAATCGGTTTCCATGGCGCTTTCCAGAGGGATCGGCGCGACGGGCGGGCAGTTCTCTTCATCGCCGCCGTCACGCTCGAATTCCTCGACGGTGGAATCGCCCTCGCCCTCCGATTCGACCAGCGACTCCGGCTCGATGATCTCGACGAGGTCCACCTCGCGAAGCTCCTCGACCGCCTCATCATCGCCCATGCCTTCATCCGGCGGAGGATCCGTGGCCTGCATCTCCTCGGCCGAGTCCTGCCAGTCGAAGTTGATGTCCCGCTCATGGGGCGTGTCCATCAAGCTGGCATCCAGGCCGAGGACATGATCCTTGGAAGGGCCGTGATGATGGGGCCGGCCGAGTTCCTTAGTGACATCCATGTCCACCTCGGACACATCGGCGTCCGGCATTCCGTCTATGTCGGCGGAGATGTCAGAATCGCGATCCCGCCTCGCCTCGATGAGGTCGTCCAGATTCTCTACCGAGTCATAGTCTTCGGGAGTGATTTTATCAGCCATAGTATCGCACACCTTTCGCGCAATCCGGGACTTAGTCGAACTCGATGATCGTCCGGCCTTCCTCGGTCTCGATGTCCAGGGCCTCGGCTCTCCCTTCGTCGTCCTCTTTGACCCAGATGGATCGGGGGTTTGCGACCTCGTGCGTAAGAGCCTCCGGATGCTCGCCCTCGGGATCTCCCGCGATCACTACGATCGTCGGTTCGCGCTCCTTCAGGTCGGGCTCCAGGCCGAGGAGCGGCTGGTGATCTATGATCCTTTGTGGCCCGAACTCATTGCTCTCGATGTCCAGCGTGATCAGCCGAGTCTGATTGTGCGCGCTGAACCCGGAGAGATAGTCTTCCCACTGATCGTGCGGAATCTGCTGAGTAGGCATGTTCCCCTGCCTCCTTTGAAATATGATTGATCTTGCGCCCCCGTAGCAGGCTTCATGCCTGCGTCCGGCCATGCTTGCGCCCCCGTAGCAGGCTTCATGCCTGCGTCCGGCCATGCTTGCGCCCCCGTAGCGTGCTTCATGCCTGCGTCCGGCCATGCTTGCGCCCCCGTAGCAGGCTTCATGCCTGCGTCCGGCCATGCTTGCGCCCCCGTAGCAGGCTTCATGCCTGCGTCCGGCCATGCGCAGGCTAAAGCCTGCGGCTACCTGTCCGCCACGAACACCCAACACCGAACACCATTCTCACGAACGGCCACAACCTGGCGTAGGGGCGAAGCAATCCGCTGCAGGCGGAGGCGCTTCGCCCTCCGGTCTTCTGCGCATAGCGACGGTTTTCGAGTATGAGTAAGCGTACGAGTATGAGTACGAGCAGGAGAGATGATACCCGTGGGGTGCTCTTCCAAAACGCGTGTGAGAAGGCACGCTCAGTGCGCGATGCCAAGCCAATCGTGGAGCAGGAAGTACACCCTGCCGATGAGGAGCGACATGCGCGCCATGACCGTCGAGCCGAACATCGCGCCGAACGCGAACATGAGGAACCAGCGGCCGAGCTTCGAGGGCGCGCTCGTGAGCCGGGACCTGTGCTCGAATGAGAAGAAGAAGTAGGCCATCACCGCGAGCAGAACGACGATGAAGACGCCGTTGTTCGCGACATCGCCGGGGGTCATCCCGGCGCCGTGAAGCGGCTTGAACGAAGCGTATATACGGTCTATGTTGATCCCTGCGAATCCCTTGAATGCCGCGCCGGCGATCAATCCCAGCAGCGTTCCGAATATGATCCGGCTGATCCACACATGCTTCTTGCTGTAGATGAAGTAGAACATGCTCCCGGCGATGAGTGCGAACATCCAGTACCACTCGCCGTGCGTGATCTTGTCCCACCACTGCGGCTTGAGAATCTGCGTCCAGGTGACGAAGACCCCGTAAGCGGTAGCGGCCCCGATGAATACATGCTCCGCCATCCGATAGACCGGATTCTCCTTGTAGAGTATCGAGTAGATCGCGAGCGTGCCGACAGCCGCGACCCAGATCGTTACGTTCGCCGTTATGTGACTATTCGAAAGCCAATCCAACAAGTCGTAAACCCCGTGATGAGTGATTCCGGTCCGGATTACGCATTACGAATTACGCATTACTCCTTACGTCCCTACTCTCTTCTTCTCCGCGAGCTGACGTAGCCGATGTTGCCGGCGATGATCAGCAGGATGATGAGCAGGTGCGACGAGGAGAGCGAGCCCGCCGCCCTGGTCGCGAATCCCTTGCACTTCAGCAGGTGCTCATACTCAGCAGCCCCCTTCATGCCGGTGAGCATGCCCTTGATCTGCCCGGCGTCAAGAGGATTGAACCCCTCCGGCGCGATGACGGCGGTCGGACCGTATACGATCGGCGTGCGGTATGGGCCGTAGACGTATGCGATCCAAGTGTCCAACTCGCCGACGGAGGTCGTATCCGCGATCAAGCCGATGTCCTTGATGGTCTTGATCCCTTGCATCGCCGGGATCTCGGAAAGCTTCGTGCCGTTGATGTCCGTCTCAAAGGCGCCGATGACATTCTTCGGGAATGAGAGCTGCAGCGGAACCAGGTTCGCCGGCGGACGGTATCCGAAGTGCAGCCAGTCCTTCCCGTAGGTCTTCTTCAGCTCCTTCGATATCCTTTTGGCAGAGTCATACGAGAACTGGCTTCCCTGGGGGTCGAAGGCCAGCACCGTGAATTTCTTGCCCTGCATCATCATCTGGCGCATGAGCCCCTCTACCTGCGGCTGGTTCTCCGCGGTCGTGCCCGATCCCCAGTAGATGACGATGATGGCGAGCTTGTCCGACGGCATCTTCGCCACGGTGTCGTAGACTCCGCGGACGGCCGGACTGACGAGTATCGGCAGATCGAGTCCCCAGATGAGCGGGCCTGCGATCACCACCGCGAGCAGGAGATACATGATCCGCCGGTCTATATGTTGTAGTCGCTCAAAGAAGTTCATGGTCTATCGTTCAGCGTTCGGCGTTCAGCGTTCAGCGTTCGAGGTCCACCACGCAGAACCGTGAACGATGAACCCTGAACGCTGAACCCTGAACGGTCACAGCTCCTTATCGAAAAAGCTTCCTCGTTCCAGGCTGAGCCATGTGCGGAGTGCCATCGCGAGCGCGCCGATCTCTATCCCGAAGGACATGCCCCGCCATGCTGCCATGTTCGGCTTATTCAGTATCCAGTAACTCAGGTTCTCCAGCCGGAGGTTGCTCACGAGCCCGGTCGCCGGCAGAAAACTGGTCATGTACGCGCCGATCGGCACCTGCCCGAGCATGACTACGAACGCCGCCGCCAGCATGAGAGTCGCCTCGCCGGACCGTATCCTGAAGGCCCGGTACGCCGCCGACACGATGAAGAACCCGATGGTGGAGAACATCGTCGAGCCGAGCGCCGCTACGACTCCAACGAAGAGCAAGTCATACAGGTTTTCCGCCGCCTTCGCTTTGCTGGATGTGCTCCAGAATCCCGCGAAAAGCATCAGCGCGAAGGCGACGAAGAACGCCAGGTTGTTGTGCCAGCCCGGCCGTTTCCGAGCCAACGCCGAGCCGTGGAATCTAAGCAGGCTGTAGACGCCAAGTCCCAGGGCAAATGCGTACACGACGTTCGTCGCCTTGCCGATCTGCTGGACGAGACCGGTCAGGAAGTTCTTATGGTCCTTGAGATCCCCCGGCAGGAAGAATTCGACGGAGTAGATCAGCCCGGCAAGGAACGTCAGTGCGGCGATGAAACCCTTCCGCCATCTGGAGGGGACCAGCCACAAGAGGAAGAAGAGAACGCCGCCGATGAGGAGGAAATCCCCAGTGATGCCGAGCAGCCACTGCCACCACGGCGCATTCGGCTTGAGAAGCCCGTGCGTGAACGGCGGCAGCTTGCCCAGCACGTACAGCGCCGGATGCACTATGTGATTGTGTGCGAGACTATCCAACTGATTCTCCGAAAGCGCCCCCGCCTCAGGCGGGCTTGAACCACTGCACCCAGTTCAGCCATGACGCGTGCAAGCCGAACCCCGCGATCGTGGCCGTCACCGCCCCCGCGAGTATGATGAACACCAGAATCGCCTTCGCGTAGTCCTGCCCGACGAGGCTTCCGAGCAGTGTCGGCTCGCGGGAGAGATACGCGCTGGCGGCGTAGAACTCGTCGCCGATGATCGTGTAGTCGGCGGCGGTTATGAAAAACGGAATCTGCGTGATCGCCGGAGTGCCCGCGACCTGCATCGCGCCCACCTGATGGCCCGTCTCCGCCAGAATCAGCGATTCCGCGTAGAAGTAGCCGAACAGGAAGTTCGAGGCCACGCGCTCGCGGTTCAGGATTCCCACGCAGCCGGATGCATACGCGAATTGGTCGTTCGACAGGAATCTTATGTCCTCCGGGTTGAACTGTTCCGGGACTCCTTCGTTGCTGTAGGCCTCTTTGGAGATCTCCTCGGCGATCGTGTAGACGACCGAGTCCGCCGTTGGGACGATGATGCGCGTGCGGTACTTGGCTGCTATGCCGGTGATGTACTTCAGTATCGAGAGGGCCTGCAGTGTCGGCAGGGTCAGGGGATCGAGTCCCGGGCAGAACATCATCGGGCGGCCCATCTCGGTCGCGCGCCCGACCGCCTCGTCTATCGCGCTCAGACCGGGGATCCTGCGGATGTAGAGCGGCTTGCCTCGCTTCGCCCGATGAACCGTGAACCAGAACAGCGCGGCGAGGATGACCCCGATCGGAGGGCCGACGCACGGGCGCATCACCAGGCTCGGGACTCCGATCAGCAGCGCCGTCAGGAAGACCAGAAGCATGATAAACCGGCTGTCTCCCGGCTGCTGTGAGAGCGCCTGGCATATCTTATACAGTATGCAGAATGACAGCGTCGCCAGCAGAATCGCTACCGGCACAGTTGCATGTTCCATGTGCTAACCTACTCCCTCTCCCCCTGGGAGAGGGCCGGGGTGAGGGGTCCTCGAACTGAGCAACATCCCGCATCCCTCACCCTAACCCTCTCCCAGAGGGAGAGGGGACTTGGACTGAACCCTTCTTGTTAGACACTCATGTGCTCCGGCACAAACGTGTGTTCATATTCGGCAGGCGGTAGGTATCCGATCGCCGAATGTAGCCGCCGCAGGTTGTAGATCTCGTCTATGTACCGGCCCACCGCAGCTCTGGCTTCGTGTACGTCTTCGTAGCGCTGAAGGTTTACTTCCTCGCGTTTGAGCGTCCGAAAGAAGCTCTCCGCCTGAGCGTTTTCGTATGGATTTCCTCTGCCCGCCATGCTGATCCGCGCCCCAGTCTCCTTTAGCCGCTCAACGTACTCCTTGCTGACGTACTGTGTGCCTCGGTCCGAATGGTGTATCCATCCCGGCTCCGGCCGCCGTACCGCCAACGCCTTCTCCAATGCGGTGAGACATAAACTGGCGTCCAGACTCCGCGACATATGCCAGCCCACTACTTTGCGTGACAAGCTGTCCATGATCATCGCCACGTGGCAGAACCCTGATGGAAGCCGAACGTAGGTTATATCCGCGACCCATACCCGGTCCAGTGCGTCCACCGTCAGTCCCGCTAGCAGGTTCGGATACTCCGCCTGGCCATGCGCGGAGTCCGTCGTGGCTTTGTACCGCCTCTTCGTCTTGCACAACAGCGATCCTTCTCGCATCACCCTGTGCACTCGCTTGTGGTTTACCTGCCACCCGTCCCGCTTCAGCTGCTTTGTTACTCGCCGATACCCGTAGCCCGTGAACGTCAAGATCATCTTCTCGATCGATTCCCTCAGAACCGCTTCCCATCGCTCGCGCTCAGTATGATCTCGTTCTCTTCTGTAGTAGAGCGCTCTGCTCACTCCCAGAAGCTGACACATTCGGTGTACCGGCAGTCCCCTGTACTTCGGCCTCAGGCGCCGGATCAAAGCTATCTTCTCTCCGGCGCTCAGCCTTTTTTTGACAGCGCCTCCTTCAGAAACTCGATCTCAAGATGCGCCCTCCCAAGCGAGTTCTCAAGCGCCCTGATCCTGGCTTGCGTATCAACCGCGCCCGAGTCGCTCCGCGGAAACGCTTCGTCACCCTTCGCCTTGTACTGCGCGCACTATCGGTCCAGCACCGACGGGCTTAGATCGTGCTCCCGACACGCCTGTGCCTTACTCACTTCTCCGCTCGCGATCCGCCGTGCGATCTCAAGCTTGAACTCCCTCTCGAACCTCCTGCTCATCTCGTCCTCCTCTTTCCGATAATCTACCAGACTCTAAGCCGCCTGGCAATCCCGGACGAAATGAGTGTCTACTCTTAGGGGTTCACCCCAACTCGCAACTCCCTCTCCCCCTGGGAGAGGGCTGGGGTGAGGGGCCTCCGAAGCCTGCCGCATCTCCGCACTTCCTGCGCCCCCGCGTCTCCTACGAGTAGTCTTTCGCAACCTCGGACGGGAGGCACGAGACTATCGCGTCCAACACCCCTCGGATATCCTTCAACACTCGTTCGTTGGGCAGACGCAGTATCCTGAACCCCTGTGCTTCGAGCTGCTTCTGGCGAGTTGTATCGTGCTCGCCGGTGTACTCGTGACTCACGCCGTCCAATTCTATCACAAGTCCGCATTCGGAGCAGCAGAAGTCCGCTATGTACGGGCCGATGGGATGCTGCCGGCGGAACTTCACGCCGCACAGTCGCCTATCCCGCAGGTATCTCCAGAGAATCCGCTCCGGGTTCGTCTGAGTTCTCCTGAGCGTCCGGCAGTTGTTGATGGTCTCGACCGCGAGTGGCGGCTTCCGTGTTCTGGTCTCTGGTCCCATGTCCCTCACCCTAACCCTCTCCCAGTGGGAGAGGGGACGCCAGGTCCTCGATCCGGCGGATCAGGAGCTCCACATTCTCCCGCGAGCTCAACAGGCTCGAATACCTCTGCACGCCCTCCATGCCGAATATCGGCGCGAGGAACGGCGTCGCCACCAGCAGCGATTGACCCGCGAGGAAGGCGACCGGCTTGTGCATCTCGAGAAACAGGATCGCCGGAGTCTCCAGACCCCTGCTCACGATCTTTCGGGCAAGCTCGTCTATGAGCTTGTCGCGGTCTTCGGGAGTGAGTTCCCCCTCAATCTGATCGGTCGTCGGAACGCGCGGCATCTCGCATCCTCCTCACAGCCTGGATCACGTCGTCCCGATTGCCTCCGAATCGCAAGTAGACGCCGCGGTATGCTTCGAGCCGCCCGGGCCTGCCGAGCGTGCTCAGCTTGATGCCGCGGTCGTCCAGATAATACTTCTTTACCCTGTCCCACTCGACGAACGTCCGGCCCGTGAGTGTGCGTGCCGAAGCGCCCCGATCTGTGATCTCGTACCGAACCGGGAACACGTAATCGGAGAGTGCGCATGTGAACAGAATCAGAGCAACCGCCGGGAACAGAAGGCTGTGGAAGAGGATGTAGGAGACGAGCATGCTCGCCAGCACGACGGGAGCGATCAGGAACACCCTCGACGGTTCTTCCCGCAGGAGGTGCACCTTCCATGCCAGGGTCAGTTCGGCGGAGGCCGCCTCGACCGAACCCGAGTCAATCCGCTGATGCGCTTTGTCCATCTTCGTCCACTGATTATAGATGAGCCGGCGAGTCGTGTCAATCGAATCCGAGGCTGGTGGTTGGGGGTTTGTGCCTCACTACGGATGGGCATAAACCCGGAGGGGCGTCATCGGGTCTGACGCAGATGGCGTTTCGACGGAGATTCGTTCACCCTCTTTTGTCGCGGAGCGTCTGATCTGAAGGAACGCACGCGGGGTGTGAGGATGGCTCGGTTGTCGCTATTCAGGCCGAATGTCAGCACCATCAAGGACGCGGAGCGGGTCGCTCTGCGATGGTTCTCCATAGGGTTTGTGATGCTGGGCTCCGGTTTCGTGCTGACGTTCGTGCTTGCCGGGCGCTCGGTCGGACCGGCGGTGCTCGCTACAGGCGCAGTCATTGGGCTCGGAACCGTGATATGGGTAGCGCTGGCCACGAGGTACAACACCGTGAGGAAGACATGTCCCAGGTGCAGCGCGTCAAACGCGGTCTTCCGCGGCGAGAACTACTTCAGGTGCGCGGCCTGCGGATTCTTCGCCGTGCTGCGCGAGATGTGATGGACAGGAGCTCCGGAAGTCCGGTCTCCCACACTCCCACACTCCCATACCACAGCGGATGCTACGATTCCTCCGCGGCCTCTTCCGTCACCTCTCCCTCGGGTGCTTCGGCTTCGCCTTCGACCTCGGCCTCAGGCGCAACGACTTCCTCTACTCTCACGATCGGCAGCCGGCACATCGCCACGACGTTCTCCAATGTGGCGTGCAGCAGTTCGGCATCAGGAGGAAGCTGAACGTCGGCCACGTGTATGCTGTGTCCGAGCTCGAGATGCGACACATCTACGTTAATGTGCGACGGGATGTTATCGGGGAGCGCCGTGATGTCCAATTCGCGCGTGAAGTGCTCCAGGATTCCGCCCTGTTTTATGCCCGGCGCCTCGCCGACGAGGACCAGCGGCACCTTCGCGTGGACTGCTTCATCCATGCGAACGCGATGGAGGTCAACGTGCAGTATCTGAAGGGTGATGGGGTTTCTCTGGATCTCCTGGATCATCACGGTCGAAACCGCCGAAGCCTTCTTCTTCGACTTCTCGCCCTCGACCTTGAGGTCTATCACGGAGAGGCGTCCGCCGGGTGACTTCAGGATGTGCGCGAGGTCGCCGGCCTCGAGCGCGAGCGATATGGAGTCCTCGCCCCTGCCGTAGACAGTGGCGGGAATGCCGTTTTCGCGCCTCAGCCTCTTTGTCTCGCTCTTTCTAAAATCCGTCCGCACGTGGGACGAGAGTTCTTGCCTTCTCATGACGTCAGCCCTCCTGAGTTCGGGTCGTAGATTTCCCGAAGGAAAACGCGGCTCCGTGAGCCGCGCCAACGGACAGTATACCCCACCTCGCCCCGGAAGTCAAATTCGGCGCTCACCGTTCGGCGTTCAGCGTTCACCGTCCAGGGTCCAGCGTCCCGGACGAACGAACACCCAACACCTAACCCCCATTATTCGTGTCATTCTGAGCAACGCGAAGAATCTCGCCTCCGCAGATGAGATTCTTCACTGCGTTCAGAATGACACAATGTCGGTCATGCGTGCTCCTCGTGAATAATGCGGGCTAACACCCAACACCAAACACCGCCTTGGTAGGAGAGTAAGAGTAAGAGTATGGAGCAAGAGAACCTCGGGCGGAGGTCACGCGCCCCAGAAGCTGTAGCTCGGGGTGTGGAAGATGATCGCGAAGAGACTCCACATCGAGCCGATCACGCACCGACCGAGGATCAGCCCCAGGAAGAACGGGATCGCCCGACGATAGAGCTTCAGCCCGCCGAACCTGAGCGCCGTCAACTTCAGAATCCACGCTATCAGCAGCGGCGACCAGCACAGATTCATGGACCAGCTTCCGGAGATCGCATAGCCTATGGGGTGGAACGGAAACCATCCGCCTCGTATGCGCAGCATGTTCAGCCCGGTGCAGAAGACGAATCCTTCGATCATCGCCCATATCGCAAACCAGTTCGGCCTCAGCGGCGCGGAGATCCACGCGTCCAGGCGACCGAACGCCTCCGCTGAGAACCATATCCCGGAGTAGAACTTCGCCGCCGTGCCGTACTTGTACGCCGCGTGCAGGAATGCCCAGAATGCAGCGTATATGCCGACCACGCCGGCGATCATAATACCCCACATGAATCGCCGCTGAGTCGCTTTCGTGACCTGCGCCATCTTCAGCCCCTCGATCATCACCGGCATCGGATGGCTCCGGTACGCGCGGTTGAACCAGTAGAAGAAAGTCAGTCCGGTGAGCGAGCGCGCGTCCGAGGAATCCGTGCCCATGATCCGCGTCAGGATGTGATCCGGCCCGGAGAAATGGAGGTCGTGAACCGGCGGGCCGAGCTCGGCGCGGATCCTCGTCACCGCGATCGAAAGCGCGAAGTAGATCAGGATGCCGATGACCGCAATCCATGGGTTGAGGCCGATCCACACGAAGAAGCCGACCAGAAACACGCTTCCGAGCAGCGCCCCGATCGCGGCCGTCCGGTAGCTCATCGCCTCGGTCGAATCGTCCAACTCGCTCGGTCTGGACAGCGCCCGATTGTAGATGTCGCGGATCGAATGCCTGGCCGAGTAGAGGAGGAACACCACTATCGCCATGTATCCGCCTATGCACTGCTCCCGGATGAACGGGAACTCCGGCACGGTGTCCCACGCCATCGCCCTCGAGAAGACGAGCTGCGCCTTCCAGAATATGTAGAAGAACCAGCACGAGAAGAGCAGGTCCACCGGCAGCAGGAATCCCAGGCCGATGGTGAACGGATCGAGCATGTAGGGCGTCCACCCCATCGCGTTCCACGGCTTCGCCGTGAAGTAGGGCGCGAGGTCAACGTGTCTGACCACGATCTCGGGGATGTTCGGAAAGAGCCAGTGGAGGCCGTTGATGAAGTCTATCCCGCCGGCGAGCGCGAATCCGCTCCACATCAGCTTGTTCTTATAGAGCTTGCCCTCGGTGTCGCTCATCTCGAGCGGCAGGTAGACTATCGGGAACGCGAGCTTCTCCCGGTCCATCCACTGAGCGCGCACGAGGACGTTCACGCACATGAAGACCACGAGCATCGCGATGATGAAGAGCGACCAGATCATCACCGGGGGCAGCCACGTCAGTATATGCTCCCTGGTGTACAGAGTCGAAGCGCCCGAGTAGTATCCCTTCAGGACCTCCAGATCGGAGACCATGATCTGCTTCGGGAGATACTGGCCGAACTTCGCCATCCAGCCGTTCTCCGGGGTGGCGAACTGATACGGATGCCCGAGCATCATGATCAGGACCGGCACCGAGTCGTGTCCGGCCATCGCGGATGAGACTCCGAGCATCACGTAGACCAGGAGCAGCTCGGCCTGATTGAGCGCCGCGCTGAACCGGATTCGGCGGACGAGGCAGTTAAGGCCGTAGATGACTAAGAAGATGAAGACGACATTCGCGAAGATGGAGATGCTGGTCGGATACGGCCCTCGAAGGACCTTCTCCATCATGATGATCCAGTAGCAGTTCCAGGGGATGATGAGGAGCGCGATGATGAACGCCCGCGCGCCGACGATGCGCGGCTTGGCCTGACCGGGCGCTTCCCGGATATCAGAGGCAGCCGGAGTCGTCGTGGGAATCCCAGGTTCCAGCTTCGGATTCGTCATGCGGTGACTTCGGGGCGATGGACTCGCCGGTCTCGGAGGTAAGGTCTCCTCGCCGTCGGCTCATCCATGATACGGATTGTGGAGGCGGGCTGTCAATGAGCGAGGGTTCAGGTTGCAGGTTGCAGGTTTCAGGTTGCGCGTTCGCCCCTCGATACGGTCCGCCGTTCATCGGACCTACTCGGGGTCAGGCGGAACCCGCATAATCCGGTCTCAGCGCATCCCCATCAGCCACTAGCCATCGGCCCCGCGCCATCAGCCATCAACCATCGGTTCCGAGGTCTTATGCGAGTCGGTGGCCCTGGTCAGGCTGAGCGAGCCATCGCTCTCGAGGATGGCCTCCTCGACCTCCGCGAGGGCGTGGATTCCCTGGTGCCTGAGCATCGTCTTCAACTCGCTGACGTTGAGCCATTCCTTTCGCAGATTCTCGTACTCGATCTGCCCATTGCAGATCAGGACACTCGGGCTGCCCTGTATGAAGCGTTCGACGGTCCTCGATCTGTACGTCAGGTAGGCTGCCAGAGTGCTGAGCAGGATGATCACCGTCGCCATGATCAGCCCGCCTGTGACGGAATTGTCCCCGCCATTCATGGAATTTTGGACCGCGTTGCTGATCAACAGGATGGCGACGAATTCGCCCGCGCCCATCTGCCCGATCTCCCGCTTCCCGCCGATGCGGAGCAGAATCAGGACGGCGATATAGACGATCATCGCCCTCACGATGAAGTGCCAGTACGGAAATGCCGTTTGCCACAATTGCTCCATTGCGATTCCTCCAATACCCAGTGCGTGATTGAAGAGTCCATTCAGCCCCTCGATACGTCCGTACAGACTACTCGGGGTTAGGCGGAACCCGCTAGCCCGTATTATGCGTTTCCCGCATAATACGGGGCATTCGGAGCATTATTCACGCTTCTCGTGAATAATGCGGGCTAGTCCGTCATATCCCGAGTAGTTCGCCGCGGCGAACGTATCGAGGGACGCGTCCGGTATCGCGTTCTCCCATTCATAGCCGCCGCAGAGCCCCCTCACTTCACAAACAGAAACTCGCTCTGCCCTATCTCGATCGGCTCGGTGCGCTCCGGTATGCGCACCGAGATCGGCCGGTCATACCAGCTATAGACCAGATTCGCGCATCTCCCGACGACGATGAGATCCGAGTCGAAGTCCAGCCGCGTGCGGACGCCGTGCCTCACGAGCAGGTCACGGAACTCGCTCCGCACGAGCGCCTTGTCCCTCAGCGGAATCCCGATGATCCGCCCGTCCTTCGAAAGCTCCTCGAAGCGCGGCTTCCCCAGAACCCGCGGCATGAGGTCCCACATCGGCACGATGATGCGCTCGAATGCCCTCAGCCGGGATGGGTCGAGCAGGTCCGCCTCGGTGATCAGCCTGTACGGAAGCCCGAAGCTCTCGACGAGGCCCTGCATCTTAGTGATGTAGAGCGAATGCCCGATCCTCGGCAGAAAGGGCTGAGATTCGCTCCGTCCGGGAAGCGCCGCCGCACCCCACGTCGGCTGATACAGCGCCACAGTCGCCTTCCCGCGCCGGACCTTCTCCGCCAGGTCCTGGGTCTTCACGAACGCGCACACCTTCGCGAAGACGCCTTTCTCCCACTGGGGCTCGGCCTCGTAGACCTTGATGTACATCGCGTGGAAACCCGCGCCCTTCGCGATCTGACGCGCTTCGTCCCGGATCATCTCCGCGGCGGTGAACTTGAAGTCGCCGTCGTGAAGCCAGGCATCCTCCCAGCCGACGCCGGAGTCAATGAGCGTCCGGTCGAGGTCGAATGACGCTGCGGAC
>Ga0315284_10010184_pt1 | contig 13392 bp, 13 predicted proteins | sample YL17G09_16_MG_FD_203696 | JGI IMG/M metagenome (GOLD analysis project Ga0315284, IMG submission 203696) | Sediment microbial communities from Yellowstone Lake, YNP, Wyoming, USA - YL17G09_16 | ecosystem: Environmental > Aquatic > Freshwater > Lake > Sediment | place: USA: Wyoming | collected...
CTTCATCTAAAAAAGGGTGAAATAATAGGCAATTAATGAAGGCTCTATCATTAATTGCCAATTTTATTTAGTAGATATTTTTATCAATAAACATCATTTTAAAACTAACTAACCAGCTAACTAGATAACTGAATAACCAAATAAGGAGGAAAGAAGATGAAAGTTTTGGTTTTTGGAGGATCAGGAAAGATGGGCTCTGCTGTTGCCTGGGATTTAGCTAAAAATTATCAAGTTGAAGAAGTAGGAATTATTGGAATTACAGGCAGACAGGAAAATACTCTTAAAAAGATTAAAAAATGGATAAATAGTAATAAAATAGTGCTTCATGCCATCGACGTTAATAATCGCCAAGAAACTATGAAATTAATGGAGAAATATGATGTGGGGGCGATTGCTCTACCCAATAGAAAGTGTAGTTACAAAGTTGTGGATATGGCCCTTGAAGCCGGACTTAGTATTGTAGATATATTAGAAGAGTACCATAGAAGGCCAGATGCTTATGAAATTGAGGGCTTAGAAATACCTGAGGGAATGACTTTAAATGAGTATGGAGAATCACTTCACCAAAAAGCGGTAAAAAATGGAGTAACCTTTATTGATGGAATGGGTTTTGCTCCAGGGTTAACTAATATTACTTTAGGTGAAGGTATTAGGAAAATGGATCAAGCAGACTCAGCTATAGCTAGATGTGGAGGGATACCGGCTAAAGAGTTTGCCTACAAACATCCGTTAAAATATATGATTACCTGGACCTTTGAGCATGTTTTAAGAGAATATATGGTTAAAGTAGATGTAGTTAAGGACGGTAAAATTGTAGAAGTAGATGCTATGAGTGATTTTGAAGAATTTAGATTTAATCAATTAGGCAAAGATGAGAAATTAGCTTGTGCCATTACTCCTGGAATGCCCAGTTTTCTTTATACCAGACCACAACTTAAAGAATGTACAGAAAAGACTATCCGTTGGCCAGGTCATTGGGAGGGGGTAAAGATGTTAAAAGAAAGTGGGATGCTTGAATCTACTCCGGTAAATTTTAAAAATATGAAGATATCTCCTCGTGAGTTTTTATCTTTTGTTATAACTCCCAGGCTTAAACCCTTAGAAGGTGAAACTGATGTTTGTGTAATGTGGAATACAGTAACTGGAGTAAAAAATGGTCAAAAAATAAGAATCGATTATTATATGTGGGAAGGAGCAGATCTCGAAAAGGGCATTTCTGCTATGGGAAGAGTTACTGCCTTTCCCGAAGCAATTGCCACAGTAATGTTAGGAAAAGGAGAGATAACCAAGAAAGGGATAGTAGCCCCTGAGGATGCTATAGAAGGAAAAATTTATGAAAAATACTTTGAAGAATTAAAAAGGAGGAAAATAAATATACTTGAGGTTTCTAAGAAGATGTAATAAGATACTAATGGGTTAGTAAATTTTTTAGAATGTTTATTATACAAATTCAATTGGTTAAATTTTGGTAAAGGAGAAAAATTATATGACCAAATTTATTTCCCTTAAAACTAATTTACCAGGACCGAAATCTATGGAAATTGCTAAAAAAAGAGAGATGTATGTGGCTAAACCTATGGGAGATTCTCTTTCTCCCTGCTATATCGCCAAAGGCAAAGGGGTTTTAGTTACTGATGTAGATGGCAATCAGTTTATTGACCTTACCGGGGGATGGGGATGTCTGGCTGTAGGGTATAGTCATAAGAAAATTGTATCGGCAGTTAAGGATCAGATTGAAAAATATTTACATACCGATTTTACGGCTATTCCCTATGAACCTCTGGTGGAATTAGCCGAGAAGCTGGTAAAGTTAACTCCCGGAAATAGCCCTAAAACAGCTGCTTTTTTTAACTCCGGAGCAGAGGCAGTGGAAAATGCAGTAAAGATAGCTCGGGCTTATACTAAAAGACCAGCTATAATTGTTTTCGAAAATGCTTTTCACGGACGGACTCTTCTGACTATGACTATGACCCATAAGGCTATGCCCTATAAATATCACTTTGGACCCTTTGCTCCTGAAATATACCGCCTACCTTTCCCCACTCCCTATCATCCTTCTATTAAAATTGAAGATTTTGAAAAAATACTTGCTAATACTGTAATCCCTGAATCTGTTGCTGCTATAGTAATTGAACCAATCCAGGGAGAAGGAGGATTTAACCTTCCGGTAGAGGGATTTTTAGAGCACTTAAGAAAATTAACCAAAAAATATGGGATGTTGTTTATTACCGATGAAATTCAAAGTGGCATAGGAAGGACGGGAAGGTTTTTTGCTATAGAAAATTGGGATATAGAACCAGATATTATTTGTCTGGCTAAATCTTTAGCTGCCGGCCTGCCTCTTTCAGCAGTTATTTCTAAAAAAGAGATTACCGATTCCCTTCCGGGAGGATGTATTGGAGGTACTTGTGTGGGTAACCCAGTAGCCTGTAGAGCTGCTCTTGAGGTGATAAAAATTATCGAAGAAGAACACCTTTTAGATAGGGCAGTCAAAATTGGGGAAAAATTAAAAGAACGATTCCTAAAAATGAAAGATAAATATACTTTAATAGGAGATGTTCGTGGAATAGGCGCAATGATGGCGATTGAGTTGGTAAAAGACAGAGAGACTAAGGAACCTGCTACAAAAGAAACAGCTCAGATTATTCAGGAATGTGTAAAAAATGGAGTATTTGTGCCCACCGCAGGAATAAATAAAAATGTATTGCGGATGCTGGTTTCACTCGAGATTACTGATGAACAGTTAGAAGAGGCCCTCGATGTGTTAGAAAAGGCAGTTGCTAAAGTGTAGTAGGTTTTTAAATTTTTAGTAAAAAATAAAAATAAAAAGAGGATTTTTAAAAGTTATGTCGAATAAAATAATTAATGTTAAGTGGAGGAATATTTAATTGAAAAAAGATAGAGTTATAATAATGGGAGCAGCTGGAAGAGATTTTCATAACTTTAATGTATATTTTAGAAATAATTCAAATTATGAAGTAGTTGCCTTTACGGCTACTCAAATACCAGATATCGCCGGTAGGAAGTATCCTCCTGAACTTTCTGGACCATTATATCCTGAAGGGATACCAATCTATCTAGAAGAAGATCTATCTGATCTAATCAAAAAAAATGAAATAGACCAGGTAATTTTAGCTTATAGTGATCTTCCCCATCAGTATGTTATGGATAAAGCTTCCATAGTCTTAGCTAATGGTGCTGATTTTAGATTAATGGGGCCAAAAAACACCATGTTAAAAGCTAAGATTCCGGTAGTATCAATATGTGCTGTACGCACCGGTTGTGGGAAAAGCCAAACTACTCGTAAGGTTAGCGAAATATTAAAAAGAAAGGGCTACAAAATTGCTGTAATCAGGCACCCTATGCCCTACGGTGACCTTAGAGAACAGATCTGGCAAAGATACGAGACTTATGCCGATTTAGATCGTTATAATTGTACCATTGAAGAAAGGGAAGAATATGAACCTCATATTGATCGAGGAAATATACTCTATGCCGGAGTAGATTACCAAGAAATATTAACCAGAGCAGAAAAAGAAGCTGATCTAATTCTTTGGGATGGAGGGAACAATGATCTTCCTTTTTATCAACCGGATTTGCATATTGTGATAACTGACCCCCACCGAGCCGGAGATGAAATGACTTATTATCCCGGAGAGGCTAATCTCAGAATGGCTGATGTGGTGGTAATTAATAAAATAGATACTGCTTATCCAGATAAAATAAATTTACTTAGAGAGAATATTCATAAATTAGCCCCGAATGCAATAGTAGTAGACGCTGCTTCTCCTATCACCGTGGACCATTCTGAACTTATTAGAGGTAAGAGGGTATTGGTAGTGGAAGATGGTCCTACTTTGACTCATGGTGGAATGAAATATGGCGCTGGGGTAATGGCAGCTCAAAAATTTGGAGCTAAAGAGATTATCGACCCCAGGCCCTATGCCGTAGGCTCTATTGCCGAGACCTATGTTAAATATCCCGACATAGGCATCTTGTTACCGGCCATGGGATATGGTAAAAAACAGGTTCAAGAATTAGAAGAAACTATAAATGCTGCTGACTGTGATTTAGTCATTATTGGTACTCCTATTGATTTAACCCGAATTATCAAGATGAATAAGAAATCAATAAGAGTAAAATATGAATTACAGGAAATTGGCAGGCCGGATTTAGAAGAAGTCTTGAACCAAAAATTTAAAGACAGGGGGTGATATTAGGGGATTTAAGACATAATTAATAGATTGGTTATAATTGAGTAGTGAGAAAAAGTTTATTTTTTAAAAAAAGGAGAGTAAATTAAAATGTATCACTGGAACAAGTATAAGAATATATTATTATTGACTTTACTAATATTTATGTTCTTTATATTATCTGGAATAGCTTGGGCTGCTGAAGAAGAAGTAGCAAAAAATTACGGCTTCTTATCTTTATTGCCACCATTAGTGGCTATTACTCTATGTTTTATAACTAAACAAGTTTTAGCCTCCCTGTTTATCGGTATATGGGTAGGAGCCACTATCTTAATAGGGTGGAATCCCCTAAGCGGGGTTACTAAAACCCTGGGTTATATTGTAGAGAATGCAGCAGATAGTTGGAATGCTACCATCTTACTATTTGACTTTGTGGTTGGCGGGCTTATTGGTTTAATCTGTCTTTCTGGTGGAGCCCAAGCCTTTGTTAAGAGTGTTACTAATAAAGTAAAGACTTCTCGTGGTGGACAAGTTACGGCCTGGTTATTCGGATTGATAATTTTCTTTGATGACTATGCCAATTCTGCTATAGTTGGAAATGCCTTTAGAGCAGTATCTGATAAGTTGCGTATGTCTCGAGAAAAATTATCTTTTATTGTAGATGCTACCTCTGCCCCAGTAGCCTCTATAGCTCTAATTTCTACCTGGATTGGTTATCAGGTAGGGCTTATCGGTGATGCTATTCAAGGCACTTCAGTTGCAGTGACTCCCTATTCTATTTTTTTACATTCTATACCTTATAGCTTTTATAGTATCTTTGCTTTAATATTGGTTCTGGCCATTGCCTTATCTGGAAGGGATTATGGTCCTATGTTAAAAGCTGAATATAGAACAAGAACCACCGGTAAAGTTTTTGCTGATGGAGCAACCCCGCTTTCTGGTGGTAGTCAATTAAGAATGTTAGAAAATGTTCCTCAGAAGACTATGAATATGATTGTGCCTCTCGTAGCTCTAGTAGGAATTAGTATGTTTGGAATGTGGTGGACTGGGGGAGGAACTTCTGCCGAATCATTCATCGCCGCAATTTCTAATGCCGACGCTATGACTGCTCTTTTATGGGGAGCTTTTTTTGCAGTAATTATTGCCATAATTATGTATAAAGTTCAAGGTATTGGAACTTTAGCCGATATGATGGATGCCTTTATAGATGGAGCCAAAATGATGGTTTTAGCTAATTTGATCTTACTTTCCGCCTGGTCAATCGGTGCTGTTTGCGATGAAATAGGGACTGCTCCTTATGTAGTAAATGCTGCTAAAGGAGTAATTTCCCCACTTTTATTACCTATGGTTATGTTTTTAATCTGTAACCTGATTTCCTTTGCTACCGGTACTTCCTGGGGGACCATGGCCATTGCTGTACCCATAGCTGTTCCCTTAGCCCTTGCTTTAGGTGTTCCTTTACCTTTGGCCATATCTGCAATATTAACCGGTTCGGTTATGGGAGACCATTGTTCACCAATTTCTGATACTACTATTATGTCTTCGATGTTCTCAGGTTCTGACCATATGGACCATGTAAAAACTCAAATTCCTTACGCCTTTACCGCTTCTGGGGTGGCAGTGTTAGCTTACCTCGCAGCAGGAAGTGGTATTTCGGTAGGTTTAATATTACCTTTAGGAATAATATTAGTGGGAATTCTACTTTATCTATTTTCATCAATTTCCGCAAAATCAGCTGGAATTTCCTTCCCTCTGCCTGAACCTAAGATAGAGGAAGTAAAAGAAGTTTAATACAAATTTTAGTTATTAATAAATAATTAAAAGATGAGGCCATCTTATTTTGATTGTAAAAAGGTAAGATGGCTTCATTTAGGTAAATTATTATATTAGGAGGTTTTGAAATGAAAGGCTGGATCGGTAAACTTCTTAGAATAGACTTAACTACTAAAAAAGTTAAAGAAGAACGACTTAGCGAACAGTTTGTCAAAAAATGGGTGGGAGGAAGAGGCTTTGCTATCAAAATTCTCTGGGATGAGTTAGAACCAGGAATTGACCCATTGGGGCCAAAGAATAAACTTATTGTTGCTGTTGGTCCTATTGCAGGTATTCCTGCTCCCAATACCGGGAAGACCGTGGTAGCTGCGAAATCACCTCTTACTGGAGGCTATGGAGATGGAAACTTAGGTACTTGGCTGACCATCCAATTAAAGAAAGCAGGTTATGATCTTCTAATTATTGAGGGGAAGGCAAATATCCCCACTTATTTGTATATTAAAGATGATAAAATAGAATTTCTTCCGGCTAACGAAATTTGGGGCCAAGGTTCATATAAAAGTATAGGATGGCTTAATGAAAAATATGGAAGTTCGGCCGGTATTCTCACCATAGGTCAAGCTGGTGAGAATAAAGTTTTATATTCAGTGATTCGTAGTATGGAAGGAAGATCTGCAGGTAGACCTGGTATGGGGGCGGTAATGGGTTCCAAGAATTTAAAAGCCATTGTAGTTAAAGGAACTAAAGATATACCTGTAGCTGAACCAGAAGCTATGAAAGAGCTTGGGCATAGTGATCTGAAAAAGGTGAGAAAAATAGATCAAAAAACTGGATGGTCTAAACAAGGTACTACCGGTGTTTTAGCCTGGTGTAATGAAGTAGCTGCTTTACCAGTAGGCAATATGAGAAAGACTTCTTCTAAAGATGCCTGGAAAATAGATGGAGAAAGGCTAAATGCTGCTCGGGTGGCTACCTATGGCTGTCCAAACTGTAGTATGCCTTGCGGAATAGCTATTTTAGATCAAGAAGGACATCAATCAGAGTTGGACTATGAGAATATTGGAATGTTAGGAAGCGACCTGGAAATTTTTGATTTACCCCAAGTTGCCTCCTTGAATTATCTATGTGATGATTATGGAATAGATACTATTTCAGCAGGAGGAGTTTTAGCTTTTTATGCCGATGTGATTAAACAAGGTGTCATTAAAGGAGACTTTAAATTTGGGGAAACCGAAAAAGCCAAAGAACTTTTGAGAAAAATTGCCTATAGAGAAAAAGAGGGAGATTTTCTTGCTCAGGGAACTAAAAAAATGGCTGAAAAGATTGGTCAAGGCTCAAGCACTTATGCCATGCAGGTAAAAGGATTAGAAATATCAGCTTATAATTGTAAATTCATCCCCGGCATGGCTTTAGCTTATGGGACCTCCTCTATTGGTGCTCATCATAAAGAAGCTTGGATTATCACTTATGAAATTAATGAGACCCTAAGAGATTCTTATGACCAAGGAAAGGCAGAAAAAGTAATTGAATTACAAAGAATTCGAGGGGGTCTTTTTGAAACTATTGTAGCTTGTCGATTCCCTTGGATTGAATTAGGTTGGGGAATTGATCACTATGTAGAATATTTTAATAAAATTACTGGATTGAATTGGAATCTTAATGATTTTTGGAAGGTAGCAGATAGAATTTATGCTCTTATTCGGGCCTTCTGGGTGCGAGAATTTCCTGATTGGGATAGAAATTGGGACTATCCGCCAGAAATATGGTTTAACCCTTCTAATGCTGACAAAGAAGGAATTATCGCTGGGAAAGTCCTGGATAAGGATAAATATGGACAGTTACTTGATTATTATTACGAATTACGGAATTGGGACGAAAGAGGTATTCCTAAGCAAAAGACTATGCAGGAACTGGATTTAGAAAAAGAGTCTGTCGAGCTGGAAAAGTTTGTTTCCTTGAAATAATCTAACTGTAAATGAATTGGATTTTACTTAAATGGTGAAGATTAAATTAAAAATTATCAGTTACTTAATCTATCATTCCGGATTTAGTGAGAAAGATTTAGAGCTTCCTCAATCAATAACTATGGAGGAATTATTATCTAAAATAAATCTAAAAAAGCAATTTCCCCTCGTAGTTATTCGCAATGGAAAGAAGATAAATTCTACTGATAAAATTGAAGATGGTGACAGAATTGTTATAGCGCCGTTTTTCTCGGGCGGGTAAATTAGAGTATTTTTATTAAAAAATTTATTCGAAATGATTTAAAATAGGAGGTTTTAAACCTCCTATTTTTATTTTGGCTAATAATATAAAAATAATAATTAATAAATTGAGGAGATGCCTGGCTTACTAACGACTAATCGATTGGAGAATTGGTTAATTGGAGAATTGTTTTATAAATTTTTTCTTGCAATTTTTATTCAATGGTGATATTATTTAAATAGTTAGGCATACCTAATAATGATAGGAAAGCCTTTAGATTAAAAATAATTTTAAGTAAAACTAAGAGTAATTAAGAAGGGGGAGTAAAAATTAAATGACTACCCGAAATATGGAAGATTACCTGGAAGCGATATGGAATTTACAGAGTAGGAAAGGATACATTAAAGTAAAAGATATTGCCGATAAATTAGAAGTAACCCGCCCAAGTGTATCTGAGATGATTAAGAAATTGGCAGAAAATAATTATATATTATATGAGAAATATGGTGGAATTGTATTTACTGACAAAGGTAAAAAATTAGCCCGAGAGATCAAAAGGCGACATACTTTATTGGTAGAGTTTTTAAAGATTATCGGAGTTGATGAACAAAATGCTCAAACCGATGCCTGCAAGTTAGAGCATGATGTTTCACCAGAAACCATAACTTGTTTGCTTGGATTTGTAGAATTTATTAGTTTGTTATCAGAAAGCTCCAAGTGGAAAGAAAAGTTTTATGAATATTTGAAAAAAAGGCTTGTTGAAAAGAAGCAGTAATAAAAATAAAAATTATAAAGAAAAAATGTTGAGGGAGAGAGAATAAAAAGATATGACCATTACTTTGGATTCAATAGGTGAAAATCAAAAAGTAAAAGTTGTTAGTATTTCCGGGGGATGGGGACTAAGGCAACGCTTAGGTTGTTTAGGTATCCATCCCGGAGACATAATAATTGTAAAAAGGAGTGCTATTATGCGAGGACCTATTTTGATTAGTGTTCACGGCAATCAAGTTGCTTTAGGTAGAGGAGTTGCCAGAAAAATAACAGTGGAGGTAGGGTAATGAAAATTGCTCTTATGGGGCAACCTAATTCAGGTAAGAGTACTATCTTTAATAGTGTTGCGGGATATAAGGCAGTAACTTCTAATTTTCCTGGGAAGACCGTAACTTATAATTTAACTAAATTTAATCTTTTTGGTCAGGCTTTAGAGTTAGTGGATTTGCCAGGGACCTATTCTTTAACCTCATTTGACCTGGCTGAGCTTGAAGCTCGAAAGTATTTGTTGAGGAATAGCGTTGATGTAGTTATAGATGTTATTGATGCTTCATTGTTAAGTAGAAGTTTAGAACTTACCCTTCAACTTTTGGAACTTAAAGTACCAATGGTAATATGTCTAAATATGATTGATGAAGCTGTTCGTAAAGGAATTAAGATTGATATTGAAAAATTGTCTAAAATTTTAGGTCTTCCAGTAGTACCGGTAATTGCGGTAAAAGGAAAGGGAATAAAAGAGCTTTTTTCAACAGCCTATAAGATGGAAGAAAAAAAGAAAATAGGAAAAACTCTGAACTTTAGTAAAGATGTAGAGGAAGTGATATCTCAATTATCTGCACAAATTAAGGAGAAACAGATTAGTAAAGAATTTGATGTGCCTGAAAGATTTTTGGCTATTAAATATTTAGAGAATGATCGTTATTTTATGGAAGATTTTAAAAATAGAGATAAAAAAATTTTTAAAGAGATTAATTACTTTCAAAATTTGCTTAAAGAAGTTCACGGCAGACCTCCTGATGTAGTTATTTCCTCTGAACGGCATCATTTATCGATGAATATTGATGAATCTGTAGTTTCACTTACTAAGCCCCAGGCAAGTTTAATAGATTATCTAGATAATGCCTTAATGCATCCAATTTTAGGGTATATTTTTTTAGCCCTTATTTTTTATTTATTTTTTAATTTAGTTTTTAATGTGGGGAAAATAGTAGAAGAACCATTACTACATTATTTTTATAGCATAATTCCTTTAATTGGGAAGAGTATTAGCACAGAAACCTTATTATTTTCTGTGCTTAGTGGCATTATCCAGGGTCTTGCCGGTGGGATAGCTATTGTGTTGCCTTATTTGTTCCCCTTTTTATTTGGCTTAGCTATCTTAGAGGATTTAGGTTATCTACCCCGCATAGCTTTTCTTATGGATGCCTTCTTACATAAAATTGGTTTACATGGTAAGGCAATTATACCTTTTATATTGGGTTATGGCTGCACTGTCCCGGCCATAATGGCAACTAGAATTTTAGAATCAGAAAGAGACCGTTTTATTACTTCTGTATTAGCTACGATGATTCCTTGTGCGGCAAGGATGACGATTATATTTGCTTTGGTAGCTTTTTATATTAGTCCTAAAGCCGCTTTTGCCATTTATATTTTAAATCTTATTGTAATTATCATATCAGGAAAGATATTGTCTCGCTTGCTGCCAGAAGTAACCCCGGGAATGATCTTAGAAATTCCGGCTTATCATATTCCTTCCTTAAAGGTAGCTTTAGCTAAGACCTGGCTCAGGATGAAAGAATTTATCTTAGTAGCCTGGCCTTTACTTATTGCGGGCAGTACAATTTTAAGTCTATTACAATATTATAAAGGGGACATGCTCATAAATAATCTTTTTTCTCCTCTAACCTCTTTACTTGGCCTCCCCTTAGTGGTGGGCACTACTCTAATATTCGGTGTTCTTCGTAAGGAACTTTCTATGTTAATGTTGATCCAAGCCTTAGGAACTGTTAATGTTGTCTCAGTGATGTCCACAACCCAGATTATGACCTTTACTATTTTTATTATCTTTTATATACCTTGTGTGGCTACTATTGCAGTCCTGTGGCGGGAGATAGGAAGTAAACGCACTTTATTTACTATTGCCTTTACTTTTATTTTAGCCATTATTTTAGCAACCATTACACGCTTTGTATACTAAGAAAAGGTATATAGCATTGAGTATATAATGAAAAAGAAGAAGCCAGAAGTCAGTAGTCAGAAGTCAAATTCGTATCTCACATTTTAGCGTAGAGCGTATAGCGTATAGTTATGAAAGAGGGAATCAGAATTTAGGAGATAAGTTGTAGGGGCAGACCTTGTGTCTGCCCGAAATAAGTAATGTACAAAAAATCTAAAAATATATACACAATACGAAATGATGATTACCGCTAACCAATACTAATATAATTGGTAGATCGGCAGATTGGCAAATGGGAAGATTTTAAAGGTTTTGAATTTTGAGTTATGATTTTTACTTTTTCGCTTTTAGTTTGCTAAAAATATTTGACAAAAAATTTTATTTAGTATATTATATTAACGGTAATCATTATCAATAAGAAAGGACTAATATTATGCCTGGAAGATGGTGTAGAGGGCCGGCAAAATGGTGGCACGGTGAATTTAGAGGCTGTGGTTATAGAATTACTATTCCACGTCAAATCATTTTACAGGTCTTAGATGAATCTAAAGAACATTTAAGTGCAGAAGATATCTATTTAAGAGTACATAATATTTATCCAGCTATTGGTCTTACCACTGTTTATCGAACCTTAGATTTATTGGCTAATATGGGATTAATTTTTAAATTTGGTTTTGGCGATGGACGAGCCAGGTATGAGTTATCTCGTGGTCCTAAGGAGCCATCACATCATCACCATTTAATATGTACTAATTGTGGTCGGATAATAGATTATACAGATTTTGTAGATGAGGAATTAGAATTAATAAAAAAAACAGAGAAAGAACTTTCGAAAAAGTATAATTTTGAAATAAAAAATCATACCATTCAATTTTATGGATTATGTGATAAATGTTCAGATAAAGAAAAATAGATAAATTTTTTTAGTATATTTTATTGATAATGATTACCATTATAATAAATAGTATTTTAAAAAAACAAAAATAGAAAGGAGGAGAAAGGTATGCCCAGAGGAGATGGAACTGGACCAGGGGGATTAGGTCCTATGACCGGAAGAGGAGCTGGATACTGTGCAGGTTATGCAATGCCAAGATTTATGAATCCCTATGGAGGTAGACTGGGTTTAGGTTTTGGTTATGGCAGAGGATTTGGTAGAGGTAGAGGTTATGGCAGAGGATTTTGGCCTGCATATCCCTATCCTATAGCTTCTCCTATACCCTATGGTGGCGGATTTTACCAACCAGCAGCAGAGCCTAAACAAGAGATGGAGATGTTAGCCGAAGAAGCAAAAGCTTTAAAAGAAGAACTTGAGGCTATTAATAAACGTATCACCGAATTAGAAGAAAAAGAAAAGAAATAAAGAAGGTAGGGGCGTATTGAATACGCCCCTAATCTCCTGAAGAATGTAAAAAAATAAAAAAATAGGAGAGTGAAAGAATGAAAATAGCAATTACTTCAAGTGGTTCAGATTTAAAATCTGAAGTGGATCCCCGATTTGGGAGATGTGCTTACTTTATTTTAGTAGAAACTGATACTGATAAATTTGAAGCAGTAGAAAATACTGGTGCCCAAGGAATGGGAGGAGTAGGAATACTATCAGGTCAAATAATGGCTGATAAAGGAGTAGAGGCAGTACTAACTGGAAGCTGTGGTCCAAATGCCTTTCAAACTTTACAGGCAGCAGGTATAAAAGTGATAACTGGAGTAACTGGTACAGTTCAAGAGGCTATCGATCAATTTAAATTAGGTGATTATAAAGCAATTTCTCAGCCTAATGCCTCTGCCCATTCAGGCATGAAATAAAAGAAATAAAAAGAATTGGAGGAGAAATATAATGAAAATAGCAATTTCAACCGATGCCGGTTTTGTCTCAGCTCATTTTGGAAGATGTCCTTCCTTTACTATCGCTGAAATTGAAGAAGGAAAGGTTTTAAAAATAGAGGAAATAAATAATCCTGGTCACCAACCCGCATTCTTGCCAAATTTTCTCGCAGAACGTGGAGTAAAATATATAATCTGTGGAGGTATGGGTAGAAGAGCGCAGGATTTATTTGCCGAAAAAGAAATTATCCCTATAGTGGGAGTCATGGGAAAGGTTTCAGAAGTGATAGAAAAATTTGTAAAGGGACAGTTAAAAGAAGGGGAATCACTTTGTAAACCTGGCGCAGGGAAAGGTTATGGCTTAGAAAAAGAAGAATGTGATCACTCTGGTGAAGATAATCATTTTCATTAAAAGTAAAGATGATGTTAATAAGGAGGTGAAAAAGATGCCAA
>Ga0315284_10010186_pt1 | contig 13391 bp, 13 predicted proteins | sample YL17G09_16_MG_FD_203696 | JGI IMG/M metagenome (GOLD analysis project Ga0315284, IMG submission 203696) | Sediment microbial communities from Yellowstone Lake, YNP, Wyoming, USA - YL17G09_16 | ecosystem: Environmental > Aquatic > Freshwater > Lake > Sediment | place: USA: Wyoming | collected...
TTGCCTGCGTCCTCAGAAGTTGATCGTCGGGTGCATGGAATGCGCGAAAACAGAAGAAGAAGGACCAGCAGACTGTCGTCTGAAACAATTATTGCATTTCGATCCGTCATACCCCGAGCCCAACTATCTGTCTCCTAGTGACATGCTCCGACAGTTCAAATCTCGAAAGACGACTCTCGCGGGATACACATTCGTCGGTCCACGATTAACGGCAGATGAGGCGTTCCCCGAAACCTTTCGAAACCCCGGAAGACACGATTTCAGTTACGTCGACGAAAACTCGGAGAGAATTAGGAAGGCGCTGCAAGAAAGAAAAAGGATCGATCAGTTTGAAACAAACGAATGCCCCGGATGTCTCGTAAAAGAGCATTGCGGAAGAAGTAACGCGAAGTATTGTCAAGGACCGCACGCGGTAACGCAACGAGAAGCGGAACGTGAAATAATCAAACACCTCGACACCCCCTATACCCGGAGGGAATTGACATTTTTGATGAATCACACCGGAGAACTGGGAAAACGGTACGGGAGGTGCAAGTACTACGCCGTTCTGGAAAATGACGGTGGAACTCTTCTCTGGGGATTACGCCGTAAAACCCGACCATACAAATCGGTGATAAATTTCAAAGAGTTCAAAGAGGCGAAAGAAGTAATCGAGAAATACAAAGTGCCGAACAACGACTACGGAAAGATCACCCCAACGTTGTTGGCCTCGTGGATCGAAATGTCGGGCCGACAGTGCAGTCCCTGTAATCGGGGAAGGTGGCACAGAACAACGTATCCTCGAGCGTATTTACAGCGTTGTGGCGGCGGTCTCACCGCGTATTTCTCGTGGTCCAGTCGGGGGATGTTACTTCCGTGGAACCAAGAAATCACGAAGCCTCAGGACGTCTACAAGTACTACGGTTATTTCAATACGTTGACTAAAGATTCCAGCCCGTTTAAGCGCTAGGATCGTAATCCGCGCAAACAGCTTTTACCGCGGCGAGAGCTGCAGCTTCTGCGATGATGGCCGATGCAAGTTCTGCGTCGGCCTCTTCTTTTGCCGTTGCAGAATTGGAAACGGCCAAGTCTTTGGCGGCCTTGGAAGTAACGGCAGAAACTTTGTTGATCGAGGCAGTAGAACAGAAGGCAGTGAAGTCAGTATCGAGTGTCGTCGCTAACGGAGCGCCGACGTTGTTGTAGGAGTCGATCTCGTTAGAAATAGCGACAATCTCGTTGTAAAGAGCGAGTAGGTTTGCCGGAAGAGTTCCGGGACTTGGAGGAGGCCAAGAACCCGGAATACCGGCGAGCAACATAAAGGTACTTTTTTCATACGAAAGTTGCTGTTGGAATATTGTTATTGAGGTGCCGATCTTCGCTTTTAACGGAACCCAAGCATTAATCCTGTCTTTCGTACAGAAGTCGGTCTGCGTGGTGTAGATCACTACGAGCGCCGCCGCGTTCGCGGCCTCAGTCGTCGCCAACGTCAACGCAGCGGCGGCGGCAGAGGCGGCAGTCTCCTTGGTAACGCGATAGGCTTTTGCGTCGGTGTAAGTGTCTTTCAGACCCTGTTCGTAACTAGCGGAGACGGTTGGAAATACTTGCGGAACAGTACCGTCATCCTCAAACTGATTTCGATACGATACCCAAGTGTTTATTGCTTCGTTAATACGCGAAGCAACTGTTGCCTTCGCAGCAATAGCTACCTCGAGTAGCGGGTAACTAACCGTGAAAGTGGGGGACAAGTATTCCGTTGCCCCTGCCGTTATCGCGAGAGCACGAGAAATTTTGAGAGAACGCAAATCTGTCGGGGAACCGACGCGGTTAAAAACGTCACCTGCGGGATCAGTTTCTGAAACAATCGTAAATACAAAGACGGCCTCTTGCGGGAGTTCACCTTTCGCCGTAATCGCCGTCTCAATCCGAAAGGTTGTCTCAGTATCAGAAATTCTGAATTCGTAACAGTCCTGAAGGAGTTCTGTCTTAACGGTCATGGTTATTCGTCCTCGTAAGTATAGTCGTCAGAACCTTCGAAGCCAGTCTGTGCATCGGTCAAAATTGAAACCAGCGAATCAACCCGAGCAAGAACATAGGCTGCTGCCGCAATGGCGACATCAACTGTCGTGTAGTCAACTATCGCAGAGACCTGACGATAATACGGTAAAAGCGCTGCCTGAGCTGCGGCGCGAGTTTCAGGAAAAACTTCGAGATCCCATACCGTGGCACAATACGAAAAAAGTCCCGTAGTTGTGTCATAAACGAAAATACTGGAACTGATTCCAGTCGCGTATGTGACTGAAGTCGAAACGCGGTAGACAGGACCAACCTCAGTCGTTCTATCCTGGTGTACTTCCACATGTACAGTCAATCGAACACCTCCGTATCTGTCCCGGTAAATTCGTCGCGGTTATAGAGATTCACGGTCCCTTGTGCTGTTGCCTCGAGATTCGCAATTTGCGCCATCGCCGAATCCAAGTCCGAACCATAACAGTCGGTATGTGACGCCGCCAAATAGTAGAGCGCGGGAACTCCTCCGTAGTTACGGTTGGCGACACCGTCAACCGCATCAGGATCGGTGGGCAACGGGGGATAAATCCGAAGACCCGTACGCCACACGGCGTAAGAGATGTCGACAGCATAATTGGAAAAAGCGGGAGCAACGGTGACTTCAGTGGGAGAAACAACAGCAGAAACAGTATAGACAGTTCCGACGACGATTCCGTCGATGAACGACCAGATCGGTGGCAACGGCGCGGTAACGCGAATCTCGTCGCCAGGAAGAATACCAAGAAGAACTAGGGCGAGAGAAGGAGCAGAAAACCGAGAAACTGTTGCGGGTAATACCGTGTAAAGAGTTTCGATTTCTGTTTTAGTGGCGAAGCGTACACATGTTTCCGGAATCGAAAGCGTCCCTGGAAGGATGAGCAACGAATCTTCTAGGGCGATGGGGACAGTTACGGTGGGGAGAACCTGAGTTTCGATGAAGTAATCATCTCCGCCAGAATCATACGTTTTCGTAAACGTTGCAGTAATTGAAGCGTAGTTCATGTCTTGACCTTGATCGCTTGAGACAGTAGAATTCTAGCCTATGGTCACATCGGATGCAAGACTCTTCCTCGGTATCGACCCCTCTCCTAGAAGCACTGGACTTGCTCTTGTCGGGACCGACGGGATCTGCGAGGTCGCCCTGGTGACACCCCCTAAGGGGTGCCTGGGGGCGGCCAGATTAGCGTGGCACCGTAACACCCTCCGGGAATTCCTGAAAGGGAGAAACGTCGTTGGAGCCGCGGTAGAGGGGCCCTCGCTCGGTTCGACAAATCGCGCCGACGACCTGGGACAGATACGGGGAATCTACTTGTTGGCGATCGCTGATCTAGGGTTGGTGCCGGCGGTGGTGGCGCCGACGTCATTGAAGAAGTATGGCAGCGGTAGCGGCGGAGCGTCGAAAGAGAAGATGGTGAAAACCGCCCGGGAAAAATGGCCTGGCGTTAATTTCAAAACCGACGACTTAGCCGACGCGGCGTGGCTCGCCGATTTGGCAAGAGCGTTGATTATCGGGGTACAAGGGTTGACCCGAAAACAAATCGAGGCCTGGATGGTGGTACGAGAAGGTACGAAGAAAAATAAAATGTTCATTTCAATCGATCGAACGCCAAATGTTTAACGCAAAATGACGGAGGAAATTAACGGCATGCTCGAATTCCAAAGAGTCCTGTCAAACAAAGATGTTTCCCCATGTGACTCCGTCCCCTGGGAAAAGACTGACATCAAAATTATCGCCGAAGACGGCCATACTGTTTTCGAACTTGAAGACGGAGAATTCCCCGCTACGTGGTCCCACAATGCACGCAAGATAGTCGCATCAAAGTACTTCCACGCACCGAAAACAAGTAACGCCAAATCTGAAACCAGCGTTCGCGCAATGATTGAGCGAGTGGTGAATACCGTTGCAAAATCTGGTGTCGATCAGGGTTACTTCGACACGGAAAACGCCGCAATATTCGCGGATGAACTTCGTATGGTGTTTCTCGGACAAATGGCCTCACCCAATTCACCGGTGTGGTTCAATGTCGGCGTTGAAGACACGCCCCAAATTTCCGCGTGCTTTATCACAAGCATCGGTGATTCTATGGGCGAAATTTTAGAATCTGCAAAAACAGCCGGACTAATTTTCAAACATGGTTCCGGCGTAGGTTCTAATATGTCCGCCCTTCGCGGGTCCAATGAGCGGGTCCGGAATGGAGGATTGGCGAGTGGTCCCTGCTCATTCCTCCGGGGGTTCGATGCTTTCGCCAATGTCATATTAAGCGGCGGTAAAATAAGAAGGGCTGCCCGCGCGGTAGTCCTCGATATTGATCATCCGGATGTTCTAGAATTCGCCACACTGAAAGTAGAACAAGAGGAAATCGCCGAGGTCTTGGTTGCCGCCGGATTCTCCACGGACTTCTCCGCACCAAACAATGCATACTCGTTAGTTCGGCATCAGTCAGCCAACAATAGTATACGAGTCGGTGACGAGTGGATGGCTAAGGCCCGCGCGATCACTCACGGGTACGCCCCGGATGAAGACTGGGAGCTCAAGAACCGCGCTGATCCCAGTCCCAATAAAAAGATATCTTTGCAAAAATTGTTTCACACAATCGCAGAGAGTGCCTGGCGCTGCGGCGACCCTGGCCTCGTGTTCTCCGGAGCCATTGACAGAGCGCACACGTGTGCCGCCGACGGAAATATTGTATCGGGCAACCCATGTTTCGAGTTCCTATTCATGAACGACACATCTTGCAATTTGGCCTCTTTAAATCTCGAACGTTTCGCCAAGGATGACCGAACCTTCGACGTTAAGCTCTTCAAACACGTTGTGCGCCTGATGGTTTGCATGCAAGAAATATTGATTGATTTCGGGAACTATCCTACAGAAACGATACGCCTTAACAGTAGCACATACCGTCCACTGGGCCTCGGCTACACCGCGCTCGGATCATTACTAATGCGTTGGGGTCTTCCCTACGACTCACAACAAGGAAGAAACCTTGCAGCCTCGATCACAAGTTTACTAACAGCAACTGCCTACGCCACAAGCGCAGAGCTCGCGAATCTCAAAGGCCCCTTTACGGCGTATACGCGTAACAAGGACTGTATGGAAAATGTCCTAGATACACATTACGCAGCAACACGTAAGCTAGAGAAAGACATCGCAGGTATTAGCGGGAAAGCGATTACGGCGTGGCAAGATGTCCTTGGAAAAGGATTTGGACGCCGTAAGGGTACGGAAGAAGGCACGGGTTTCCGCAACGCGGTCGTAAGTTGCCTGGCACCTACTGGCACTATTAGCTGGCTTCTCGACTCCGCAACAACAGGCATAGAACCGGACATCTCGCTCCGAAAAACTAAGTTGCTTATCGGCGGGAATCGAATGACCTACATAAACCCCGGGATTGAACAGGCACTGAAAAACCTGGGTTACGATGACAACGCCAGAAAAAGTCTCGTAGCTTATGTGACAGAACATGGCCATTTCGAAAATTCTGCTCTCGACCCCACCCATCTCAACGTGTTCGACTGCGCACTCCCCGTGGGTACGAGAAGCATCTCAGTCGATGGGCACATCAACATGATGGCAGCAGTTCAACCCTTCCTGAGTATGGGGATCAGTAAGACTGTTAACGTAGAAAACTCAGCCACGGTAGCAGAAATAGAACGAATATTCATCCGTGCCTGGGAAGCAGGACTAAAAAGTATTGCCTTGTTCCGTGACGGCTCTAAACTCAGTTCCCCAATGCGCGTCAAAGAGGTAAAAGAAAAGGCTAAGACGCAACACGTGCCCCAACGAATGCATCTTCCAGATGACGTTGAGCAAGCTCCGCGCCATAAATTCTCCGTGAGTGGTCATACGGGCTATCTACATGTGGGACTTCATCCAGAGACCAAACAACCGATCGAAATCTTCATTCGACTCGCTCGATTCGGTTCAACCGTAGGAGGCGTGTTAGACAACTACGGCGTCTTAATGAGTAAAGCACTCCAATTCGGAATTCCGTTGGAGAAACTAGTATCCCACATGATCGGTTCGAAATTCCCTCCTGCGGGATTCACTACTAACCCCGATATCCGATCTGCCGGATCAATTCTGGATTACTTGGGACGCTATTTGCAACTCAAGTATCTCGGTGGCGTAACCGAGAATCCCATCCCCGCCACATATGGCCCCGTTCTTCCTGAAGTTGCAGATGACTCTGACCTACCCAGCGGCATCGACGGAGAAACGTGTCCCGAGTGCGGAGCGTTCCTACAATCTACTGGTGCCTGCCGAACATGTACAAACTGCTCATACTCCTCGGGAGTGTGTGGTTAAGAAAGGAAAACACACATGAAAGTAACGTTAGGCAAAAAGGGGCTGAAGTACACCTGGCAAACTCCCTTCAAGGAGAAAACCAAGTGTGTACACTGTGGCGGAGTTGCTCGCATCGGCTTCGTAGCACATGAGGCGCTGGACCCAGTCGAGCGATACCCCGAGAGAAAAGGTAGAGAACTCCGCTACGTCGTTGACATCCATTCCAACGGCGGAAAAGGCAAGTACTGGCTGCACGACGTCTGTGCCGTCGCCGTCTACTTTTGTCAAGACTGCCTGCAACCTACGGCAGAATACAACCAAGCATAGGAGAACACCGATGTCCGAAAAATGTGCAGTAGGAGATTGTGACGGCGGCTGTGGCCCCGACGCGCTCGAATTTCTCTATCAAGGAGAACCCGCCGGATACATCTGCGAAGGTTGCCTCGCCAACGTCCCAGCAATCCGTGTACTTTTCACCCGTGACGCCTCGAAGCGTCTCCATGCGACCGAGGTCGTCTTCGTAGAGAAGCCGAATCGATGAGCTTGGCGACTGAAAAGACTGGCTACGCGTTGCGGTTGTTCAACGATACGTTACTTCCAGGTGACGTAGTTCAGAAGTTCTGCAGCGCGTTTACGGCGTATTTCTCGCGTGCTAGTCTCGACGGTACCGCGATAGCCGCTGGAACCGAGAACTTATCGTATGCCCTGGAGGCATTGATCTCAGGAGTAACATTCGCCTTCACTTCGACCGAGAAGAACGAAACATGTAGTCGGCTGCAAGGAGCCTTTACGCAGTATTGGGCGGCCGTCGATCCCGTCTCCGGCGACGTCGCGTTGGCTGTCATGTGGCCCAGCTGCTCACCGCCGGCCGTCGTTGCGAAGCCGCTATCTGAATCGATGATCCCAGCGTTAGATGTCGAGGGCATGGAGCCACTCGAAGCGCAAACGGCGATCGCCGATGCCGTCTTTGCATGGTTAACGGCGGGAGTATCGGTCGACGTCGGGGGTACCCAGTATTTCTTCGTCTAACCGTGGTACAAGTAGATAGTCCAATCTGCCCCATCCTGGGGATCAGAAGCCTCCCGTTCAGGGGGGCTTCTTTTTTCGTAGTCGTGGTATAATCAATCAAAAGGAGAACACTGATGAAAATAGACCGCGAGATTGCCTGGTTCAAAGCCAACAGAGCAGAGCTCGTCGAAAAATACGAGGGAAAGTGGATCGTCGTACACGACGCAAAACTCGTAGGCGTCTACGACGAATCTTCGGAGGCGTACAACGCCGGGGTTACAAAAACTCGATGTGGTGAAATTCTAGTTCGCCAAGTCACTGCGGTAGATATTCCTCTTTCTATTCCCGCGTACGCCGCAGGAGTTTTGCATGCCACATTGTCTTACTAAAACATCACCAAAAATACTGTGTCTAGCAGGACCAATTCTTCCCGTACGCATCTGTCTTCCTGATGCCTTCGTAGCCGTTGGCAACGCAACAAAAGAAATCATTGGTACGGCGCTTATCGATACCGGCTCAAATCCTACATGTATTTCGAAAAACGTAGTACAGCAACTTGGACTGGAAACCGTAGGAAAAGTTAACCTCAACGGCGTAGCTGGCAGTAACGAACATCGACTTTACCGTGTAACTTTTGACTTTCTTTACCCGGACATGGCTTCTGCAATCTCCATTCCCGACACAGAAGTGGTCGAGACCAACATTGACGCCCAGGAACTGATCATGTTGATCGGGCGAGACATATTGTCCAACGCCGCCTTCACATACGACGGAACAACAGGGATTTGGCAGCTACAACTGCCCCGAATAGCCGCACCGGTCCTGCCAGAAGAAGATTAACAGGTCGAATTTGGTATAAGTAAGTAGTCAAACAAGGAGGCTACGATGTTTAAAGAAATAGGAATCTGGACGGCGTTCTGGATCGCGGTCGTACTGATGGCGGCGAATAGCGGTTGCGACGCGGGGATGGGGTTCATGAAGGGGGAAGATGGGGGAACGGACAGCGAAGAAGACAGCGGAAGCGATGTCGACAGCGATACGGACACCGATACGGACACCGATACGGACACCGATACGGACACCGATACGGACAGCGACACGGACACAGATAGCGATACCGACGTCGACACCGAGACCGACACCTACTTCCACTGCTCGCTCGACGAAGGCGGGCTCGAGGAAGGGTGTGACAGCGCGGTGTGGGAATCGGTGGCTCCCGAAGTCGCACACGAGTCTGCGGACTGTGGCGTGTTCTCACACGAAAACGATTTCTACGGAGACGCGGGTTCCGGCGAATGGAAAGCTGTGTTCGGGGGGCCGGGGGAAGCGGTGGGGGGAAATCTTTCTCAGTGGATCGTAATGCCTTCTCCCGATGATCTACCTCTCGAAAATAATATCGTAATCACGTTCCACTTGAAGATCGTCGTAGTTGGCACTCCCACGACAGACAACCAATTGTTCCTATTCATGTTGGGAGGCTTCGATGGTGGTCCGCACTTTACCGTAAATGACGCAACTGACTACGCGGAATATACGAACGTAACCATTAATCTTGGAGACCTCGGTAATCCAGAAGATCCCTGGTCCTTCTTGGACGGAGAGGTCCACAAGATTGGATTCGCGTCATCGATCACCAGCGACGACGACAATTACATCATCTTCCTGGTCGACAACATCGAATTCGGGTGCTGAAAGTATTAAGAGGGCCCTCGCCCTCTTTTTTCACAGGGCGAATTGAACTCCAGAACGGTCCCAGTGGAAACCATTAACATAGAGATTGTACGCGATCGTGCCCGCCCCCCCGGAGGTGAAGGAACGATAAATATTTCCTGAACCACCTAAAATACAATTAAGGGAACCCTGTTTCTGCCATAACCCTGTCGCAGTTACCCGCCAAAGATGGTGCGCCGCAGTCACATGACTATAGTACGGGTAGAACATAAGATGGGAACTTTTTGCCACCGTGTTATAGACCGTTTCTCCTCCACCCAAAGTCACGTCATAGGCATATCCAATAATCGCGTTCTTTGTAACTCCCAATGGAATCCCAGGACTACGCAATTTTGATCCAGCAGAATTGGCGAACGTACTAATCAAGCCCGTCGCCGGTGACGCCGTCTGATGATCAAACCTCGCCTCAATGTAATCATGTGCTGGCAACGATGTCGGGAGCTCACGTTGAATAAACGCTCGCTCGGTTCCGCCGACATTCATGGCACAGTCGAAATAGTAAATGTTGGGACCAGCGTATTGCCACAAGCAAACCACATCCAAAAGAACGTAATCGGCTTGGGTATACCCTCCGTGGACTTCGGTAGGACGCGGACGATATAACGATGAACCGGGGATCGCCGGAGAAGACGCGTCGTATACGGGGCTGCACTTACCGATAAAGAAACTGGCGTCGGATCTCAGCCAAAGCATATACCAACCTGGGACCCCCGGGGTTCCGTGACCAGGATAACAGTACTCATCTGCGACAGTGTCGTCCGTAGGAAGTACCGAGCGCGGGTCATTCATGAGACTCAGGTGCAAATTAGACAAAGTCTGAGCAGTAGCGAAAGAAATTGGGATACCGTTGACCAGTGCTCGTCCAGAACTCAGTCGAATCTGATTCGCTGTCCAGATCGACGGGTCGGTGTTCGATTCCGGCAAACAGTATAACCCGTCGAGCACACATGTCCGCGGCAACGACGCAACATAGATCGAACTGTCAGTTGTAAAATCCTCTTTTACTTTTATGCTCTGGGTCGTTAACGGCCTTCCGCCGGTACCGTCGGTGCCCGTCGCAGTGATGTCTAATGTCGTATGCCCCGCGTTATAGTCCGCGGAATAGTAGTAATCCCAGTCTGCCGGGGTGTCCATTCCCAAGGTTGTTAGTGCGGGCGCGTAACGCACTCCAAAGACGTAAGAGTTGGTTTCTTCTCCACTTGTCTTTACGAACGTTACTATTCCAGACCCACCCACCGCCGGAGTATGTATGTCCGTTCCAGACACATACCCACCGAAAACGTCGATCTTTCCCGCGCGACCCGCAGCAACAGTTTCATAGGTGGAGCGTGTAGTCCAGAGAATGTCGGTATTTGTCGCTGTTGCTCCGTCATTCCTGTAAGTAAGAACCCATCCGACAATACCCATATGGGTTCTCAAAAATACACTATCTCCGTCCATACGAAGATGATTGTCAAAAAGCCAACGGCCGCTCACCGTCTCTTCGGCCCCAAAAGCGCCGAGATCAAGGGAACCCTTGTCGGCGAGGAGAGCTAAAATAGCTGCAACGATTGTCTGCAGACCGGCTCCCGGAGCGGGAACAGTGTAATAGCCCAAACTTTGGTGGGCGATCATCGTCGTAAGCATCCCAATTTTCGAGGCACCACCAAGCAAGAGGGAATCCCCCAGGTCGCCGACAATCCCATTTAAGGCGCCGTTGATCGTCGTCCACGCCGGGACAATGGGACCGAACCAGGCAGCAGTCATGGTAACGGGGATGGACGTGGCACCGGTGACAATCCTATTTACCGTATTTCCGTTTTCGCCGAAAGTCAGGGGCCACGGTGTAGTACCGGGAATCGCTGCGGTACAAAGCGTGCCGTCCAGGAAAAGCAACGAGTTACCGATACGTTTACAGAGCGGGATAGCTCCCGGAATCCATTCCGGCGTATGAGAAGTGATAAACAACTCTCCGGCCGTCACGTCGGTCATCCCAGTTCCTGGAACACGTTCGCGTCTACCAGTGTTACCGCCGAGGGGATCTACCAGGTCGTTAAAGAAAAGCGCGAGCGTATCCCCGTCGGCCATCGCGTTCGCCGGAACAGCGAAAAACGCATTGATAACCGCCGCGGTGATCCGGTGCAATTCACGATCGGCGTTCCCCGCGAGTTCGTACTCGAACGGAAGGGAACCAGGAGGATCGAAATCGGCAACGGTCACCAACGTTGCCCCGACGCCGGCCGTTGAACAGGAGAATCCGGCGGCCGTTAGAACCACAATATATGCAGGAAGGGCAAAGAGAGTTGCGAAATCATCGACGTCACACGTGTCGTCAGACGCAAATTGAAAACTCAGGACGTGTCCGTTCGTGCCGGTAACGGTTAGGTCACACTTTCCGTGAACGCCGGCAACAATCGAAGCGGGAGCAGTAGGGACAAAAACGATTTTGAGTTGATTACCCAGTTCGAAGGCGTAACGCAGCGACGTTACGGTGATTTCACCGGCGCCGATGCCCGAAGGGAAACCGTAGGTCACGGCCTCTTTCTTGTCGGTGTCAGTTGTGTTTAACGGCTGAATGACGATTGGGTCGCTTATAGTGAACGTGCCGTTAGCGATGTTAAACGCCGTAATCGTCGGAATAGGAGCGGCGACGGCACTTCCGTCGGCAAGACCAGCAGAGATGATCCAATGCATATCACTGTCTTGGAGATACCGTTGATCTTCTAATCCGGTACGGAGAACTTCACTCCGGTGCCTCAAATTTTCTGGGGGCCGATTGTACGTAGCCGCGGTGGCCGGATTTCCGTCCAAAAGCGGCTTGATAGCCGCAACGCCAGTACTGCCATCCCCGCGCTCGCCGTCGTCGCCGGTGGTCGGACCCCCGTAGGTAAAGTCGATGAGTTCTTTTGACATTTAGGTATCTCCTTACGCTGCTTTAGCGTTGGGGGTTTTACTTCGTCCCTTAGATCTGGACAAATTGATTGAAGCAGCTAACGGCCTCATATTCGTATAGTGCCAACACACCCTTACTTGTTCAGGATCAGTATGGTCGAATTCATAACAGGGACGGACATGATCCAGGTGCCAGGTTTTAGATCCGTGATTTTCAAAAGTCATCCAGGAATTTTCTCCTATGAACTGTTTCTCTATATATATCTTGAACTCTGGAATCGTACACCCCAATAAATCCACCACATGCCCCGACTTAAAATTTCCGCGCAACGCTTTTCTTAGCCGCGTACGTAAAAGAACTTTTAATTTATATTGGAGGTCATTCGCATACCGGTCATTAACATATTCTCGTCGACCCTCCGTTGGTTTTCCTACCTCTGGATGAGTATCACGATACCGGCGCGTATATCTTTTTGTTTTTTCCGGATTTTTTTGTCTCCATACTCGCACGTATTCAAACCGATGTGCCTCAGCACTTTCAAAATCTTCCCGTCGGGGCATTCCTTCCAATGTAAAACGCCCCGTCCAAGTCCCGTTCTTTATTGCTTGCCGTCGAGCATGGCTATATGCTTTTTTGTAATCTTCCACGGCCAAAAAATCTTCCGGCCGGGGGAAAATTACTATCTCTCCTGGAGACGCAATGATTCTTTCTTTTACCGAAACGCCATTTCTACGTCTCTTTTTCGTAGCACGATCTCGAATCTTGCGTTTTCTTTCCTCTTCTTCTTCCGGGGATTCCACCAGTGGTTTTACTCCACGAAGAACCTTCATGCGCGCAAGAATTTTTTCCGCGTTTCTCGCGTAATATTCTCTACTATACGTACGCGAATATTCCTTCTCATCGACAAAATCTACCCGCTGCGGCATACCAGTTAGTGTATTTTGAATTCTTGTTTCCGGCGTGCGCCGTCTTAAACTTTGTTCATGTAGATATGCCGCTCGATATTCACTATATGTAAGATAGTCTGTACGGAGAGGCATCCCCTCTAATTTGGTTCTTGTTACCCAAATACCCGCCTTAATTGCATTATGCCGTGCAATATTATATGCCTTCCGGTACTCCACACGACACGAGTAATTTTCCTCGCACGGCATTACAAGTTTATTTTGTTTCTCCATTCGTCGATTACCTCAAACCGTAATCCCCAGTCTCCAACTGTATTCGAGGCTCATCACGGCCGATTTTAAAATAGCCGGGTGAGCCTGGCGAGCATATAAGCGCCTAAATGGGATTAGACTCCAATCCGTCGGAGGGAATAAGGTACTCGGGTCATCGAGACTGCCTCTTGTATAGAGGCCAGCTTCTTGGAAGGTCACACCGACGCCATCAGCTTCCGGCATAACTTTCGAGATCAGAATTTCTAGTGTAGGGATGTCCTGGACGTAAATTTCTGCGTCGCCGATCAATTGC
>Ga0315284_10010188_pt1 | contig 13390 bp, 10 predicted proteins | sample YL17G09_16_MG_FD_203696 | JGI IMG/M metagenome (GOLD analysis project Ga0315284, IMG submission 203696) | Sediment microbial communities from Yellowstone Lake, YNP, Wyoming, USA - YL17G09_16 | ecosystem: Environmental > Aquatic > Freshwater > Lake > Sediment | place: USA: Wyoming | collected...
GGGGGGGGCCCCCGGGGGGGGGGGGGGGGGGGGGGGGGGGCCCCCCGCGCGCCGCGCCCCCAAACCCGCCCCTTCCCGCCCTCTCCCCCCTCCCACCTTGCCCCCAGCCGTGATGTAGCCGCCCTCGGTGCCCGCAAACGCGCGCGCGTTCTCGCCCGAGGTGGCGACCGACGCGTCGCCGCGCGCCGGCGAGGGCGCCGGCCCCGACCCGCCGCCCCCGATCCAGCGCCCGGTCGTGGGGTCGTACGCCGAGGCGTACGAGTTGCGGCCCGAGGTGGAGGTCGAGGCGTCGGCGAGGCGGCGGCCCGAGGTCCACGTGAAGGCGGCGGGGCCCGACGCCGCGGCCGCCGCGTCGAGCAGGCGCCGGCCGCCCGAGGGCGGGGGCGCCGACCCGGTGCCGATCCACTTGCCTGTGTTGGGGTCGAAGGCGGCCGCAAAGCCGCCGCCAGAGGTGGAGGTCGAGGCGTCGCCGGCCGCGCCTGCCGCGAGCAGGGCGACCGCCAAGAGGACGGGGGCTAGCGCGCGCATGGTGTGGGTGGGCGGGTTTGGGGTGGAGGGAGGAGGGAGAGTGACGAGGGTCTGGCGGCGCGCGCGGCCGCCACTCCCCACGACGCCTCCACGCCCCTCGTGCGCGCCTGCACGATGCTTCTCACACCGTGGCGCACCCCCAAACCACGCACAGTGCGCAGAAACATCCCCCACCCCCGCCCCTCTCTCCATCACGCCACCTGCAGCACGAGCGCCAGTCCCGTCGCCTCGTGCCACGCCACGTGGCAGTGCACGTACCACGGCCCCGGGGAGGCCGCCACCAGGCGCAGCACGGCGTGCGAGTTGGGGGGGACGACGGCGGTGTCGCGCGCGGCGAGCGGGAGAGCGTCGGCCGCGAGCGCGCGCGCGTCGCCGCCCCCCTCCTTCCCCAGGGCCATGACCCAGAACGCGTGCCCGTGCACGTGCATGGGGTGCTCCCCGGTGTCGTGATTGTTGATGACGAGGTCCACGACGTCGCCCAGGGCCGCGGGGAGGATGTGCCACCCCTTGGCGCCGACGGCGGGCGCGCGCGCGGGCGGCGGCACCCGCGGCGGCGGCCCCAACCCCTCCGGCGTCGGCCCCGCCTCCCGCTCCAGCAGCGAGGGCGCGTCCGGGGGGTCGACGGCGGCGGGGTCGTGGGAGACGCCGTTGACGTAAAACGCGGCCGCCCCGTCCCCGCCCGCCCTCCCCTCCAGGGTCAGCGTGTGGGTGCGAGTGGGCGGCGGCGGCGCGGCCAGGGCCCAGCCGCCGGCGGGCGGCAGGGAGGAGGCGCCGGGGTCGAGGCCGCGGGACGAGAGGTCGACGGCCGGCGCCGCCGCCGGCGCCGCGCCGTCGCCCCGAAAGTCGAGCACCGCCACCGACGCGTTCGCCGTTGGCGGCCCGTCGAACAACGCGCCGTCCATGACGGCGACGAGCCAGGCGGGGGCGGCCGGGTCGGCGCCGGGGCGGCCGCGCGCGGAGGTGCAAACCTCCAGGTCCGCGCGCTGCCCCGGCGCCAGCCGCAGCGGCGCCTGCAGCCGTTTCCTGGCCACGGGCACGCCGTCCAGGGCCACGATGGACGCCACCAGGGGCGGGCCGGCGGGGCGGGAGAGGTGGAGCACGATCGCCGCCATCGCGCCGCCGTTGACCGCGCGGAGCAGCGTCCCCGCTGCGCCCCGCCCGCACACCGACGGCGCCGCCCGCAGCACGGCCCGGGCGCAGGGCGGGCCGCCGTCCGGCCCGCAAAAGCCTTGGCCCAGGCCGTTGATGAGGACCGACGAGGGGACGGGTTCCGCGCCGGCTGGGTTGCCGGGGCCGCGCAGCTTGGGCAAGAACGCGGCCGCGTCGGCGTGGTACCAGTCGCTGACGAAAGCGACGGGTTCCGCGGGGTAGGGGGTGGAGGCAGGGTCGCGGACGACGAGCGCGCCGCTGAAAAGGGAGGGGGGAGCGCGTCGGCGCGCGCGCGGGCCGCCGCGCCGTTCTCCACCGCCGCCACCCCCCTCCCTCGCCGCGCGCTCACCGCAGGCCGTCCACGTACTGCATCCCCGCGTGGGCGTGCCACCAGAAGGTGCCGGGGTCGGGGGCCACGAACGAGTAGACAAACACGGGCGGCCCCGTCGCGGCGCTCACCGCGTCGGCCGCCGCCACCGGCCTCTGCGTCACGGGCGCGGCGCCGTCCTGGGCCACGGTGCTGACATGGCGCACGCCGTGCCAGTGGAGGGAGGAGGGGGCGGGGAGGGCGTTGACGAACTCGGCGACGACCCGGTCGCCGGCGTCGACCACGATCGTCGGCCCCGGCGTCCGCCCGTTGACCGCGACCGCGCCCCGCTCGAAGCCGTCCGGCGCCACGGTGGCCCTCGCCGCGACGAGGCGGTGCCGGCGGACGACGGGGGGCGGGGCCGTGGCGTTGACGGCGCACGCGGCCGACGTGGGCGAGAGCGCGGGTTGGCACCCGGACCCCGGCGCGCAGAGGCCCGACCCGTCGAGCGCGCAGTGCCCCAGGCGCGTGCAGCAGTGAGCAGGGGGGCAGGTCGCGAGGTACGCGCCGCAGGCGGCGAGCGGGTCCGCGACGCGCAGCCCCGCGCGCGGCGGCGGTTCAACCACCGCCCCCCCAACACACGGCGAACCCCGCCCACTGTACTCGGGCTGACACGTGCTCCCGCACGCCCACGGGGACAGGCCGCAAGTCCCGCGCTGGGAGCAGCAGTGGCCGACGACGCACGCGCCGGCGCCGGCGCCGCACGGGGACCGCACCCGGCGCGCGGTCGCCGCGGGGTCGATGCCGGCGGATGATGGAGAGGCGGCTGAGGCGGCCAGGGCGGCCAGCAGGTCGTCGACGTCGCCGCGGGGGGGCGATGCGGCGCGCGCAGCGGGCGCGGACGCGGCGGCCAGCAGGGCGGCCAGCAGGAGGGTGGTGGCCCGCATCAGGCGGGAGCAGAGGGTCGCGCGGGGGCGGGCATCGGGCGCACGAGGGGCGCGCGGCGCGGCTTCTGTCGGGGCGGCCGGTCAAACCGGGGCCGCGTTGCAGTGTGCTCCCCCGCCCCCTCCCTCATCCTCGCCGGGGCCGCTTCCCGCCCCGCCCCCGCCCCCGACCGGGCGCGGGTCCGGGCGGCGGCTCCGCGGCGGCCGCCGCCCACTCTTCCCACCCGCGCGCCGCCGCCCCGGGTGCCGCCGCCGCCGCGCGCGACGCGGCCGCCTCGCGCGCTGCGCGCCGCCGGGCGGCCGACTTGGTGTCGCCGAGCAGGGGGGGGGGGGGGGCGGACGCGGCGGCGGCGGGAGGAACAGCAACGAAAGCGGGGCCGCGGGGCGCCGCCGCCGCGGGCGCGGCGACCGGCGGTGCAGCCGGCGCCTCCCGTTTCGGCGGCCGCGGCGGCGGCCCGGCCCGGTCCACAGCCGACGCTCCCCTTTTCTTCTCGCCTCCACCTCCCAGCGCCGCCGCCGCGGGCGCGTACGCCACGGGGGGCGCCCTGGACGACTCACCGGCCAGCGCTTTGTCCACGAATAGAGGGAGCAAGGCGGTGGCGGGAGGAGGAGGGGGCGCCGACGCCGCGGCCGGCCGCGCGACGGGCACGCCCACGTCGCCGCCGCCGCCGCTGGCGGCCGCCACGACCGTCACCCTTCCGATGCCGACCGCACGCGGCGCCTTGCGCCCCCGGCACTCGACCGCAGCGACCGCCGGCAGCCGCGCCGTGGCGGCCCCCGTCGCGCCGCGCGCCGCCAGCCCGTTGTAGGCCGCCGTCGCGTCCCGTAACAGGATGGTGGATGCCGCATGCACCCTCGCCGCAACCGCGAGCTCCGCCGACGCGAGCGGGACGAACAGGCCCGCCGCCAGCTGGCCGCACGCCGCTGCGGCCGCGGTGCGGGCCGCGGCGACGAGCGCGGCCGCCAAGGACGCGGCGGCGGCGGCCGCGGCGAGCGCGGGCGCCGGCAGGGGCGCGCCCGCGTTCGCTGCGCCGCATGCGGTCGCCACGCGGGCGCCGGCGTCCAGTTCGCGCTGCAGGCGCAGCAGGCGCGCGACCTAGATAGGGGTGGGAGGCGTGGGCGGGGCGCCAACCGGGCGCCGGCTCGCCTCGCCCCCCCCTTCCTCTCTCACCTCGGCCATCCGTTTAAAGTGGGCCGCCCCGCGGTGTTGGGCCTTGTTGCGGTACAGCAGGCGGTCCAGCAGAGCGGATTCCAGGGCGAGGGCAGGGGGGGAGAGCCGGTTCTAAGGAGACGGGCAGAGGGTGGGGGTCGGCGGCAGCGGCGAGCCGGCGCGGTGCCGGGCGAGCACGCGGCGGCTGTGGCGCGCACCGCGAGGTCGGCGTCGCCCATGGTGGCGGCGGCCGCGGCCGGCGGCGTGCCGCGGTGGGAGTGGGGGAGAGCGCGCGCTGCCCGCGGCCCGCCCGCCCCACCACTCTCTCCCCGTTTCGCCGCCCCTCCCCTTTCGAACCCCTCTTTCGGTCGCCGCCATGCCGAACAAGATCTCGCCGCACGGTAAACGCGATGGCGGGGCCGCGGGCGGTCGCGGGCGCCGCCGCATCGGGCGCGCGGGCGCGGGGGTTGGACCGGGTGGAGACCCCCTCGCAGGCCGAGAACCGCCGCCCGCGCCGCCGCCGACGCCTCTCTCCCCCTCCCCCCATCTTCAGGCGCCCCCGAGGAAGGCGAGGCCCACGGCGCCCGGGGCGACGGGCACGGCGCCGGCGGCCCCCCGCGGCCGCCATTCGCGCGGCCGACCGCGAGGGCCGTCCTGCGCGGCCGCGCGCGCAACGCGCTGCGCACCAAGCACACGTACCTCGTCGATCTGGCCGTGTGGGCGCCGCCCGACAGGTGCGGGAGGGGGGAGGGGGGCGGGGGTGGCGTTGGTGGGTGGGCGGCGATGGGTGTTGCCGGCCGCCGCCGACGCGCCGCGATGCCCCACTTCACCCCACAGCTACAAAGTGACCAAGACCGACCTCATCGCGGGGCTCAAGAAGACGGTGAGGGAGAGGGTGGGTGGTTTTTGGGGGGGTTGCCGCACGCTCGGGGGGATGAAGCGCGCCGAGCGCGCTGGACGGCGCGCGCGGCCTCGCCCTTGCTCCGCGCCCCCCTGTATGGACGCATCGTGTCTTCCATGCGGCATCGAGATTGCCGAATGGAGCGCCGGGCGCGCCCGCGGCGCCATTGCTGCGCGGCAACGCCGGCCGCCCGCAGCGCCCCCAACCACCGACGCACCCCACCCTCGCCCCCAGGAATACTTTTCTCCGGAGTCGGTCGACTTTCTGGAGCGCGTCTGCGCCGCGTCCGGCCTCGGCGACGCGACCGCCCTCACGCCGTCGATCAAAAAGATGCTCTTCAAAGACAACACCTACCACTCGACCTACGACGATTGCCGAGACGAAACCTACCAGGTCATGTTTGACACGGTGGGGGAAGTGCTGCGCAAAACCAAGATCGACCCCAAGGAGATTGACATCTGCATCACATCCTGCTCCTGCTTCGCCCCCATGCCGTCCCTGACGTCGGTCCTGGTCCACAAATTCAGCATGCGGCCGGACGTGCAAACCTTCGCGCTGGCGGGCATGGGGTGCGGGGCGTCGGTGCCGTGCGTCGACATGGCGCGCCAGCTGCTGGCGACGCTGCCGGCGGGCGCCAAGGCTCTGATCGTCAACCACGAAAACATCACCAACAACTGGTACGTGGGGGAGGACCGGTCCATGCTGCTCTGCAACGCCCTGTTCCGCGCGGGGGGCGCCGCCATCATCCTGTCCAACTCGCGCGCCGCGGGCGCCAAGTACAGGCTCGTCGACGTGGAGCGCACCCACATGTGCGGGGCCGACTCCGCGGCCGTGGACGCCATCTCGGTGGAGTGCGACAACCGGGGCCGGCGCGGGGTCACGCTGTCGAAAAACCTGACGCGCGTCGCGGGCGCCGCGCTGCGCGCCAACCTCGCCGGCATGGCGTCGCGGCAGCTCCCGCTCACCGAGCTGGCGCGCGTGGCGCGCGCGGGCAAGGGGGCGGTGCCGGACCTGACCAAGGCGTTCGACAAATTTCTCCTCCACGCCGGGGGCCCCGCCGTCCTCTATTCCGCGATCGAGACGCTCGGCCTCCAAGAGACGCACATGTCGGCGTCGCTCGACTCGCTCAAGCACTTTGGCAACACGTCGTCGGCGAGCACGTGGTGAGTCGAGAGGAGGAGAGGGGGTGGGGTGGCGTGGAGGGTCGGCTCCTCGCCCGCGCCCGCCGCGTCGCTCTCCCGTCTCCCGTCTCCTTCCCCGCCCTCCGGCCCCCTCACCCCCGTCCTCGCCCACCGTCGCCCTCGTCCTCCCTGCCCTTGCCGCCACCCACCATCCGCCACGTCCCCGACCCGTCCCACCGACCCCGCCCCCTCCCTTTCCCCTTTTCCTTTCCCCCTCCCTCGCCAGGTACGCCATGTCCCGCCTGGAGCACAACGGGGACGTCAAGTGCGGCGCCCGCCTGCTGCAGGTGGCCCTGGGCGGCTCCTTCAAGGCGGGGTCGTGCGCGTGGCGCGCGCTGCGCGACGTGCACGACACGCACGAGGCGTGGGCCGCCGTCGACGCCGGCTCCCTCGCCGCCGCCCGCGCGGCCGCCGGCGCGCCGCCCGACCCGCGCGAGGCCCAAACCTGGTTGTGCGACCGGACCGAGGCCGAGGCGCCGCGCAACTACGCGCAATCCCGTTTTCTGATGGCCGCCCAAAACAAGATCGTCGCCGACACCTTCAGCGACCGCGACGCCGGCATCGCGCCGCCCCGCACGTTGGCGCCCATGCCGACCGCGCCTTCCACGCTGAGCGTGGGGGGGGCGCGCGAGGCGATCGAGTTCTGACGGGGTGAAAGCGCGGCGGCGGGCGCGCGTCGACCCGCCTGCGGTCGACGCGCGCCCGCCGCGGTATGGTGGGCGGTGGGAGAGAGGGTGCGGGATGGCGCACGTATGCACTCGGGGGCGGGGCGGCGGCGGCGCTGCAACGAAACGCGGGGCGGACGGGGCGAGGCGTGGGGAGGCGCGGTTCGACGCCGACCCCGACCCCAACACGCGAGAACGACGCGCTGCAGAGGCCGCCCTCCACCCCTCCCCCCCTCCCCCTCGCCCCCTCCCCCACTACTCCGGCCGGCGCTGCTCGGCCGCGGCAAAGAGGTCGGGCGGGGCGAGGCGCGGCGCGCCGGCGCGGGCCACGCACTCGACGACGCGCCCCGCCGCGGCGGGCGCGACCAGCGCGGCCACCGCCAGGTCCGCGACGCACGCGCGCGGGATGGAGCCGGGCAGCTCGCGCTTGGGGCCAAACGGGAGCGGGATGCCGACCGCCCCGGGGCCGAACGCCACCACGCCGTCCCCGTCGGCCAGCGGCTTGTCGGTGAGCCCGCCCGGGCGCAGGATCGTGTAGGGCACGCCCGACCGCTGCAGCGCCAGTTCGCCCCGCTTCTTCCAGGCGAGGACGCCGCCGGGAAAGGTCAAGCGCGCGAGCGGGTCGTCGGCGCCCGCCGACGAGATCAGCACGAAGCGCCGCACGCCCGCGTCGCGCGCGGCGGCCGCCATGTTGGCCACGCCGTCGGCTTCCTGAAACGGGGGGGAGGGTGGGCGTGGGCGGCGTGCACCTGGCTGCACCAGACGCCCGCCCACACCCTCGCCGCCCGCCTGTCGCACCACCCAAAACGCCTCCAACGGGTTGAGCACCGCCGCCGGCGACCCCACCCCCGCCGCCCACACGACCGCGTTGCACCCCGCCAGCGCGGCGGCGAGCGTGGAGGGTTGGGTGAGGGCGGAGGTCGTGATGAGGGAGACCTCGGCGGGGAGCACCGCGCGCGCGTTGCCCGACCGCGCCAGCACCGTCGTCGGCACCCCCTCCTCCACCAGCCGCCGCGCCACCACGCGCCCGGTGCGGCCGGAGCCGCCGACGAGGAGGACGCGCAGGCCGGCGTACAAGACGGACGACGCGGCGAGCGCGCCGCGCTTGACCACCTCGCCGTCGGACGGCGTCTCCTCGCTCGCGCGCGGGGGGCGCGGGGCGGGGCGGCGGGTGGTGGCGGGAGCGGGGCGCGCGGGGCGGAGGGCGGGCGGTCGCATCGGGGAGAGAGTGCGCCGTGGCCGCGCGGCTCTCTCTCTCGTGGACACCCCGCACTCCTCTCCCTCGCCCCCCTCACTCGAGCGTCAGCACGACCACGGTCACGTCGTCCGTCGACCCCGCCTCCTGCGCCGCGTCCGCCAGGGCGGCCGCGGCCTCGGCCGCGGACACGCACGCCGCCGCGACCGCGCCCGCGAGCCCGTTTTCGATCCCGCCCCCACCCCCCCGCTCCTCGTTGCTGTTCAAGCCGTCGGACGCGACGATGATGTGGGTGTCGCCGGGGAGGAGGGGGGTCAGCGTGACCGTGGGTTCGGCGATGAGACCAAACCCGGAGCTGTACGTGTTGCCGCCCTGCGCCAGGCCCTCAAACTGCAGGCTGCCCTTGAGGTGCGCGTCCCCAAACGCGCGAGAGAGCGCCAGGAGGCCGCCCACGCGCCACGTGCCGCCCGCGAAGCGGACGAGGGGGAGCTTGCCGCGGTTCGGGTTGGTCGCCTCAATCCGCTCCCGCTCGTCCTCGGCGTCGGGCACGTGGTCGACGGACAACTGGAGGACGGTGCCGTCGCCCCGGCGGAGCAGGGCGCGCGCGTCGCCCACGTTGGCCGACGCGGCGACCGTCGCGCCCGTCGCGGGGTCGGTGAACAGCAGCGCCACCGCCGCCGTCGCCCCGCACTTGCTGCCGCCCACGCCGCGCTCGCCCACGCCGAAGAAGCCGGCGGCGGGGGCGAGCAGCTTGGCGTCGGCCTTGAGAAAGGCGGTGGAGAGCGAGGCCGCCGGCGCGGTCGGCGACCACGCCTCGAGAATCCGCCGCTGCAGGTTCTTCTTGAGCCACTCCGCCACCGCGGACCCGCCGTGGCCGTCGTAGACGGCGGCGAAGACGTACGGGTCGCCGGAGGGGGAGGGCGGGGCGACCTGGGGAGGAGACGGGGAGAGGGTGGGGCGTGGGCGAGGGGCGGGCTTGTGCGCCGCATTGCGCCCCTTTCCCCCCTCCTTCCTACATCGAGCGTGCTCCTGTCCTCGTTGACGCGGCGGGAGGTGCCCTGGTTGGAGGCGACGCCGGCGTCGGCGACGCGCGAGGGCGGGGCCGCGCGGGGGGGGAGGGGCGCGCGGGCGGCCGGCCGCCGGGCGCCGGCGGGCCCCAACGGCCGGCCCGGGCGGGAGGCGGGGTGGAGGGACCTCATGTGTGGCGCGGATCGGTGCAACACGCCGCCGCACCCCGACCCCCTCTCTCCTTCCCTCGCCTCACCCCCCAAGCTCCTCGTACAGCTGGTAGAGCGCGGCCGACCGCCCGTAGTCCGCGTCCCGCTCCATGGCCGCGACGATGTCGCGCAGGGAGAGGGTGATGGGGGCGACGCGCGCGGGGGCGCGCGGAGCAGACGTCGCCGCGGCGCCGCCGCCGCCAGCCGCCGCGCCCCACGTCTTCCATTTAGCCCCTGCGCCCAGGGCCGCGACTGCGGCCGCGCCCGCGTCGGCGGCTTGGAGCCGCTCCGCTTCCGCGGCCGCCGCGCGCGCCGCGCGGTCGTCGCCGTCGTCGCCGCCGCGGCGCCGTTTGCCCGCCGCCGCGAGCAGCGTCTCCGTCTCCTCCCGCTCCCGCTTGGCGCCCGCGGTGCGCGCCTGGCGCTCGAGCTCCACGACGCGGCGCGCGCCGTCGTCGGGGTCGCGCACGGCGGCCGGCGCGCGGCGCGCGGCGTCGGCGCGCGCGCGCGCGCACTTGACCGCGCCGCCGAGCAGGGAGCGCAGGCGGGCTTCGGTCAGGGCGGCGACCAGGTGGGCGACCGACTTGGAGGCCGACCGCAGGCCTGCCGCGGCCGCCGCGGCGTTGGCGGCCTCGACCACGGCGCCGAGCGCCAAGAAGGGCACGTCGCCGCCGCCGCCGCCGCGCGCGCGCGCGACGCCCGCAACGCCGCCGCCGCCGAGCAAGGCTTCTTCTTCGGCTAAATCAACGCCCGTCCCCGTCAGAACGTCGCCGGGGTCGTCGTCGTCGGCGGTCGCGGCGCCGCGGCCGCGCTTGGCGCCCGCGGCTGCGGGGCGCGCGCGAGCGGCCGGCGCGGGTGCGGCAGCTTTTGGCGGCCCCGCCGCAGCCCGCGCAGCTGCAGCCTGCTGCTGAGCGCGCGCCGCCGCCGCTGCGTGCGCCTGCGCGGCCGCCGCGGCGGCCGCCTGCGCGGCGGCCTGCGCCGACGCCTGCGCCGATGCTTGCGCCGACGCTGCCGCCCCCCCCGCCGCCTGCCCGCCGCCGTGTTCGGCATAGTACTTGGTCAGGAGCTCCTTGCCCACCAGCGACACGAGGCGGCGCTGCCAGTCGCGTCTCGCGTCGGCGCCCGCGACGCCCGCGCGCCAGGCCGCGATGTGGGCGGCGACCGCGGCGTACGCGGGGGCGGGGAGGCGGGTGCCGGTCCAGGCGAGGAGGTCGGCCAGGTGCAGGCCGGAAGGGCGGGCGGCCGGGGGGCGAGGGGCGGCGGGCGCGCCGCCCGCCGCCGCGTTCGCCGCCGCCGACCGCTGGGCCGCCGCTTGCGCCTGCGCGCGGGCAGCAGCTTGGGCTTGGGCCTGGGCTTGGGCCTGGGCGGCGGCCTGGGCGGACGCCGTGGCGGCGCGCGCGGCGGCGGCTTGGGCCGCGGCCTGCGCGGTGGGGGGCGCTGGCGCCGGCGCCGCGCCGGCCAGCAGCTGGGACTGGAGCTGGGCCGCAAACGCGGACGCGTCCGGGTTGGCGGCCTGAAAGAAGGGAGGAGAAAGGAGCAACCGTCGGGCCGCGCCGCGCCCCCTTGGCCCCCGATCCCCGGCCCGCCGCTCGAACCGATCACCGGCGGGCGACCGTCGGCCGCGCCCGCGGCGCGCACCGCCCCCATTCCCCACACCGCGCGCCCCACGCACCAGGTACGCGCCGTCGTCGTCGTCGTCCGACAGCAGGTTGGCCACGTCCAGTGGCTGCGCCATGGCGGGCGGCCGACGGGGGCGGTGGGAGCGGGCCCCGGGCCTCGAGAGTGAGCGGGCCGTCACTCGGCCGGCCACACCCGGTCGCCAACCAGCGCCCGGCCCACGGCGCCACGCCCCCCAGAACCATGACCCGCGCCCGCCCCGCCGGCCGCGGGCGCGGCCGTGGCGCGCCGGCGCCTCGCGGCGCGCCGGCGCGCGCCGACGAAGGATTGCTGGACGACGTCGACCGCTTCCACCGGTCCGCCGACCGCCTCGCCCTAAACGTGTCCGACGATGACGCGGCGAGCGAGAGCGGGAGCGATGGGGACGGCGGGGAGGAGGTGCTGGCCGGCGGCGCCGGCGGCGGCTCGTCTGGGTCGGGCGACGACGTCTCCTCCGGCGGCGGCGCCGGCTCCGAGTCGGACGACGACGACGGCGAGGACACGGGGCGGCTGGCGCAGCGTGAGTAAAGAAGGAGGAGGGGGCGGGGAGCGGGCCGGCGGCCAGCGCATGGGGCGCCGACGCCCCAACCTTTCCCCTCTTGTCTCAGTCGCCAAGACCGAGCGCGTCATGCGGCGCAAGGTGGCCTTGCAGGCCGACCTATCGGACGAGGAAGAGGAGAGCGAGGGCGACGGGAAGGAAGGGGGGTGGGGGAAGAAGAAGACGGATTACTATGGCGCCGACGCCTCTGATGACGACGCCGCGTCGTCCGATTCTGATGGCGAGGCCAACGCGGAAGCGGAAGCCGCGCGCCTGCAGCGGGAGGCGGGCGCGGCGACGGCGGAGGCGGACTACCTTCCTCCCGGCCTGCCCGCTTCGCGCCCCGCCCCCTCGCGCCCTTCCGCCGCCGCCGTCGAGGCCATCCCCCGCGCCGACGCCGCCGGCGAGTCCCTCACCCCCGACGACGCGGCGGCGGTGGGCGAGCTGGTGGCGGAGATGGCGTCGTCCCTCTCCGACGCGGCGCGCGTCGTCGGCCCGCTCGCGGCCGACCTCCGCGCCGGCGGCCTGGCCACCGACGCCGGCCTGTCATTTTTAGATGCCAAGAACGTGCTGCTGCTGCAGTACGGGGCGTGCCTCGCGTTTTATTGCCTGCTGCGCGCCGAGGGCGCGCGCGCGGCGGACCACCCGGTCGTCGCGCGCCTCGTGCAGGTGCGCGCGTTCCTGGAGCGGGCGCGGCCCATCGACAAGCGGCTCAAGCACCAGATTGATCGGCTGCTGGACGCCGCGGCGGCGAGCAGGGGTGGTGGTGGGAGCGCCCACGCGGCCGCCGACGCGACCGACGGCCTCGCTTTCGCCCCGCGCCCCGACGCCCTCCTCCCCCGCGACGGCGGCGTCGCCGCCGGCGCCGGCGACGGCGCGTACCGCCCGCCGCGCCTCAACGCCGTTACGATGGGCGGCGGCGCGGCCGACCCTGCCGACCCCGACGCCGCGCGCCACCACCGCGCCGACGCGCGCGCCGCGCGGGACGCCGACCGGGAGCGCCGCCGCGCGGGGCGGTCGGCGTACGTGCGCGAGCTGGCGGCGGAGCTGGCCGACGCGCCGGCCGAGGAGCGCGTCGACGCGGGGGCTGGCGGCGACGCCGCGGCCTTGCTGCGCGTGCGCCAGGGGCTCGAAGCTCGCGCCGCCGCGGAGGAGGACATTATGCTGCGCGTCCCCCTGTCCAAGGACGAGCGCCGCCGGCTCAAGTCGGCGCGGCGGGCGGGTATGGCGGGCGGTGCGCTCGTCGACGACTTCGCGGCCGATGTCGCGGGCCTGGTGACCGCCGCGAGGCCGCCCGCGGGCTATGACCGTCAAGCAACGGCCCAACGGTTCACCGCGGCCGGCCTCGTCACGAAAGCCGGCCCTCTGTCCGGCGACGCGGGCCCGCCCGCGCCGCGCGCGCTCGCCGACCGCCGCGCGGCGGCCGACGCGGCCGCCGCCGGGCGGGCGGCCAAGCGGGCGCGTGCGACGCGGGACGAGTCGCCGCCCTCGTCCGGCGGGGATGCAGGCTTTGAGCGCGACGGCGGCGACGACGAAGACGGCGCGGCCGACTACGACCGCGCGGCGACCGCCGCCCGCTCCCGCAAGGCGGCTCGCGCCGCCTCGTTCGCGCCCACCGCCCCGCACCCCCCGCTGGCCCCCGCGGACGCGACCGGCCCTCGCGCCATCGGGCGCGACGTCGAGAAGAACCGCGGCCTCACCCCGCACCGGCGCAAGGACGCCAAGAATCCGCGCGTGCGCGGGCGCAAGAAGTTTGCCAAGGCGGCCGTGCGGCGCGGGGGGCAGGTGCAGGCGCCCCGGTCGGATGGGGGGGCGTACGGCGGCGAGGCGACGGGCGTGCGCGCGCGCGTCTCCAAGAGCGTCCGCTTTGCGTCGTGAGAGAGGAAGAGGGGAGTGGGAATGGGTGTGCGCTTTCGTGTGGCGCGTGTGCGCTGGTTTGGTTGCAAGTGCGCTGGCGGAGAG
>Ga0315284_10010189_pt1 | contig 13390 bp, 14 predicted proteins | sample YL17G09_16_MG_FD_203696 | JGI IMG/M metagenome (GOLD analysis project Ga0315284, IMG submission 203696) | Sediment microbial communities from Yellowstone Lake, YNP, Wyoming, USA - YL17G09_16 | ecosystem: Environmental > Aquatic > Freshwater > Lake > Sediment | place: USA: Wyoming | collected...
CAAAGCAGTTGAATTGCTTAACGGCAAGGAAGTTGAAGGCAGAAACCTAACCGTAGCTGAAGCCCGTCCAATGGAAGATCGACCCCAAAGAAGGGGTGGATTCGACCGAAGAGGAGGCCGAGGTTTCGGTGGAGGTGGTAACCGCAGAGACAATTGGTAAAACATTTGTTTAAAGCAAAAGCAGGGTTAATCCCCTGTTTTTGTTTTGAAAAAAAAGCAATTTCAGATATAATATAAATATGCTTAAGCTATATAACACGCTAACCAGGAAAAAGGAGGATTTTAAGCCCTTAAACGACAAAAGGGTGGGTATTTATACCTGCGGACCCACTGTTTACTGGTATGCTCATATTGGAAACATGAGAACCTATATTTCAGAGGACATCTTAAAAAGGGTTCTGGAATTCAATGGTTTTAAGGTAAAGCACGTGATGAACATCACTGATGTAGGCCATCTGGTTTCTGACGCTGACACAGGAGAGGATAAGATGGAAAAAGGGGCTAAAAGAGAAGGAAAAACTGCTTGGGTGATTGCCCAATTCTACACTGAGGCCTTTAAAAAGGACTTAAAGCTTTTAAATATCAAAGAGCCTGATATCTGGATCAAGGCCACTGACACGATAAAAGAGCAGATTGATTTGATTAAAATCCTGGAGAAAAAAGGCTTTACATATCAAATTACTGACGGAATATATTTTGACACTAAAAAGCTGAAAACCTACGGAGCCTTATGGGGCAAAAAGCAGAAGAAGCTCAAAGCGGGAGCCAGAGTGGAAATGGTTAAAGGCAAGAAGAACTTGACTGATTTTGCTCTTTGGAAGCTTACTCCCAAAGGAGTAAAAAGACAGATGGAATGGGATTCTCCCTGGGGCAAAGGATTTCCCGGCTGGCACACTGAATGCGTGGTCATGTCAATCAAGGAACTGGGCATTCCTTTTGACATCCACTGCGGAGGCATTGACCATATTCCAATTCATCACACCAATGAAATAGCCCAAGCTGAGGCTGCCTATAACAAGATATTTGCCAGATACTGGATGCACGGAGAATTCCTGGTTTTAAAAGAGGACAAGATGGCCAAGTCCAAAGGCAATGTTTTTCTCATCAATGATCTGATAAAAAAAGGCTTCAACCCCCTCGCCTTCCGCTATCTCTGCCTTAACAGCCGCTACAACTCTCAGCTCACTTTCTCCTTTGAAGCCTTAATATCCAGTCATAATGCCTTGGATAATTTATATCAAAGGGTATTGGAGATTAAAACCAACAATACAGCTAAAGGAAAGGAATATGATAAGTATTTAAAAGAGTTTAAAGACATCATTAATGATGACTTAAACACTCCTGAAGCCCTGGCCCTAATGTGGAACATATTAAAAGACAAGAAAGTCTCAAATCAAGACAAATACCTGTTAGCCCTGGAATTTGATAAAGTGTTCGGTCTGAACTTAAAAGACCTAAAACAGGAAGAAATACCCATGGCAATGCAAAAGCTGGCCGAGGAAAGGGAGGTTTACAGAAAAAAGGGAGACTGGAAAACAGCGGATGAGATAAGGAACAAATTCAAGCAGCTGGGATATAGTATAGAAGATACTGATACAGGACCCAAGATAAAAAGATCTGGCTAGAATAAAATCAGCCCGAGAAATCCTCTCAGGTTGATTTAATTAGATTTATAATTAAATTTTAAACCTCGATCCAGGCAACAGAAAGAGTATTAGGACCGGCTATTGAACCGACAATATCATTAATGATATTAATGAAAGATACCTGGGCGTTGCCCATCTCTGTTTCAACCATTTCTTTCAGCCTGTTGGCTCCTAGAGGATCATCGCCGTGGGTAATTACCACCCTGATTTTCTTATTCTCTTTATTGAATTTCTTCATATCGTCCTGAAGCTGTTTATATAGCATTGTCGGCATGTCCTTGGCATTGGTTTTTATCCCGGCCGGCACCAATGAACCGTTTTTAAATGCAAGCAAGGGCCGGATATTGGCTTGGGCCATTCTTCTTAAGATATTAGCAGCAAGACTGGATATTCTGCCAGCTGCCTCAAGCCATTTGGGATCTTCAACCGCTACAAAGCAACGCACTGCCGGAATTGCCGCCTCCATTTCTTTAACAATCTCTTCCATGTTTTTGCCAGCTTCAATAGAATCAATCGCCTTTAAAACAAACAAGGCCTGGCCAGAGGTACAGCTTAAGGTATCAATAATAGATACTTTTGACTGCTGTTCAGGAGTTAAAAAGTTCTTGGCCTGTACGGCTGAATTATATGTTCCGGAAAGCTTGGAAGTAAGGTCAATACTTAGAACCTTGTCAAAGTTAGCAAACTGGGCCTTATACTGCTCCAAAAAGGCCTTGGGAGACGGCTGCGAGGTCTTGCCAAAGCTCTTGATTCCCATCTTTTCCAGCTCCCTCATCTTCTGAAAGGTGTTGTTTCCGGGAAGACTTTGAATTTCGGGCCAATCCAGCTTAACGTCAACAACCTTGATCTTTTTTTGTTCAATTAGTTCTTTTGGCAGATCTGCTGCCTGATCAATTACTATGCCTATTTTTTCCATAAATATACATTTTTTAATTTATAATACAACGATAATATTTTATCATGCCAAGAAACGAGGTCAAGGTTAAAAATAAAGGAGGGGCGTTTTTATTTACTTGGCCCCTCATATCCCCTGATATATCTGAGATATAGCATCAAGGCAGTGGCTCTGGCATATTGATTTGAATGAGGGAACTTGCTACCATATAGCATTGCTTCCCCTATCTCAGCCAGAATGTCTTCATTGGAAACACGGCTGTAATCATTTGCCATTCGATACATTATTTCTCTCTGTCTTTCTTTCTCTTGTTCTTCATTCTGTAAGTACTGCTCCTTTTTCTTTTCCACTCTCTTTCCGCCGAATAGCTTGTCAAGCAACCTTTCGAACATCTAAATGCTCCCAATTTTTAAAACCAGATACTCTGGTTTACTTAAAGATATTATATATTACTAATTAAATTGTCAAGCAAAGAAAAAAAGGGATAACCCGAGTTTCTTTTAGAAAGGAGGCTGCATTTGTATTAAATCTAAAAGATCTTGATAGGTTGTCCCCATATAGGTTGCGCTTTTCACTAATTCTTCGATCATCAAAGCGTCAAATTCCCAATCCGACATTTGTCGGCTGATATATTCTTTTGGCCGGCCTTGAGAGATAAAAGACATTCGTTGCTGCTGCTTCAATTGCCTGGTAAAAGAAAGAAACTGCCTGATTCTGTAATCTCTGACTCTGTCTATATGGGAAGGACTAAATAGAGGTATGCCTATGCAATACTGAACATGATGCCTGACTTCGTGAGCTCCAACTCCAATGATGTTTTCGAAGTCGCTATTGAGCTCCTCATGCTGGTAAATACCTTCATTATTCATTACCAGAATCCCAGCTTGTTCCTTTATATCTTGCAGGTTGTCCCAGAGTCCCTCAGCCCAGATTGAGTACCGAGCCTTTCCTTCTGGAGTCAGCTCGTAAAGAGCGAAGTAGCCCTTTTTGCTTTTTTCAAGAATGAAGCGATGATGAAAATCAAGGCTATTTGTGACTCCTTGATGAAGCGATATTATACAGATCAATAACCTTGCTGAGGCTTCTATGTCTTGCTTGTCTAAACCGGACTCCAGCAATTGAATCATGTGAGTAGGATTAATTCTTAAAGCTCCCTTGACAAATGATTTCATTAAGCCTGAACTAGTGAGAACATGTGTCATCAAACGCACCCCAATAAATAATTGTTAGATTGCTGCTATTTTTGTATCTTGAATAAATTATTTTGTCAATAAATTATTTCTTTACGTAATAAAAAAAGCCCTAAGTAATAAGACGATGTTGGGGAAAGAAGAAGGGAGGTTAGGTTCTTGTTCTGTGCTAAGCCTTTGGATTACTCCTCAGGGAAACACAATTACCCTTTTATGGGAGACTATGCTCCGACCTTGCCTTCTTCCTTCATGTATGGATACCTGCTCAGGGCGGCCATTTCCTCTCCGAAGACCTCGGTCATAATTCGTTGCCCGAATCGGAGGAGATCTTTGTACGGAATGCCTAGCTTTTCAGAGAAAGTACCGGCATGCCGTATCCAGCCGCGAATATCTTTAAAACTTTTGTTAGCGCGTATATGCTCTTTCATGAGCAGGTACGCAATCTCGTTGTCATCCACCTAGTATCACCTCCTGTGGATATTGATATTATAACATATTATTTTGATGTTTGTCAATAGATATGAAAAAACCGAGAAATCAATCTCGGCTTTCTTTGGTTCAGCTTATCTGCTTTTTTTCTGACAAAGTTTGTAGAAATCCAGGACCTGGCCGGCAATCCTCTTCCAGGAGTATTTCTGGACATGCTTTAAACCCCATTCCCCCATCTCTTTTCTCAGCTTTTTGCTTTTAATCAGCTTTTCCAGTATTTTAGCCAGTCCTTTGTAATCTCTTGGTCGGGCCAAGAACTTTGATCCTTTGGTGCCTTCCAGCAGCTGCTTATACCCTTTATTGCTAAAACCCACTACCGGTTTCCTGCAAGCCATGCCCTCTAAAAGAACGATGCCAAAACTTTCCCCGAATATTGCAGGACTGCAGTATATATCAGCGGTATTAAAGTATCTGGCTACTTCTTTCGATCCCTTTTTCTCTCCCTCAAAATGAACATCCTTTAAATTATTCTCTTTTACAAAATTCTGGCTTTGCTCCATTAACGGTCCTTTGCCAACAACAATCAGCCTTAAATTGGAATATTTCTTTTCTAATATCTGATAGGCTTTTAAAAGATAGATCAGGCCTTTTCTTTCTTCAATCCTTCCCACAAACAAAATATTGATCTTATTCCTTGGCTTTTTAAACTTCTTAACAGGCTTTACCTTGGGATTAAACTCATCAAGATCAACGCCGTTAGGGATTAGAACCTTAGGCCCTTTATAATCCTTAAAGATCTTTAGAATCAAAGGCGCCACGCCGATAATCCCGTCTATTTTCCACTGGACTATTTTATTGATCAGTTTCACTATCTGGGGAAAGGTTCTGACAATCCCGCTGCCGCTGAGATCGGCATGAAAGGTCAAAATGTTCATTGACTTGGACCTTTCTAAAATCTGCAGAGCTGAGGGAAAGCCGAAGTTGTGGAAATGAAGCACATCAAACTTTTCTTTCTTTAAGCAGCTCTCAATGGCCAAGGGATTGAAGTTAATGTCCAAATCGCCCTGGCTGCCGCTGAACCTCAAAGGAAAAGAGGTGCCCAAAAGTATTACATCCTTACCGTAATTCTCTGAAGCCAGCCTTCTAGGAGCAATGATCTTTGACTGGACTCCCCTTTTCTTAAATTCCTTATGAAGCCCCAAAATATGGTTTTTCACACCGCCCGGCTTGTCAAAAGAATGGCAGGAGATAAAAGCAACTTTCATATTGTTTGCAAAAGAAATTATTCTTTGATATATTATATCAGACAAACTTTAACTCTACTATTTATAAAAGCCATGGAAAACAACTACCAAAACAAGGATCTCGTAGGAAAAGTGCCTCCCCAGTCAATCGAAGCGGAAAAATCGCTTTTAGGCTGCATTCTTTTGGACAAGAATTCCATAATCAAGATAATCGATTTCATTTCAGACAAGGATTTCTACAGGAACAACCACCAGGAGATTTTCTTAATCTTGCAGGAGATGTTTGAAAAAGGAGAGCCGATTGATTTTTTAAGCCTGGCCAACAGGCTCAAGGATAAAGGCAAGCTGGACGAAGTTGGAGGAAACAGCTATCTGACCGAACTGGTCAATTCCGTGCCAACTGCCACCCATATCGTAAGCTATGCCAAGATAATACAAAGAAAAAGGATTTTAAGGGACCTGATTGAAGCAGGCTCGGACGTAACAGCTTTAGGCTACAATGAAAGCGAAGACCCGGATGTGCTTTTGGACCAGGCGGAAAAAAGAATCTTTAGTGTTGCCCAAAAAGGCCTTTCCCAGAAATTCATTGCCGTAAAAGAAGGTTTAGCTGATGCTTTTGAAAGAATTGATAAGCTTTCCAAGCACGAAGGAGGATTAAGGGGCCTGGCAACCGGCTTTACAGCATTAGACAATATGCTGGCAGGACTTCAAAGATCTGACTTAATTGTTCTTGCTTCAAGGCCCTCAATGGGTAAAAGCGCTCTGGCCATGAATATTGCCAGCTATGTTGCCATCCAGGAAAAGCTCCCAGTAGGAATGTTCAGCCTAGAAATGTCCAGGGATCAGCTGATTGACCGTTTAATCGCTGACCATGCAGGCCTGGATCTTTGGAGATTAAGAACGGGCAGGCTTTCCGGCCAGGGGGAAGACAATGATTTTACCCGAATCCAGCACGCCATGGGAATACTTTCCGAAGCTCCCATATATATTGACGACACCTCTTTAATCAATGTTTTGCAAATGAAAGCAATGGCCAGAAGGCTTCAGGCTGACAAAGGACTGGGCCTGATTGTGGTTGACTATCTCCAGCTCATGGAGCCAAGAACAGCCAATGAAAACATGGTTCAGCAGATGACCGAGATATCCAGATCCCTAAAATCCCTGGCCAGAGAATTGAATGTTCCTGTACTGGCCCTTTCCCAGCTTTCTAGGGCAGTGGAACAGCGCTCTCCCCAGATTCCCAGGCTCTCTGACTTACGGGAGACAGGAGCCATTGAACAAGATGCTGATGTAGTATTATTCATTTACAGGGAAGACCGCTACCGCCAGGATAGTAATAAAAAAGGAATGGCTGATATTATCGTTGCCAAGCACCGAAACGGGCCGATCGGCAAAGTGGAGCTGTTCTTTGACGAAAGCAGGGTTGCTTTCCGCAACTTAGAAACCACATCTTACGCTGAAGAATAATGAATTCACCGATAATCGAACAACTGATTAAAATCTTTTCCCGGTTCCCTACCGTGGGACCGAGAACTGCCAGCCGCTTTGTTTTCTATCTGATCCAAAAACCAAAGGAAGAAGTGGAAGAACTGATTAAAACAATTGAGAACTTAAAAAAAGAAATCAAGAACTGCTCTTTCTGCTTTAACCCCTTTGAAGGAGAGGGAGATCTCTGTCAAATCTGCTCTGATAAAACAAGAAACCAAACCCTGCTTTGCCTGGTTGAAAAAGAAACTGACCTGATCGCTTTGGAAAAGACAAGAAAGTATAAAGGAAGATACTTCATATTGGGAGGCGCCATTTCCGCCTTAAAGCAGGATGAGCTTAAAAAATTAAGAACCAAGGATCTGGAAGAAAGGCTGAAAAACAACCTAGAGATAAAAGAGATCATTATTGCCGTTAATCCGACTACTGAAGGAGAAGCAACCGCCCTATACTTGGAAAGAATGCTAAAACCTTTAAATATAAAAAGCACCCGCTTAGCACGGGGGCTTCCTTTGGGCGGAGAGCTGGAATATGCTGATGAAGAAACTCTTTCTCAAGCTTTAGAAAACAGAAAATAAATATCTAAAAAGTGTTAATCCTGACTTCGGTATAAGGCTGGCGGTGGCCGGTTTTTGCTTTGTATCTTTTCTTGGCCTTGTATTTGAAAACAATCACCTTGTCCCCTTTTCCCTGTTTAATGACGTCAGCTGTAATCTCAACACCTTTTAAAAAAGGCGTTCCAATCTCAACTTTCTTGCTCTTTTCCATAAGCAAGACCTCTTTAAAAACAACCTGCTCCCCTTCTTTCTTATTGACTTTCTCAATGCGTATTTTTTTTCCTGGGTTGACCAAATATTGTTTTCCTCCAGTTTTAATTATTGCTATCATATTATTTTAATTGATTATTCTCTGTTAATTGATCTGGTGTTTCTAACAACCTTTCTACTTTATCTGAAAAAAGGCTTAATCTTTTCTCAGAACTGTCATATGAAGAAACAGTGTTTCTTAAATGACTGCCCAGCTTTCTAAAGTCATCGGCAAGCTTTTCCGAATCCTGCCTGATCCTGTTTAATCTTTTTAAAATCTCCTGGGTCTGCTTGGAAATCTTGGTATCCTTGAACCAGTGCTCAATGGTCCTTAAGGACAGATAAATCGTGTTGGGAGAGGTAAGAATCACCTTCTTTGACCAGGCAAAGCTGGCCAGATCAGTTTCTCTTCCGATGTTATTAACTATCTCATAATAGATCGCTTCGGCCGGAATGTACATTAGGGCGAACTCAGTCGTGTTTTCTCCGGGCAGAAGGTATTTGGAAGCAATCTCATTGATTCTGGCTTTTACGTCTTCAATGAATCTCTTCTGAAAAGCCATTTTCTCCTCTTCGGAACGGGACTCAACCATCTTGCCGAAATTGTCTGAAGGGAACTTGGAATCAATGGGCAGAACCTTTCCGTTGGGCAGTTTAAGCACTGCATCCACCTGCTCTCCTGAAGAAAACAGATACTGAATCTTGTAAAGCTCCTGGGGAAAGTGCTGGGAAAGGATATGCTCCAAACTTGCTTCTCCCCACTGACCCCTCAGCTTGGGTGAACGAAATATCTCCTGAAAAGTTGAAACGTCTTTAACCGTATCCTGAACTTGTTTTAAATCCTCCCTGATCTTGGTCGCCTCTCTGGTAAAAGAAGATATCTGGTCGTATACTGCCTTAGAGCTGCCGTTCTGGCTATCTCTTATTTCTTTCAGCTGACCGATCATTAAATCGGTCAAGCGCCTTTCCAGATCCCTGATTGCTTCTGTTTGGCCTTCATCGAGCTTTGATTTTCTTTGCATTAAAAAGAAGAAGGAAATCCCTCCGAAAACAATCAAGGCTGATATTAAGATGAAAAGAAACTCGTTCATCGAGGAAATAATATCATTTTTTCTTTCTCTCGTCAAAAAGTTAGTGAGCACCCATATGGGGTGCTCATGAATAAAGTGCAAGGAGGTCAGTATGGCAAGGACACAGTTTTTTTCTTTATTTATGGTGTCCAGTACTTCAGGTCAGGGATTCTTTGATTGTAAATAGGCCACAGTCGGTGGCACAAGCGTGTGTCCGACTATGTTGTTCAACGTTTCAACCGGTATCCTGTCAAAGGCTCCGGTCTCGATCATGATTTTTTTGAGGCGATGCTTATCGTGCACAACCTCAACGCTTGTACTTCCACAGCAAGGGCAAGGTACAACACCCGTGGTAGAAGAAAAAGAATTGCAAACCGGGCAATATGTCTGCGGATGATTCTTTGCAAACACATGCGGTTGCACTGCAAGCCGATGGTGATTTGATGCCACTTTTCAGCCTCCGTTAATTCCTCATATAACGAGGATATTATATTATACACCGTTACTCACAGATTTGTCAAATAGGTTATTTGATGCTGGCAATGGCTAAAATAAAGACCAGATAGACCAATAAAAGGAACATTGCTTCTATCTTGTTAATCCTTTTGCCTGTCTTAATGAAAATGAAGAAAGAAAGAGCAGAGATGAAAAGAAATATTCTGGCAATGGCCAGGGGTTTGACATCAAGATTATCAATGGGATGAATCAAAGCAACTATGCCCAAAACCAGGGTAGCAGGAATAATGACCGCTCCCATGAGATCCCCTAAGATCATCCAGTTCTCCCCTTTTCTGGCTGAAACAATGGCAAAGTACAGTTCAGGCAAGGTGCTTTGAACTCCGGTAATGAAAAGACCGATGATAATCAAAGAAAGGTCAAAACGGCTGGAAAAGTATTTGACCGCGCTGACAATCCCCTGGCTGGAAATGATCATTAAAAGCAAGGACAGTAATATTAGGGATATGTCTTTTAAAAAGATTCTGAAATCCTTAAAAATATTAATCTCGTGCCCGTCATATACCTTGGTAAATCTTTCTCTTTTGGAAAAAAGCCACAAAGCGTAGATTAAAAAGAAGGAAATCAGAACCAGACCGTCCATTCGCGACAGGTTCTGATCAAAAATTAAAAGCAAAGGCAGGATAGCTGACATCATGGTAAATAGAGACGTGGTTTGCACCGTTCTGCTTTCAGCAGCCAGTCCTTTTTTTGAAAACAAGGTGGAAAGCGCCAAAGCAACTGTTAATACCACCAGGTTGTTGCCAGCTACATCACCAAAAGACAGCTCGGGTATGCCTCTGATGGCCGATGATATGCCCAAAAAGAAATTAGGCAAAGATCCGGCCACAGCCATAATGAAAAAAGCAACTACGAATTCCTTCAATCCCAGAAACTTGGAAATCCTCATCAGGCTGCCGATAATCCATTCTCCTGCAAAATAAAGCAGGATCCAGGAGAACACAAAGATCAAGAGATAAAACCAAATCATTTATTTGATTGAATAGGCTATTTGATATATTATTCCAGCCATTAAAATGAGTATCAGAGGAAAAACCAGACGGTTAGTGGGATTAATCTTTCTATACATTAGAAGTATCATTATTCCTTCAAAAGCCAGTAAAACTCCTCCGATAAAAGAGATTACAGGAATGAACTTGTTAAAGCCAAGTAAGAATAAAATCAAAGGGAAAGAACAGGTAATGAGCCAGGCCAAAGGCTTCTTGATTTTTAAGTCATATAAAAAAACATTCTTTAGAGTCAGCCCCAAAGCAATAAATGAGGTGAATGTTGTCAGCAACCCGAAAAGAAGGCCCAGGCTGAATATTCCCCTGCCCAAAAAACCGTTTAAACCGATCAGCGCCGATTCAGTGGTGTTGGCCCCGGTAATGCCTAAAATCAAGATGATAAAAAGGAGATAGATAACAATGGGAATCAGGCTGGCAACAAGAACAACATTCTTAATTGTTTTCCTGTCTTTGCCCAGTATCTCTTCTGCTTCAGGAATTAAAGAGGGCCCCCAGAGAGCAAAAAATATCGGTCCGAAAGGAAGAAAGAAATTGGCCAGACTGAATCCTCTGCTTTCAGTTTCCATTAAATTAACCAGTGTAATATGAGGAAATCCTTTAACAAACATGAGAATTAGCACAATAAAAAAACCGAGTAATCCAAAGAGCTCGATTTTGGCAACAATATTAATTCCCAAGAAAATCAAAATTGATCCTAAAACCAGATACAATAGAACATAAGAGATATAAGCGCCTCCCAAAAAAGGCGAAAGCAAGCCTTCTAAGAATTGACCCCCCAAAATCAAATAGGCCAAAAGCGATCCAAACAAACCGAAGATCGTAGTGACAAAAATAATCCTTTCAGCCCAACTACCCAAGTGTATTTTGGCGAAACCGGGCAACCTTTTAAAATCAGGTGTTTGCAAGGCCAGTTCTCCAAAAAAAGAATGGATCAGGCTTACCACTATGCCCAGAACCAGAAAGTAGCCTAATATGACCCAGACACCAACTTTATAGGTTATGTAGGGCAAAGAAAAAAGACCAGCTCCGATAATGGTCCCGGAAATCATTGATACGGAATAAAAGATCTTTTGGTTTTTGGTCATCTTAATATATTTTAATAAAAAAACAGGCTAATTGAAAGCCTGCCCTCTATTTAATCGTTTTACTTGGGGAATAAAGGATGAACGGGTTGGGCAGTGAGGCTGGCAATCACACTGAAGGGGATAAAATCAATTGTTTTTGTTTTACTGACTAGAAGAGTAATTATTACCGCGTCTTGAGTAATAGCCTGGCTCAAATCCCCCCTTAGTTCCAATGTTTGGTAGCTTGATCCGGGAATATCAAATTGGGTATAGCAAATCACTTCGTCATTAATTAGTTCCATATTACTGCATTCAGCAACTGGCTCGCCTTCGATATATACTGATAGCATTTTTACATTCTGGCTGCTTAATGAATTAGTATTTTTAAAAGCAATCTGCTGAATTGTTACCGTGTCTTTAAAATTGTTCTCAAATCCCCAAATGCCCAAAGTGGCGGTAGCAGACTGACCTGGTACGATTTGAACATACTTAACGCCTTTAGAAACCAGCTTAATATTAAAGGTATTACTTAGAATTAGGGGGCCGAGCTCTGAAATAGTTTTGTTCCCTTCTCCATCTTGTGAAATTACTTTATATAAATATTCTTGATCCATCTCTAAAGAACAAATCTCGATCGAATGGTCGGTAACAAGACTGGAATCAAATGAAGACAAGGTATCAAGATTAGAATCTGTTCCGTACATTAGCTGGGATGTACTTGGTTCGTTAGTAATCCAGATAATCGTGGCGCAGTCATTTTTTGTCTTATATTCAATATCAATAATTCTAGGTGCAGTAAGGTCATCAGACATAGTAGGCAGCCTTTTGGTGGTAATGGCTTCCTCCAAAGTAGCTGTTTCTCCAGTATCATTATTCACCGTAACGTCATAAACGCCTTCTTCCAAGGTGTTGGCATAAATTATCACTCCGATTATATCACCGGTATAAAGCTTGGAAATTGCTATTTTTTTGTCACCGATAAAAACCTCGATCTTGTCCTTATAAACGCTGGTAAAGTTCCCGATCCTGATGAATATTAGATAATCGGTATTATATACAACCTCTGTTGGTTCAACACTCACTATTTTAGGAGCTGTTGGAGATTGGGGGTTGGTCGCTGTAGAAGACGAAGTAGCTGTAGTTGTGGCTATAGCGATAGTGGTAGTTGCTACGGTTGTGGTTGCAAATGAGGTTGTTGTAGCAACATTAACAGTTGTGGTAGCAACAGCAATTGAGCTGGTTGCAGCAGTTGTTGAAGCAACAATCTTAATTGGTATTTTCTTTTCAATAACAAGATTTTCTACTTTTTTAATTTCAGGCGCTGGTATTTCTTCCTTTTTTTCCTCCTTAACTTCTTCCACTGGCTGCTTTACTTCTTCTGGCTGTTCAATAACTTCAATAATAGGCCCTTCCTGTTGTTCTTCCAGCAATTCTTCGTTCTTTAATTCTGTTTGCGACACCTCAATTACTTGTTTTCCCTTAAAAGCTTGGGAAATATTGGCAAAAAGAGAATCAAATCTAGCCTTGCTTAATAAAGACAAAACAAAACCCAATAATATCAAACCGATCAATACAAAAACAATGACTTTAGGTTTTATTCTCTTATCGGGTTTGTTTTTTCTCATATCTAAAAAGGCTGTATCTGATTTAAAGATACAATTTGCAGAAAAAATAAGCAAATTTTAAACAAAAAAGCCATAAAGAAACGGCTATTTGCGGCCCCAACCGGAGTCGAACCGGTGTTTCATGGATGAGAACCATGCGTCCTGGGCCACTAGACGATGGGGCCAAATATATATATTTGTAGCACAAAAATTAGTTTGTCACAAACTACTTTAGGGCTTGGGATATTTCAATTAAATGGAGGCCGAAAAACATTCCCAGACTGGTAGCTGCTAAAGCTGCAAGAATCTCTTCTTTTTCATCTGCTTTCTTTTCAATCCAGAATGGCACAAAGTTCTGCTTGAAGTTAATCTTGAAATTGATTCCTCCGTTTAAGTTGAGGTCGCTGGCTTTAAAATCGGACTTTTCATCAAAT
>Ga0315284_10010190_pt1 | contig 13390 bp, 6 predicted proteins | sample YL17G09_16_MG_FD_203696 | JGI IMG/M metagenome (GOLD analysis project Ga0315284, IMG submission 203696) | Sediment microbial communities from Yellowstone Lake, YNP, Wyoming, USA - YL17G09_16 | ecosystem: Environmental > Aquatic > Freshwater > Lake > Sediment | place: USA: Wyoming | collected...
ATAATCAACCATATATTCGCCTACATTTTGTAGCCTTGTTAAATTGGTTGATTCATCAAATTCCCTACTAAACCATTTTTCATTATTAAATACATAACCATCAGAAAATACTAAACTTGTATTAAATGATGATGCTATGGCGTCTTCAGTAGAAGATACAATAGTATTATTATTTAGATGAATTTTAAATATTCTTAAACTAAATAAATTAGTTAATGTAGTATTAACAAATAATAACTCATTGCTAACTGTAGTAAATGACGCTCTTTCTGCAAGCTGTTCGACTATACGTGGCGGGACATTATATCTAAAATAGATTTTATCATCATTCCATCTATCTAATGTATAAATTTCTCCAGATGTTTCATTATAAATTCTAAACACATTAGTAATTGGAGAATTATTAACTCTAAGCACATTTAATGCTAATAGTTTATTATTAATTCTTTCATCAAGAGCCTCTTGATGAAGAGGTGCTTTATAATCTGTTCCTGGAATTAATACTTCTTCATATCCAAAAGAAATATTAACGGCTTCACCAATTAAACTGCCAATTGGTAATGCCACAATGTCTCTCAAATCATTATCATAAATATAATCTATTTCGGATTTATAAATAAATCTATATTTATAAGTGGCGAGTGGTGGATATGGTCCAGTGCCATCATTTTTATTATCATTACCATATACATATACGGTGCCCAATTCATAATCTATTGAATAGGTGCCCGGAGTTGACGGCAAGGCATTTAAACGAAATGGAATTTCAGTCACAAACGCTGGATGAGGGGCGCCTGTATTAGAATTAGGATCCCTAAAAATAATTCCACCAAGCGTTGGAATCTTGTTTGAAATATCAGTAATAGGGGCATGCTTTAATGAAAATACATTAATGATAGGTGGAAGTACCTCTCTGATAGCATTTAAGGTAGAATAAGGGGTAACTGTAGTGGCGTCTATGACTGTGCCCAAATTTTTAGTTTCATATTCTACTGAAACGCTAATAATATTATTCAATGCAAATAATGGATCTTTCAAAACCTCATCACTAATTCTTATTTGATTTTCTTCTAATTGCAAATAAGAGAACCCAAAATCTTGATCATATCTGGAGTCTTTTATTTGATATCCTAGCCTAGCAATATCATATACATAAATTGGAGTGATAGTGTTAAATGTAAAAGTAATTTTATTAACTCTAGTTACCACTGAATTGCTAAAATTAAAAACTAGACTATTAATATTAAAAATGCCAAGCTCATCAATAGAATTAGCTACCAATGTTTCTATATTGCTTTTTCTTTGTAAAGTTATTGGATAAGTTGGAAAAGAGTCAAATGTAAAAATTGCTTTAGCATTAGTACCGGTAGGAGTTCGTCCGACACGTACAACTTCATATGCACTTTCTTCATTTAATCTATCAAAGGGTCCAGAACCTCTAAATTTTTGTTCATCTGCTACATTAAAAGTTAAATAGTTTTCATTTTTAACTTGTCTAATATCATATAAGGCGCGAGATAAAACAATAGCTAAACCTTTAATATACTTTCTTACTAGAGCCGTATCATCTTCTTTATAAATATTATCATAAAGAAATGTATCTAAATATGTTTTAATAGGATTGTCTGAATCTAATGGGGCAATAATTAGAAATTTATTAGAAACACCATCTTCTGAAATCCTAGCTTCACCATTTAACGATTCAAACAAGTGAAGTGAAGTTGATTTAAACTCAAGAAAATATGCCCCCAATGGAGTTAATGGCTGACAATTTATAGAAAGAGTATTACCAGTTACTTTAATTAATAATACTGCAGAATCTGGAACATTTAAAGCATCTGCAATTATAGAAATATTAGACGTTACAAGATTAGAAGTCAAATCATCGGTAAATGTTACATCGATGTTTGAGCTATCAATTACTTTAACGCTAGTTATTCTAAGGGTCTGCATTTTATCTTGTTTCAGTATTTATAGTTATAATATTTGAAGAAAAGTATTCGTCCGCTTGAGCCTGTACTTTAAGTACAGTTCCTGCACTTCCATTTTTATTAAAATATAATATTCTAGCTCTAGATATTCCTGAAACTGCTTGAGCAACATTAATAATAGTTGGTTGATCTACTATTTTCTCTAACTCTGTTGTTGTTAAAGTGCTGATAAGTTGGTTTTTAAGATTTTGAAGGATTGTGTCTGTCGAACTAGTCATAGTGGGATCTATAACAACATTTATGGTTAAATCTAATAAAACCTCTTTGGCGGCGCGAGCTAATACGTCAGCATTAATAGGTCTAGTGCCTTCTATACTAAAAGTTACGTCTGAAATTAATTTATTATAGTTATATTTAACAACGATTCTTTCATTTTGTTTTGGGGCAATATAATCATAAAAAACTTTATATCTAGCTCCTAGTCCGGGCTGAGTAAAAGAAGCGGCAGTAAATCTGGTCGAAGTAGATGCTTTAAATCCGCTGGATATAAATATCTTATTAATTAAAGCAAATTGTTTATTAGTATATAACGCCCCATTTCGAGTATAAGATAGATTTTCATAATCATTATCTGTTACATAATAAAAGGTTACTCTAATTTTATCACCAATAGTTGGCAAATTTTGAGGATCAGTGTTAATAGAATTATTAGATGTATTAGGCAGTATAAAGTCAAATGCTTGTAGTGTTGAATCAGCCAGCATTTCATCACTATATAGTAAATTATTTTGAATAGTAGTTCCAACAACATCGTAAGATGCTAGCACTTCTAATACACTGTCGTCACTAGCGTTAGCTGTTGCAACCTTATCTACTTTAATAATTTTAGCTATTCTTACATTAGTTGGTAAAGAAGTTGATGAGCTAATAGATAAAGACTTTCTAACAGCCTCTGATAAGTTTAATTTTAATCCAGTATTAGTGGCAGTAAAAATAACAGCTTCTGCTTTACTTAATGTAGTTCCACTAACTGTTAAAATGCCGGGGTTAATAGTTTGATCTACCGTTGTTCCAACTAAGCGAGTTGGCGCCTTCCTGAGCGTTTGAAAATTAAAAAAGGAAACAAAAACTGCATCGTTCGCAGTCGCTGCGGTTGAAGATGGAATTAATAATCTATTATTGGCTAAATCAATAGTACAAGATGAGTTCCAAATATCTTGTCCATCTAATAGCCTAATAACTGAGATTTGATTAGATGTAATATTATCTAATATATTAGATACGACAATAATATTAGTGCTAATATTATAAGAAATAATATCATATACTCCATCATTATTGCAATTAGTTAATCCGACAGTTGGTGCTACTATTTTTAATTTTTTATTAACCAAATCTGGTAAAGTATTAAAATTAGTTAGTAAGCTACTAAATTTTCCCGTACCGGCTACGGCACCAGTTGTAAAATAACCATCATTTGTACCAGAAAATAATACTATATCTGTATTTGGCTCTAGTATATAATACTTTAATCCAGATTGTACTGTAATATTATTTAATGGCACAGTTAATTTATTAGTTATAGGGACGGTAACTAATTTTTCTACTCTATTTTTAATTTTGATATTGCTGTAGCTGAATGGTTGAAATCTTCTAATATCAGTAGCATAATAAATAACTAATACTCTATCTCCGGTTGCGGGACTATTGAGACCAGATAAAATAATTTGATAATTTCCCGACGATCCAATGGTAATAGTTCCTAGATAACCGTCGTGACTAGAGTTCCATAATTCATAGCTATCAGAAAGCCTAACTACTGAAACTATTTGCTGTTGTAATAAATTAAAATCAGCACTAGGCAGAGTAATTTCAACAAAATATTCATTACTTAAATTTTTCTGTATTACTTGGCTTTCTCTTCTTGAAACATTTGCTATATTTAAATTATTAAATCCCACATTATTAGATAAAGTAAATCCATTACCAGTCCTACTAGTGGGAATTGCCGTAGTTGCGCCAGTAAATAAATCAGAAATGCTAGTAATATAGGTTGTAGATAAAACAATATTGCTAGCTGTAGTATTAATTAAAGAGCTGGGAATAGTTATTTGGGTTCCACTACTACTACCCTCTGTTAAATCAGAGTGAAATACATCGGCACTATTAATCGTAACAGTTACTTTACTTCCAGCAACTGCGACGGTATCTGTTGGAAGAATTATGGTAACTACATACAAAATTTCAATCCCAAATACTTCTGTAGCAACTGTAAAAAGCCCATTAGCTTGTGCGGTATTAAATATTTCAGCATTAGAATTTTTTAAAGTAACAGAGTCAACCGTATTGGCGGTTTCTGCTAAATGACTTACTGTTACAGACAATCTATTTATAAAAGTGCCAGAAGTGACTGCAGTAACGACACCATCTACTTCTAAATATTTTTTAGCCGATATTACGGCGCCGATCGGGTGACTAACATTTCCAAGATAATAATTGTTGCCAGAAACTGCAGAAAATAAAACCTTTTCATTTCTAATAAATGACGCATATCCCCAATCAATGCTATCCGTCGCTGTTCTTGGGTTTTTAGTATTAACAAGTCCATCATAATCAGAATATTGATCAAAATTTACAATCCAATTATAATCTACTTGTAACTGATCGCTTGGAGAAGGTAAAGTATTTCCTGAAATCTTAATGCGCCCAGTAGTATTATATGTGCCAGTTTGATCTAAATTTTGATTAGTAATAATATATCTTTCGCCCGTATTAACATTAAATACACGAGTTACGTTAGTTGCTGGAACGTGTAATAATTGAATAATAGATCTATCAGATGTTACTGTGCTATTTTCATTAGTGATTGATAAATTTTGTTGTATTTTAGATATTTCGGTAATATCAGTGAAGGTTGATCCATCTTGTCCATTAAATTGTCCTTTAATTCTATCTTCTGAAAATAAAGATATTTTATTAGAGACCCAATGGAACGTGTCAAATCCCCATGGCGAGCCGCCATATACTCCAGTATCTTTTAATAATTCAAAATTACCGGATACTCTTCCTAATGAGTCTACGGTCTTTTCAACAAAATTCGATCCAGATACAGATCCTGTTACCTGTAAAATAGTATTTACTGGTTGTATAGGGAGCGCACCATTCTTAATATTATCAATTCTTTTACGATTAATAGTTTTATTTTCATCACCGGCAATTTGTCCCAATACTACATTATTTTTTACATTAGATGGATCGCTATTATTGCTTTTGTCTTTATATATAAAACTATCAGAATTTTCAATTAAGGTACTTCCAAGCACAACAACATCTACTTTGCCTCCTGATCCTTCAGAAACAATGGTGCGGGTACCATCGGCAGCAATAGAGACAACTGTACCATCTCTGGTCATAAGAGAATCCCCCGGCTGCACAATTAGGGCGTCTCCGACGCCTGTGACGCTCAAGGCGACGTTTGTATAGCCTAAGGCAGTTCCTACACTGGATCCGCTAAAAGTCGATAGAACGCGGTTTCTGAAGGCAGCATCAGACTCTTGGTCAGTGCCCCCATTAAAAGAATTAATATTTGTAACATTACTAACACCAGGAATGCTAGTTCTATTTATAGAATAAGTTCCAATGTTTCCAGCACTTCCAGATGATGTGGCAGTTACAGTTACTTGAATGGCATAAGTGTCGCTAATTCCAGCAAAATCTAATTGATCTCGAAACTTAGATGCAATGGAGCGATATAAATTCACAGACGCGGGAACAACAGACACTCCGGCGGTAACGGAAAAGGAGAGTCCATTGCTAGCAATAACAGTATCTCCCCTATTAATATTAATTGGAGAGTTGACAGAAGAAAAAGTAAAAATTGCGGCACCGGAAGATGGTGAAGATTGTCGTCTTACTACGCCAAAATTTTTGGCTAATTTGTCTAAATCAGTTCCGACTGAAAGCCTTAATGATTGTGTATTAGCAACGCCTGCTAATTCATCATATAATAATGAAACTTGACTTGCGGGCGCATCAATAAATAAATCTCTGGCAACTGTACCAGGCTTGGTATCTAAGTCGGGCTGAGCCAACTTAAAAAAATCCATCAAATTTAAAATAATTTCATTTACACTGCGAATCGAAACCATATTATACCGCCATTAAGTTATATTTTCATAATTATATTGTAGAAACCTCAAAAGCAGTAGTTATTGGTTTTAATCCTTTAGTTGTTACCTTGATTATTATATCAAATAATCTTGGATCAATTTGGTTTCTAATTATAGATATATCAGAAATAGCTGCAATTTGTTCATCTGCACTTACTCTTTGAAAAGCTTTAACCTGAAGGTCTTGTAAATCTTTAAGATTTTGTAATGCCGTAGTTAGTTGGGATTTGCCTATTTGAACTAAAACGGAGGTATAATTTGGATTACCCACTATAGTTCGAGAAATAAATGAGCCATACCAAGGATGAATTGGATTACTTCCAGCTGTAGTTAAACACATTTTAAGAATATCTTGAATTAATTTTTCACTATCAACAACCGTTTTTAGCCTACCGTTTGCTAAAACAAGATCTCCATTAATTATCTTTAAATCAAACGACATTTATAGTTCTCCCATATCCTGTAATGCCAAATTATTAGATATATTAAAGGCTTATTTCTTGCCGTGCCTAGTCTCTGTATAGATACTATCCATTATATTATAAAAATCTTTTACAAGTCCAGTAAATATGGTCATAGATGGAATAAAATCCGCTTGTATCGTTTTAGATAAAGATGGTAGGGCAATTTTCATTCTATCAAAGGCTTGTTTGTCTAATAATCCACATAAATTTTCTATCGGTAATATTTTTAAAGCTGTGGTAATGGCAACGATATCACATAGCCCTAATCCGCTAAATTCTCCCATAATAATTTCTACTACGCGTAAAGCTTCGCTGGCAGCAGTTAGCTCCCTAAATCTTATTCGAGATATTGTTTCTTCATTTTTAGCATTATTATCTCCCAGTCCAGATGTTGTTGCCGATGAAATATTAATTGATGAGGTTGCAGATATGCCATAATTAAGAGCGCCAGGAGATCCTGTTAATTCTGCAGAATCAGTATTAATATTATTAGTTGCTGATTTTGAATGAGCATCAATAATGGCAGAATCTTTATCTGTTATTAATTGCTTATCATTTTCAGAACTAATATAAGTTGGAATAAATACCCCCTGTACTTTACTTCCTCCCTCAGGACCAATAGTACTTGGATAAGGCACCCAGTAATAAAGTCCCTGCGCAGCCCTGATAACATCCTCTGCATATACTAATTCGTTTACCATAGCCTTAATAATATCTAAAGAATCAATAAATTGAATTTGTTCATTTTGAGACTTAAAAAGATTATCTCTTTTTTGTATTTTGCTTATTAATTCTTTATCAGTAATGGTAGTTGATCTATTAATATAATCTAAAATTGCATTAACATTATCGCCTGGAGCAGCAATAGGATTTTTTAATGGCGAACGATCGCGTATAAATTTTTCTATTAAAGGTCTTCTTACACTCTCAGTAGACGATGCTTTTAAATGAGAATCGTCTGGAACAAATGGAACTGCCACTAATCTAGACTGTGGGGTAACTGAAAAATCTATTCTTGCATCAACTATAAATGGCTTAATAATATGAGGTCTATTAAATATAGGCTTAATATCAGAGTCACTTGATTTAATTCCGCCAGCATCTTTATATTCAGTTAAATATACTGGATGTCCGCCGACATGACCGCTAAGATCTGGAGTATTCGTTTGATTAAGAACTACCATATCAAAAGGATCATCTCCATCTTTAAATGGGGCGGCAAACGATCTTAATTTATCTGTTCCGCCAGAAGATAATGCCATTGTGCTTGCTGCAATACTGTAAGGATTTAAAAATATTTTTGTATTATCTCTAATAAAATTCTCTCTAGCATTAGATAAAAATTCAAATCCTGCTTTAGGATTTTTTGCAATAGCCATTTTTTGAAATATTCCAACATGTCCAGTAGCACAAGATATGATATCAAAACCAGGACTATAAATGCTGCCTCCCTCATCAACTACTGGAAATCCAATCCATCTATAAAAGGCGTGACACCTACTTTCTTGCAATGTAGATTCTGTTTTTATTGTTTTAGTAAATTTTACAAGGGCGGCATCATTTAACCCATCGCCAGCGAGGCTTTTAAAAGTGCTATTTCTAACCGAAGCATAACTACGAATTGCATCTATTGGACCAATCCAATCTTCATAAAGTTGATTTATATTAATCGTATATTTTTGACTGGTAGTTTTGGTACTTTGATCTGGCTGCTCCTGAGTCATTATACATTATCCTTTCCACCATCAGTCGAGCCATCGCCACCGTCTCTTCCTGGATCGGTACCTGTAGAATCGCCTTCGCCTGTTGGAGGCACTGGGATAGTAGAACCAATTGGAGTATAAACAAATTGATAGGCAATTTCTTGTAATACATGACTAGGCGGCAATGTAACATCGCTTGGTAAAATATTAGTACATAGAGTATTATTGTCAAAAGAAACTAAAACAGATCCTGTTCCCGGAATTGGACTAGTAAGATTGGCAGTAAATGATTGATATCCATCATAAATAAAATGATCAATATTTCCAAAAGTAATATGTGGAGAAATTCTAGAAGCAATATCTTTTGCTACGGTTTCAGATAATCCAGTAGTAATTGGCAATCCATTATTTTCATTTAAATCAACTTTCACTATGATTGGCTTGCTCGTAAATTGGGTGGTTGGAGATGCTGATAATACACTTTTACAAGGATCGACGCCAATACCAACCATATCTCCTAGAGCGGCATTAGTTTTATCTTTAAGATCTTGCAAAAGAAGATCGCATGTTTTTTGAAATTGAGCTACTCCAGCAACAGTCAAGTTAGACCGAAGAGAAGAAACTGCCGCAGCCATTCCTTGTTGAGTCGCGTCTGGATTAGGAAAATTGGGTCCATTAACAATTCCAGCAAGCCCCAAAGTTTTGGCAGCAATTCCTGTAAAAACAACGTCATTAATAAATTTTCTATCAAGAGCAAAATCTGGAACACATCCTGCAGTTACTAATTGCTTACCCATCAATACAGCTATATTAGGTTTAAAAGTATATCTTATATCGCTAATTAATATTTGATCATTTACGGTTATTGCTGGATTAGTAGAATATTCTGGTGCCATATGAATGAAGCCTTCTATTCCGGTTCCCGCATATGAATTTTGATGTATGCCATCATCAAATCCATATAATGGAGTAACTCCGTCATCTTCATACCCGCCGCCGCCGACTAATTTAACAACACCATTAGGGATAGTAATTGTACTATTGTCAAATATTGAAAGTTGATCAGTAGGCGCAAATTGCATAATACAGTTTAAAAATTTTACATAACGAGGCTGACTGCTATCAATACGACCGGGAAATGCCGGCGGGTAATAAAAAAATCTTAAATCTATAAGATAAGGGGCTTGTTTTGGAGCCGTCGTATTTAAATAAACTGAATCAGTTGGAAAGAAAACTGGTTTAGGAATTAAAGTAACATCAAATGCATTAACTATATTAATAAATTGTTGAGCTTGTTCTTGATACCCATCATATAATTGCCAGCTCTCAGCCCTTAAATCAAAAGTAAGATTACCAAATCCTGGAAAAGTTGTTCCTGAATCAAATCCATATTTTCTCAAATATTGCAATACGCCAGTATCTCGATCATAATTGGTTTTAACAATTGCAGGGCACACATCTGGAGTACAGCACCCATCTTCATCACTAGGGTCACCATCATCACATGGCGGGATAGAAAAAACAAGCGACAAGATATCTCTAATGATTTGAATAATAATATTAAAAATAGCAAATAAAACAAATAAGTTTTGAAAAATACATAACATAGCTCCAAGTTTTTGAGCAATAGCCATGATACTTGGTCCGTCAGCGTGAGAAAGAGCCTTATTAAGAGCAATAAGGTTTCTTAAAATTCTTTTAATAAATGCTATAATTTGTAATATTACATACTCAATCAATGCTAAAATAAGAAGCAATAATGAAATAATCATAATGATTAAAGCAAAAATTGGAAATAAATTTAAAAACTCAGGAATACAAACTCTAAATAATCTTTTTAGTGCCCGAATTAGTTTAAATGGATTCATCAAAGCACATAGTACTTCAATAATGCAAATAATAAGATTAAGAATTGGTAAGAAAAATTTATACAACATTAAAAATGGCATAAACTGATCCAATAATTTCATAATTGAATCGAAAACATCTTTGCCAAAATTAGGATTTAACGGCGATTTTAATGCGCCAGGAGGAACAAGAAAATTTAATTTATCTAATAATGCCAATAAATCTTCAGGAAACCCATCTGGCAATGCAAAGGTTCCAATATTTAAAGAAAATGGTTGTCCAAATCCCGGTATAGAGGGACCGCTTGGACCATCTGGAATATCAATGGAAACATCTGACGGGCTACAAGGAGACATTATATTCTTTATATATCAGGTTATTTATCTTCTCCGGGCACGGCAGGATCTAATGGACCCTTTAATGAATGGTCAATTGCCAAAGAAGACTCTAAGTCATCAGTTATTTTTGATGCCCAAGATAAAATAACTTTATCTATTTTAGAAACATCCGCACTTTCGACATCATAATATACCATAAGGCGAGTAGCGAGCCTCCATAAATCTTTATGAACATCATCCTGAAACTCTCCATAAGAGTATTCTTTTACATCTTCTTCAGGCTCGGGACCAATAGCATCTATAATGCCATTTGCTAATTTAGTTAATCCTTGTTCCCTTGCCTCTTCAGCCTGAGCAAAAAGTTTACGATAAATAGTTGTATTTAATTTAGTCATTTTATTTCCTTATATTGATCCCAATGGGGCATTTAATACGGTTCTTTCATGTAAAGATATTACAGGGGCGTCCATTCTAATTTCTGTATTTGAAGTGAGTTCTAATTTTCCATTAGCATGAATGGCAACATTACCAGGAGACATAATTGTTATACCTTTATCATCACATCTAATCATATGACAGGTGCCACCATTAGTCATAATCCTAAGATCTAAAACAGCCCCACTAATACCATTGTCAAAAGTTTTACTTATATCATTACCTTTACTTGGAAAACGGCTATCCCCCTCTACGCCAAACCCGCCAACTTGAAGTACAAAATCTCCTCCAGTAGCCGCAATAATACTTCTTCCATTTATATCTCTTCCTATATTTGCCACTACGCTTCCGGCAGTATCTAACCACCAGGATTGTCTATCAATAGAGTTTGCGCCAATATTCATTTCAATAGATCCATCAAAATTAAAAGAGCCACTTCTTCCCCCTGCTTTAGCATCATCGCCTGAAACTATAATAGTATTAGACACAATATTAGTTAATGGAGGAATATCGCTAGCGCTAACTGGTACAGCAAAATAAGATTGTCCTGCATATTGTATGTAACCATTATTTGGCTCTTGATGCAAAAAACATGTCTGTAAAATATCGTGATAAGCAGTTCCGTGTTTAATTACTTGTTCAGTAATTCTATCAACTGGCGCAGCATCCTTCTTATCACTACCACTTCCAATTAATTTAATAGATCCCCTACTTTTATCATCTGGAGGGAGGAATCCCGTATCTTTAGCGTCCAGAGCTTGCGCAGCAAAAGAGTCTTGAAAAATATCTCTATTATCATTTCTATAAAATAATTTATTGGGATTTTTATTATCTTCAGGTCCAAAAGTAGAATAATTTTCATACCTTGTCAAAAGAGGTATGTTTCCCCTTTCACTAGACGCAGGAACATTAAGTTTAAATTGACCTTCTTTATCAATGTCCAAAAAGAAACGACTTCTTGTTCTAGCATAATCATTGTTAGAATTTATATCAGGTAAAGTTGGTGAAACTCCATTTTTACCAATTAAATCTTTTCTAGCATTAATTTCAAAATGATAAGCTAAGCTTTTTCTTTCCAGTTCTTTAATTAATAGAAATGATTTTACCTTATCGGTACTTTGCTCTAATTTAAGTGTAGTCTGCTCTTCACCAATTGATAATATTTCTCTATTTAAATCCAATAAATTACCAAAAATATCTACTACCGTTCCCTTAATGGTTTCAATCAAATAATTGGGTGACACTAAAGATAAGCTTAAAGTATCAGATCTACTCAAACGTCGATTAGGTAAAATAAATTTAGAAGCAGATGCTTGTGAAGATTTTCCATATCGATTAGATTCTGATAAATCATCCGTAACGCCAGATGAATATTGAAATTCATAAATAATTTCTCTACTTTCAACAAGCGGAGGATTTTTATTTGATCCAGAAATATTACTATTAACAGGAATGCTAGGATCTAATCCAATAGTCTTAAATATTAAATTATAATCATCACTTTCAAGTTTAGATTCTTGAGAGAATTGCGTATTAAATACCGTATCTCTTTTGACAGCACCATTTATTTTACGCGAAGCTTGTGTAAAATTATATTCACTATAAAAGTTAGTGCTAATATAATTAGACCGGGTATCAATATGAATATTATTTACTGACGTTCCAATAAGAATATTACTATCAACATCTAAAGTAATTCTAGTATCATCATTAGATTGAATTAATAGGGTTCCTAATTTTAGATCTGGAATTTTAGATTTATTTGCTCTAAAACTAACTGGCGAAAAATTATTTGTTAAATTTTCTGCTAAGAAAGAAACAAAATAATATTTACCTCCTGCTCCTTGACCTACGACAACTGGGGTCCCTTTAACTGGTAGAGTTCCAATAAATAAACCATTATTATAAAATAGAGAGAATGGAGATTGTGCCTCAACTGGTAGCGCCTGTTTTCCTTTAATAGGAGACACAGTATTTAATAATACTTGAATTGTACCATTACTATCATCAACATCTACAATAGTGCCCTTTTGTAAAAGTCCAACTGGCTCATTTCCATCATTACTAGACATAATTAACAGCCCTCAGATTCTTTTAAGTTTATAGATATCCAACAATCAACAACATTACTAAATAATGCTTTTCTTATAGCATCTTGCTCTATTTTATTGCCTTTATCTTTGCCTGTATCTGTGCTATCTGTGCTACTTAAAGAAGATTTTTTACCTTGAGCAACAAAATTTCTCGCAGCATCAATCGCCTTTTGAGATGGAGATCGTCTATCGCTTGCATCCTCTAAATTTATAATAGTTTCAGTCGTTTCTTTTATATCTTTTGCATCCATAGGCTTTGGTTCCATTCCCTTTTTAACCACGCCACTGCCAAATCCTGCACCACTAATTAATGAATTCCTAACTTCATTAGCAAATTTTAAAAGAGTAGCATTTCCACCCTTTGAATTATTATCACAATAAGTTCTTAATTGAATTTTAGCAACTACAT
>Ga0315284_10010191_pt1 | contig 13389 bp, 29 predicted proteins | sample YL17G09_16_MG_FD_203696 | JGI IMG/M metagenome (GOLD analysis project Ga0315284, IMG submission 203696) | Sediment microbial communities from Yellowstone Lake, YNP, Wyoming, USA - YL17G09_16 | ecosystem: Environmental > Aquatic > Freshwater > Lake > Sediment | place: USA: Wyoming | collected...
TGTTTAGTAAGAATTGGTGATAAATTTTCTAGGCTATGTTCTTTTGCTAGACAAGGAGAATTACAAGTAAAAGACGAATCAATAGAAGATACCTTAATTGATATGGCGAATTATTCTGTGATTTGTTTAATTTTATATAGAGAAGGAAAAATGAAAAAGTATAAGGAGGAAAAATGAAAAAGTATAGTGATTTTATTTATAATGAACTTCCAAAAATAAAAATTCCACACTACATAAACAAAAAGTTTAGTATATCCTATTTTGGAGCACAGGTAAGATTTCATGAACAGGTTAAAGAATTACTACCAATAAATGTTCCTAAATATATAGATTTAGTAGCAGGAGGTAATGGTACACCATATCAACTACTTAAAGAAGGAAGAGTTTTGGATATTGCAACTAATGATTTAAGTTATTATAGCTATATTACTGCTAAAACAGTATTTGGTGGAAAGAAATATGAAACAGAAGAATTATTAAAAATGTTAGATATTGAAGTATTAAATGGTTATTCTACAAATAATTACAATAAATTTCTCCCACTACATCTTTCTGAATATATTGATGGATTTTGTGTTAGTAATTCAAATAATCCAATTGCATTAGCAGCATTGGGTAAAACAATGATGAATGAATTAACATTTAGAGGGTTAGGATTATGTCATACAATGATGGACGGAACAAAAATAGTAGATTATGGTATAGAACAATTCATTATAAGTATATATAAACGAATGCGTGAATTTAATAGTTTTATAGTCCCTAACGGAAAAGCGCATAATTATAACGCTAACGAATTTGTACAAATATATGATGGTTTTAAAGATGCTGTGGTATATGCCGACCCTGCTTGGCCATTTCCTCATACTCCTTTGGATCCTGGAATCAACCCATATATTTTTTCTTCTGAACAATTACCCAGCATATTAAAACAAACAACTACTAGTATGAAACTTCCATGGAACAATACAGAAGAAACTCATATATACAATGATATAAAACTTTGGATTGAAACTACATTAAATAAAGGGGCACAACTATTTATAATAAATTCACAATCTACTAATTATCCGCCGATAGAACATCTAAATGAATTTATTAGAAAAACATTTAATGTGGTAAATTATAAAGAACATATAGCATTTTCTAGATTAGCGAAAACAAAAACGTTTAAAGAATATTGGTGGGTAATTAAAAAATGAACATAATAAAAATTCTTGATATACTAACGCTAATTTTAACAGTAGTAAGTTTATACTTAGTTTCTAAGTCTTATAAATTTTGGTTATTATATTGTCTATCTTCTATATTTTTTATTATAGTTTGTGCTAGTAATAAAATATTTGGGTTAACAATAATGGGAGTTCTCTTATTTATTACAGGACTAAATAATTATAGGATAGGAAAAAATAAATGATAAGAATTATTGCAGTTAATATATTAGGTTCAATTTTAATATTTACCTCTGTTTTTGATGCCCTTAAATATTCTATACAAGCGAATAAAATTAATCAATTGAAATCGTCAAAAGGATTTTCAAGAAGGTTTATAAATTGGGCACTTACAAACGATTTAATAAAGTTAGCATATGGTATGGTTAATTTAGATTTATATATTACTTTATCAAGCATCCTTTCTTTAGTATGCATGTTTCATTTATTTTGGGCTATTTATTGGTGGTATCCATATAAAATGAGGGGACTTCTAAATTTTAAAAGACCATCCCTTTTAACATATATTATAAACTCCTGGCAATCCAATAAAACAAGGAGACACTTATGAGTAGGAAAAGGAAAACAGTATTTTATAAAATTAAAAAACAAATTTATAAGATACTAATCTATCTTACTAATAACGAATATTACCCAAAAGATGAAATACTATTTGATAACATATTTTTAATAGTAAATACCATCTCCTTAGTTATTGGAATTCCTCTTTTTCTTTTAAGAGGAGAAGGACAATGGATAGCTGTTTTAATTATAGAATATACTTGGGCACTAGATAATATGCGACATAATAGATCGTAAGGAGGTAGAATGATTAATTTTATGGAAGACAAAACCAACACTAATGTAAAGAAAGTTAAAAAGAATAGGGAAGTTTACTTATTCAATGAAATAAGTGCGGAGGTGGTACAAGATATAGTTAGTGAGATTAGAAAATTAGATATAGATAAAAAGTTACGGCCCATTCACTTATTTATTTCTTCTCCAGGTGGAGATATAGCAATAGGTTTTGCACTAATAGATGTTATTTTGGGATGTAATTGTCCTGTATATACATACGCGTTAGGAGAAATATGCTCTATGGCTCCTGCAATATTTGTATCGGGCAAGAAAAGATTCATTTCTGAACACACCTTTGTAATGTTACATCCATCAACTGTTGGAAATGTTGATTATGTTAATTTTGCAAAATCAAGATTATTAAATGCTGAGGCATCTGAAAAAATGTATGATGATTATTTTATATCAAGGACAAGGATTCCGAAGAATCTTTATCTTCAATCAAAACAAAAAGAGTTATGGCTTACCTCACAAGAGGCAATCAAGTATGGTATAGCTACAAATGTATATAATACAGGAAACCATGACTCTAGAAGAACTACTAAATAATTTAGAAGAACAAATCAGTTATCTTTCCAATACAATTAAAATTCCTGGAATGGATTCAAATGATATTAAGCAAGAATTAAGACTTAATATTATTGAGACGTTAAATAAAATACCCGAACCTGATAGAGAAAAATATGAAAAGGGTTGGTGGTTTAAAAGAATGAAATGGTTCTTACTTAATTTAGCTAATAAAGAAAAGAAAGAACCTATCAATAGGTCAATTAGAATTGATAGGTTGGACGGAAAATAATGGATGAAAATTTAGATTTAAATGACATATTAGATTCACTTTCCAGCGATGAAAAAGTACGTGCTTCTATTAATTTAGAATTTATTATAGAAGAATTAAGTAGGCACTTAACTAGAAGGCAAACAATCATATTGAGACTACTCTTATTAGAAAGCGTTTCGCAAGTGGAAATTAGTAAAATGTTGGGATTTTCTGCTTCTACTATTTGTTTAGAATTAAAAAAAATACGAATAATATCTAAAAAAATATTAGGTAAAAAGTAACTATTTATGTTTTTAATTATAAGAAGGAGATTATGGAGAGTTCATTAAAAGATTTAAAAGCTATAGAAAGAAGAAAATCTATACGCAAATATATTAGACAAGGTTTAAAAGAGGTTGAAATGGCTGAAAAACTTAAAGTTGATCCAGCAACTATAAGTGAAGATGTTCAAATTATAAGAAGAGAAAATATACAAAGATTGCTAGCAAATAAACAATTAATTCAAAAGGATGTAGAAAATTTATTAAGGTCATTACAAATATTAGAAGAAATAGATTTAGAATGTTGGAAAATATACTATGAAGAAAAAGTAGAATACAAGGATGGAGTAGAACATAAGATTCCTGTAAATAATAATACCAAATTAGAAGCACTAGAAAAAATTAGAACTAATAACAAAGATAGAGCACAACTCCTTAAATTATTAAATCCTACACAGATATCAATAGAGAAAATAACATATATAGAAAATTTAGTTCCTGTAGTTATACAAAAATATACCAATATAGTTTTAGAATTTGTACCAAAAGAAAAACAAGTAGAACTTTTAGAAAAATTAAAAGTCATAAATATAGAAAAGGAGATATACGAAGATGGAAAATGAACCAAAAGATATTAAAAGTCAAGCAGAAATATTAAAAACACAAGCTAATGAGTTATTAAATCAAGCTAAACAATTAGAGAAATCAATAGTTGAAAAGTTTGATTGGAAAAAATTTCTAAATTCTTTTAATATATTAAATCCAGTACTGTGGTCTAAATGGTTGTGTGGAGCAGTCAGAACAGTAATAGTAGTAGTAGTAGTAGTAGGTATATTATTTGGATTGGGATATTTTAAGGGTATTCAAAAAGGAGTAAGTAAAACTCCCATTAGAATTGATATTGGATGGGGGAAAGAAGCCATGATTAATCTTGGTAATGGTGAATATATGCACATAGATAAAAAAGGTAATGTACATATCCAGGACAATATAGATGATGCAAAAGTTCGAAAGACGAGAATTTTAACAGTAGCAGATATAGATGGATTAAAAGCAAAACTAAATCCTATAGGATTTGAACTCTCTCCTATAGGTATTATAGGATATGGTACTGGAACTAATGGAGAATCAGGTATAGAGGCAGGTGCTGGCGTTCGTTTCTTTAGGTTTTATAAAACTAATTTAGATGCCTTTATTACTCAAAACGGCGGTTATTTAGGTTGTTCTTATAGATTGGAAGGGATAGGATTTAAAAATACTTCTATTGGACTTGCAGGAGGACATGGTTGGACTAAAGATGATATCAGAGTAATGGTATACGGATCCATAAAATTCTAAATTGGAAGTAGAAATTTTAATATGTTTAGAAAAAAGAAAGATAATGAGTTAGAATTAGCAATCCTATTAGCTAAAAATTTAGAAAATACTACAAATCTACTTGTATATGTTGGTAATTATTGTTTTGATTGTAGTAAAGATGGTAAAGGAACACCAGTTTTAATGTATTTTTTATTAGATTATGTTACTATGTATTTACTCCAAATATATGGATGTGGTAGTGAAAGATTAGAAGCGTATAAGAAAATATTTGAGGAAGAACATTCAAAATTGTTGTTAAAATTAATATCTAATAAAGATAATAAATTAAATATTAATAATAAATTAGAAGATATAAATAATCAACTAAAACAATTTGGAGTACAGTTTGATTTAAAAATGGATGGTTATAAAGAATCTATTGCTCCTCCACCAGCACCTAATCAAGTTGAACCTAAGATTGAGGAAGAAAGAAAAGATAATATAGAAATACCTCCACTATCAAAATTTCAAATAGACAAAATAATTAAAATGAATTATGATAGAATAATAGATATATATTTAGAAAAGAAAAAAAAGAAAGAAGAGGATAATAATAATGAACCTAAATGAAGAACTATGTAGAAAATGTGGAATATGTTGTCACTGGAAGATAAAATTTAAAGACAAATTATTTATATTTATGCATAAACCTTGTAAGTATTTAGATACAAATACAAATTTATGTAAGGAATACGCTAATAGGTTCAATTTAGAAGTAGGGTGTTTAAAAATAGAAGAGGCATTAAAACAACAGGTATTACCAGGAGATTGTCCTTATGTTCAAGAATGGAAACGAGAACGACAATATCAAGACCCCGAAATCTGTAACTAAGAATAGTGATAGACTCAAAGATTTTAAATTATTATTGACACTAATTGAGTGTGAAGTATTCTGTAAAGAATATTGTAGGATAAATGAGACAACTTCAAAAGAGGCAATAAAGTGTAAAGACATACTAAACAAAATATTAGTAAAATGTAATAGAAGAAATTGGAAAGAAATAAGATATTCATTATATGCAAACTATACATTTGATCCTCCTTATGAGATAAAAGAAATGGTAGTTAAGTTTAAGAGGAAATATAAGAAAGCATGGGATTTACTAATGGAAGAATAAAGGAAACGATCAATAGATAATGCTAATTAATAATTATAAATATAATAGGGGATAAGAAAGTGAACCAAGATAAACCAACAAGTATAAATGATAGAGTACAAGAGTTACTAAATAAGAAGATAGAAGAAATAAAGGATGATAGTATATTCATAGAGAAACCAGTAAGTCCAAAAACATTCTTTACAGAATATATGAAACAACCCCTATTTCCAATACAGCAGGAAGCAGTAGACAACATACTAGTAACAGGAGAAGGAAAAGAGAGTAAGTGGAATACTCAATATAATGAAGCATATCTCCTTTGGGGAGAAGGTTGCTTTTTAGGAGATACTAAGATAGCCTTGTTAAATGGAGAGGATGTACCAATAAAGGAATTAGTAGAAAAATATGGAGAGAAACCATTTTGGGTATATAGTATAGATTTAGAGAGAGGATTAGTACCCGGAAAGGCATCTAATGCAAGATTGACCAAATATGTAGAATCATACTTAGCAATAACATTAGATAATGGAGAGGTAGTAAAGTGTACAGAAGACCACCCATTCCTATTGAGAACAGGAATATATAGAAAAGCAAAAGAATTAGTAGTGGGTGATAGTTTAATGCCTCTTTATAGATACTACAATAGAGAAGAACAAAGTATTGGAGAATATGAATATATATACGATCCAATTATTGACAAAATGAGAAAGACGCATAAAATGGTAAAATGGCACAATACCCTACTTACCCATCATATAGATAGAAATAGTAGAAATAATGAACCAGATAATCTTAGTTTTGAAGACCCAACAGAACATAGTAGATATCATACTCTATTACTTTATCAGGATCCTACATTTAAAGAGAAAATGTCAAAAATTTATAATAGTAATGAATATAAACTTAAAATGGCAAAGTCAATAAGCACCAGTGAGAAGCACCAACAGTTTGTAGAAAAAAGTAGAACAGATGAATATAGAGAAATGAAAAGGAAAGAAAAGTTAAATCATAAAATAATCAATATAGTAACTCATTATGGTAAAGAGCCTGTATACGATATAACTGTAGAAGAATACCATAATTTTGCTTTGAGTAGTGGAGTTTTTGTACATAACTCCGGTAAAAGTTTATCAACATCAAGAATGTGGACATATGCAATATATTGGATACTGTGTTTAAAGAACCCACAACTATACTTTGAATTAGGAATAAGTACAGAACCAATAGACTTAGTAAATGTTTCTTTTGATGAAGACCAAGCTCAATTTGTATTCTTTAAAAAATTGAAAACAGCACTAGCAAGTACAATAGACCCTAAGGATGGAAAGAACTGGTTTGAGAAAAGAGGAATGAAAATAAAGGAAACCAGTAAAGCACAAATAATAGAATTTCCAAAACATATAACAGCATACAGTTTAAATAGTAGAGAATATAAAGCTGAAGGAAAAAACATATTAATGGCAGTATTTGATGAGATGGCAGTATTCAGACCAGACAAAGCAAGAGAGCTATATAAGAACTTAAAAGGAAGTATGTTGTCAAGATTTCCTACTCAACACAAATTTGTAGCAATAAGTTATAAAAGAGACGACTATGATTATATGATGGTAAGATGGGATGAAACAAAGAATGACCCTAACATTTATAGGTCTGGACCTTATTGGACATGGGAAGTAAACTTAACAAAGAAACAAGCCGACTTCAAAAATATATTAGAAAGTAACCCAGAAGACTCTGAACGTAGATATGGTTGTAGAGGTAAAACAGCTCAGTCAGGTTACTTCAAATATAGAGAAAAGATAAAAGAAGGCATAAACAAAGATAGAATAAGTCCAGTAATGGAAGAAACAATTCCTATAAGAGAAATAGCAAGAATAAGGTTTCATGAATGGTTTAAGGGAGAACGGGATAGTAAGTATGTAGTTCATATTGATTTAGCTAAAGGTAAAGATACTCAATTTGAAAAAGCTGACTGTTGTGGATTTGCTTTAGGACATAAGATAGAACTAGAAGAAGACAAATCAAAAGTCATAATTGACCTAATGTTGCAAATAAAAGCATTACCTGGTAAAGAAATCATATTTGAAGAAATAAGAGCATTCATATATGGACTTGGGAAGATACAGGAATTTAATATAGAGAAGGTAACATTGGATGGATTTCAGTCCACTGATTTCCTCCAGATACTAAGAAGCAAAGGTATAATGGCTGAATTATTATCAGTAGATAGGGATGCATCAGCATACGATACTATGAAGTCACTTATATATAATAGTAGACTAGATTATTATGGGTATCCAGTATTTATAAGAGAGTTAGAAGAACTAATATTAATAAATAGTAAAGTAGACCATCCAGAAATAAGTAGGAGAAGAGCTTTAGAAGAAAAAGATGATAGGGGAAGCAAAGATGTTAGTGATGCAGTAGCAGGAGTATGTAAAAATCTAATTGCAGAACTCAATACATCAAAACCAGCTACTAAATGGTTGCCAGTTACAGACGCAGGAAAATTTGGACAGTCAAATACAAATGAGAAACCACAAGACCCTAACTCTAGAGAATATGGAAGCAACTATAAAGTAAATGATGAAGAAGATGACTAAAAGAGGTATAATATAACATGGGATTTGAAATACATGAAAATAAATTTGAGTCAGGAGATAGAGTTAAATGTGTTAAATATAGTGTTTGGGAAGAAGATGGAACAGGAACTAAATATACAGGTAAAATAGGAACAGTTATATTAGCTTTATTTGGAACCTATACAGTTAAATTTGATGAAGGTGGAATAGATAGTTTCGATAATGGAGAACTAGAAAAAATAAAGTGTACCAATACCAAAATAAAATGTAAGCATATAAATAGATTTGGGAAATGTGATATGTGTGAAGGGTTAAAATGTATTGGTTTTGAACAGTGTTCAAATTATGAAGAGACATGATGAATAGATAACTGGAGAAGATAGATGGCTAATTATTGTAAACATAGATTTGAACCATTTAGAGAACAAAATCCTAAGAAAGAAGATATAAATAAATATAGATTATATTTTTGTGAAGATTGTCATAGATGGTTTTCATTTTTACAATTTAAACTAGCGGAGGAATTAAAATGGAAATAAATAGAGAAACAATAAGTAGTATAATGGTAATAACATTCAATCTATTAATAGTAATAGCATTAATGTTAATTGGATTTGTAATAGGGAGATTAGTATAATGCACGACTCTTCTTATAAACAAATGATTCTTTTTGTAAACAACTATCTAGATAGAAATAAAGAACTAAAAATTTTAGATGTAGGTAGCCATTCAGTACTAGGACAAATAAGTTATAAAGATATTATAATAACCACCCCCACCTGGCACTACTTTGGACTAGACCTAGTAGAAGGCACAAACGTAAATATAGTTACAAAAGACCTATATAACTGGACTATAACCGATAACGAATATGATGTAGTAATATCAGGACAGTGTTTAGAACATGTAGAAGATATGTATAAGTGGATAAAAGAAATTAGTAGAGTTCTAAAACCAGATGGACTAGTTTGTATAATAGCACCAAACAGTTGGGGTATACATAGACACCCAGTTGACTGTTGGAGAATCTTTCCAGATGGAATGAGATTCCTAATGACTAAGATAGGTGGATTGAAAGAGTTATCAATTTACATGAATGGTGTAGACACAATAGGGATAGGTACCAAATGATACTAGGAGATTCATTAGGTTGGATAGCAAACATAGGTTTTATAGTTGGAGCAATAGAATTGACCAAGAGAAAGAAAATAGGATTCTTATACCAACTAATAGCCAACCTCATATGTATGGTTGTAGGTATAATATTAAAACTAACAAGTTTAATAGCCATATCAATAGTACTAATGGCAATTAACTTTAAAGGATATATAGACTGGAGAAAAAGTGAGTTGGGATAAAAATACAATAGACTTATCACGTATAGATAATACAATAGAGATATTAAAATCTTTCAATATTCCTTATAAACTTAATATATTAGTAGTAGTTGCTGGAAGAGGAATAAACGATGAAATATGGAAGAAGAATAGAAAAGGTATACAAGAACTTGAAAATAAACTGTATCAAATAAGAAAGTTAGAATGGAAAGATGTTGTATACATAGACCAAATGCAAAGAACTCACGATTGTGACTCACACGATTATTTAGTTACTCTAAGGTTTTTGAAAGGTAAAGAACCAAAGAATTTACCAGTAGAAATTTATATAGACGAAAAAGAGTATAATAATATAACAGAGAAGAAAAAGAAATGAAAGGTTATCAATAGGATTATGAAAAAAATAAACTTTATAGGAAGAGATATAAAAAGAATAGACAAAATTCTAAAACTAGTAAAGAAGTTATGGAAGATGTGTCCAGAACAAAGACTACTTCAACTTTTGATAAATACATCATTACCATCTGACTCGTTTTATATAGAAGATAGTTATCTAGAACAAAAATTAAAAGACCATATAGCAATAGGGAAAGGAATTAGAAAATGAAATTATATTGGACTTCTCTAACTCTTTTAATGATAGTATATATAATTTTATTGTCTCTAGTGTGTAAGATATGAAAAGAAAGACTGGTTATATAGAAGATTGTTATGTAAACGAATATACACCTTTTTGGCAGGTTTGTTTACTTAGACATAAAGAATTAGGAGAAAAACTACCTAAAGGACTTAAACATTTAATTGCTAAACCAAAGATTAAAATGAACAAAAGAGAATTTACACGAGCAAATACAATCACTCAAAAGAAATATGGATGTAAGGTAAAGTTTATACCATTAGTTCATAAATGTACTTATCACGACACAAACAATAGAAAAAGAAAATGTATAAATTGTAACAACACTAAATACTACATAGATGGTTATTATATGATTTTGAATAATAAGATAGGTTGGACAGTAGATAATATAAAATGAAAAACATATTAATTACTATTTTAATAGCATTGTTAATAATTATAGGAATATATTTAGGAGTATCTAGTTATAAACCAACTAAACCAATTCAGCAAGACGAATGGTGGATATGGAAGGAAAGATGATTAGTAGAATTTGTGAAATAATTTTAATATGTATAATAACTTATATGGTTTTCGTGGCATCTCCAATTATAGGTATTATTTGGATAATAGCATTAATTGCAATAGGAGAAAAATGATAACAGTATCAATATTAATTAATGGACAACCAATATTTACAAGAAGTGCAACTAATGAAGGAGAATATATTGGAGGATTGAAAAAATCAAAAGGTTATTATAGATACAAAGTAGACGAAGGTACAATACTAATTCACAAAAGAGATGATGGAGCGGTTAAGTTAGCAAAAATGATGTTAGATACAATAAAGGAACAACTATGAGTTATAGTGGATGTGATTTTACCCTTTGTAAATTAAATAAGGATTATGTTTGTTTGAATATAGAAAACGATCCAGCACTATGTCCTAAAAATAATGATACTAGTGTTTTTGAAAAACCATTTAAGACAGCATTATTAAAAGATTTAAACTTGGAGAATAAATGAGTAATATTTGGTTTACGTCAGATACGCATTTCGGACATGAAAATATAATTAAGTATTGTGGAAGACCCTTTAAAGATATAAAAGAAATGGATGCAGCAATAATTAAAAATTGGAATGAAAGAGTAAAAGATGAAGATACAGTATTCTTTTTAGGAGACTTTTGTTTTAAGAAATCAAAAGAAGCACCAACAGGAAATGTATTTGATTATTACAAGAAACAACTAAAAGGTGAGATAATATTTATAAAGGGTAATCATGATAAGAATAATAGTACAAAGACACCAATACAAAGTATTCTAATTAAATATGGAGGAAATAAAATATTATTAATCCACAATATAGATACAGTAACAAAATTTTATCCCTTTATACTATGTGGACATGTGCATGAGAAATGGCAATTTAGAAAATTAGGAAGTGAATCAATAGTTTGTAATGTTGGAGTAGATGTGTGGGGATTCAAACCAATTAGTATAAATGAAATACTATCAGAAAAAACACAATGGCTAAAGAAAGGATAAATAATTTATGCCGTATATTAAAAAAGATAGTGATAGAAGAACAAGATTAAGAAATGGAGAACCTGCTTTAAATGCAGGAGAGTTAAATTATCAAATATTTTATTATGTTAAGCATAATGATGTGAAATTAGATACTTTTCATATAGAGATAATTAAAGATTTTGTAAAACACTTTATAGGAGAGAAACCTAACTATCAAAAATATAACGACATGACAGGTTGTTTAGTTAGATGTGGTATAGAATTACAAAGAAGGCTAAATATAGAAGCTTTCTTTTTATGTGACCTTTTACAGAGTTATGAAGATGAAATTGCAAAATATGAAGATCTTAAAATTCAAGAAAATGGAGATGTGGAATGAAAAAATTTAAAATAGATAAAAATAAATTTACACTTGAAGTATGGACAATAGAAACACCTTTAAAGAGTATAGATTTTCGCTATCATCATTTAGGAATAACCTCTAGAGGAGTTTATTTTGATGGAACATTAATTGCTAAAGGTAAATTAAAATTGGTTAAAGAAAAGATTACAAAATGATAAAAGCTAATATAGAAATAGATAATAATACTGCTTCACCATATTCTCCTATGGAATGGATACTAAAATATATTATAAGAGAGGGAGAACTAATAAAGTACAATAAAAAAACTAAGACTGTAATATATAGAAATGGACATGCAACAATAACCTTAAAAAATATGAGGCAAATATGATTAGAGAAACACTACCAAATAATTTAAAAGAATATTATGGAGAATTAGAAGGAAAAGAACTTCCAGAAGTAGAAGTATTACAGGTAAAGAACTTCCTCTTATTCAAAATATATTTATATAGACTACCTGATATGTATAAGGTAAATGGTAAAGATAACCCAATTTACGTTTACTACTTTTCAGTAGGAAAGAAAAGACCAACAGTTCAGGTTACAGATATACTTGGTGGTACAATGAAATATGATGAAGTAAAAAAGAAAGCAAATACAAATTACCCAATAGCCTTTATCAATGCAATAGTATGTGTTCTATTTAAAAGGTGGAATGCCTTTACAGTCTGCACAGATAATAAAGGAATGTTTAATGATGGAGACACTCCAGAAAACTTTCAACTATCACTTAAGAATGTAGTATATAATAATCTTCAGACACTCAGATTTATCAAAACACTCCCCACAACTGACACAGAACATATTTATAGTATTGGAGTTAGTTTAGGAGCACTAGTAATGTCAGGAGTATATGGTATAGAGGATTCATATAAAAAAGCAGTTATAATATTGTGTGGATATCCTTTAGTTGATATAATTGTAACAAGTGGAGAAGGCATGGTTTTGCATTTTTACTATAGAATGGTTGGTTTATCAGATACAAATTTAGATATTGAATTAAGAGAAAAATTAGCGCAGGAGCATATTAAAGAGGCAATTCAAAACTCAAATGAAGTATATAAATACATTCCAAAGAATACAATATTACAAATTAGTGTAGATATGAACGACACCTCTATATATAGTAATACCCAAGACAATTTTGCAAAGTTAGTAGAACCTAAAGAAAGAGTTATAATATATTATAGGGAATGGTTAGGCAAGATACATAAAATATTTCAGAATGGACACTATCAAACACTACTTTATTACCCATACCTAATGTATAGGACAATAAAGTTTTTAAGTAAAAATTAAAGGAGAAAGTAAAAATGGAAGAATCAAAAAAAGTAACAAAGACAATATCAG
>Ga0315284_10010193_pt1 | contig 13388 bp, 7 predicted proteins | sample YL17G09_16_MG_FD_203696 | JGI IMG/M metagenome (GOLD analysis project Ga0315284, IMG submission 203696) | Sediment microbial communities from Yellowstone Lake, YNP, Wyoming, USA - YL17G09_16 | ecosystem: Environmental > Aquatic > Freshwater > Lake > Sediment | place: USA: Wyoming | collected...
CTTGTTGCCGTTGATAGTGATCGTTATGGGGGTGGTGCTGCCGGTCAAGTCGCCACTCCAGCCGCCAAAGTTCCAACCGGTGTTGGGCGTAGCCGTCAGCGTGACCACGTCGCCATAGTGATAGGTGGCCTGGCTCGGATTCTTGGTCACACTGCCGCCCGTGGAGGCGTTGACCGAGAGCGTGTATTCGGCCAGGCTGAACGTGGCGGTGACGGTCTTGGTCATGTTGATCGTGAGCGACTTGGGGTTGGCGCTCCCGGTCAGGTCGCCACTCCAACTGGCAAAGACCCAGCCGGCATTGGGCGTAGCCGTCAGCGTGACCACGTCGCCATAGTGGTAATGCGGCTGATTGGGGTTCCTGGCCACGTTGCCGCCGCCAGAGACGTAAATCATCAGCGGATAATCGTTCTGAGAAAAGATGGCCGAAACAATTTTATCGGCGTTCATGGTGAGCGTGACCGGGTTGGCGGTCGCGTCCACGTCGCCGCTCCACCGGTCGAACGTCCAGCCGGGCGCGGCGGCGGCGGTCAGCGTCACCACGTTGCCATAGTGATAGTGCGGCAAGACGGGCGTCGTCACCACGCTGCCGCTGCCGACCGTGTTGACCGTCAGATGATACTCGGCCTCGGCAAATGTGGCCGTGACGACCTTGTTGCCGTTGATGGTGAGCGGCTTTATGTTTTGCGTCCCCGTCATGTCGCCACTCCACCCGGTAAAGTTCGCGCCCGGGCCGGCGACGGCGGTCAGCGTGACCACGTCGTTGTGCCGGTACATGGATTGGTCGGGATTCTTGTACATGCTGCCCGGGCCGGCCGTGTAGGTGTTCAACAGCGCATAGGCCGACACCAGGTCTGAATACGTCGCGTTGTCATAGCCGTTGGTCGCGGTGAGGCGCACGGTATAGTCCAACGCTTGCGGGAACGCGTGCGTCGCGGTCGGGACGTGCGTCACCAGCAAGGGCGAGCCGTCGTTAAAATTCCACGTCAGCGTGACCTGCGGCGTGGTCGTGATAAAGCCATAGCTGGCGAGGAACGTCGTGCTCGCGCCGACGATCACCGGCTGCGGCAGATGATTGAACGTGGCCCACGTCTCGGGCGGCGAGGCGTTGAGATACACGTCGTCCACGTACCAGTTGCCGGGCGAGCTGGCGTTGAACCGCACCCGCAGGTTTGGGTTGCCCACCCAGCTGCTCAAGTCAATCTGTTGCGCCGACCACAGCGCGCTCGAGTTGGTGTAGGTCGCCACGCGCGTCCATGCAGTGCCGTTGGGCGAGACCTCCACGTAGCCGGCGTTGGTCTGATAGCACGCGTCGAATCGCAGACTGGGCTTGGTATAGTTCGAGAGCGTGATCGGGATGCTCGTCAGCAAGCCGCTGGTGCTGGAGGCCTTCCACGCGTGAGACGGGCTGTGCGATACACTCGTGTTGAGTGTCCAGGGCGATTGAGCAGTCCAGTTGTTGGTGGTGATCGAGCCGCGCTCCAGGTCGTCCTCGAACAAGCCGATGCTGGCGGCGTCGAATTGGTTGCGAGTGTAGGCGGGCGTCGTCATCGCCACGTACACCTGGTCTTCCAGCGTCGAAGAGCTGAGATTGTTGCGGAAAATCTTGACGCCGACCAGCTTGAAGGTTTGCGTGATGGGCGAGAACGGCAGGTGGTCGTGAATGACCTTGCCGTCAAACGTCAGCCGCATCTGGCCATTGCCCACCGATAGCGTCTGCGGGTCGCTGACAGCCCAGGCCACTGGCGTGCCGCTCGGGTCCACCAACAGCCCTTCGATGCGATATGCGCCGCCGGCGCCGGTGACGCGGACTCCGGCCGTGATGACCAATTGATCAAACTTGCCGTTGCTGTCGGTATCCACCACCGTGCTGGTGAAGGACAGCGTGGAGGTCACGGCCATGGCGGAGAAATCGCCCTCGCTGGGGAGACTGCTCAGCGCGATGGGGCCTTTGTAGACCGCGCCGGCCAGGTCGTTGATCTCGTAGGCCTTGTAGTAGCGCGAATCCAGCAGAGGGCCGTTATCATTGGACAACATCAAGTGTTCCAGTGTGTAGGGCGGGTTGGTCTTGGCGATGGGGAATTGCAGCACGGCCAGCCCATCGTAGCCGCTCCAACTGGCGTGGCCCAGGAACTCGCGCTGACTGTCGTACAGGTCGCCTTGTACGCGATAGCTCCCGCTGATGGCGATGTCGAGAGGAATGTACACGGCGAGCGAGTCGTAATAGCCATCGCCGTCGTCGTCCAGGCCCTGATGCCAATACTTGTCCGAAGGAGCCAGCGTGGCGGCGCGGATTTCAAACTCATCCGCCGCGTAAGGGAATGTCGAATAGTTCAGTTCCTCATAGTCGAGCGCCTCTTGCGGCGAGACGACCCTTTCAATTACCTGGGCAGACTCGGCGACCCACAGGTTGACGACCTGATATGGGCCATTTACTTTTTGGTTGCCGATCTCTTGACCGTCGAACGAAATGTTGACGGTCTGTACGCCGTCCGTGAGATAAATGCGGTCGGTGCGGGCGCGGATCAATTGCTCGCCCGCGCGCAGCCATCCGCCGAATTGATAGACGCCCGCTTGGGCGCTGGTGACCTGGACCTCGACCGCCAATTCGTCAAAGCGGCCGTTGCCGTTCAGGTCGGCGCCGTGGTCGCCGACGATTTTGCCAAACTGAACCGGCGCTCGCGTAGCGGGCGGACGCTCGGCCATCACGAGCGGCAAGAAAATCTTGCGCGAGGCATCCGTGGAAGCCGACTTGGGCTGGAAGGATTGTGCGAGCCTTGCTTCCTGCGCCATCGCGCCGCCGCCGACAAAAGCAGCGCAAACCTCGGGCGGGGTGGAGGGGCTGCAATCGGTCGGCACGGGGTTATACGGCCAGTTTTCCAGCGGCTCGGAGGGATTGGGGATGCCGGTGGGCAGGTAATACGTCAGCCGGGCGTTGCGGCCGGATGGATTGCTGTTGGGCGGGTTCTGCCACTCGCTGGGCGCCCAGTTGTCGCCATGCCAGGTCTCGTAATTCAAAATGTCCATGTAGGGCGTCCGCGCAATTTCGAGTGGATTGGTGCTGTACCATTGATAATCCCAGTTGTTGTTGGGGTAAGCGAACTCTTGAGGCGGAGGGCCATAGTTAATCCAAACGGTGTTGACCATGCCGCCGCCGTTGCTTCCATTCTGCCAGTCCCACTTTTCGTTGGAGGTAACAATGAGGTCCGAGTTGCTGTCAACGTAACCAAAACCGGGCAATTCCTGGTGCGCTTTGTAGCCGTTCTGCCAGGGGTAATACGGGTCGTTCTTTTCTTCCGTCACATAGCTGCGCGCTGCTTTCCAGTGGCCGTTCAGCCAGATCAAGACTGCGTGATCGTACTCGTAAACGCTCCCGATTTGTCCACCTTCGCCGTGCGCGCCCGATGGCCCGGTCTTGTTATAGTCCTTGAGGAACGTCTTGGCCGGAATGCCGGCCGAGCGCAGAATGGAGGCGAACACATTCGCGTTATCCTGGCAGGCGCCGCCATCCATGGTCCAGCCACTTCCGTCATACCATTTATACATGGCTGTGGCCCAGCTATTGTTCGAGTTCTGGTACACCACGCGAAATTCTTTATCGGCCCAAGAGGCGATGGCATTCGTGGCATCGCCCAGGTTGGTTTTGCCATTAATCGCCGGCATGGCGTGATCTACAAATACTGATTCTTTGAACTGGTCAGTCCAGAACGCTTGGGCATAGCCCGTGGCGAGGTGGTACTTCCACTGAGAACAGGGGCTGTTGGGATAGTCGGCGCAGTTGGGCGGGGTCGTTTCGCTGTAGCCTGGAAAGTAGAAACTCCACTCGGGCGTGCGCAACCACACAGACACTTCGTCCCGCAGGTTGGCCGGATCGTCGTCGTAGATATAAGCCGCAATCTGCGCCTGGGTGAGGTCTGTCGGCAGCTCGAACAGGACATAGATCGGTATGCTCTTGCTCCAACTACCTTGGGAAATCGTTGCCGTATAAGCGCCGACGGTTCCACTGGAAGACACGCTCACCGTCCAGCCTCCGCCGCAGGCATCTTTGACCGGGGTCAAAGTTGTCAGGCCCGAGCCGGTGATGCTCAACGTGCCGCTGATGGGACCACTGATGCGAAACGTGGCGCCCCGGCGAACGACGACCGCGTCGGTCATCAGGTAGCGCTCGCCGCCGCGTACCCAGGCGAGATAGGCCGGATCCGACACGCTAAAATATTGCCTCGTCAAAAAACTGTTCTCATACCGGGCATAGATGCCGGGGCTTGCATAATCCAGGGGATTGGTATTGAACAGTTTCTCTTCGCTGTCACTGAGGCCGTCGTCGTCGCTGTCGGCGTCAAAGGTATTCGTGACAAAAGGTCCTCCGGCCAGGTTGTACCATCCGCTGGTCTCCATTGCATTGGGCAGCCCGTCTTCGTCTACATCTGGAAAAGGATTGGGATTATCGGCGTGGGCCAAAGGAACGGGGACAAGAGAAGCCAAAATCAGGCCGATGATGGCGACGATAGGTAAAATGGAACGATTCATGACGTGTCCCTCCTAATGGGCGCGTCCGTCAAAATTCTGACGCAATATGAGCGCGGCCCTTCCCTGAATGCGCCGTGCCAGATAGCTTGGTGTTTTCAGGTTACGCCCAGCGGCTCGCACAGCTTGAAGCGAAATCTTTTTCTGTCTTGATGCTGGTCAAGTGTAAAGCCTACGATTACCCGGCGTTAGCCCGACTGGAAACTAGCCGAGACCTATTGCCACATTACAACAATACCTGCCCTTATAGTATGCCAGTGAGTCAAGTAACGAGGATGTAACAGAACCAGCGACATTATAACGATTGTATAACAGCTTGACGCCGTTTTCTTGCCGAAGGTTAGATTGGAGTAAGAACGTCAAATGTCTGATGGGAGACACAAAAAGACCTCGCACGTTGCGAGGTCTTGCGCGGGATGGATGTGCGGTTACCGGATGACGAAGGGCAGGAAAGCGGTGTACATTTGGCGTGTGATGGTGATGGGCTGGCTGGCGCAGGTGGTTTCGATCTTGCCGGCCGCATCGGTGGCGCGGGCTTCGAGTAGATACGTTCCGATGTCAAGCGTGTCCATTGTGATGGTGAAAGGCTCTGCGCTGCTATCGAATTTGCCGTCTTGAGGTAGAGTGGTTTGCCATGCGCCGCCGTTCACTCGATACTGAACATTGACCACGGCGCCGCCATCCAGTTGATAGGCGACCCCGGTCAGGTCGAATCGGTTGCCAGCGTGAATTTCTTGCTTGGGCGATTCGAGCATAGTGATCAGGCCGCCATCCACCGGGTCGAGGACCGCGATGGTTCGGGTCGCCAGGAGCTTGGAGATGTTGCCGCCCGAATCGGTCGCTGCTACTTGCAGAGTGTGCACACCGGGTGTGATTCCACCCGCCGTAAAGTGGTAGCTTTCCACAGTCCCGTCAAATGCGCCGTCGTCGGCGCTGGCCGGTTGCCATTCGCCCTCGTCCAGACGATACTGCGCGCCGGTCAAAGTGTTGATCGTCACGCTAGAGCGGCTGGGCGAAGGATAAGGGGTGACTTGGACTGTGCCACTTACGGTCACTGTGTTGTTGCTTTGATAAAAGGCGGTGATCGTGATGGGCAAGTTGGTGTACAGCGGATCGAGGATGTTATCGCTGTTGCTCGCCCGCCAGCCGATCTGCCCGGCGGCAAAAGGGTCAATTGCGTTGCGGAGGTAGGGAGAGACTTGGCCGCGCATGATGCTCTCGACGTTCATGGCGCACCCGCCAGCCTGGCTGTTCTGGTTTTCGATGGCCAGGTACCCAGAGCGGCTGGCGCAGGACTGTCCGGCAGAGACGTATTGATCGAGCGCGTTAAAGATGTGCCCGATCTCGTGCGCGGCCACGGCGTCCATGTTGCCAGCGCCATAACCGCTGTTGCCGTAGGTCATTACCATGAACGGCCCGCCCACGTAAGCGTAAGCAAAGTACCCATCGCTAAAGCGGCTGTCGTCGTCGTGTGCGCTGTTGACCACGAAAATTGTAAAGGCCCAATCGGTGTGGTACTGGGCGCGCAGCGCGTTGTTATAGTCGCGGACGCGGGTAAAGTAAGAAGCTGCGTCGTAGCCCAGGGCGCTCATCGCGTCGGCGATCCAAAGTTTTTCGTCGCTCTGCGGGCGTGTGATAGGCTCGACGCTGGTGGGCAGGGGAACCGTCACGTGATCGTCGTAGACAAAGCTGAGACGCGCTCGCGGCTCTAGTCTGGCCCACCAGTTGAGAGCCGCTACCACTTTGTTCAAGACCAGTTGCTTTTGATCAGAGGTCCAGTCTTCGGCGGAGGCGTCCACACTGCCGTTGCTTTCCACCAGCACCAGCCCGACGGCCACCGAACCGGCCATGTACTCGCTGGTTTGATAGTAGCCAGGTCGGACAGACGGAGCGGCGGCGACGCTTTTCGCGCCAACCATCAGCGAATCCGGGGCAGTGAATGCGTCTTGGCGATCAACTGGCTGAGCCTGGGTGCGCAGATCGCCTGTCGAGGCAGAAGGTCGAGGAGCCGCCAGGTCGTTCCACGCGCTGACAAAGTTGCGAGCCTGAGCGCCGTATTGTTCCAGTGTGGATAAATCAACTGCCTGGGTAGAGATAGCGGCCACACCGGGCAGTGATGCAAGTTGCTGAAGCGAGGCGTTGGGCAGTTGGGCGATGAGGGCTTTAGCGGGAAGAGTGTGGAGGATGCGCCCGCCGTCGGCTTGGATCGAGGCTTGCACCTGGGCCAGTTGTTGGGCGTCGTGGCTCGCGGTCAGCAAGACGAGGGCCTGCACTTGCGCTTCGGCCGGCGCTGTCGCCGCCAAGACCGGCTGTGGAACCCACAGGCTCACGATCACAATTGCTATCAGGGCGCTGAGAGTAAACTTGCGGGTATCCATCGGGCTTTCTCATCCTCGCCTCCTAGTGTAGAGGATGCGCCCGTAGGAATATATGTTCAGAGTGTGCCAGTTGTGGTCGAGTTGCGTGCGAAACGTGCAAAAAAAACCTCCCCGAAAGCTCTCGCTCTCGGGGAGGTGACCGGCGATCAGATGCAAATCGGCTCGCCTAACCTGGCGGGATCAACCGGTATCCCACGCCGCGCACATTTTCGATGCAGCCCATCTCGTCTACCGGGTAGCCCATCTTGCGGCGCAGCGAGCGGATGAGCGGGCGCAGCAACGACCCTGCTTCCACGTTGTCCGTGTCTATCCCATGCGTCGCCAGCACCAATTCTTGTGGGGACATGACCTTGCCCGCGTGCCGGGCCAGGTGCTCCAGCAGCGTAAACTCTCGCGCCGAAAGTTGAAGCGGCTTTTCGTCCAGCCAGACTTGATGCTGGCCGGGGGCAATCTGCAGCCGTCCGATAGAGAGTGAGCGTTTCCCCATAGTCAGCGGCGCTTCCGGGAGGGAGGCGACTTGAGCCAACTGTTCGGTGCGCCGCAGCTTGCCCTGCACAGCCGCCAGCAGGTCTTCGGGTTGGATAGGCTTGGTGAGGTAATCGTCCACGCCCAGTACTTTTCCGTAGCGGACGTCGCTATCCAGCGCGCGGGCGGTCAAGAACACAAAGGGAATCGTGACCCACTGCATTTTATCGCGGACGCGCTCGTAAAGTTGATAGCCGTTCATGCGCGGCATGGCAATGTCGGCCAGAATCAGATCCACCGGCTGCGATTTCAGCACCTCGAGCGCCTCGAGGCCGTCGTGCGCGGTCAGCACTCGATAGCCAAAGGCCTCCAGGGCCAATTCAATGTTTTCCAGCAGTTCCACATGGTCGTCCACGACGAGGATAGAGGCGATGGCTTTGGTCATTGTTCGTCCTCCACGAGCGGCAAATAGATGGCAAAGAGGCTGCCTTCCCCAGGCGTCGAAGCGGCGGTGATGTGACCGCCGTGCAGCTTGATCAGCTCGCGCGCAATAGACAGCCCCAGGCCTGTGCCGGGGATGCTTCCCTCCGCTTCCACGCGAAAGAAACGCTCGAACACGCGCGCCAGGTCTTGCGGATTGATGCCGACGCCCGTATCCATTACGCGCACAGCCGCCCACTGGCCGACCAAGTCGGCGCTGCCGGGCCATGCGGCTTCTGAAGCCTGGCCCTGGCTCAAGGCCGCGCACTCGCACGTGATGCGCCCGCCCTCGGGCGTGTACTTGATGGCATTGTTGAGCAAATTGCGGAGCACTTGCTGCAATTGACCGTCGTTGCCCAAAACCGTCAAAGACTCGACGCCCACTGCGTGCAAGACTAGGGTCTTTTTCCGGGCGAGGGGCAACTGCTTTTCGATCTCCTGGCGGGCCAATTGCGCCAGGTTCACCCGCCGACGCTCCATCGAGATGCGGCGGCTATCAATGCGCGAGATCTCGAGCACCCGCCCGATCAACTCGTTCAGCACTTGGGCGTGCTCCCGGATGTCGCGCACCAGCTTGCGGCGTTTGCGCTCGTCCAGGCGCTCATAGAGCGTGTCCAGGTTGCCGCTGATGAGCGTGATGACGGATAGAGGCGTGCGCAGCTCGTGCGACACGTTGGAGACAAACTGGTCCTTGAGGCGCTCGGCTTCTTTGAGTGGCGTGATGTCTCGCTGCACGCTGACAAAGCCCACCGGACGCCCCGACTCGTGCGGGTCGAACAGCGGCGCGACGGTCATGGCGGCGTTGTAGAGGCTGCCATTCTTGCGCCTGTTGACCACTTCGCCGCGCCAGGTCTGACCCGCGCGCACCAGTTCTTGCACTTGCGCGTAAAATTCCGGCGGCTGGAAATCGCCCTGCCACAGCAGCCATTTTTGTCCCACTGCTTCCTCGACGGAAAACCCACTCATCTCGACGGCGGCCGGATTCACATAGTGGATGATACCGTCAATGTCGGTGACGACGACGGCTTCGCCCAAAGCCTCCAGAATGGACTGCGTGCGGTCGCGCTCGGTTTGCAGTTCCAGCGTGCGCCACGTTACGATCTCTTCCAGGTGATCGGCGTACTGCTGCAGTTTTTGATAAAGCTGCGCCACCTCCACCGCCTGCCCAATCGCCGTGGCGACGCTTTGGGCCAGGATCAGGTCTTGGTCGCCAAACTCGCGCCGTTCGGTCGAGTTCAGCTCGATGATACCGGCGACTCGATCGCGCGTGGGGATGGGCAGTATCAACACAGAGGCGAGGCCGCGCTCGCGGATCAGGTCGCGCGCGTGCGCCAAGCGCGGGTCGGTCTGCGCGTCGGTCGCGACCAGCGGGATTTTGAGCTCAAATATCCACCGGGCGATGGGATTCTGAGCGGTGGGCATCGTCTCGCCCATGGTGCTCAACCATTTGAGCGACTGGCCTGTTCCCGACCGGCTTGCCAAAAAGTACTCGACCGCAACGGCCGGCTGCGTTTGATCCTGGCCCAGCGCCAATGCGATGGCTTGCGAGATGTCAAAGATGTGCGTCAGCACGTCGCAACCGATTCGCAGCACTTCTTTCACGTCCAGTGTGGAAGCAGCCGCGGTGATGGCATAGTTGAGCAAAGCGATCTCGAGATTGCGGCGACGAATCTCTTCCTCAACTTGTTGGGGAGAAGTCCGCTCAGGGGCCGTGTGACGGCGGCGATTGAGCCGTGTGACCATCCGCACTCGCGCTTGCAGCTCAACGCGATCAAGAGACTTTGTCACAAAGTCATCGGAGCCAACCTGGAGGCCGCGCAAGCGCGCAGCGTGATCGTCTGCCGCCACCATCATCAAGATCGGCGTCGGAGCCAGCACCGGGTCGGCGCGCAGTCGGCGACACAACTCAAAGCTATCCGGACCTGGCATTGCCGCGTCGAGCAAAATCAAATCCGGCGCAAGCTCTACGGCTTTGCCCAGCGCCTCTGCGCCGCTGCCGGCAAAGGCCAGGCGATAACCTTGTCCGCCCAGCAACGCCGCCAGCGTCTCGTGCGTGGCCTGGTCGCCCGCTACAATCAGAACGACGCCTGTATCGTCCATGTTGGCCGTCCGTTTCTATCTATCAGGGCATCTCGCCCGGCGATTCTTTCCCTCATTATGCCACAAAATGAGCTATCCGGGGGACAGTTGGCAACTTGGTCTACAGCGCGATTTTGACGAACGTCTCGTTCGGCGTGTGGGGATCGCCAATCTCGCAGCACGACGAGCGGCCCGGATTGTTTTCAAACTCGGCCGTCAAGTGCGCCTGCACCTGACGTTGAAACTCGTATGCCGCTGCCTCGAACGGCACCGATTCGCCATAGCCGTGAAAGACATACGCCCACAGATACTTGGCGTAGAACTTGCACCATCCATCTTTTTCGTACTGCTCCACGTGTTTCAGCTCGTGCGCCAGGAGAGCCAGTCCCCACGCGGAATGCGGATCGTATTGTTCCGACATGCGGAAATGAATCACGCGGCCCAGCGTAATCGCTCCGATTTCTGTGCGCGCAAAGAATCGGCTGCTGAACAGCTGCGCGAGTCCAGTCGCTCCGCTCAATCTGGCTCTGCTCACAACCCCTGGATCGGCAAACCATTCTGGTCGAGCCAGCATTTTGACGGCGCAAGGCGGAATCCTCTCAGGTAGTTTACTCATTGTGTCGCTCCTCGTCAAGATGACCCCCGGTCCACATGTGTATGCAAACGTTGTCAGACAAACTTGCTCTGCCGCACGCGAAGCGGCACTGCGGCCGAGGGGTGTCCGCAGTGCCGCTTCGCGTGCTGACAAGCTTTGCGTGCACACCAGTCCCTCGGCCATGCGTCAAGCCCGAGCGAGAACCCTCTGGCCGATTTCGCGCAGGCTGCGCCGAGCGGCCCATTGCAGGATGAGGAATTCCATCAGCGCAGCGCCGTTGAGCGCGATCACGGCCGTCAAAATGCCCGGAAACCGGCCTTGAACTCCGATGAACAAGATGGCCGCCGTCACCAGCAAATTGGTCGCCATGCTCACCGTAACGATCCGAGTGGCGCGTGTGTTGATGAGCAATCCCCGCAGCCAGGAGATCAAGGTGGCAAAAGCCGGCAAGAGAGGGATAAAGTAAAGGCCAGAGCGAGCCATCTCGCCGATGGCGGCTGCGGCGTCTTGGACTTGAAACAGATACAAGTTGATCAGTGGAGTGTAGATGAACAAGGCCGTCAGACCCGTGGTGACGGCTATCAGGCTGAGCGCGAATTGGCGGAGGGGCTTGAGCGTCTCTTGCCCTTTGGTCAAAGCGATGACGACTTCGGGCAAGGCATTCGCCCCGGCGCGCGCGATAAGCGAAACCTGAAAAACGAGCGGCCAGGCTGCCAGCGATAGAGTCGGGTTATCGAGGCGGGCCAGGCTGAGTGAGACCATCGGCTGCACGAGCAACAACAACAGCGAGGTGCCCGCGAGCGGCAAGTGAAACCAAACCAAGTCGTGATAGGTCAACGGCTTGCCGGGGGCGGGTAAACTGTTCGGCCCTAGCTCGTTCTTGAGGATGGGCTGCACGACGACGGTGGCGTACACCGCTTCGACGATGACGCCGGCCATGAGGGCTACGGCTCCAATGACGACGCCGGGCCAGCCGCTCCACACCGCCAGGCCAATCATAGTCCCACCCGAAGCCAGCAGGCGCACGACCGTGCCCCACGCAACCTTGCGCGTCTGGTTGAATCGAATGAGGACGCCTTGGATGAAACGACGCCAGCCAATGGCTGCGCTCCACAGGAGCATGATGCGCATTCCGGGCCGCACCCACTCGGCCACTTTGATCGGCGCGCCCATCCAGCCGATGACGACCACGTCAAACAGGCTCGTGTAGCTCAAGAGAAAAGTGATCGCCGTCAACAGGATCAGCCAATGCAGCGTAAACTTGCGGATGAGCAGAAAAGCGCGCCGGTCTTTGGCCAGGGCCGTGGCCGTGGCTAGCAGGTTCATAATGGGGCTTTCGATGGTGATCGAGAGACTGAGGACAAGACCATAGGCGGCCAGCATCAGCACTTCGTCGGGGAGGCGGTTGATGGCCGCGCTAATGATCGGCCCTTCGGCGGACATGAGCAGCCAACTGGCAAACAGAGGAACCCAAAACCAAAAAATGTCGCGTTGCCGCACGGCTGCTCCAGGAGATTACTCTTCAGACACGGCCGGCAACCCCACGACGTTTTCCAGATTGGCCTGGCGCAGCGTCGAGCAGCAGAGGTTGGCGCCTTCGAGGTTCGCTCCGCGCAGATCGGCTTTCCACAAGTTCGCGTCGAGGAGCGTCGCGCCGCGCAAATCCGCGCCGGACATCTTGGCGCCGGCCAGGTACGCGCCAGTGAGATTGGCTGAGGTGAGCCGCGCGCCGGTGAGGTCGGTCATCCACAACGTCGCGTCGGTGAGGTTGGCGGCGGAAAGGTCGGCCTCGGCCAGCGTCGCGCCGGCCAGGTTGGCCATCACCAGCGCCACGCCGGAAAGGTCCACGCCGCGCAAGTTGGCGCCGCTGAGATTGGCGTGCGTCAGGTCGAGGATGCGCAGGTCAATGTCGCTCAGGTCTACCCCGGCGAACACGCCCATCTCTTTGCTGCGCAACAGCGCGTCAATTTGTTCGAGCGTCAATCGCTTGCCGGATAGCATCGTCAAAAGAGTGTACCACAATTGGCAAAGCAACGCCAGAAACCAACGCCAGATTGACGGGTGATGGTAATTCTGCTATGATACTGTGCAGAGGTTAGCCAGGAGCAATCCAAATGAGAGCAGATCATTCTATTCCACGTCCGATTTCAGAAGCGGCCAAGCGATTGGCGCGCAAGCTTGGCATGTCACCTAGTGAGCTTTACACAGCCGCTTTGACTGCATACCTTGCATCGCACCCGGGAAGCGAGGTCACAGAGATGCTCTATCGGGTTTACGAGCGCGAGTCATCCACAGTGGATCCGGTTCTAGCCAAGATGCAGTTTGCTTCGTTAGGCGGTGAAACTTGGTAATCCGTCGCAGCGAAATCTGGTGGGCCACTTTGCCCAGTCCGGTCGGGTCAGAGCCGGGCTATCGAAGGCCGATCCTCGTTGTCCAATCCAACGACTTTAATAAAAGCCGCATAGCCACCATCATCGCAGTAGCCATCACGTCTCATGTCAGGCTGGCGCAAGCGCCCGGTAATGTGTTGTTGCCTCGCAAAGCAACGGGTTTAGCCAAAGAATCGGTAGCCAACGTTTCACAGGTCGTCACGATTGACAAGAGCTTCCTGACTGAGCGGATTGGCATGTTGCCTCCGCATCTTTTTGAGCAGGTCGAAAACGGCCTCCGCTTGGCCCTGGCGCTATAAAGACACTCGTTGCGCACTGGCCCGGTGTATGATTCGTATGCCGGGCTTTTCGTTGTAATGAGACGGGAGCACTCTTGGCGCAACGCGCAAGGAGACAAGACCATGCCGCAGCCTATAACCGAGTCGCGCAGATGGCTCAATCACTATGACCCCGAGGTGCCTCATCACGTTGACTATCCAC
>Ga0315284_10010196_pt1 | contig 13386 bp, 29 predicted proteins | sample YL17G09_16_MG_FD_203696 | JGI IMG/M metagenome (GOLD analysis project Ga0315284, IMG submission 203696) | Sediment microbial communities from Yellowstone Lake, YNP, Wyoming, USA - YL17G09_16 | ecosystem: Environmental > Aquatic > Freshwater > Lake > Sediment | place: USA: Wyoming | collected...
TCCAAGGGGTGTTACAACTCGCTATAGGGGACTTCGTCGAGGTTTTCGTCGCGAACCTGACGGACACCACCAGCGTCACGATTCGCGACCTCAACGTCACAGTAGAGCCGTTGGTATCCTGACGTTCTTCGACGGTACATCGACCAGATTGCGGCGGCGTCGCAGGCCGTGGAGCGTGTCGCAGCGCCGCTGGAGAAGTAGCAAGCCCGCGGGGTAGCCTCCACCATGCCCATTGCCCTGATTCCCGCGCTCAACCCCTTGCTCGCCTTCATTGAGTCGGGTGAGGGCGGCTACAACTCGATGAACCAAGGGACAAGCGGCGGGCGCATCGTCGGCAGCACGAACAACGCGGCGAGCAAGCTCGGCAAAGACCTGACGGCCATGACCATCGGCGAGGTCATGGATCACCAAACAGCGAAGCGCCTGTTCGCGGCCGGACGGTATCAGGTCATCCCGACCACGCTGCGCGCAATCTTGCCGGCGACGGGGCTGTCGCGCGCCGACGCATTCAACCAATCGAACCAAGACCGCTTCGGCATCGCGTTGGTCAAGCAGCGCACCGCGGCGTGGGACTACCTCCACGGCAGGAGCAGCGACCGCGGCGCGGCGATGCTCGCGCTCGCGAAGGAGTGGGCGTCCCTGCCCGACCCGCGCACCGGCAAATCGTTCTACGGCGGCGCGAACCAGTCGGGCCACAGCGTCGATGAGGTCGCGCGCGTGCTCGACGCGGCCAGGGCGAGCATAACAGGCGGCAGCAGCCCGGGCGGCGGCGGCGGCAGCAGCCCGGGCGGCGGCGGCGGCGAGGCCGGCATAGCCAGCACAGGCACCGGGCTGAATCCGCTGGCGATCATCGCGGTCCTCGGAATCGCGTATTTTATCTGGAAGAGACGATGAAACAGAAGGTCAAGGTCGAAATCACGGTGTCTTTCGACGACGCCGCTCTGCAACCCGACGTCGACGAAGCGCTCGTGGACGCGATTGGCGGCTTGCGCCGGATGCTCGGGTTTATGCCCGCCGTGAAGGGCAAAACGCCCAGGGGCAAGGAAGTGGGCTTCAAGATCATGGATGTCCAGCTGAGTCGGTGACGTAGCAAGCCGGTGCGGTAGCGTTTGGTATGAGCGACCGACCCTACCGCGTTGGAATGGCAAGGCCCGTCCAGCGTTACATCGAACCGGCGGAAATCTACGAAGACCTCAAGCGAGGTCGTTCGACAACCATGCCTGACAACTTCGGGTACACTTGGACCCCGGTGAACGGCCTCGACGGCGTCGGCGCGATCCAAGACGACATCCTGAAGTTCGGGCAGGACGTGCTCAACGCGGGAGCTGGTGCGGCCAAGGACAAGGCCGAAGAAGGCATCATCAACTTCATCAACTCGACGCCGGGCAAGAAGCTGCTTGACGCGATTGAAAACAAGGCGCGCGAGGGCGTCGTCAAAGAGGTCAAAAAGAACGCACCGAATCTGATGCTGTTCGCCGTCGCCGGCGGCGCCATCGGCGGCGCGCTCTCGGCCAAGCTCGGCAAGACCGGCACCGTGCTCGCTATCGGCCTCGCCGTGTGGTCTGGTTGGCAGCTGATGAACCCAGACGTGCCCCCGCCGCCGAAGAAGAAGTGAACCATGCCTCGCTTTGACTCGCCCCACTACATGTTTGAGCACGGCGACGAGACGCGCACGCGCGAAGCGCAGCACGCGGTCGTCAACATGCGTGGTCACTACATGGGGGCGGTTCCGGGGCTTGGCGCGGCTGCGCCGAGCGCGCAAGACGCAATCAAGGCTAACAAAGCCAAGATTCAAGACGCGATCAACAAGGTCGTTCCAAACCTGATCGTCGTCAACGCCAACGGCACGCTGCACGTCAACGATCCGATCTCCGCAATGGATCGAAACGTCGCAGCGTTATTTTCGCCGGCAATCAAAACCATGATCGACGGCCTACCGCTTGGCGGCCCGATGGCAAGCGCGCTAAAAAACAAGCTCAAATCACGCCCAGTGACGTTCTTCCTCGATTGTTTTGATCCAGTGCTCGACGCTGTACGCGGAGCGTTGGAAAAAGTGATGACGAGGGGAGTCGACAAAACCTCGGCGGGATTCAAGAACAAGACAACAAAGGACATCAAGCAGTTGAACGCCGGCGGTTTCGTTTATGACCTGTCGACGGTGCCCCTTCCCGGGCTGTTCAACAACGCGAAGCTGCGGAAGATCAACGCTTGGACTGTTCAGCCCGGCGACGAGCTTTTCGACGCCAACAGTCAGCGCTTGATTCTGCGGCTGCGCATGGTGCTGGCGTACATCGTCCTGTTCTTCAAGAAGCCCGTCGAGCTTCAGGTCGAGCTTCTGCGCGCGGGGCTTGACCTTATGTTCGGCGACGTCCCGGTCTTGACGTCGACGCAGGGACGCGAAACGAACACGACCGAAACCGCAATCATCGTTGATCGATTCCCAAACGGGTCGCAGAACTCATTTGCGGGCACGTTGCCCGGCATCACCTACGAACTGAAAGAATCGGACACGGGTGGGCGCGGCATCAAGACGACGTACTTCCGGCTGTCGACGAAGGGGCTCGCCGACCGCAAGGCCGCGTTGCAGGCCGACTACGATCGCAAGTACCCGGCATATGTGCAGGACTTCAAGGCTTTTCACCCAGACTTCGCCGTGCGCGTCGGGTTTGTGAAAAGCACCGAGGGCAAGTCGGAGAGTGCGGCTGTCGCCAAGATTGCCGGCGAATACGATCTGCCAGGGCGCTTCGCGCGAGAGGCGGGCGTCTACCGAGACGCGCGTTTCCGCGTGACGGCGGGCGATGCGCTCGGCGGGCCGATGGTCGTGAAGAACGGCCTGCGCGCCAACCTGAAGGGCTTGGGCAGCCTTGGAGCCGGCGAAGAACTCGCAGTGGCGAAGACAGCGGGAGACGTCGCTACTCCTCCTGCCGCGCCGTCGTTGGTTGATGTGATTTTGGCTTTCATAATAGAAGTGACAAAAGCGCTTGGCGCTGTGGCTGCGGTTCTTGGCGGGGCCGCAGCGGTGGTCGTTGCGGTCAACAAACCCGCCGTCGAGAAAGAAAATACGGAGCAGGCGCAGGCCGACGCCGCAGCGCGACAAGCCGAAGCGGGCGTACTGCAAACGCAAAGCGAGGTCGAAGGAAACAAGCAGCTGATGTTGCTTGCCGGCGGCGCGCTCCTGCTCGCGTTCTTCTACACGCAGAGCAAAAAGGCATAAGCCGTCGTCGCTCTGGAACATTCCGCTCAAGGAGACAACGTGTCCTACATTCTCGGTTCTCTCGCTGGAAGCAAAAACGCCGCCTTGGACGGCTTGGTTGCACAGTTTTCAGCCCAACTGCTCCCTTTGGCGAAGACCGCCATCTCACAGAACTTCACGCGCTACCAAGCGTACAACATGTTTCGCTTCAACGTATCGGACATCAAGAGCACCCGCGATACTCGGCTCAAGACTCTGATGAGCCGCAACAAAGACGGCGACATGAAGTCGGCGACGCCGCCGTTCAAAGCGTACTACAGGATGTGCCGCGGTGTTGCGGGCCTGATGAACGCCACGACAAAGCCCACAAACAGGCAAGTCAACACGGTGGCGTTCGACGTTTGGAAGTTGATCTGGGCACAGCTCACCCCTGAGCTGCCGTCCGACGCCAAGGCAGACGCGGAAAGCTCGGACGTGCCCGCGGACAACACCATGCTCTACGTCGCCGGCGCAGCGGCGGTCGCGCTCGTCGCTTACGGCGCGTCGCGCAGGAAGGGCGGCTGATATGACCTACGTCGTCGTCAGTAGTGGGCACCTGCGAGGTCTTCACGGCCTCGGAGCCCCGCCGGCACCGGCCAGCGTCCAAGCGGCTCTTCAACAAGCGTCAAACTTGCTGGATCGCTTGGCTGATCAACGGAATCGTATCGCGGCCGAAAACATGTCCTTCAAGGTGGTGACGAAGACGACGATCATCGGCCAGCTGTTGGTGGCTATCGGCTTGGCCGAGTTTGAGTCGCGCATCAACGCGACGGATACGCTGCTGGCGAGTGTGGATAACTTCGTCAGCAACGTCTTCAATCGCGTCGAAGCGCAAGCGCTCGACCCGAAGAAGGATGAGCAGGCGAGGCTCGCAGCGGCCCAGCGGCTTGTCACGGCGACGACAAACATTCTGCGCGCGGTCGGCGACACGTCCCCGATCGGAGACTTGGCTTCCGACATCAAGAAGACCGTCGTCGACATCGGCAAGGATACCGCCAAGCTGCTCGACCCGAATGCTTGGAACATCCCAGTGTGGGCGTACGGGCTTGGCGCGGTCGTCGGTCTGTACTACTTGTCGAACATCGTGACGGCCCTCAAGCCCAAGCAGTAGGCAAAACGCCATGCGCTTTTTGAATCCGATCCAGTTTTACAGTGCGGCAAGCGCCGCGGGCGTTGACCCGTTGGCGTCCAAGCGTCTGTACGCGGAGACATCACGGGCGCTTGACGCCCTGACCTCCGCGCAGATTGCAGCGCAGGGCGTGTCGAAGCCCCTGACCCCGCGTACGATCCCCGCCACAGCGCGCAGCCCCCTGCGTGAAGCGCTGGAACGGCAAAACGCGGAACGCGCAGCGGCGGTCGAGGTTCAAGTCTTGCCAGCGGTTGCCGTCACATTTTGCGCGGACGTCGTCGCTGACGTGCGTGTCTCTGTTTCCGGTCCCGTCCACGCCATCGTTTGAGGTTTCACATGCCCCCGAATCCCAAGAAGCATATCATATCCCACGTCGTCGCGTTCCTGCTCGGCCTGTTTGGCGGCTTCATCGGCAAGGACTTGTCGCCCTTGCAGAAGCCCGTCGAAGCCGTCGTCGGTCAGGCCGTCGATGCCGCCGAACAGGCCGTGAAGAAGCCCGCTCCCGCGCCGTCCGTGGCCCCCGCCGCCATTCAGGCGCCCGACGCCGGCCTGCCAGCCGCCGTTGACCCCGCCGACGCGCGCTGATCGTCCGACGCACCTCCGAGGGGCCGCCGCGCGCTCTTGAGCAGCTGGCGGCCCCTCGGCGTTATGGCGCACATCGTCTTCCTGTGATCGAATCGGTTACGGTGCCGGTCGATGTAGCCGGCCGCCTGCATCGCGCGCAGGTACGGCGTCAGCGTCGCCACGCTCGAAACGTCGAGCACGGCGAGCACTTCGTTCGTCGACAACTCGCCGGGCTCCTGCAAGGCAAGCAGCAACGCGAGCGACAGCGGGTGCAGGGTGTCGTCGACCTGCATGCGCGGAGCGAGGCCGGCAATCAAGCGTGCGGCCTCTGCTGGCGTCATGGGAACCGGCGCTTCTGGGCGGTCTTGCGGCGGTCGGCGCTCGCGGAGCGACGCACGAACGCGGCGACCTTGGTGTGGACGTTCCGCAGCGCCACGTCGTCTTGCACTTCGCCCGACAGGATGCGCTCAACCTCGACCAACAGCGACACCACAGCGCGGTTGTTCAGCAGGTTCTGGTCGCGCGCGTCCTTGCGGGTCTGTTCCAGCACCTTGTTCTGCTCCTGCAACTGCTTGCGGAGCTTGTTTCGGCTCTTGCGGGCGTTGTCGACGGCAGTGGAAAGCGCGTAAATGCCGCGAAGCTCGGGCTGCCCGACCTCGACGACGGCTTTCTTGCCGGCCTTCAAAGACGCCCTGGCCCGGGCGAGCAGCACGCGCAGGGCTTCGGGAAGCGGAAGCTCAACAGTGACGTCTTCGTCCATCGTCATCATGTAGCAAACGCGCGCGGGCTAGACTAGGGATATGGACCCTCGCGAACTCGCTCTTCTTCAGTCGCAGCGCGGCCAAGCGCTCGCCATCCCCGGTCGTCAGGTGCAGCTGCGCGGGCTCGGTAACGCGACCGGCCCCACCGGCCCCGTCGCGCCGCCGCCGCCCCCAGGCGCGGGTGCTCAGAGCGCCAGCCTGTTCGGCGTGCCTTGGTGGGCTTGGGCGCTGCTCGGCGTGGGCGCGTACGCTGTGTACCACAAAAGGAACCGCTGATGCCGACTCCCGTCGAGATCGCGCGACAAGAGCTGGCCTCGGGCATTCGCGAGCCCGCCGCTTACGCCCGCTACAGCGGGGGGCGTAACGAGGCGTGGTGCGCGCACTTCGTGTCGTGGGTCTTGGACCAAGCCGGCGTCCCGTTCGCCAGCTACGTCGTGCCGACGCCGTCGCGCGCGAATCCGACGGCGAGTGTCAGCCAAGTGGCGAAGAACATGTCCGACATCGGCAGGTTGTTCACGCCGGAATCGACGACGCCACAACCCAACGACCTGATCTTCTACAAGCAGATCGCAAACGGCAACTTCGTCTCACCGGGTCGGTTTGGCTTCCCGCAGCTTCTCGGGCACATCGGCATCGTCGAAGGCGTTGACGGCGACAAGGTCGTCACGATCGAAGGCAATCTCAGCGACAGGGTTGCTCGCGTCCGCACGCCGCTCAAGAGCGCCAGCATCGCCTTCTACGGCAGGCCGTTCACGACCGCGCAGGTCGCTGGAGCTGCCGGCGCAGGCATCGGCGTGTTCGCTCTCGTCGGGATCGGCGCGTACTTGTTCATGCGGAGCCGCAAGTGAATGTCTTGCTGCTCGGCGACAGCCACACCCTCGGCTTCTACGGTCAGGCGCTCGCCAAGCTCTTCAAGGGCACGGGCGCGGACGTCACCGTCGTCGCCAACGCCGGTGCGGCTGCTGTCGACTACTTGGCCGGCGGCAAGCACGCGGCCCAGGTTCCGACGCGGTTGTCAGACCCGCTCGGCTTTGACATCGCCGTCATCACTCTTGGAACGAACGACGCGGCTGCGAGCGACAATGCGCCGCCGGGGACCAGCGCCGATCGTTTCAAGACCCTCGCTGAAGCTCTGCCGTCGAGCAACGTCTGGTATGTCGGGCCCCCGGTTTCGTCCGCACGCGCCGGCGCCATCTTGAACGAAGCGCTCAAGCGCTTCGGCTTTCGCACGATCGATGCGCGCCCGTCGACGGCCGCGTTCGCCACTGCTGACACGATCGGCCCGCAGGGCAGCGAAGCGTGGGCGCAGGCCGTGTTCAAGCGCACCACCGCGAAGATTCCAAAGCTGCCTGTCGGGGAGGGCGGCGGCAAGGCCACCAGCGTCCCGCCGTGGGCATACGTCGCCGGCATCGCGTTGTTGTGGTGGGCGTTCGGACCCAAGAAGAAGAGCCCGTAAAAACACGAAGGGGGCCCCGTCTCACGACGGTGCCCCCTCTTTTCTCGTCACCGTGGATTGGCGCGAGGGTGTCGTGTAGCGCGCTCAGGTTTCAGAGTCCAGCGTGGCGTCTACCTGCGCCAGGAGCACCCGGAGCGCTCCCTGTTCCTCTTCAGAGCCGTGAGCCGGACTCAGGGCCGCCGCGGCACGCAAACGGCGCAGCAGGCCCGTCAGGCGCGCGATGGCGTGGCTGTTCGCAAAGATGCGCTCCTCGTCGTCGCGCCAAGCGTCCTCCAAGCGCGCGCACTCCTTACATTGCGGGGGCGGCGGGGGCGGAAGCTCGCGAGGCGTGAACATCGTCTTCATGTCAGATTCCCGTATCGCGTGCGCCGGCGTTCGTCCACATCACCTTGCCGGTTTTCGAGGACCGCACAGCGGTGTGTCCGATGACGTGCGACTGCGGATCAAAGATGATGAGCAAGTTGTCTTGCTTCGGGCTCTCACGCTTGTGCCCAGGCACCGGGTCGACGAACGCGATGCGCCCGCGGAACGTGTGCCACTCGGCGTACGGGATGACGATGTCATTGAACCAGCCGACCGACGACGACATCGGCACGAGGAACACGCTGAACACGCCGCGGGTCGCTTCGCGCAAGCCCTTCCGCAACCAGCGCTCGATCTCGCCCTTGGGGTTGTACGGAGGGTTGCACCAGACTCGCGCGGGCGCCTCCAAACGATCCCACGGGCGCGATAGCGCGTCCATGCTGGCGTCGAAGAAGCTGGGGAGCTTGGTGTTGTCGACGGAAGCAGCGACGTCGAGGTTGAAGCGATACTCGGCGTGCAGCTGCTCCCACAGCACGTCGGGCGTTCGCCACGAGGGGTCTTTCAGCTTTGGCATCACGAGTCATTCACCCGGCAGAGGAACAGCGGCGTGCGCTCCCCGACCCACGAGCCGACGACGTTGAACTCAAAGTATTCTTCGGCCTCTTCGTGCGTCATGCCGTCTTTCATCAGCACTTCGATGCACTTGTCGCGGTCATACACGACGAGGGCTGGCTGCCCGCAACGCTGTGCATATCCAATCACAGCGTCGTCGAAACCATCGGCCATCAGGATCTCTTCGTCGATCTCGGCCAAAACTTCACGGATGTTCAAGGTGTCCTCCTCTTCATGCTTATCGTGCCGACGCGCTTTCGCGTGTAGGCGGGAAAGTGTTTGTGGACCAGCTGCGACACGCGCTGTTTGCTGATTTGGAATCGCGCGGCGATGCTCGCAAACGACACCGTTCTCGACGACAGCGCGCTCTCAAACTCGGCAGCAGAACCAGGGCCGTGCATCGCATCGAAAGCGCGTCGCCAGTCGTCGAGGGATTCGTACTTTTGAGTCATGGCGCGCAGTCTCGCGCGCGCTTGGCGGCGTGCGCAAGGACGACGTCGAGGGATCGCAGACGAGAGTCGAGGAGGTCGCGGGTGCCGCGGGCCTTCTCAGCGACCAAGTCGGCGCGCAGGCCGGCAAGCTCGAAAAGCAACTGCGCGTTCTCATGCTTCAGGCGCGACACCTCGGCGTTCGCCCGCAAGCCCTTGTCCTTCGACCGGGCTTGCACTTCGTCCAGCATCGCGAGCGCGTTGTCGCGTGCGAGGTTGGCGAGTGCAACGCGCTCTTCCAGCCACGCGATCTCTTCTTTGTGTGTTCTCATGTGCGCTCCCCCCGTGCAGCATCGCGCTCGGCCTTCAACATGACAATCTGCATTCTCGCGTCGCGCAAGGCCGCGCGGTCGGCATCCCACGCCTCAAGCACAGCGCGCACCCGGTCGGTCGGCAGCCCGCCCTTGGTCACGCCGAAGCTGTCGAGCATGTCGTGCAGCCCGTCGAACAACGCGCGGTAGTGCGCGACCGTGTCAGACGTAGCTCTGCGCTCACCGCACCAGCTGCAACGGCGGCCATCACCTTCGGCATCCGCCCAGAAGTGGGAGCAGGCCGTGGGCCCGGGCTCGGGCGGGGCGGTGGCACTGACAGGGCTTGACTCGGGCACGGGGGTGCCCTCGGGCAAAAAAAGCGGGGGTATGTCTGTCATGGGTCGTGTCTCTGATCGTTGATTGTGGGGCATCCTGCTTCGTCGCGTAAAACCGCATCCGAAAGCCCTGTAATCAGCCAAGGCATGTAGGATAGCTCTAGAGCCTCTGAAATAGAGGGTTTTAGCCCTATCTACAAACTAGGCCAAGTTTGTAGCAAGCGCAAGGCGCGCTGCGTTCACGGCTTCTCCTTGAACAGGTCGCCCTGTTTCGCGGCCAGGACTGCTGTCTCAAGCCGCGCGCGTTCAGACGCGATGGCTTCGGCGAGCGTCAAGTCTCCTTCCGAGTCGCCGTAGACGAGGCTGTCTTCTTCGGCGTCCGGCAACCTTTCGACGAACTGCCCGGTAGAAAGCCGGGTCACGGTCAACGTCGCGTGCGAGAAGTGCGCGGCGCACTGGTCCCGCAGCGCTTCGTCGGCGTAGTGGCAGGCTTCGTCTTCGTTCTCGGCCAGCACCGCGTAGTCAAAGTCGACGGTGACGGTGTAGAGACGCTTTTTTGATGCTGTCATATGTATCAGTCCTCGGGTGAGCTGAAAGCTGCGATGACCATTGCGGCCAAAACACAAACGGCGAGTGCAAGTCCGGCGATTTCAGAAGATTCCATGCGGTGAACGCTAGTGGTGTGCTGGCGCGCCGTCTAGCGGCGGCGGCGCCCGACGACGAACCGGATGGCCGAAGCCACGTCGTCAAAACGCGAGTAGGCGAAGGAAAGCCCGCGCACTTCGGGGGGATCATGGCTCAGGATTTCGCCGTCGTCGTAGACGCTGATGGCGCGATCCCTCCACACGTCGGAGCCCAAGCTGTAGTCCAGCACGCCGCCGCCTCCGCTGCCGTCGATGCACTCGATGTGTTCACAGCACACGGCCTCGTCGCCACCCGACGCGCCCCACGTCGTCTTCTTGGGCACAAGCAGGGGCAGGTAGACGGGAACGAGAGGCGAAAGGCAGCGTAAGTCGCCCCAGCATTCCTCGGTGTGGTGTCGGGGGCTGCTCCAAGTGACGCCAGTGCGCGAGCAGGACCACCCGAAGGGCTTGCTGTAGTTGTCGAGCGCGGCCTCCTCGGCGGTGGCAGCGTCGAGGGCTTCGCGGGCGATTCGACCGCACTCCTTCGACGACATGCTGTTCTGCGAGGCAAGGCTGATGCGGTGCAGGGCGTCTTTCAGGGTCTTGGTCATGGCTTATCCTGCGCGTCGGTGTCGTCGGCGTGAGCCGCGAAGGCGTCCGCCAACGCCAGCACGTTGGGGCGCACGGTGCCCATGCCGTAGCGTTTTTCGCCCGTCTCGATCCAGTGGGCGATGGTGAGATCCCACTCGGGCTGGTCGTTGAAAAAGGCGGCGGCTGCCGCCCGGTCACGTTTCGTCGTCGTCATGGCTTATCCGCTCTATTTTTTTGGCATTTGAGGCAGGTCGCGCACCAGCGGATGGCTCTGTCCAAGGCCGCGTCGGCGGGATAGCCGCTGTCATCGCCGCCGCCCCACGCGCCGTTCGTACATCGGTAGCGCATCGTCCATCCCTTCTTCGTTCGCCAAGCGGTGTGATGGTGGCAGCGACACCAGAGACGTCGCGGCTCGGTCATTTGCCTTCCAAGATCGCGCAGGCCGCGTTCATTCTCTTGTCGATGAGGCAAGCACGGCAGGAATCGTCGGGCTCGTCGTAGTGCCACTCGCATGACGGCCCGTGGAACGTGACGTAGTCGAGGGTGGCCTCCTTGACGCTCTTGAGCGTTTCGCGCAGGGCGGCGACCTCGGCACACGCATCGTCTAGGCGCTTTGCCTCGACTCGCGTCGCCAGCAGGCGCAGGGCTTCGTCCAGCTCGGCACGCAGGCGCTCGTTCTCAGCGCGCAGGGCGTTGACCTCGGAGCGCAGGCCCTCGATGTCGACGCCCTGCGCGCCGCCGCACTCGGGGCAGCGCGATTCTTTGACCCCGTCGAGGTAGGATGAAAATGATGCCCCGTCGTCGGTGATGTCACGCCCGCACAAGACGCAATCAAACTTGCTCATGGCTTCTCCTTCGTCGCCTTTGCGATGGCCTCGCGTGCGCGCTGCTCTGGCGTCTTCATGCAGAGCGGGTCGCTGTAGTCGCCGCGTGCGATGTCCTCCAGCGCCGCCAGCAAATCGGGCGCGGCGGCGATCAGTCGGGCGTTCGCTCGCGCCTCGGCGGCGTCGATTATCTGGCTACCCGACGCGCCGTGCGTCGTCGCGACGCTGCACCACGCAACTGGTGCAATCGCACGGACCTCTGCGCCGTCGTCGAAACGCGGGTGCATCGTCCAGGGACCGGGGGTGTGCTTCGTCATGGCTTCTCCTTCGTCGCCTTGCCGGTCCAGCTTGGATGCCAGTTGCCGTCCGTGACGCGCTCTTTGAAGCAAGCCCGACAGACAGGTATCTGGTTTTTTGTTTCGACCTCCCAAACCGCAGTGATCGGTGCTGCCGTCACGGGGGCCGTACAACTCGGGCCTTTGACCGAGCAGACACCCAGCATGACAAGACCCGATGCCTCTACGAGAGGTGGCGGATCAAGTCCTCTCATCGGCGCACCGTCTTTGACACGACCTCGGCAAAGAGCCGGTCGACGGTGCCCCGCATGTCCAGCGACGTGCGCTCCAACACCTCGTCACGCAGCTTCTCGACGGCGTCGAGAGGAACGCTCTTTTGCAGGTACGCTTCGGCTTCCAGCCAGCGCATCGTCATCTGGATCAGTGCTTCGTCTTTGGTCATGGCGTCTCCTTCAAGTCGAGCACAAGCACTCCCGGCTCGGCTTCTTCGCTGTAGCGTTCGATGCCCCGGTTCACGTCGGCCACGGTGCAACCGCAGCGGGGGCACTTGGCGACCTCGACGTCGTGGTTGCGTCTTCGCTCATGGGTCGTCTCCTGCTTTCAGGTGCGCGGCGTGCGCGACGAGGGCGGCGTCGATCTGCGTCAACGTGAGTCTGATGGGGTCGACGAGGGCGGCGCGGGCGACGCAGAGCGCGGCGCGCAGGGCTTGTGCGTGGTGCGCCTCGGCGCGCAGGCGCTCGTTCTCGGCGCGAAGGCGCTTGATCTCGTCGGTGGCGTACTCATCGCCGACGTCGTCGCACTGGCTCATGCCGCGCTGACACTTCATGCACACGGTCACGGCTGCCCCTTTGACTGTGATGTCGCACTTCGGACACCAGTATTTTGTGGTCACGGTCGTCTCCTGCTTGTTGACGTTGTCGATCAGTAGGCGTCGTGCTTGGAGCCGTCGGGCCAGACGTAGGCCGGAACAGCCCCCGTGAGGTCCATCGTCACCAGACTGAGGTAGAGGTCGACGGCGTCAAAAGGGTCGGTGAAGATGCTGCCCTTGACGACGAAAACGCCTGCGCTCAGGTCGCGGGCGATGGACGGCCACGCAGGGAAGCCCCCCATGCCTCGGACTTGGTGCAGGTGCAGCGCCGTCCCGTCGACGGAAAGCCGCACGTCTTTGCAGAAGTCGAACGAGCCCGCGACGAGCTGCCCGACGAAAACGCGGACGGGTCCGCTCTTCTGCTCGTCGTAAGACACGCGCACCTGCTGATCAAGCAGCCTCAGACCACACTGCTCGCGCAACTTCGGGCGGCAGTAGCGGTCCCCAGACTCGGCGCAAGAAGCGCGGTACACGAAAAAACTGTCTCTCATAACGTCCTCCTGTAGTGAGCGGTGATGGTGGTGGCGTTGGGGGCGCCCGTCGAGGTCGTCGGTGGCTGCGAGAGGTGCTCCATGAGCCGGTCGAGGCAACTGCGCCCGCAGACCTCGTAGCGCCTGCCGCGATGCGTGATGGTGAGCAGGTTCATCGTGTAGCCGAGGTCGCGGCTGCATCCGTAGCAGCCTCGCGGGGTTGTGGAGTTGGTGTTCACTGGGAACCTCCCAGCAGCTTGCGGGCGCGGTCGATGATGGCGACGTACTGGCCGACCTTCAGCCGGGTGAGGTCGCCGACCTCGACGTTGACGCTCTTGGTTGACTCGTCGATCTTGTATCGGCGGTCGCTCGGAGAGTCCTGCAAAATCACAAGGTCTTGCAGGATGGCCAGCGCCTCGTCACGCTCGCTCGTCAGACACCAGCGCCCGGATAAGCCGCTCACCTCACCTCGGGCCTTGGCGGCTTGCTCGCGGGCGCGGTCCAGCAAGATGGCCCGCATCTCGGTCACCATCTGCTGAGCGGCGTCGCGCTCGGCGTGCATCTTGGCGCAAGCCGCCTCCGA
>Ga0315284_10010197_pt1 | contig 13386 bp, 11 predicted proteins | sample YL17G09_16_MG_FD_203696 | JGI IMG/M metagenome (GOLD analysis project Ga0315284, IMG submission 203696) | Sediment microbial communities from Yellowstone Lake, YNP, Wyoming, USA - YL17G09_16 | ecosystem: Environmental > Aquatic > Freshwater > Lake > Sediment | place: USA: Wyoming | collected...
AAATACTATATGTTTACAACCGCATGAATGATACATAATTGTAGACATAATCATAGAGAAATAATAGTATTTACATTAAGTGTTTTAACCATGCGGTTGTAAAATATATAGTATTTACATTAAGTAGTAACCATGTTATATATTTTGTATTTAATATTTAATATTTAATAACATGGTTAACACTTAACGTAAATACTATATGTTTACCAACCGCGTGGTTATAAAATACATAATTGTAGACATAATTATAGAGAAATAATAGTATGCACCAATCATATCATGTTAATAAATAAATCACATATCATATACAGACATCAAATCATTCGATATATTTTTAATACACATAAATACACTCAACAATTGCATGTATTCATCAGCTCCACAAGTCAATCTTTGTTCTGTATTTGCTATATGTAAACATATTATTGATTTCATTTTATCTGTTAATTTATCATTTTTTGCAATTTCATGCACAAGTTGTTCTAAAATATTTGTCAATGGATATCCATCTCTTATTAAATTATTAGTTAAATTTGCTATTTTGTTAGCACTATCCCCTGTTTCTGTACAAATATTTATTATATTCATCAATGCATTATTAGGTATAACACATGCCATTAAACATACATCATTTGTATTAATTTGCTTATTTAGGTAATTTAAATTTTGCAATAGAGTAATAGCTTTTCGCATATCACCATTGGATGTATCATATATTGTTTTAATTGCATCTTCTGTAATATCCATATTTTCTTTATTTGCTATATATCTTAATTTTTTGTTTGTTTGTTCTAAATTTATTGGTTTAAATCGAAATTTAACACACCTTGAAATTATGGGTCCAATTATTTGATTTATATAATTACAAATAAAACAGAATCTCGTAATATTTGAATTATCTTCCATTGTTTTCCTTAATGCGGATTGTGCTTCTACTGTCATTGCATCAGCTTCATCCAATATAATTATTTTATATGGGGGACATATATAATTTGGGTCTTTCTCACTGATTGATGTTTTAGCCAAAGTTACTATTTTATTCCTTACAATATTTATACCTCTTTCATCTGATGCATTGAGTTCAATGACTCGTTCATCTACTTTATTTGGTCCAAATAGTTCATTTGTAATTGCCAAAATACAAGATGTATTATGTGTTACAGTAAAATCTCCCAACAAAAATCTTTTATTACCACTAATTTCAAAACCACAATATTTACCTACATCTAATTTTTCAATAGTTATATCATATGTTTGTGTATTTGATTTAACTATTTTACAACAATAATACATTGCTTTCTTTACACATTCTACCATATGTCCCAAAGATCTTAATATAAATATTACACTATCAAATATATCTTTATTTCGTGTTCTAAATTCATTATTCTCTAATTGTCTGAACAAACCCATAATAAAATTTGTTCTCGTTTCTAAATTTGTTGTCCGATAACTATATGCAATATTAGTGTCAATTTCAACATTTAAATTATATCCATTAAAAAATGCATCATTCCTATGTTCATTCCATGCATCTGGATTTAACGCATTGCATTTAAATCCTTTAAAACATTTTTGCCACAATTCCCCTTTTTCAAGATAATCTTTTACTGATATATCACATATATCATATTTTTTATTGTCAGTCGATAATGTAAAATTAAAATCATTCACATTATTAACAAATTTATTATGCATGTTAAAATTTTCAAAATATATAATATCATATCCACCTTTTTCAAAATTAGTTGTGACTATATATGGAATCATTAATTTTAAACTTATCATATGTTCAGAATTGACTATATAATCAATACCATATTGTTGTTTTATTTTATACATCGTATCAGTTCCTATTACTGTACTATAAACATATCTTGGGGTTTCATCATCACCCATTAAAATATCCCCAACATTAATACATTCTGCTGTTTTCTCTTCTCCCGTATATAATAATACTGGAGTATCAGGCGCTAAACATTTTCCTGTTCCGGCTGGTCCATGGAATAACAAATGTGGCATATTTCCGGTTTGCACGATGTTTTTAAGGACTTTAATTACATCAGTTTGATGGACCACATCATCTAATTTCACAGGTCTATATTTATCAACCCATGGCATATCTTGTCTATTCCTTCTAGTTCTGGCTTTTAATTTTAATTTTAATTTAGTTTGTGTGCTGGTGTCAGAACTAATTTGTGAATCAATATCATCATTAGATTTTATATTATCAATTGTAAATTTATCATTATTTTTACATTTTGTGATGGATGGTTTATTATTTTTTGTTTTATTTACTATTGACATAATATTCTGTATAAATATGTTGTATAAATATGTTATAATTTAATGTATTTTTAATTATATTTTAATGTATTTTAATTTCAATTTTTTTTATATATAAATCATTAATCCTCCAATCCAATAAAACTTGCAGATTAAGAAATTCATTTATAATATGAGTTTACAGTCTCATATTATCAATTCCATTCTTAATCCTCCAGTTTCATTGTGTCCAAAATATTAATTTTTTAAAAACTATAATATAATATACTTATAATGCAACAAAATCCTATAACACAACAAGTAAATCCAAGTCCAAATATTGTCGCCGGGTTTAAAAATAATATAGGTCCTGCCACCCAAAATTTTCAAATGCCACCACCACAACAAATACCAGTCTTGACACAACTACAACCATTACCACAACAATTACCACAACCACAATTACAACCACAATTACAACCACAACCACAATCACAACCACAACTTCAACTACAACAAGTTGATCCAGTCACACAAGTAACTGGGGCAATTACTCAAGTAGTTACAGTTACAGACACATATTCAATATTTGGATATGATTTGCAGAAAAAATATATTTATATTGCATTTGTGATACTTTTCGGTATTTGTGTTTATTTTTTATGGAAATGGTGGTATGGTCCAAAAAAGGTGGGCAAAAAGGGGAAATATCAACCTGAAGAAATGGAGGAGGAGTACACTGAAGAAGATGAAGAGGAAGAGGAAGAAGAGGATGTGTATATCCCCCAATATCCCCATACATCTAAATCAAGTGAAGTAAAAGGTAATAGGAAGAAAGATGATGAGTAAAGAATAAAATTATGATATTTATATTTTTTGAAATTAATAAATTTCAAAAAAAAAATGAAAAAATATAAACATAAATATATATTAATCTATAATAAAATACAAATGTTACTAATAGGAGTTTTAGGACGTAAAAGAGTCGGAAAAGATACTACCGCTGATTATCTTGTTAATAAACATAAATTTGGGTTAAAGATTGCATTTGCTACTCCATTAAAAGACGCATGTAAACTTCTTTTTAATTTTACTGATGAAGATGTTAATGATAAAAAAGACATAATTAATCACACATGGGGAGTTACTCCAAGAACTATGCTCAAGTATTTTGGTACAGATATATTTAGAAATGATATTCAAAATGTATTGCCTAATGTTGAAGATAAATTTTGGGCAAAATTATGTCTTGAAAAATGTATTTCAAGTCACAAAGACAGAGTAGTTATATCTGATGTACGATTTCAAAATGAAATAGATTATATTCACAAATATAATGGAATTGTAATAAAATTAGTAAATAGAAATGTTCCACAAGATCCTGATGAAAATCAGATTGATCAATTAAAAGGGGATTATACAATTTATAATGAACAGGATTATGATTATTTGTACAAATGTATTGATCATACAATTGATGATATTTTACATATTTATCGTAATGAATAAAAATTGAAATTAAAATTGAAATTAAAATTGAAAATAACTTAAATATATATACATATATTTAAATTATAACAAATTACCTTTTAATGAGTCTATACATAACGATATTTACAACAAATAATGATAAAACATTTAATTTTGATATTCATATCGATCCGTATGGAAATGTATATTTTGATGGTTCAAATTATATAGATGATCCATATTTTACCGAATCTAAATTACTCTTATTTCAATTAAATGTTGATAGGAACAATAAATTGTATGCGGATAGTGGGAATTATGATATAATAGATATGAATGCAATAATAAACAAACAAAAAATGGATGGTGAATTACGATATAATGATGATAATATTGATGATGATATTGATGATCATATTGATACTCATATTGATGATCCTGTTGAAATTAATGAAGATTATATCATTGAAATGGGTTCTGACGATAATGAAATATTTTGCGATGATAATCCACAATTTATTTTTCATTATGTAAATGATGATATTCAAATAAATGAAAGAGAAAATGGGGATATAGCTGCTTTATACGATACAAATATTTATGACAGTAATGGAATGCTCAAATTAAAGACAGTTTCTGGAGATAATAGTTCAATATATAAATTAAGAATACACTTAAATGGTTTGGTATATTTTAAATGCATTACACATATAGAAAATAAATATAAACCAGTAATAAATAATTTTGGTGAATTACAGTTCATTAGTATTACTTGATACTTTTTTCTGAATCTGGATATTTTTCTTATTTTTCTTTTTTTTTATGGGTTTTGCCACGACTGCAACTGGTTCAATTATTACATCCGAATCATCTTGTTCTATTATTTCTTCAAAATGATTTTGTTCTTCAATTGAAGTGTCATCATTTACCTGTACATGTACTTCAACTTGTTTTTGTTGAGTTTTTTTTTTATTTAATTTCTTTACTGGTTTTTTTTGTTTTGGTTCCAATTCTGGTTCCAATTCTGGTTCCAATTCTGGTTCCAATTCTGGTTCCAATTCTGGTTCCAATTCCGGTTCCAATTCCGGTTCCAATTCTGGTTCCAATTCTGGTTCCAATTCTAATTCTGGTTTTGGTTCTAATTTTATTTCTAATTTTTTATCATTATTATTGTGTTTCCTATCTTCACTATCTACCAATTTAGTTACAGATTTCAATCTACTTTTAACAGAAAGTAGGTCGTTGATACTTGGAGGCATGAATCCTGTTTGGTTTTGATTTTGTTGTAATTGTTGTTGTGATTGTTGTGATTGTTGTTTTTGTTCAATATTTTTATTTTCGGTATTTTTATATGGGGTAATTTGTGCATCATCATTTTGTTTGTATAATGACGGTGCAGGGCCTCCTCTTTTTTTGATAGGTGGTACAATTTGTGAGTTATTTTGTAAATTAATTTTCATCAAATCATCATAATCATTATTAGTGTTATGATTATGATTATGATAATTATTTTTAATTTTTCGTGGTCCATCTGTAAAAATACATTTTGTGAAATCGAATTCTGGGTAGACTTTCATTTGCAAAATTGTTAAATTTATTCCATAACAGGATGAATTTAACCAAACGCCTCCTAATTCAATATATGCCATAATAAATGATCCTGTATCGATCTCTTCATATTTAATAGGTTCATTATTTATATCAAATATATTTTTTTTATCCAGTGGTAATTGTAATGTTAAATATGGGAAAAAAGTATCTGATGGTTTAATAGATGATTTAAGTGTTAATTCTGTTTCAAGTATTTCTTCAATTATATTTCCCATTCGTGTTTCTAATTTATCAATAAACTCTCTAAATTGTTTAATTTCATCATCCAATTCATATAATATTAGGGATAAAACACCAGCTGCATTTTTTGCATTTTTTACTTTGTCTGGTAAATATATTTGTCCTAACATTTTTAATTTTGGAGTTAATAACCATATTTTTTGTAAGGGATGTTTAATATTGTTATTAAATATATTTATCTTCTTGTAATTACCTATAGTTTGAATATTATCATGTAATAAATTATTTAAATCATCATCCAATTTTGTTAGATAATGCTCTATCTCTGTCATATACTATGGATATTATATATAAATTCATTTTTATATTGAATATTATTCAATTTTTTATATTAGATATATATATATAATGGAACCTATCCAAATAGATGATTATGTGTTTAAGATAAATGGTAAATTTAAATGGGGGACATATGATACAATTTCATTGTCTTCAAATCCAATAAATAATCGAAATGATATATTTAATTTTTTCGTATATAGATCAAATAGTGAAGGTGGAACATTACGGTTATTTTTATACGATAATCAACGAGGAGTATTATTCAAAGGAGAACATTATATTGTTACTACATCTTTACATAATGATTTATTGAAATTTATAAATAATTATGATATTAAAGATTTAATTCCAAATTTGGATGATAAATCCGAATATTCAAATATTTTTAAAAAGTTTTTTATAAATACTTCTAATATAATAGATAACACAATTAAATGCATGTATGAAGACGTATTTGTAAATAATAGTAGATATATAACTGACCCATATAATAATAATTATAAAATTTTTCTTCCTATTAGTTTGTGCAAACCAGGGATTTGTTTTACAGAAGTAAAGTCAATACAGGATTATATTACTAAAATACATGAATATTGGAAAAAGTATCAAAATCAATATTGCAAAAAATTATATGAACAATATGATATATTAAAAACAGACGATGCATTAAAGTCTGTCGGTAGTTTTAGTGCACTTGTATATGGTGCAATATCAGAATATTTACATAATTATTATTCTATTGATAATAATAGTATTACAGATTATGGTGAATACAATTTTAATTTTGATAATCGTTTTAATATTAAAAGTAAATATTATCAAATAATTGTAAAAAATAAACAAGATGGTTCACAATTAAAAATTTTATATATGAAATATTTTTATAAAAATATGTCTGTATCTGTATCTGTATTAAAAGAGCCTATACAGAAACATCAGAAAATATTTGATAAAGAATATATATATATCGCAAATATCATACCAATTACATCAAAGATAACTAAATATGGAATTTATGATAAAATTATAAATCCAGGTTCTTATATTTATAAACCATTTGATTATAATACTCAAATACATATATTTAATAATTACAATGAAGAGCCAGCATTCGGACATCAATCAATTATGCGATTTGTTCTAAAAGGAAAAGTTGGAAATATGCTTTATGCTTATTATTTTATTGGGGATATCAATGATGGTATATTTCCATTTCCCACTATCTATAATTCTCCATTGATGAAATGTTTACGTGATATTATAAATTTATTTGATTTAACTATATATACTAACACACGGAAGTTAATTCAAGATATAATAGATATTGAAAAAATATCTTATGTATTTGATAATGATAATATGTTAATAATTAATCCAGAGGAACTCATAAAATTAATAAAAAAAATTAATATATTATTTAAAAAAATATATTTTCTTAAATTTGTAAAGATAAAGGATAATTACATCAAAACACAACAAACACAACAAACACAACAGATATTAACATTAGACCCTTTAACTGGGGATGATTGTGAGTATTATAAGATAAATGCAAATCAAATAAATGAGGATGATTTTAATTGTTCAGTATTAAATATAAATGACGATGACCTAAAGAATAAATGTGACAATTCATCAAATTGGAAGATGTCTAGAGAACACTTATTTATAAAAAGTAATATATCATCCACCTTTTACTTTCCAAAATTTATGAATGACCATTTTGGGGTTTTTATGAATTCTCCATTAGTTCAAATATATTTTGAATATTTAGATATATGTCAAGTTATAGATTATAAGATAAGTGTCAGTTCAGTATCAGAGGTTATTCATAATATTAGTGGAGAAAAAGACCCTAGGATTACAGAATTTGAATTTGTTGGTGGGTATGCTCGTAAAATAAACAATAAGCAAAAATATATAAAATATAAACATAAACATTCAAATGGGTAAAATAGTTTGTAATGTGATGTGTCCAATATCAATCAAATATAAGATATACCATATAATATATGAAACAAGTTATCGTTTTAGTTGATAATGAATTACATCAGTCAAAATTATTACATAATGATTTTGGAACTATAAATCATAATAAATGGTTATGTGTCGCAACTAAACCAAATATTCAAAAAGTTTTTGTATTTCAAACATTTGGATTACTTGTCAATGATAAAAAAATGGATGATTATATGCATACAAAAGATGGAATAACAATAATTATTGATCCATTAAAAATAAATAGAAATATTATAGAAAGGATACAAACAATCGTATTGAATAATCAACATATACCTATAATGTTATATTTGGATGTGGAGGAAACGAAATGTAGCCCCAAATTTGTTTCAGTACCATATTTTAAATCAAATGAAACAAATTCTGATAATTTATTCAATCCAAAAAATGAGATTAGTATGCAATTAAAAACAACTATTGAATATCTTTCCAAAAAATTTGATAATTTTAAATATTTTTCAGATACGTTTACTGCTACAGAGTGGTTCAATAAAATTATCAATGAAAATAACCCAAATAAAAAAGAAATAATTTTAACATCAATAACAATTAGTTCCGATATGATGGCACAACAATTTCAAAGCGGTACGATGCCATTACATATTTGGGACCATTATGGGAGATTAAGAATTGTAGATTATTCATTGATGAAATATGGTTATGCAAATACAATTGATCCAAATGGGTGGTTATGTAAACATTGGAAATCATATAAAACTACAATAGGACATGGGGATTTATGGCATTATTCCTTAACCAGATTCTGGATAAATATAATATACAATTTACAAACTAAAAATAAATACAAGACATTTGATGAATTGTATAAAAACAATCCAAATATTCATACAGGTAGTTTGTTTAAAAAATATTATTCTGATGATGTTATATTTACACCAAAAGCAAGAAATGAATGGGTACAACCGAATTTGGTTTAATTGATATTTAAAAAAATAAATTATTTACATCCTCATTATTTACACTCTATTTCCACGAGTCACATGCTGCTCTTCACTCATAAGCAAGTCTAAATACTTCTCCTTAACAATATTTCCATATTCATTAGAATAATAAACATTACATAATTTGTATCCCAAAAGATACAAATATTGTAGTCGCTTCAAACAATGTACACATGGCTTGGAACTCTTTAATTCCCCAGAGTGATTAATTCTAATAACCACGAGAGATACTTTTACAAGTCTGGCCTTTCTCCTTTGTGATGGTAGTTTTAACATAGCATCAATTTCAGCATGTCTGGTGGATATAGAACCAGAATGTATTTTACGTGATGAATTCATGCCTATAGCTGCATTTTTCCCACCGCCCATTTTTGATATCGTGGAAGGTGGAGTTTGGGAGAATAGCACATACATGCATGAAAACTCCATCACAGGGATCCTCACTGGCCTTCTCTAATCGCTTAGCAATCTGCTTCTTCATAGTAGTCATAGTAGTCATAGTTGCCATTGTTATATATATTAAGATGTGAACATTTTATAAGTAAATTTAACTTTACTAACACTTTATATTTCAATTTTTTTAATAAATGCATAAAATATGGGTAAAAAATTGAAATATAAAGTATTTATTAAGTTAAATTGTATTTTATTTATTGTATTTATTACATAACAGAATTAACCTATCATAAAACCAATGGCTCAGTCAATCACGTCTCCAGAAATTGTGAATATTATTGTAAATATTCCAGTAAATAAAATAAATGATTTCCTTGAATCGATAGGTATTACTCCCATACAACAGGGAGAAACATATTCTTTTTCTTTCGATTCATCTCTTTTACTATATGGAGCAACTTTACTATATGGACCAGTTTTTGATATGAAGGATATATTAGAAAATTTAATTGGGACTAACCTGTATCCAATTGATGGAGTAGATTCTTCAAAATTCCCATCACCTATACATGCAGCCTGCCAAGCATCTAATTTGGAAATTGTTAAAATATTAGTTAAATGCGGGGCCAATATCGAGTTGATAAATAAAAATGGATATACACCATTGCATATTGCAGCACAGCTTAGTACTATTGAAATTGTAAAATTTTTGCTCGAGAATGGAGCAAATTTTAATGCTCGAGCCGAAAATGGCACAACTACACTTTACCTTGCATGTCAAGAAGGGAGAGATGACCTTGTTGAATTACTATTGAATAAAGGTGCCGAGGTTAAAATTAGTTGTGTATTTGGATATACACCAATCTATGTGGCATCTGGAAAAGGACATGTCAATATTGTCAAAATGCTTCTTCAATATGGTGCCGATCCCAACGTCCAAGAGGATAATGGCTCTACTCCGATATATATCGCCAGTCAATATGGCTATCATGAAATTGTAGAAATCCTAATTGATGCTGGAGCCCAAATAGACATACCTACTTTAGAAGGACATGTAGCATTATATATGGCTTCAAAACAGGGGCATCATAAAGTTGTTGAATTATTAGCAAAATATGATAATTTGGAAGTAGATAAATTAATGCCGAATGGGGGCACCGCATTATATTTTGCTTGCCAAGAAGGGTTTACTAAAGTTGTGGAAATATTGGTAAAACTTAACAATACTAATATAAATAAATTGATGCCAAATGGTGGAACAGCATTATATATCGCTTGCCAGAATAGGCATTGTGAAATAGTTCAATTGTTGCTCGAGAATGGTGCTGATTATAATTCCAGTTATGCTGGAAACATTCCTTCACCATTTGTGCTTGCTTCCCATAATAGATATTATGATATAGTTGAACTTTTGTTGACTAAATCAAATATGTGCAAGTAAAATTAAACAAATGGTTTTTTATAATCCCCTAAATTCATACTAAAGTAAATATCCCCATAATTAATTATTTGGTCAGTTATATTTTCTTTATAATAAGCATCTTTTAATTCTTTTATGTTATCTTCACTTGGTTCTTTCAATTCAATACAATTCCCCTCTTCTACAATAAAAGTTTTATTATCTTTAAATACAGCTTTTGTTTTTGAGCAACGTATAACATATCCTAATCTAATGGGGATTTTATTTATTGGCATTATAGATGGAACAATTTCATGTGTATACAACCTATTCGTTAACAATGACATTATAAATACAGAATTTGGATATAGTGTAATGTCAAATTTTTTAACAAGATTTAAATCAGTTACTGTTTCTTTCAATTTAAAACGTAATTTAGTCAAAATACTTTGATTTTTATAACAGTAATCATAAGGATTATCTGTAGATCTTTTAATATTTTTTAATTTTTCATCACTAAATCCTCCATTTGAATAACCTTGATAAAATGTACAAAATGCCATTAGAGCATTTTGTGGCATATCTTTAGTTTTATCAGAATGTTGTTTTATTTTAGCTTTTTTTGGCAGATTTTTATGTTCCCCACCTTGGTCAGTATTTTCATATACTTGAGCCAATACATGGTTCAATTCAGCAGCTCCTCCATAAAAATATTCACTAATTTGATTCACTTCATTAATGATTTTAATATCAGTATCTCTAAAATTATCTGTTGGGCCATCTAAATTTGTTGAACATCTTAAGAGATGAAAATAAGTACTGTCATTATTTTCCTCTACTCTAGTTAAATATATTCCTTTCCTTAAAGAAACTCCTGGTTTATTTGATTCAGTAAGGAATTGTAATTGATGTTCATTAGATATTAAATTGAAATAATCTTTATTTCGGGTTTCCTCTTGATTAATTACCATACCGAAATCATCTATATTGTCATTAAAATTATCTGATTCGAAAAAGTCTCTAAAATATACACCCATACCATAAATATTTATTGGAACTTTACCAATATTTACTAATTTATATCCTTTATAATTATTGGAATAATTATAAGATAATTCTCTAATTACATAAATTATTATATTTTTCCCATAATTATGTCCATAATCATAATTTTCTTCAATATTTCCACACAAATAAATGAGTGTATCTGGGGAATAATTGGTATTATTGAATATTTCAATATCAGAAATAATAGTACCACAAAAATTTTCCTTCAAATAAGCAATTTGTTTTGCGTAAAATTCTTTTACATTTACATTTACCAATTGTTCATCAATACATACTAAAATATGTTTATTTGTATCCAATACATTTTCAGTCATTATTAGATAATTGTATAAGTATTTTACTAATAATTCAATATATTTCTATTTCAATTTTTTATGAATGAAAAAATTGAAATTAAATCATATTATGATATATATATTTATAATTTATAAATAAATAAATAAAATGGAAAATTTAATTGTTGCTTTTTCAAATCTTCCATGTGTATATCCATTATATATATCTTATACCAATAATGATATATTGACATTTGGGTTTATTATATTTGTCTCTACAGCATCATTTGTATCTCATTTGATTGAGAACCATAAACATGGTATGCCAGGTATTGGGTTTTCAGAAAATACATCATATATAACAAATAGATTTGATGTTTTAGGTTGTATTGGGGTTATATCTCGATTTGCTTATATATTTTATAAAAAATATGGGTTTAATGTTGAAATTATTAAACAAAATTATATGTTAGTGTTTTGTGCATCATTATGTATGATATGTTTACGAATTTCCGAATATGATAAATATAATTCAGAACTAAGAACAATGTATATTAGCACACATTCTATTTGGCATGTGGGGATATTTGGTGTTATGGGGAAATTTTTATCCAATGTTATTTATTGATTTACCTGGCGGTTGCCTAAACATGGGGATAAAACTAAATTTTAATTATGTTAGTTTATCACTTAACCATAACATAATCAAAATTTAGTGTATATATCCATGTTTAGGCAACCGCCTGGCACCCCTTATAATTAATTTACCTAAATAATTATAATACATTATTTACCAGGCGGTTGCCTAAACATGGGGATAAAACTAAATTTTAATTATGTTAGTTTATCACTTAACCATAACATAATTAAAATTTAGTGTATATTTCCATGTTTAAGAAACCGCCTTATGAAAAATAAATAATTAAAATAATTTTTTATTATCCAAATATTATATTTCTCATATAATTTATGCGTTTGTAAAACATATAAAAACATATTACTAAATATTAATATGAGTTACCCATCCACATTAGAAGCTGCAAAAAATTACAAACATAAATTTTGGTCTAAACAACCAATAATGGCCATGAATGAGATTGTTTCTAAAGATGAATCTATAAACAAACCATTAAATGAGTTAACAATAACTAATACTCCAACCAAATTACCATCAGAATTTGAATGGTTAAATTTAAATTTATCTAATAAAGAGCATTTAGAGAGATTACTTATATTACTCAATACATATTATACCAATAGCACCCAGTTTTCCCAAATCCACACAGAAGAATTCATGAAGTGGTATTATGATGATAACTCTGTACAAGTACATTTATGTGTAAAATCTTCCAAACACAATTTATTTGTGGGATATATATGTAGGAAAGTTGTCAAGGCC
>Ga0315284_10010200_pt1 | contig 13384 bp, 15 predicted proteins | sample YL17G09_16_MG_FD_203696 | JGI IMG/M metagenome (GOLD analysis project Ga0315284, IMG submission 203696) | Sediment microbial communities from Yellowstone Lake, YNP, Wyoming, USA - YL17G09_16 | ecosystem: Environmental > Aquatic > Freshwater > Lake > Sediment | place: USA: Wyoming | collected...
CTTCCCTCTCCAAGCACTCAGATAGATCGGATGGACAACATGGAAAAGAATGCACTCGGACCGGCGGAGAGAATTCTCTCGACGGTTCTCTCGTATTCCGACCACTGCGTCCACAACCGAGCTGGCGCTGTAGTTCCCGATGCTGGTTCTGTAGTGGGCGTGAAGTGGCTGCCGGTTACGCACGTGGTCGAGGAAGGCGAGAAGGTCGTCTACGAGCTTCGTAAGGTCGGCAACAAGAGCGTCAAGCACAAGCTTGGTAAGCTCAAGGACGACGGTCACGTCAAGGACGGCAACCGTGTCATTGGGCGGTACCAGCCCGCTGGCCTCTACCCGGAGGTCGCGGTCTGGATGTACCGGCAGGTCGCAGAGGTCTGGAAGCTCGACAACGAGTTCTCGGCCAAGTGGGCCAGCTACGCCTTCACGCAAGAGCACCGCGATCTCAAGACCATCTTGGCCGCGTTCCTGCTCGTGCAGTCCCGCAAGGGTGACCCCGTGCTGGACGGGGGCAAGGTAGCCTTTTTCGATGAGGACTACCGGGACGTGGGTGAGGCAATGCTTCTGCTCGGCCGTAAGGACGGCAGTGGTGGTGCCCAGCCTGCGCAGGCTCCCAAGGCCAAGGCTCGGGGTAAGAAGGCCCCGAAGGTTGAGAAGAAGGAAGACGGCAACCGAGACTTCAACCCGAAGCTGTTGCTCCGTGTTCACGACATCTTGTGCCTGCCTGGCATCGCGGAGATCAACCGTGAGCTTGGGTTCGGTAAGTCGGCACGTCACCCGTTCTTGGGCCGTTGGTCCAAGGTCGTGGGGAAGTGGCTGCTCTATCGTGAGGAGAACCCGAAGATGTTGGGTGGGCTCGTCAAGGCGGGCTTCCGGCGTACGGTGATGGACCTGGCCCGTCGGGTTGGGTACAAGCCCGCTACGCCCCGGTTCTTCGAGGTGCTTCGGTGGAAGCAGACTCAGGCGGAGGACGGTCGTCGGACCCTGGCCATTGGTCAGGCTGTGGCGGCTGCCGAGTCCTGGGAAGGCTTCACCGAGGAACAGATCTGCGAGGTCATCGTCAAGACCAAGCCGAACTTCAAGCGTGTCGTAGGTCTCCTGCCGAAGGGCCAGGGGCTCACGAGGGCGATTGTGGCGGCTGCCATCGAGGCGGGAAGCTTCTCGGACAAGGACCTGATCATCGCGACCCCCACGCTCGAAGATCTTGGGCTTCTCGAAGTCCAGAGCATCAAGGAGCTGTGGGAGCGGGCCATCAAGGGCGCTGAGGACATGCGGGCTGCGAACATCGCGACTCGTGTTCGGTCCAAGGCGACCCAAGAGAAGCTGGTCGAGGCGGCGGACAACGCGGTCAAGAAGGCCGTGGAGGAAGTCACCAAGGGTCTGAGAGTCTACTTCATCGTGGACATCTCGTCTTCGATGGTGGACTGCATCGAGAAGGCCAAGCAGTACATCGCCAAGTTCCTCCAGGGGTTTCCGGCGGATCAGCTTCACGTCTCGGTGTTCAACACCACGGGTCGTGAGGTCGAAATCAAGCACAGTTCGACTGCTGGGGTCGAGAATGCCTTCAAGGGCATCACGGCCAACGGCGGGACTGACTACGGGACGGGTGTCCGGGTCTTGCAGAAGCACAAGCCCAAGGATGATGAGGACTCGATCTTCATCTTCGTTGGGGACGAGCAGGCTGCGAACTTCGATGCACAGGTGAAGGCCTCCGGGCTCAACCCGATCGCATTCGGATTCCTGTACGTCGCGGGCAACATGGGTCACACGCACAAGGCGGTTCAGGAGACTGCGGTCAACCTGGGCATCCCGTGCTTCATGATCGATGAGCGGATCTTCGCTGATCCGTACGCAATCCCGCGTACCATCCGTGCGTTGGTTGCAGCGACCCCGGTCGGTACCACGGCCAGGGTTGCGGCGGTTCCTCGGGTCACCCTGGTGGACACGATCCTCGCGACCAAGCTACTCACTAAGCCCGCTTGGGCCGCTTGATCAACTGCGAACGGTGTAGTAGTTAGAACCATGGGCTGGAGAGATCTACTTCCTACTGCTGAGGGCGAGACTTTGGTTTCGCCTTGGCTTGGGGGTAGGTCTCTCCGGTCGGGTTCGCGTCACTGGCATATTGAAGGCCCTCTGCCGAGAGAGCAGGGTTGGGCCAAGTTTTCATTGACCGGGCGTACCGCTCGGTTCGTAGCGGAGGCTCAGGCGGAGACGCTGGGCTTCCGGGTCGTGGGTTACCTGGTTGGGGATCGTTTGGTCCCGTCGGATGTCCGGGTGGATCCTGACCCGAAGAACATCGCGGCTTGCTCCGAGCGTGTGAACCTGATCGACCCTGGGCTAGACCGCTTTGTGCTGGTCCAGGCGGGCCGGGTCAGTGAGGACGGCCCGTTGGTATTCCTTCAGCAGGAGATGCCTCTGGGACCTGAGCAGGAGGTCCAGACGGCCTTCTTGGACGACAAGCTCTCGGTCCAGGACATCCCGGGGGTTCCCCCGGCCTTGGATGCAGCGTTCCGGATGGAGCGGTGGCAGCGGGTTGAGGCGGAGAAGCGGCGTCGGGAGCTTGAGGAACGGCTTCGGAAGGAAGCTGAGGAACAGGCTCGGGAGGCTCGCCGTCAGGAGTTGGTTCAGAAGCTCGGGGACGGGGCGGGTCGTCGGGAGATGGCTCAGCACGACTTTGAGGCGGCGGCCAGGGCAGCGCTTGCGGTGGGCGGGGCTGAGTTCCTGGATCACCGGCCTGCGGTTCGGAAGAACGAGATGGCGGTTCGGTTCCGGCTTCGGAATCGGCGGTACGAGTGTACCTGTGACCGGCGGACCCTACAGATCATCGACGCGGGCATCTGCCTGACCTCGCATGGCAATGACGGGTGGGATCACGGTGAGAAGGGCGACACCTTCTTTTCTCTTGAGAGCCTTCCCGGTGTAATTCTTGAGGCGGACCGCGAGGGTAAGCTCGTAGTGTTCCGCCACGTGGGGTAAATATGGCACTTCCGAAGGGACGTAAAATCGTTGTTGGTGGTCAGAGCTACCAATGGCTAATCAAGGACTCCAGGTCGAAACGGCAACGGCATTTGACTTGGACTCCGCGTGCCATGATTTTGACCCTTCAATCCGAGAGCGGTTCGGCTCAGCAGTTCGTTTGTCAGTCCAGGAAGTGGACTCCGCAAGACGACTACGATGAGTTCGAGGGTGGGGCGGCGACTCACCACAGGGTGGCGTTTGGGCCCAAGCAGGTGCGGGAAGTAATCGAGGCGGGTCTGGTTAAGTGTACGCTTACCAACTGGGAAGTGACCCCGAGAAGGTAAAGCTCATGGCGGTCAGACAAACATTATGCCCGAAGTGCGAGGGTAGACACATCGAGGTCTTGAAGATCTTGAACCCCGAAACGCATGACATGAATGCGGATGCGGACCTCAAGTGCGTTACTTGCGAGCATCTATGGGTAGGTAGAATCACGTCCCCCCGACACGAAAAGCTGCGAGCACGGGGGCTACGCCGATGAAGATCCCCGTTTGCGCACACTGCGGAGCGAGCCTGGTTCGTAAGTCTCGTTTTCTGATGCAGTACACGATGCTCCCAGGGAAGCCGCAGGTTGGTTGGTGCGGGGGTGAGGGTGAACAGAAGCCTTGCGCAACCCTGGACAAGCTGGCGGAATACGTGCTGGATCGTGTACGGTCCCCGGAGTGGCCAGCGGAAGCAATCGTCAGAGACATTCAAAGCAGGGGTCCAGGTAGAGTTAGCGCTGGATCCAAGTGGGGGTCAACATGAGCATCGAAGCAGGGGTTTTGGTAGACCTAGATTGTGAGCCGATCTACTGGCATCTGCCTCGGGATCGAAACACCGGGGCACTTCCGGACTCCAGACCGCTCTGGGACATCATCTGGGAGAACCGGGAGCGAGTCCTGGGGTTCGCCCACAGCCACCCCGGATCCGGGCTTCCGGGCCCTTCCCATGAAGACGTGACAACGTTCGCGGCCATCGAGGCAGCGCTGGGTAAGCGTTTGGTTTGGTGGATCACGAGCGCCGACAACTTCGTGGAGCTGTGTTGGGTGGGGCCGCACAAGCTGGCTTACGGTCGAGGCCCAGCGATGTATGAGCCCACGTGGATGCAGCGGCTCAGGGATGAGTCCGAGTACCTGATCTCGGGGTCCCGTGCGGTTCAAGCGGACGACGACACACAAGATCAAATCAGAAAAGAGGTGACTTATGGAAGCGAATGAGGCAAGAGTGAACGTGACGTACGCGGGTGGCAACGGGGACCTTCCGGACCCGGTGTCGTTCGACGCTGCCGACGGGGATGTGAAGGGGTGGATCGCTGAGGCCCTCAGGGGCGGTGGCGTTCCGGGCATCACCGTGAACGGCGCTGTGGACCTGACCGACTTCGTGGTGGACCGTTTCACCGCGACCGACGTTCGGCCCTACAACCTGATCCAGCTCCGGCCCAAGACTCCCTTCGGAGCCTGAGATGAAACCGGCCAACATCGACAAACCTCCGGTGCATGTCGCGCACTCGGACTTGACGCGCTTTCAAGATGACTCCGCGTACAAGTCTGAGTGCCCGGCATGTGACACAGGTGTTTTGGCGGTGAGCCGTGAGCCCGGCACTCTCAGGTTGCTTCGGGCTGACCGCTGCTTCGGTTGCGGGCAACGGGTCGTGTACACGGACCGAGCCATCAATGGCGAAACCATCTACCCTGAGATCGGAGAAGTACCCAAATGAAGATCACAATCGTAGGTGTCGGGGCCTTGGGCTCGCACCTGGCTCTGTTCCTCAGGAACGAGGGTGACCTCAAGATCATCGACTTCGACCGCGTGGAGCGGAAGAACGTCTTGGCTCAGTTCCACGGTGTACCCGGGGTCGGCAAGAACAAGGTGCAGGCGCTCCAGCAGGTCATGCAGTTCATGTTCGGGCTCAAGCTCGCGGGTGTTCCCCACAAGCTGACCGCTGACAACGTGGGCGAGCTGCTCAGTGGCTCGGACCTGATCATCGACTGCCTGGACAACGCTCAGGCCCGGTTGCTTGTTCAAGGGTTTGCCCGCAAGGCCAAGGTTCCGTGCCTGCACGGGGCTCTGGCAGCCGACGGCAGCTTTGGCCGGGTCGTGTGGGACGAGAACTTCGTGATCGACTCGGAGAACGTCCAGGGGGCACCTACCTGCGAAGGCGGGGAGCACCTGCCGTTCATTGGGACGGTTTCAGCGCTCTTGGCGAAGGCCGCTCAGGAATTCGTCACCAGGGGTAAGAAAATCGGGTTTGAAATGCACCCTGGTGGTGTAACTAGGACTTGAACGAAGCTGAACAGCTTGCTACAGTGACTTAGGGGCTATAACAGGGGATCGGTTCCCCATCTTTCAGGAAAAAAGAACAAAACCAGGATCGCACTCTCGGTTCCGCAAGGAATCATCAAGTGGTCCTCACAAGCTAAACTGGTTCGACTCCAGGTAGCCCCTCTAACCCGCACCCACCTTCTGGTCCTTACACGCAAAATGTTGGTTCGAGTCCAACCCTTCCCTTCGGGGAAAGTAGCCTAACGGTCAGGCAATCGTTTTAGGAACGATCAAAACGCAAACCAGGTTCAGCCACTCGGGTGCGGGTGAACTTTTAGACGGCCTCGGGCCGTAGCCGGTAAGGTGATCAGGTTGGGTTCGATTCCCAGCCCCGGCACTAGAGAGCAGTCACTCGGAGAAGCATACAAGCGTAGCTCATCAGGTAGAGCATCTGTCTAGTAAACAGGATGTAGCTGGTTCAACTCCAGTCGCCCGGGGAAACCCGGATAACCTGCTTCCCACCTCGACTGTTCTCTAAACTTTATGACCCCGTACCAGACCTTGAAGCGTAACGGGGCCTCGATCGTTGAACTTCCGATCACGCTCAACCTAGATGGGTCTGCGGATCGCCAGATCTACGTGGCAAAAGTGCCCGCTGGGGTTCGGATCGGGGAACTGCATGCTGAGGGGGAGACCTCGTTCGTCATCCCATCCGCTGTGCTCGGCAAGCTTCTAGGGGTCATCAGCTCGTGGCCAAAGTGGGCAGTGGGGCACAGGTGATCCGGCGTTTTCGTTTGTAGGTCTGCTCTACTGAGGGCAGATCAAATGTGGACAAACCTGTTCGAGATGATTGCGGATGTGCAGAAGTACATCCAGAACACGGGCCAGTCGGTGGAGACTGCGGATGACCCGCTCATTCGGGCCATGGGTTACCGCAGTAAGGACCGCGAGTGGTTCATCAAGTTGACGGACGTTCGTGCGTCATCGTTGCCGCCCTTGAACCAAGAGCAGCACATGATCGTGGAACGGTTCAGGACCCCGGACGGCCGTAAAGCCATCCTGGGTGCGTAACTCTGTCCCCGTAGCCTAGTGGATAAGGCGCTGGTTTCCTAAACCAGTGGCGAAAGCCATCGCTGGTTCGAGTCCAGCCGGGGACGCCCAAGTGTGGTGTAAACTAGGATCATTCGGGCGTCGTCTAATGGCAGGACAGCGGTTTTTGGTACCGCTTATCGGGGTTCGAGTCCCTGCGCCCGAGCTATGAAGAAGCACATCATCGGGCTCACGGGCGGTATCGCATCGGGCAAGAGCACGGTGGGTAAGATGTTCAAGGGCTTCAACGTTGCGGTCATCGACGCGGACTTGTTGGCTCGTGAGGTAGTGAAGCCGGGGACTGAAGGCCTTCATGAAGTCGTGGCCCACTTCGGGGATCAGGTTCTGTCTCAGGATGGGACGCTGGACCGGGTGAAGCTCGGGGCACGCATCTTCACGGATGAGGCAGCTCGAAAAGAGCTGGACGGTATTCTGCACCCCAGGATCGCTAGTCTGGCTGAGGAACGCATTCGGGCCGCTCAGGGCACCTCGACGCCCTACGTGATCTACGAGGCCGCTCTCTTGGTCGAGTTGGGGACGTACCGAGAGTTCTCGAAGCTCGTGGTGGTGTCGGCTGACCCAGAGCTTCAGGTCAAGCGGGTCATGAAGCGCAATGGGCTCACGGAGTCTGAGGCGAGGGATCGGCTGGCCTCGCAGTTCCCGCTGGCTCAAAAGCTTGCGGTCGCGGACTACGTGATCAAGAATGACAACAACCGGGATGCCTTGTTGGCTAGGACCCGTGAAGTACACGAGAAGATATTGGGCCTGTAACTCACTGGTAGAGTGCTGTCTCGACAAGGCAGAAGCAGTTGGTTCGATTCCAATCAGGCCCACTGCGGGGTGACGCAGCGTTGTTTGAGATCCGGAACTTTTTATACCTTTAGCTAGGTATGCTAAAGTGCAGCTATGATCGGGTGGGTACGCCATGATCTACTCGTACGATCGCCGCTACGCAAAGGGGTTCTCCCCGGCTGTCTCTGATCTCATATGGCATCGGATGCGGTTCACGAAGGCTGACTTGGCAGCGCTTGCAGTAGACCCAGACTTCGTTGTGTTTGAGGCGGACTACGAGGGTTACGTTATTCGTGTCGAGTATGAAGGCGAGGTCGGCCCCGCCACGATGTATTGGAAACACGGGTATGAGAGCCAAGCGGAAATAGAGGGCCTGCGCTGGGGGCACGACTGGAAGCGTGGACGACGCGGGCCAGTAACACACATCCCCTCGAATCTGGAGTGGGCGGCGCAACAAGCCATAGACGCCTTCGTTCGGAAGTCAGGTGTTGCGAAGACCCCTGCGTTTAGTTGAGGGTTGGAATGCTGAACCTCTTGGACCCGTAGCTCAATGGTCAGAGTCCCCCGCTCATAACGGGGTCTTGTCAGGATCAGTATAGCGCCAGCCGACAAACAGGCTCCGTTGGCCAAAGTGGAGCTGTTCTTTGACGTACGTGAGGCTTGTACGCTGATGGAGTTTCTGGCCATTGCGCTGAAGCCTGGGTCCAGTATAATGAGATCATCGAGGCGTTGCCCTCTGGAGATGTAACGTGAACACTCAAGCCGAGGATGTCCCAGGGATCATGTCTGTGTGCCCCCACGGACACACGGCCAAGGTCAGGCACTACTACGACCAGGACAGACGCCTACATTGTTACTTCGTGACATCGCGTCGATTCTTAGGGCTTTTCCAGTGCTGCTCTGGGACAGCCGAGTATGCGGAACATAAGCATCAACACAGTTGGGCTGTGCTACGTGCCCAAATGGCATGGAACAGGCAGTACGCGCCCGAGCTATTCACGGACGAGCACCGTGCTTTCATGGCGTGGTTGGACAAGACAGATTCCGTATGAGCGCGATCATCAGTGAGTGCGGTAGGTACCGCTACGAGCTTCGGCGTGTGCTCTCGGACACTCCCGAGAAGCCGGGCACCGTGGTCTGGGTACTTTGCAACCCCAGTACCGCTGATGCCGAGAAGTCTCGGTTCGAGTCCGGGCGGGTCTACTGATCTAACGCCACGTCTTCAAACGACGGGCGCTTCATCGGACGTGGATCAGCTTTGAGGTCGGGAAGTTCCGGGGCCTCAGCAGCAAAGGGTCCGATAGCGGGGAGGGGCGCTTGGATGAGCTGATCCACGGCGTCCATAGCCCCTTCTGGAGGTCGAGGGCTACGGACGGGTCTACGTGCCCCACCAGCCACACGGCCTACTGGGGCAGCCACTACCGGAGCGGCCACTGTGGTAGGGGCAGCGGGCTGGGCAGCGGGCTGGGCAGCGGGCTGGGCAGCGGGCTGGGCAGCTCTCATGCCTTCCAGGTAGGCTCGGAGGGCCACGATGTCGTCGTGCATCTGCACATCGTTCTTGGCGAGTTCCTCGACCCTCTTGGTAGTCCAATCGAAGCTCTGCTTGGTGGCCGTGGTGTCGGTTGGCTTGAGCCAACTGCCGATCGCGGTGGCGAGAGCTGCTGTGGCGAGGATGATGTTCCGGTAGGCGTTGAGACGCTCGATGAAGTGCTTGCCCTTGCTGGGTGGATCGCTCTTGGGTTTTTCTTCTTCGGACATCGGGGACCTCTCCTAGACTTGAAATAAGTTGAAAAGCCCGCCCCCTTGAAGGCGGGCGGGCTTTTCTACGAAGATCAGGTGGGGTGCTTATTTGATGCCTTCGACCATCGAGCCTAGCTCGTTGTAGCCAACGGGGTCTTGAGTGAGCATGGGGGCGGCGGTAACGGCCCCTGGGGCGGCGGCAACCGGCGGGGTCTTGAGCAGCCCACGGACTTCTTCAACGACGCTCTTGATGTCGTTCACGGCCGCCAGAACATCGGCAATGACCTTCGAGAGGTCCGGGTTCTCGACTTGAGCGTTGGCAGCGGCCTTCACGGCGGAGCGGACGGCATCCATAGCCTTGTTCAGGGCGACTACCGAGCCATCGAACTTGGCCTGGAAGATGGCCTGCTTGTCAGCGGGTAGCATCGGTACGAGCTGTCCGAAGACAACGTTGGCGATTCGTTCGATGGATGCCGCAGAGTTCAGAACGATGTCAGTTTGCTTGACCGGATCCGTCTTGAAGTCTTGGAACCAGGTCGGGCTACAGCCGGTCATAAGGCCGCAGAACGTGAGAGCTACGAGAATTTTACGCATATCAGAGGGCTCCTGTTTGCTAGGGACGCCTACGGTGTGGCATAAGAACGATATGCTCGGGTGGTGGAACAGGTAGACACGGCCGGGTCACCTTTGACTTTGCCGCCGAGAGGCGTGAGGGTTCGACTCCTTCCCCGAGCACATACTATGCCAATTTATGGCCCTTACACTAGGAGAGACGGTAGGCAGATTGTGGTCGTCTATGACGGTAAGACCCGAAAGACGATTTCGTACCCCAAGTATCTAACGCAGGTTCGCTTGGGGATCGTCTTGGCTAAGGACGATGTGGTTCACCACAAAAACGAAGACATCACGGATGACCGCGACTCAAACTTACAGGTTCTCAAAAGGTCTGCTCACACGCGGCTCCACAGTTCTGAGCCCGAGTTGGTGAGATTCCATTGCCCGCAGTGCGGGCAACTGACCTTGAAGAGAGCCAAGGATGTTCGGAGTAACAGACGTAAAGGACGTGCAGGCCCGTTTTGTGGGCGCAAGTGCGCCAGGGCAAATCAACTCGGGGGCGTATCCAAACAGGCAAAGGAGGCAGACTTAAAATCTGCTGATAGCAATATCTTGAGGGTTCGAGTCCCTCCGCCCCTACAGCCAGACAACGAATGATCAACCCTAACAATGGAGCGCCCTAAATGATGCGGAGACGCAGGCGAAGGTAACAATGTCCCAGTTTCACACTCTTCTACTCACCCCGTGGATGCAACCGCACAGGGTCGTCACCTGGCAGGACGCAATCTGCAAGCTCATTGAAGATGAGATCGAATCCCTAGAGACCACATGGGACGGCGTGCCGTTCTACGTGAACTCACCGTCGGTTACTTTGAGCTTGCCGTCCGTAGCTCGTATCAAGACGCACGTCCCGGCGAACAAGAAGGGTGTGAAGTTCTCGCGGATCAATGTGCTGACCCGTGACGGGTTCCAATGCCAATACTGTGGCAACAGGCTTCCGCGTCGTGAACTGAACTATGACCACGTGACCCCTCGTAACCAGGGTGGTAAAACGATTTGGGAAAACATCACCACGTCATGCTACCCGTGTAACTCACGGAAGGCCGGGCGGACGCCTGAACAGGCCAAGATGCACCTTATTAAGAGGCCCATCCGGCCCAAGTCTCTGCCGCTTGCCATGCCGACTATCCCGGTGGGCAAGGCTCCTGAGGAATGGCTGCCCTACCTCTCGTCAATGCCGCACATGGGGTTGGCGTTTGGGTAAGGACTAAGGCGGGCCACCGGCCTAAACAGGTGGTAAATTTAGGGTTGCACAACCTTGACTAGCTAGAGTTAGCTTCCGAGATTCCTATTCAGGTTGTTTTGTTGCGTCCGCTTCTGCATGAACGAGAACGGCAACGACAAGGATCAAGAAGGGTCACCTCTTGAGCTTGTTATCCAACGGTTGGTTGAGCAGCAAACCGTTGAAGCTGCCGAAGCTGCCCGTGGTGTGCCCGAAGATCTCGTACATGGTTGGAAGCAGACTCAACACCCTCCAACCTTAGGTCAACTACACGCTGGTCTGCTTTCTGTTTCTCAGATTGCTGAAGCGTCGGTAGAAATGGGGGTGCAGATTTCGGCAGACCTCCGGGGGATCTTGCCGACGCTTCAGCAAATTTCGATTGAGTTGCGGTCGGTACAGACCACGCTCGTGCAGTTCAAGCGGGACATCCAGTCGCTCAAGGAAGACACCCGGGACATGACCGACACGGTACGGTCCATCCCGGGGATCAAGTTGATGCTGACTGAGATTCTGACCCGGCTTCCTGATCAGCAGGCTTGAGCCAGACGCGGGTCTTGTTGACCGCCAGCATTGCACGCAGGGGCTCGGCCAGCTCGATGCCCGTCATGTTGGCCAGATCGCAGACGTTCCAGATCACGTCGCAGATCTCTTTGGCGAGACGTTCTTTGGCGGTCGCTGCTTGCTCAGGCCCGTAGTTCCCAAGCAGCTTCAGGACTTCTTTCTGAACTTCCCCCGCTTCGGTCCCGAGGAACAGGGCCCGCTGTTCGAGCCCTGTCAGCCTTTGGTGATCGGTCTTCGAGTCCTCGACGGCGGCTTGGATGATTGCGAGTGGTTCAGTCATGCGTGGTCTCCGCGACGGCATCAGATCTTGATCTCAACTTCACGCATCTCGGCCTTGCACTCCAGCTTAGCCCCGTCACCTGCAACACCTGACACATCGAGCGTGAGGCTGTTTTCGGCCAGCGAGCTGAACTCCTGGAACCACACCTGGCCAACTATAATTGAAAAGGTCGTCTGGGCGATCTTGAAGATCAGGTCGCGGGTCTTCTGCTTGGCGGCCTTGGTCTGCCCAGCGAGCCACGCCTCAAGAACGCCTTCCTTGTTGGCAGCCTTGAGGTAGATGTCGCTTGTCAGGAATGACTCGACCAGCCTGACGGTCGGCACCATGAGAGCGCCCCCGGCGTTGATCTTACCTTTGGCGATCTGCTCCTTGACCTCTTTGAGGCTCGGAAGCTTCGAGAGGCCCTTGAGCGAGACCTTCAACTCCTTGCTCATGTAGAAGTCGGTGGCCTCTGCCTGGGTGGACTTGGGGGAGAAACCACCGTCGGTGATGCCCAGCTCCTTGAGCCAGGTAGCTGCCGCCTCGCCGTACTTCTCCGAGATGCCTTCGGAGCGCTTGGATGGCAGCAGCTCCTTCGAGTAGGCGTTGTAGACCTTCTGCTCGGCCTGGGCCAACGTCAGGGTGTACTGCGTCTCGAAGAAGGCCTTGGCCGATACGTCCTTGACCATCTTGCGGTTGATGACCGGCATGGCACGCAGGTCGAGCACAATGGTGGGGTTCTCAACGCCCTGTAACGCAGTGCTGTTCCACACGCCTTCGTCCACGAGCTTCTGCAAGGTCGCAGCCGTGATGCGGACCGGCAGCTTCTCGATGTTCACGAGGCCATCCTTGATGACCGCGTAGTTGCGGAAGATGTTGGTGGGGAACGTCACCGGGAATGGCACGGCCAAGTTCAGGATTGCGTCATTCGGCGGGGACATTCGCGAGCTGAGATCCACGGTTCCTGACTTGCGGACCAGGAACGAGACGTTGGGACGATCTTCGTTGAAGGTCAGGCTGGAGATCGGGTAACCGTCGGGGGCAGGGTCGGCCTCGAACTTGAGGGCCGGGGCCTTGTTGGCGGTGATGGCGGCGATCTGGGCACTGATCTCTGCGATCTTGGTGCCGCTCTTTTCAGAAGCGAGCTTCTGGGTGAGCTTCGTGATCTCCTCCTGTTCGGCTTCGGTGAGCTGGTCACTGGCGTCTACCCGCCCACGGCCGATCTTGCTGTACTTGAAGTCCGGGTGGTCCAGCAGGACTCGGTTCTGGTCGTCCCCTGCCAGCAACTGGAGCACGTCAAGCACTGTGAAGGCATCCTCACGCGGGACTCGGGTAGGGTCGTAACCCTTCTCGAAGCGGCCCGTCCCGAGAGCAGCCTTCTGGGCTGTCTCTTGGAATTCGCTGTACTTCTGTTTGCCGTAGCACGTCGAGAAACGCTCGATCAGGTTCACGTCACCCAGGCTCTTGAGCAGCGGATACACGACGTTGGGCTTCATACGGACTGCGAACAGCGAGACAGCCGCGTAGGCGAGACCCAAGGAAGCGTTGGCACCCTCTCCCTTGATGGTGCCCTTCGCGATGTCGGTAAGATCCCCTTCCATGATCCCGAGCTGAGTCGGGGATAGGTACGCGAACTCTTGCAGATCTTTGGGCAGCGTGGCCTTACCACCCTCGACCGAGTAGGTGATCAGGTCACCGTCCGAGAGCGCATAGACGAAGCCTCCGATGGGATCCCCCTGGATCGTGACCTCAACGCGAGGGGCACCGGACTGCTTCTTCTGCATCGCTAGCTCGAAGGCCGGGGCGTAGCGGTCGAAGTCCTCTGCGAAAATGTGGGCTCCGCCGGACTT
>Ga0315284_10010202_pt1 | contig 13384 bp, 10 predicted proteins | sample YL17G09_16_MG_FD_203696 | JGI IMG/M metagenome (GOLD analysis project Ga0315284, IMG submission 203696) | Sediment microbial communities from Yellowstone Lake, YNP, Wyoming, USA - YL17G09_16 | ecosystem: Environmental > Aquatic > Freshwater > Lake > Sediment | place: USA: Wyoming | collected...
CGCACCGGGCGATTGGTGCATACGCTGGCGCAGGCGGTCGCGATGGCCAACGAGGTCGGGCTCGACTCGGTGCGCGTCATGGGCGACACGCACCACATGCACTATGAGGAACAGGACCCGGTGCGAGCGACCCGCGACGCCGGGCCGTGGCTCGTGCACTTCCATTTCTCCGATGAGGATAGGCTGCCGCCAAGCATGGGGCACATGGATGTGATCGGCATCCTGCGTGCGCTCGCCGAGGTCGGCTATGATGGCAGCGTGAGCCTGAGCGAGATGGCGAAGGTGCCTGACGCCGAGACCGCCGCGCGCGCCGCCTATCACTTCATGCAGGGCGCAATCCAACTGGCCCAACTGCGGGAGCGGATGCTGCGCGGTGTGTAGGGACGGTCCGCGCGTAGGGGCGGTTCGCGAACCGCCCATGACCTTGCCGCAGATGAACGTGGACGAACACCGCTGTAGGGCGGCCTTGCTAAGCGCGCCGCCTCCATGGTGGCGCAGGTTTCTAACCTGCGAACACGTTCCCTACTCCTTCCTGCGCAAACCCTTCTGAATCGTCTTCAGTTCCGCTGGCGTGGTGCTCCACAGCTCCGCCGCGGCCCCCACTCTCGCTTCGCGCGGTCCCGCAACCGCGCGGCGCGCCGTGAGCATCTAAATCCAGTCGCATGGGTTATGCCACAGGTTAGCAGGCGGCCAAGGGCCAAGTCCGCGGCACGATAGGCGCCGGTAATGTGCGGATCTTTGGTATAATGAATAAAGTCGGTGCTTGCTGGGGGCGAATGCAGGCCTGAATAAGGAGGCCCCCCCATGGACCCAATGGGTCGCAAACAACTGCTGGAGGCAATCGTTGACCTGAGCGTTGACCTCCAGGCAGCGCTAGAAAAGGCGCTGGCTACGGGCGCCATCCGAAACCTCGACCGGTTGGTGCTCTTCCTGTACTTCTGGCGAGGGTGCACCCTAGCGGAGATCGCAGAGATCCTCGGTGTGCACGAAGATGTCGCTCGGCGGTCTTTGCACAAGACGCTCGCGGCATTGCGCGACACCGGGCTTCTCGCCGGATACGGCGATCCCGGCTAATCGCGCGAAGTGGGAGAGCAGAATAGATGTATGATCCGGCGGCTCAGCTTCCACCGGAGCTGGAAGCGATTGACTCCCTAATTCGACGGGCTCTTTTGGACCCAGAGGCGCGCGCTCGTCTGGCGCGAACGCTTTTCCAGATTTCGGACGACGAGTCGGCAGCGGAATCCACCGGGCCGACATCTGATGATGAAGACCGGAACGAGCGTCTAGAGCAAGAATGACGCTCCTCGGTCGGGAATCAGCCGGTGGCGTGCGGTCGGCTCTGGCTCGGTCTACCGCGCCGCCGGGTGACGAGACGCCTGCCGTGCGCCACAGCGCGTATTGAGCAGCCTAAGGTCACCGAGAATTGCCTGGCCGATCAAGAGTTCCGCCATCGCTGCTGCCGGCCTCGGGACCGTGTCCAGGCTCATTGAGCCTATCGATCCTGGCGGTGTCATGCGGCTCTGCCCACCCTTGAGGGCCTTGCGGGCCCTGCGGACCCTCCCTGCGATCGATACTCCAGCGGTCGGCGGCGGAACGCCCGCGGCGGCGCGCGATCCACTCCGAGAACGTGTCCAGCGAGCGCGATTCCGCCTGCGCAACGACCGCCTGCTTGATCTCCTGCAGCAGGGAGACCGCCTCAGCCATGCTCTTTGCAATGGGGTCACCACTTTGCCGTAGGAATTGCAGATCCAGCGCAAGGGATATTGGCGTGTCAACCTGCGCGGGATCCCTTTCCACGGCACGAATCTGCCTGACGATCTCCTCTTTGCACCTAGCGACACTGTCGAGATCGCGATGATCGACATGGATGATCCGAGTTGCTGCAACATCAAAGGGAACCCGTTCCCCGAGTTGGATCAGTTGGACCACCGGCTTCTTAACCGCATGGCGGATGGCGAGTTCATAGAATACATTTGCGTTCTGGCCCGTCAGGTCGGCAATCACTAACGGCTCATCCACGAGACGCTGGATGACCTGAGAGGTGATTATGCCCGGCTCCGAGATCTGGTCTGCGCGCACCGTCTGGTACCCGCATTGCTCCGCCGCGGGGGCAATGATGTGCTTGAGTACCTTGTCTGAACGGTCTCGGATATCCGATCCTTCATCGCCGATCGGAGCTATAACGAAGCAGACAGGTTTTTCCGTCATATCAATCGTGGTCATCTTCCACCTCTAGCCCATTGCACGTCGAATCGACAAAGAACGCCGCTCCACTGCCACGCAGTGGTATCAAGGCAATAGAGACGCAATATCAGGGAGGGTGGTTCACCATCCCTGAGCCCAGCCCCCTCCGCTCGCGACTCCGCTAGTCCTTCTTGCGCAACGCCTTCTGAATTGTCTTCAGTTCCTGGGGCGTGATGCCCCACAACTCCGCCGCGGCCTCGTCTACTTCGGCCTCGATTTCGGCGAGGTGCGACGAATCCTGCCGCGACGCTGCATCGTGTGCCTGCTCCGAGAGGTCCGCGAGGCGCTGGTGCAGCGCGCTGCCCACGCTGAAGCGCGGGATACTTATGTGGTGTAGCACGTGAGGCGCGCCGAAGCTCTTGCCAGTCGAGTAGCTGGCCGCGATGAACCTGGCCGGAGACGAGCCCGCCGCGGCGCAACAGTAGTGAGCCTCCTGACCATCACTGAAGGGCACGAAGGTGACCACGTGCTGCGGCACAACTGGTTTCCCCGCCTTGCTTGAGAGAACTGCGGGGGTCAGATTGGGAATCATCTGTCTCCATGCCACCTTGAACTCAGCGAATGTGTGCGGGCCCACAAGGCCGAGGATGTAGAACGGATGGCCTTGACGCAGTTGCCGATAGCCCGAGCGCCCCAATAGGGCTTCCCTGAACTCCTGCAGATAGGCGAAGGTTAGGGGGTAATGAACCTGCATATCCCGTTCGGCGAGGGCTTCCCAGCCGGTCTCCAGCGTGTGAGGCAGAATGATGTGCAGCTCGGTCGCCCATCGCCAGGGGCGAACGTCTCTGCCCCGTAGCAGCGGATAGAGGAGATCAGGCTCCACCCTGGCCTTCAGGCGGCGAACCTGGATCTTCCCGACGTCGGATACGTTCTCGATGAGCATGGTCCCGTCGGGGAGGCGCTCAAGGACGCGGACCCAATAGACACTGTTCAGCCAAGTGCAAGTGCCAGCCCAGGCCTTGTAGGCCGATCTGCCGACTGCCTTGCTCACAGCCTCGAGCGCGGTCGCGGCACCCGTGATCCATGGAGCCCCTCGATCGCTCGTGATTGGCAATGCCACGTGTGCCTTTGCAGTTGTCGCAGCGCGCGCCTCTGCGAGGCTAAGGTCCTCTTGGACCTGAGTCCTTGGCCGTCTCTTCCACACTACGTACGGCACGGGGTATTGGGTGGGCTGCCCTTTGGCGAGGGCGATGACGGCGGTGCGGTTTGCTGCACCCTCGAAGGGCCTAACATCCACCAAATCCTGGACACGGAGGACGCGCAAGCCGGACCGATCGTCTCCCGGCTTGGCGGGCAACTCGAAACCACGGAAGCCGGCCCCCGCTCCCGAGCTCTTGAACAGCGACTCGGTTACAAGGAAGCCCAGACGGCCGGACTCCGCCAGGTACTTGTCTGCTGCGACATAGAGAAACAGTGCAGACAGGTCGCGCTTGATGGTGCCCAGTTCGAATTGTCTCCCCCGTGCCTTGGGCGCCATGCCGTACTTCGCCCACAGCGCAGCAGTGTTTCTGCGGTAGCCATCCGGCAAGCTCTCCCAGTTGATCCACGGGGGATTGCCCGCGACGTAATCAAACTGCCCGGCAAACACCGGCGCAAAGAAGTTCTTGATGATGCGCGCCCAGATGCCGTTGCGCCCCTCGGCATCTACCTGGCACAGCTTGCCGTAGAGCGTGCCCAGGGCTTCCTCGGCCTCAGCAAACTCGCCCGCCTCTAGCCCGAGGTCAGACCTCGCTCGCGCCAGGAACTCCTCAGTCCGGTAGCGCCCGCGAACGGCCTGCTCCAGCAGCATCGCCAGCCCTGCGACCCGCTCCTGGGTACCCAGCACCAGCGGAATCTCGAAGGTGCCGACGGCGGTCTCCAGCGGGAAACGGCGCCCACCGATGGCACTCTGTCGGGGCTCGGTCGGGGTAAGCACAGCATCGCACAGGTAGATCGGTATCTCGATCTCGCCCTGGCGGTGACGCAGCAGGTCGCCGAGTGCAATGAGATAGTTCGTGCGCGCGGTGATGACGGCAAGCGGATTGAGGTCGAACCCGACGATGTTCGTGAGGATGCGGTTGAGCGTGGTGCCGTCTTCGATAAGGTGGTCTTGCGCCCACTCGCGGGCGCGTTTGATCTCCAGGACCGGGAAAGTTCCCGACCCGCAGGCAGGGTCCAGGATGCGCTTGGAGAGATCGCCGTCATACCCGACCTCCTCCAGCACGAGTTCCGCCAGCCAGTCAGGCGTGTAGTACTCGCCCAGGTCGTGCCGGAGCTTCTTCGGGAGCAGATACTCGTAAAGCTTCTTGAGCAGGTCGCGCGTCTCATCGGGGTCGACGCGAACCGTGGCGGGATCGTAGACTCGGAGCGCGCGCACGATCCCGCGCAGGGCCGAGTCCAACTCCTCGTTCCATACCTCCAGATACCAAGCGAAGAAGTCGCCCTCAAGGAAGTTGCGCACGCCGAGTTGCCGGAAGATGCCGCCTTCTTCGAGGGTCGCGAGTTCCTCTCGCATGCGGTTCGACGGAAGCGCCTCCAGCCCCCCGAGATATGACGGAAGATACGACGCGCTGTAGAAGGTGACAATCTCCGCCGCCAGCAGCTTGATGAGGGTGGCGTAGTAGGAGTGGACGCAGAAGAAGAGGCGCGCGACTTCCGGTTGCTTCGCAAAGACGCCGTAGCTCTGGGCCAGCGCGGCCACGTCGAGCTTCTGGGAGTGGAGATCGTAGCCGCAGACCTCGGAGAAGAGCAGTCGCCACTGCCCGAACAGCGCCTCAACCTTGGGGTTTGCTGTTGCCTCAAGCGTGCCATACAGGGCGCGAACGCATTGCCCAGCCGCCTTGTCAGGATCAGCCCCGAAATCCTCTACGAGGTTGTCGGGGAGCAGCGCCTTGCCTTGGAGTGACTTCAGGCAGAAGAGAAGATGAGCAACCGATGATGCATCTACGTCGCGCGGCGGCTGCACTTCCCACGCGCCTCGGCGATGACGAACGAAGATGATGCGTTGCCCGTCGGTAGCGACACCAAGGATGCGAGCGAGGTCCACGCGATCCTGATTGGCGAGGGTCTCGGCGTACGCCTGAACCTGCTGTATGGATGCCTGATTGGCGTGAGAGGTGTTGTGCGCGGCGAACGAGCGGGGAGCCTCGAACTCGATGATTACACGGCCGTAGACGGAATCCGCCCGCCCTCGCCCCAGGGCGTATTCATGACGGGCCTCCAGTTCAATACCCGCGTCGTGCGCGAAGTCGCGGAGCACATGAACGGCGCCTATGCGCAACTCCTCCTCGTTGCGTGACGCCGCCGCCACACCGCGCAGCGCTTGCGCGAGTCCCACGGCCCGACGCTCGATCTCCGGCTCCGACCAGCCTGTGTTGCTCACCTTGGAGATTCCCCAAACCGCGGCATTCCCGGTGCCGCCGCACTCAACGGAGGTCTAACCACCCAGAGTTGGTTCGCCTGGTCCCACAGCCGAGGGCGGCTGTGCCACATTACTGCCCCTGGAACTGGCGCTTCTGCTGCTGGATCAGCAGCCAGTTGTCGCCCTGGCCCTGGCCGAGCACTTGATCGAGCGCCGCCTGGCGGGTCCTGATCTCGTCAACTTTCCACTCGCCCGGCTGGTGCACGACATAGATGTTCAAGTCGTACTCCTCCGGCACGCCGACGCCCCCCGCCCACACCATCTTGAAGGTCGCATGCACCTGCGCGCGCGCGGTCGCGCCTTCGATTTCCACGCCGTTCAGCTTGTAGTCCGTCATCTCCTTGGAGTCGAACGGATTCGTCAACTGCCCCGTCGGCAGCGGCAGAGCCTTGGCGGATTCGGCGTCAATGAGTCCGTGCTGGTGAGCGTAATCCTTCGCGAGTTCGTCGTCGAGGTACTGCGTGACGACCTCCGTCACCTCCTTCTTGCGCTGCTCGGCGCAGGAGGTCACGAAGAGCGCCGCCAGCGGCACCAGCAGCAGCGGCACAACCAGCCGGGCGCGAACCGTTCGTCTCATGGAGCTCCTCCTCATCAGGCCAGCTGACTCCGGCTTCGTCACCGACTGGCACCGCACCTGCCCCTCAGGAGCCGCGGCGGAAGGGTGCCGGCACGCTCCGGGGATGCACGCAGCCTACCGCTCTTGCCACGCCACGGCGAGCGACATCGTTACCGCCCGTTCGGACGGCCTCGCCACATCCTGGTATGCCAGCACGACCACCGCCACGGCGCGCGGACTTACGTGCTGCGCGAGCGATAACCCCGCGTTGACCCCTTGGCCATCATACTCCAGGATTGCCTTGCTGAAGCTGTCGAGGCTGACCGAGACGGCTCCGAACGGGCGCCGCTCGAAGCGCCCGCCGCCGAAGCCGGCCGTGACGGCCTTACGCATGAGGAACGCGGAATGGGCTGATGTATCCCAGAAGGTCTTGGTGGCGGAGATGTACGGCGTGGCGCTAGGCGAAGCTGATGCGGTGATGTCTTCAACACCCACGGCGAGCGCCGGCCAACGGGCGGTCTCGTCGCGGAAGTGCCACTTGAGGGTCGCGAACTGGCCTGACATCGAGCTGAGATCACTCGTGATCAGACTGAACTCAACCGCGGATGATACGGCGCCACTGCCGATGCCGAGCACCGCAATGCCATCAAGCGTGCCGTCCGCGTGAGGTTCGCTGTGTGCGCTGAGACCGACGTAGCGCACGCCATCAGGTGCGGCGAAGCCATTGGGCGTGCTGATATTGTCGGACGAGGCGCCGCCCGGCAATGCGAAGATGAGTCCCTGCGCCCCGGCGACCGTAGGAATGAGAAGCGCGAGCCCCAGGGCCAGGACCCGGATCACCTGACTCGGGCCGGATGCGCCGCCACCCACTTCCATACCGCGGGCGGGATGTACATCTGGCTTGCGGGCGTACGCGGTGGCGCGGCGGCCTGTTGCGCCTGGGTTGAAGGCGCGGTCGATGTGGAGCCGTTTGCGTTGTTGGCGTAGCTCATGCCCGCGGGCCCCGCGGGTCCGAGCGTCGGAGTGACACCCGACCCAGGCGCCATCTCGCCTGGCCACAGGCCGTCAGCCGGCGGGCCCACGATGATAACGCCTCCGCCGGTGTCGCCCGGCAGAACCGGGATTACGCCGTCGCCCCAGCAGAAGTCGGGAGGCGGCTGCGGGATAATCCCGCCGCCCCAGCAGAAACCGGGGTCGGGCACAATGCCCGGCGCCCCGCCGCCGGTACTGCCTGCTCCCGCTCCGGCCCAGGCCAATGAGCCGAGGATTACGCAAACCAGCACTGCCAGGAGTACCCGCATGATGGTTCCCTCCGAGTGAAGTATAGGGTACCACCAGCAACATGTCAATCTGAGCCGACGATAGGGTGTGACCGCGAAACGTTGGTGCGACCTCCGATTGTAGGGCGGGGATACCTATCCCCGCCTATCCGGGTGGCGGGCTTGGGTAAGCCCGCCCTACACGCCAATACCAACGAAGAACGGTCATACCCCGGCGATGCGCAGCAGCTCCCGAAGCCGCTCGCGCGCAATGTGCGGGTTGACGAGGGCCGCCGCGCGCTCGAACGACCGGCGCGACTGCACCCGATCGCCCATGTGCACCGCACACAAGCCGCAGTAGTAGGCAGGCAGGAAGTCGCGTCGGGAGTCTTCGGTCACAACCTTGAAGTGCTTCAAAGCCGCGCCGAAGTTGCGATTACCATAATACGCCATGCCGAAGGCCGCGTGGAGTTCGAGCGTCTCCCCCACCGCCTCGCTGACCACCTTGAGCTCCCGGACCGCATCGGGATACCGTCGCTGGGCGAGCAACGTCTGTGCGAGACTGAGACGCACGTCGTGCCACTTGGGCGCCAACCTCAGCGCGGCCTCGTACTCCTGACGCGCAGGCTGCCACTGCCCCAATACCGTGAACCGGTCGCCGCGCCGAGCGTGCCATGCAGCCCGCCCGAGGTCGCGGGCGAATGGGTGTCTCAACGCCGCCGCGATGCGATACCATGCCGAACGCCAGCGCCCGATCGCGTGCTCGGCAGTCTTCGATGCCGACCGCGCTTCGGTGGCACGTGCAGGCTTCTCAGCCTCGGCAATCTGGTCTTCCAGCGACCGCGCCTCCGCATGCTTGGCCAGTTCGGCTTCGCAGAGAGCCAGCAAGCGCCCCTCGAAGCCGCTGTTGGTCGCTCCGCGCAGGTCATCCAGCACGCCCTTCGCCTGCTTCGCGCGCCCCGTGGCCAGGAGCGCCAGGCCGCGATAAGCTTGCGCGAGATTGTTCTGCGGGTTGAGGTGAAGCGCGCGATCGAACGAAGCCAAGGCGCGGTCATAGCGGGCCTGGTCGTAATGGATGCGGCCGATCAAGACGTGCGGCGCCGGATTCCACGGCGCGAGTTCGGCGGCCTTTTCCGCCGATTGCACCGCCGCCGCGTACTTGCCGGCCTCCGATAGGCTGAGGGCGCGCTGGAGATAGGCCCTGCGGTCGGAGGGCCTGCGCCGGATGACCTCGTCGTAGGCCGCCGCGGCTTTGTCGTACTCGCCTTTGGCCGCGAGGCGGCTCGCCCTTGAGTAGGCGCGATCGGCTTGGGAAAAGCTGCACAAGTGGCTGTATGCTCCCGGGTAGCTCGCGAAGTGCTTTCGCCGCGGACCAAGGGCGTACCTGCGGGGCGCACACACCTTCGTTGGAGGCCCACATTTAGACTGGTAGAGAACCCTGCCTGTTGCCAAATCCCCGCCGGGGTATATAGAATGAGAGCGTTATGGCCGACTTTGTCCAGACCATCGAGATAACGAGAATCCTGCCCTGCCCCTCCGAGCCGGGCAAGATCCGGGTCAACGCAGAGCCTCCGTGTGATGTCAGCGAACTCCTCCCCTATCTGAACGCGGTGCTCGGGCGACCGATCTACAATCCCGCGGCGCCCGCGCTGACGGTGAACCGCGACGGCCGCATCATCACGATCTACCCGCGCATGGTCTTCATGGCCAAGATTCTCAACGAAGCCGATGCCCGCGTGCAGGCCGATTGGGTTCGCGACGCCCTCAATGACGTTCACGCGCGGCGCGACGAGATCACTCCGGTTCACGACCGCCGCCAGCGGCTCACCGAGCTGGAGATCTACAAGCTGCTGCCGGGCACAAACTGCAAGGCGTGCGGGCGCCTGACCTGCCTGGCGTTCGCGGTAGAGCTTGCGGCCGGACGCGCAGCGATCCTGCGCTGCTCGCTGCTTTTTGATGCCTCCTATCAGGAGAAGCGGCAGGTGCTGCTGGAACTGCTGGATGCGGCGGGCTACGCGGTGCCGGACGCCTTCCTCAGCCCGGAGCGGAGATAGCCGGTGGCACCTCGATTGCCGCAGGCCCGTCCCCCATTGGGACGGCAACTACTCCGAGAACTCCGGCGTGCCGTCGGCGAGCGCAACGTTCTCACGACCCCTGCCGACCTCGCGCTGTACGCGTACGATTCCTCGCCCGAGTGCCACGCGCCCGATGTCGTGGTGTTCCCCGCTGCAACGGAGCAAGTCGCGCAACTGGTTCGCGCTGCCAACCGCTTCGACGCGCCGTATACCGCCCGCGGGGCCGGCACCAATCTCAGCGGTGGCTCCATACCGATCCACGGCGGGCTCGTCATCGCCCTCTCGCGCCTCAACCATCTCTTGGGAGTCGATGAGCCGAATCGCTGCGCGCTCGTGCAGCCGGGCATGACTAACCTGGCGCTCCAGGATGCTTTAGCAGTCCGCGGGTGGGTCTTCCATCCCGATCCCGCAAGCCAGAAGGCATCCACCATCGGCGGCAATGTCGCGGAGAACGCCGGTGGCCCTCACTGTCTCAAATACGGTGTGACCACCAACCACGTGCTCGGTGTCCGCGCCGTGCTTCCTGATGGTGCCATCGCCGATTTCGGCGGCGCGGCGCTCGACCGCCCGGGATATGACATGACGGGCCTCATGAACGGCTCGGAGGGCACCCTCGGCATCGTGACCGAGATCACGGTGCGGATATCGCGGCCGCCCGAGACGGTTCGCACCTTGCTTGCCGACTTCGATTCCATGGACGCAGCAAGCGAGGCGGTATCGGCCATCATCGCCGCTGGCATCATCCCCGCCGCGCTCGAGATGATAGACGAAGTCATGGTCGGTGCGATTATGGCGTCGATGGACGCGGGCTATCCGCTGGACGCTGAAGCCGTGCTGATCGTCGAGCTGGATGGCTTGCGCGAGGCGGCGGAGGATGAAGCGCAGCGCGCATCAGCGATATGCACGGCCCATGGGGCGCGCGAAGTGCGCAGCGCCGCGAGTGTTGGCGAGCGCGAGAGGCTGTGGGCGGGCCGCAAGGGCGCGTTCGGCGCCGCGGCGCGACTCGCCCCGGCCTATGTGGTGAACGACGGTGTGGTGCCGCGGGCGAAGCTGCCCGAGGTTCTGCGGCAGACGCAGGAGATTGCGGCGCGCTACGGGCTGCGGGTCGGCAACAACTTCCATGCGGGAGACGGTAACCTGCATCCGCTCATCCTTCTCGACCGCAATGACCCCGAACTGCGCGAACGCGCTCGACAGGCCTCGATGGAAATGCTCGACGCGTGCGTTGCGGCGGGAGGAAGCATCAGCGGCGAACACGGCATCGGTCTCGAGAAGCGCAAGGCGCTAGCGAAGTTCTTCTCGCCTGCCGAACTCGCCGCCCAAGCCGCGATCAAGCGCGCGTTCGATCCGCGCGGGTTGTGCAATCCGGGCAAGGTGCTGCCCGATGAGCTTCCGCCGGTTGGGCAACCGTCGGCCTGCATCTCGGCGCGCAGCGCTGCGGTCAAGCCCGGCGCCGATTTGTCGGTTGATGGCAAGGCGCCGGTGGGCTTGCTCGAACCCGGATCCGAGGATAGGGTCGCCGCTCTGTTGGCCGCAACGGCGCAGGATCAGGTTGCCGTCATACCGATGGGATCGGGTACCCAGCTCGATCTCGGCATGCCCCCTGAGCGCTTTGACTACGCGCTGTCGCTGGCGAACATCGCAGGCACAATCGAGCACGATGCCGACAACCTTACCGCCACCATCCGCGCGGGCACACGCCTCGCGGATGTGCAGACCGAGTTGGCGAAGCGCGGTCAGTGGCTTCCGCTCGATCCGGCCGATGAGAGCACGAGTGTGGGCGGGATCATCGCCACTGACTCCAGCGGACCCGGGCGCATGCGTTACGGCGGCTGCCGCGATCGCGTCCTCGGCTTGCGCGTAGCCCTGCCGTCGGGCCACGTCATCTCGGTCGGCGGGAAGACGGTCAAGAACGTCTCCGGCTACGATCTGCCCAAGCTGTTCGTCGGATCACTTGGGACGTTGGGCGTGATCACGGCGGCAACTTTCAAGCTGCTGCCAGTGCCGGAGCGAACCGAATGGTCGGGTTGGGCATTCGACGATCTCGCGGCTGCCGCGCGGTGCGCGAACCAGCTTGCCGCAAGTCAGCTTGAATTGTCGGCGATCGAGTTGGTGTCCGGCGAATTGGCGGGGCACCCCGACACATGGCTTCTGTTCTGTCGCGCGCAAGGGATGTCATCGGCCGTGGAGCGGCAAATGCAGGGAGTGGCGCAGGCGTGCAAGGAAGCCAGCGGCCAGGTGCGTGAAGATGCACAGCCGAGGGCCCCTCGACTTCGCTCAGGACGGGCGGCTATGCTCCATACCTTGTCGGTGCTCTGCCGCATCGCCGTTCCACCCGCGAACCTGAAGGACATCCTGGCGCAGGCGCGGCGACTGTTGGGCAGCAACGGCTCGTTCGCCGCGAGCCCGGCCATGGGAACCGCGCACATAGCGTTCGATGCGGACGACGCGGCCGCGGTCATATCGGACCTCCGGCGCGCGGCCGAAGCCCTCGGCGGCAGCCTCGTCATCGAGCGGGCCTCCGTCGAGGTCAAACTGGCGGCGGGCGTGTGGGGCGCCGCTCCCGACGGCGTGGAGATCATGCGCGCACTGAAGGCCGAGTTCGATCCGAGAGGCGTGCTCAATCCGGGCCGCTTTGTGGGGGGCATTTGATGCCGGACTCGGCGCTCGAAGCAGTCGCGGACCAACTCGATCGCTGCAACCGCTGCGGGTTCTGCCAGGCCGCCTGCCCGGTCTACAGCGTCACCGGCCTGGAATCATCCACTGCGCGCGGCCACAACGAGCACGCCCGCCGCGTGCTTGCCGGCGAACTCAGCCTCGACGGCGATATGGAGCCCGCCTTCGCGCAGTGCCTGCTCTGCCGCGCGTGCACCGCTCACTGCTTCCCTGCACTGCCCACGGATCGCGTCGTGACGGCGGCCCGCTCAGCCTTCAACCAGCACCGCGTGGGAGCGGCCCTCGAAGAGCGCGTCATGCGCGCCGTGCTCGGGGACCAGCGTCGCATGGCCAGGTTGGTGCGTCTCGCGTACCTCGGCAAGCGCACGCGGGCCACCAAGGCGGTTCGGTTGCTGCGCTGGCTGCCGTGGCTTCCCAAGGGCCTGGCCGAGGCGGACGCCATCATGCCTGCCCCGCCTCGCAGCTTCCTTCGTGAACGCATCTCGGATCTGCGACTCCCTGAGGATGGGCCGCGAGGCGCGATCACCTACTTCGTGGGCTGCGGGATGAACTTCGGCTTTCCCGATGCCGCCGAGGCTTCGCTGCAGGTGCTTTCCGCGATCGGGTACGGTATCCGCGTCGCCGACAACATTTGCTGTGGCCTGCCGGCATACACCCACGGGCACCTCGATCTTGCCCGCGACCTGGCGCGCATCAATATGCGCGTTCTCTCCGGTGCGGACATCGTCGTCAGCGACTGCGCGAGTTGCTCGTCGTTCCTGAAGCATTACTCCGAACTGTTGGCCGATGACGAGGCCGCCGCGTTCTCCGGGCGCGTCCGCGACCTCTGCGAGGTGATCGAGCCGCAGGCGTTGTCGGGTGCGCCGTTCGAGGGCTCTGTGACCTACCACCAGCCCTGCCACCTGAGCCGATATCAAGGGCTGGCGAAACGACCGAATGACCTGCTCTCGGCGATTCCGGGGCTCGAGTTCCGGCCGTTGCGGGAGGCCGACTGGTGCTGTGGCGCGGCGGGGACGTACGCGATCACCCAGTACGATATGAGCATGCGCGTGCTCGAGCGCAAGATGTCAAATGTCGCTGCGAGCGGCGCCGAGACGCTGGTGACATCCTGCCCGGCGTGCCTGGCACAGCTCTCCTACGGCGCGCGGCGGGAAGGCGTGGCGGTCAGGGTCCG
>Ga0315284_10010203_pt1 | contig 13384 bp, 12 predicted proteins | sample YL17G09_16_MG_FD_203696 | JGI IMG/M metagenome (GOLD analysis project Ga0315284, IMG submission 203696) | Sediment microbial communities from Yellowstone Lake, YNP, Wyoming, USA - YL17G09_16 | ecosystem: Environmental > Aquatic > Freshwater > Lake > Sediment | place: USA: Wyoming | collected...
ATAATCTTCCCCCAGACCAACATAAGCTTTATTTTCCAGTGTGAAGGCCGTATGATAAAAACGACCACCTCCAGGTAAATCGGTTTTTCGCGACCAGGCATCCGTCAGGGGATCATATTCCCAAAGTGCCTGGCTTAATCCTCCCAGGGTATTGTTATAAGCAACACACACGTATCCTTTACCGTTTACTGCAAACGCTTCTGAACCGGAGAAATTGCTCCAGGGAAATGTAGCTTTCTGCGCCCATTGAGAAATAATGGTAAAGAAATCAGCAGAAATTCCTGTTTTCCCTGATACCTGCACGGTAATTTTTTCTTTTATCGAAAACTGAAGAGGCGGTACTGTAACATACAGGTCATTTCTGCCGGCACTGTTAATGTCCAAAGTATAATTACCAAGCTTTACTATATTTTTATCGCGATTGGAATTAAAATTATTGCCCACAATATGAATCTCCGATCCGGGTTCTCCGGAATGGGGTTCAAATGAAATGATTTCCGGTGCGGCAGATCCCTCACCTAAAAAGTCAAATGAGTTACTGTAGATGATATATTGTGATGTTTGAACATAGGCCCGAATAGTGTATCCGGTATTATCATATATTCCGTTTGATATTTGTGCATTAATTTCTTTTTCGGGCAGCTCATTACCCAGTGATTCCCTGTAATCATCAAGAGTGGCCCCGGAGGAACCCTCACGCCAAACAAAACCATAATCGATGATATTCTTTACCTCACTCCTGTTCAGAATGTCCACATGCAGGCTGATCCCATCCAATGTAACATCAATCTTATCGGAAAGTACAATAACAGGATATCCTATGGTAGCCTCTTTTTCACAGGCCATACAACAGAGAAGCGCAATTCCTGCAAACAGTCTAAAGCTCTTTACCATGATTAAAAGTTTAGTCCGGTTAATACATAGAACTCTCCTTTATTCAGAAACGAATTATTTGTAACGGCATAGGAATTGCCATACCGAAGTTCAGCATACAGGTTGATCCTGTGGCGGAACTTCATCTGCAGTCCAATTCCGGTAATATATCCAAAATATTGGCGTGTCATAATATCAGCCTGACTATATTTTTCAATTACCACTCCCTGGTCTATCAGTGCAGTCTCTAATACGGTTGTTTCATTCTTTATGAGCCATGAAAACGTACCTCCGGCGTTCAAATAAGGTCTGAATTTAGCCGACGAAGCAAGCATGGTATATCGCGCCATCAAAGGCAAGGTAATGCAACTGGTATTGATAGCCATCATTGCCTCATGGAGAGAGTTGATGCGGTAATAATCGAAGTTATTCCGGGTATACTGAATCTCAGGATGAACAGATAACCCCTTTTTCCCTATCGGGAAGTCAGTAAACAAGCTGAAAGTAAAACTTCCGTCCGCTTTAATTTCACTGTCTTTCAGGAATTCCAATGCGACATTGGATGGAATAAGGAGTCGTGTATTCACATAACCCACCATGAAACCGTACTTGAAATAAGGAAATTCCTTTGCCTCACAAGTGTTATAAGCTTCAACATAGGTAGTTAATGGTCTCGCATGGTAGTTTATCAGATATAAATATTCCTTCAGGATGTCACATTCACGGGTATTGTTACTGAGTATTTCCTTGTAGTTGATTTCCCGGTCCTGATTGTCTCTTTTGGGCAATGGAATGAGGTGACCGCTGTCTTTTTCAAGATAAAAGATTCTGTAATGCGATCCCTGATAAAAATACAATCGCAATCCGTTTGTTACCAGGCGCTCAAGGAAAACACGCCTGACCGAATCACCCACCTGAATATCCCTGGCCTGGTATACCCGGCCATCGCTGAATCCATATTCCTTTACCTCGTAGGGTGAATACCTGACGATATTGCTTTCCGTTTTTACCTGGCAGAACCTGGCATTTTCGTTGGATCCGCCATCTTTAAGCTTTGATCCATAATGGATTGAGGTATAGGTATCGTAATAATCAGTCTGGGCATATACCCCAAAAGGCAGCAGGCCAAACAGGAGCAGCAGGGAGAGCAATGTTTGTTTCATGGTAAAATAGAAAAGTAATATTCAATATAAAACGAAAGTACTTTCACAGGTCCGTATTCAGGAACAACAAAAACTGAATCGTCCTTCCCCTCAAGTTCAAATATAATATACTCGTTACTCATTACTCGTTACTCGTTACTCGTTACTCGTTACTACTCTATAATAAACCCCAGCTTTTCCGGGTGGTCCCGTATCACCAGGTTGCTGTCAAATTTCAACAGCCTGAACCAGATCAGCAGGTCGCCAAAGCCCGCGATTGTCATGAGGAGCCCGAAGGTATTGATCCAGTGCACCCCGGTGATCATGGCAAAGGTCAGCGGGATCAGTCCCAGAATAATTGTCGGAGCAATGCCGGCGCGCCGGTAGTATTTTACTTTCATGGGGTCCCTGCAATGACAGTAGATCGTGCCCATTTTCAGACTGGCGCCGAATTTCACTGCCTTAAAGCCATTGGCGGCATACCGGGCAAAGACCAGTCCGTGGATCAGCTCGTGCAGAACAATAGCCACCAAAACGGCTGCATATTTCATCCAGGTGGGAACAATTACCTGCAGGAGCCGTGGTTCTCCTTTCCAGATGAGATCGAACAGCTTTTCTCCGCCGATGAAAAAAGGAATGATGAGGGCAATTAAAATAATGGACAGCTTCTGCCCGTCGAAGGTTATTTCGCGGGAGGACACGGAGTTTACCGGCTGTGTGTTATCCTGATCAGCGTTCATCATTGGGTGTTCCCCCGATGAATCGGGGTGCGTTCTTTATTTCAGTTCAATTCTTTTCAGTTTATTTTTCAGTCTGTAATTGATATATTCATAAGTCAAAATTGCTAATATTGAACCTAATACACTTGCAATGACATCATAAATATCATACTGTTTGCTGGCGCCCACCATTGATGTCAATTCTTCAATTGTCAAAATTGTGGCTATCATAAAAGTTGAAATATACACAATCATACGTCCAAACCTTGGTTTTATTGTCAAAACAGGGTTAACAGCGCATAAACTGACAATAAATGCTGCTATAAAATTTGGAAAACTTCCAGTAATGATTTTAGCAAGAGTTGAATTTGTGAAATTTGGTCTAAAATAATCTTTATTTAAAGTTACTAACCCAAATAATAATGCAAAAAGCAGCATATTTATTCCGATTATTCTAAACTTGTGTTTGCTATTAATTATATTTTCCGTATTCATATTTATTGTACTTTATTTAAAAAAATTCCATTCATTTTTCATTTCATTCATTAAAACAGAAATATTTTTTCAAGAGTCATAAAACTTATTCATTAGTCTGTATGACAATTAATTCTACGTTTCTTATTATTATTATGCTTTCTAAAAATCTTCTAAGCAGGATCTGTCTTAAAATGCACTACAAACGGTTTGGTATATGGTTAGTTGCCGATTTCAATGCCCGTTTGTATCAAGTTACAAAATACATTACATAAAAGTACAAAACTTTCGCAAACCACTGACCCGCCAATTAACTATATACCTTGTTAGCTTTAATTGCAAAAGACAGAATCATCGATAATCGAATAAAATGAGTGTCTATTTTATTGCCCAGATAAAGATCAAGGACTCTGAAGAATATCAGAAATATCTCGATAAAGCAGGAGAAATATTTAAAAAATTCAATGGTAAGTATTTGGTTTTGGATGATAATCCAGAGATTTTAGAGGGCGTTTGGGATTACTCCCGTACAGTGGTTATAAAATTCAATACTAGAAAGGATTTTGACGCCTGGTATAATTCTGCAGAATATCAAGAGATCTTAAAATTTAGATTATTTGCTTCAGAATGCAACACCATCCTGGCAAATAGCCTCAATGATGATAATTAACAACACAAATTAAAGCAACTAAAGCTAACAGCGCGTATAACCCATTGCTGGCCGAGGGTTTGCCAAGGTTACCTCATTTGGTTTCCTTGTGGTAACTCGATAACAAAGTGCATTAACAAGGCAACGGCTCATACACGCGGACGTTGTGGCTAATTGTGTGAGTGCCCACTACAAATGCGATCATTCTTTGAAATAATTTTCGCAGATTTAAACTAAAAACTAGAGAGGAATTTAGTTAAGATAATTTTCACTTCTTGTTCTCAGTTAGAGATTATACTTGCCAGGAAACTTAACGACAAAAGATATAGCTAAAATTTCAGCTATATCTTTTGTCCATATTAATTATTATTCATCCTTAATTATTCTGAAACTAATTCCTGCCCCTTTGTTTCCTGGAGGAGTACCACCTCCACGGCAGGCTGAGCGGCATCTCCATGCAGGATCATAGAATCCTCCACCGTGATCGACTTTTTTAGTACCTGTATCCGGACCTTTTGGATTATATTTATCATCTGGGTCATAATCACCGTACCAATCGCCTGTCCATTCCCAGGTATTACCGTGCATATCGTATAAACCGAAAGCATTGGGTAGAAAGCTGCCAACTAGCAACGGTTTTCCCCTTTTTTCAATTTCTTTACAGTTAATATAAGGTTCTTTGCCATTAAAATTGGCCTGTTCAGATGTCAGACAATCACCTGTATAATAGGGGGTGGTTGTATTTGCACGGGCTGCATATTCCCATTCTGCCTCGGTTGGCAGTCTGCATCCCATCCATTTGGCAAATTCATTGGCATCGTACCAGGTAACCTGCGTAACCGGATAATTTCCCTGTCCACGTCCCCTGGGTTTAGCTCTTCCTGTGGCCTCGCAAAATAAATCGTATTGCTCATTAGTTATCGGATATTTGTTCATTTTAAAAGCGCTCAGGGTAACTTCATGCTGAAGTTCATCATTATTTCTTCCCTGCTCGGTAACTGGGCTGCCCATTTTAAACGTACCTCCCGGTAAATCTACAAATTCAATATCAGGTTTAATTATAGATGAATTTTTAGCCTTCGTATTATTTTCTGATGTTTTTGTATCAGGTTCAAATGTCTTTGTAATTTGAATTTGAGGTGTATTATTATATATTTCCTGCCATTTCGAAAGATTTTCAGCATCAAGCGATTTCATCAATTCGCTAATTCTGTTCAGGATTTCTGATTGTTCTGCTGGTAATTGATTATTGTTTTTAAAAGCATAATCCAATATGGGTGCATATTGATAAATTGTATATTCGGCTCCCAATATTGATGCCAAATCCGGACAAATTTTCCCTACTATCGAAACTAATCCGGTATTATATCCGGGTAAGCCATATTGGTTGATTTCTATTTCCTTTTTTTGCATTTTTAACCATACATCATTACTAAAGTCGAATTTTCCACTACTAAAATCAATCATATTCAAGCTTGGATCCACAAGCATCCAACGGTTCTTATTTTCATTCCATACTTCACAGATTGTGTGACTCGTATGAAACCCGGGTATTATATAGGTAGCATGTCCATAGCGAACCCTGGCCTCTTTACCACCCGACACTATGAGGATCTTCTCAACCGCAAGGATATTGATTGCATTATAGCAGCAGTTCCTGACCACTGGCACAAAAAGGTTGTTGTTGACAGCTGCAACGCAGGAAAGGATATTTACTGCGAAAAGCCCATGTCGCATAGCATAGCCGACGGCATCTTCCGCTGGAAAGATGGCAGGAATATGCCAGATCTTCACCTGGTACTATTTGATTATCATGGCGTTCCGGTTTACGTAAGGCTTGGCCTGGGCACTGAATCTACAGAACTGGCACGGTTTTTCTGGCCCAAAGGGTACCTCGATCTCCTGGAATTCGGATTGCAGCTTTCACCGCAAACAGGCACTGATATGGCGCCAAGCTATTATGCCTACGGATTTCCACAGGCCATGCGCGATGATTATTTCAAAAAATGGAAAGCAGAAAATAAACCCAAGACTGGAAAGGAGCCTTTGTTTGATAAGACAACCTGGAGCGGACATGATTATGATGATATGGTTCCTCATCTTCATAATTTCTTTGAGTCGGTAAAATCAAGAATACCGGTGGTAAAGAATGCAGTATTTGGCAATCATGCCGCCATTGCCTGTCACATGGCCAATGAATCATACTTCCGGCAAAAGCAGGTTTTTTGGGATGAACCCACAAAGATCCTGAAAAGCTGAGGATTATTAAATCCCAGCCTTACATAAAGGATCGGATTGTAAGGTCATATTCCCTCGTATTGTGGGCGATTCATGATAATTTTACCAGGCTGTAGAATTTATTTCTACGAATTGACTTATATGATTAATAGTTGTATATTTACCTAAGAAATTAAGAAATGTTGGGGAAAGAGTAGCGGTGAAAGTTTATTTTGGTGTTGTCCTAAAGCATTGGAATCAGCGAATAGCAGAGCGACTTTATTTGAGTATCACATCGCATTGTTGGATTGGGTTTGCAGGAATGGGAAATTATCTCTTGAGCAATTAAGGATTTCTGTCCAATATATGTTTTTTGAGTATTAATCATTTAACCCAAAAACCTATGAGAAAATCAACAATGTTCAAGTTTTTGATTGGCAGCATGTTCCTGATAACATGCTCCAATCTGAATGCCCAGGATCTTTCGATAAAATGGGATTTTCCTTTAAAACCGGGTATGGAAGAATGGAAAAAACTTACATCCCACAAAGCAATGGTAGATGTTTGTCAGATACCGGAAAATGTTCTACCTGCATTATCCACGGATGAACTGGTTAATCTGTGCCTGAATTATCCTTTGTTTTTTACTATGACAGCATTTAACAACCTGCAGGATGGATATAATCAGGTTTGCTCTGAGTTTAATGGATTTCAGGAATTGTACAGAAGGGCAGATGCAGGTAAGGCGGTTTTGAAAGTATATTGTACTGTTGAACCAAAACTGGTTAAAATTAAAAAAACGCTTCTCGAAAAAGGTTTATATAAGCAAAAGATTTTTTTTATCGAATTTATTCTTTCCCAACCGAGTATAATTAATAATCTTGCCATCAGCGATATCAAGTTGCTGTTATCAGAAGCATTAGTAAAGCTGGATGAAAAAGCCAGAAACAACTATTCCTCATTCAGTATCTTACCTACACCACTTGTGATGTGCAGGGTACTTGAAACAAAAAAGTTCAGCAAATATGAAATTCTTAGTCATCAAATTGGCAGTATTCCTGACTTTTCCAGAACCGTTATGCTGATTGATGAAGGTATAATCGAGCAATTAAGATCCATGACTGTGGATTATCTGAATTCGGTTAATTAACCCGGTTAACAGGAAGCATGCTGGGAAAATAAACTGCGTACATATCCATTAATCAACAATTAAAAAAAATGCTATGAAAAACATACTTATTGCGATTATATTGCTGACTTTTAGCCTATACGTTGAAGGTCAATACCAAACAACCACTGTTAAAACGCCAACTGGTGTTACTGCTGATGCCTATAAGTTTACAGGAACCGATTTTACACCGGATGAAATAGTCACACAAAACCACAACTGGACTGTCGGTTATAATTGTGAAATCATCGCGAATTCCACATTATATTATAATTGTCACGGTTATGCCTGGCACAACAGTGAAGGTAATATGGCACAAGCAAATCTGAGGTGGATAAATGACAGGAATACCTATCCTCCGTACGCGCATAATCAGAATGTAGATAAATATTATACTGGAACTAATCCGGCATATAAGGAGATCACTGTATATAACAGAGCTGGTATCAAGGTATCCTATGATCCCAGTGATCATTCTGCTGTCACATCATCCACTTATGGCTATTTTATATCCAAATGGGCATCCGGTCCCTTAGTCAAGCACTTGCCTGCACAATGTCCTTTCTATAACGGGGCAGTGATAAAATATTATGAACTCAATCCCAGTATGTCTGGCAGCACAAGTCTTCTTTGCTACAACGTGGAAAGGAATTACACTACCAATATTACAGATATGCCAACAGCCACAATTACCTGGACCCCGAATGCCTATGTAATACCAGTATCGGGGGCAGGCACACCTACCTACAGGGTTAAAGGTTCATCGGGTAATGGCACCGGCACGGTCAGCTTCCAGATCACCACACCGTCGGGATTTACCTCCCAAATATTTAGCAAAAGTTTTTGGGTGGGGAAACCAGTAATCACAAATCAGAAAGTAGACGGTAATAATTATTATTCTGGAATACAGCTCTGTCCTGGCAACCATTGGCTCAGTGTAACACCTGTTGGTAGCGGTGCAGGCAACGCGACATGGACAGTCCCATCGGGAGTTCCGTATTTTGTTGGTAACAATACACTTGACTTTACATTTCCTTCGAGTTTCAGCAGTTTGGCAATTACAGCCAATTCAGCCAATACATGCGGAACAAGCACCAATGCTAATTTTTATTTAACCAAAAAGACTTCTGGATGTACTTATTCCTATGGCATGACCGTATATCCGAATCCGGCTTCAGATTATGTTATGGTTATGATTGAAGTTACTCAGCCCTTGGTTGAAAACTCTGATGCTGTTTCTGTAGACCTGGCGCCGAAGAACGCAACGACAATAGAACCGGCTACCTACACACTCAGTATATACAACAGCCAAAGCATGCTAATATACACTGTTACCAGAAATAATAAAAACTTTACTGTACCATTAGGCAGTGTACAGGATGGTACTTACGTTATAAAAATCAGCGATGGGGATAATTGCTATCAGCAGCAGTTAATTGTGAAACGGAGATAATGGAATCACTTTTCTCACCCCTTTCCGAATAGAGAGGGGTGAGAAGTGAAGGTGAACTACACCACTTTCATATTCACCGGATCCCATCTGATGATCTTTTTCTGGAAGTAGCTGTCGTTGCAAGCCAGGGTTGGTGCGGCAGCCCTGAATGCGAATTCCGGGCCTTCCACCAGCGGTGCATTGTTCCGGACACCATCGAAAAAGTTGGTGAAGTGCTCAAAATGCTCATCATACCCTTCAGGAGCCAAATAACTTTCTCCGGGTACTTCGGGACTTCTCTGTTCCTCCGGGGTATATTTCAGGTTGTATTGCTTCATGAGCTCATCCTGCATGGCCTGCGGATAGGAATAAATAGCATCCCAACCGCCAATGCCCGGAGACTTTGGCATAATGCTGTGTGTCAGGTTAAAGCCATTATCGGTCATTTCCAGGGCACCCTCAGTTCCCACGTAACGGGTCAGTCCATGTTCACCAAGGCCGCTCACAAAGTTTACACGCAGCATAACCTGGAAAGCGGGGTGCTCTTTTGAATCGGGGTACTGCATAATGGCAGTCATCACATCCGGAACATCACGGCCATCCTTCCAGTAGCATAGCTGTCCCGAAGCAAAAATGGTTGTGGGCCCCAGTGAACCGGTGATCAGGTGGATGCCTGATAACAAACGCACAAAGAGGTCACCGGCTACGCCGGTACCAAAATCACGGTAATTCCTCCACCAGAAGAATTTTTTCGGATCCCAGGGCATTTTGGCCATTCCTTCGATATAACGGTCCCAGTCGACAGTTTCCTGTGATCAGGTATTTCAAATAATATTAAAATTAATGCAAGTGTTTATCCTGAAGATATTGCTTTGGTTGCGGACTATGCACAGGTTGAACAAGTTCTCATAAATTTAATAAAAAACGCTATTGCTGCTATATCCAATAAGAAAAATGGAGTCATTCAACTGAAAACATTCTATAGTGAAGAAGGTACAATAATTCAAGTTGAAGATAATGGAATTGGGATATCCAATGATATTATTGAAGATATTTTTGTGCCGTTTTATACAACCAAAGAAAATGGTTCGGGGATAGGATTAAGTTTATCAAAGCAAATAATGCAAAATCATAAAGGCACAATTTCAGTGAACGCTGCTCCGAATAAGGGAACTAAATTTACCTTGAAATTTCAATTATGACTATCCACAGACGTTCATTGGCAGATTGAAAAATCTTTTAATTTCCTTCAAGGATATTGTAATATTGACTTTGTTTATTTTTAAATAATTGATAAGTAATGAAGGACAAAAGCGAGCGATTGAATTGGCTGTAATATCTGATTTTCAACTGGGCAAATTTGGATCACAGGCTAAAGCACTTCATCAATTATAAGATTGATATTACCTTTCCCGAAATAACAGACCGGATTATCAACCAGATATTTGAGATGTATGTAACGGAAAAATTCCCAAAGGGCAAGTGGCAGGATACATAACATCTTGCGAAAGTTGTGAGAAAGATAGGACAGTATCAGGGTTCTTCTTTTAAAATTCTAACTAACGTTCGCGTGTATGGCCAGTTGCGTTGTCAGGGCACTTACTTATCTAGTTACAACAAGCAAACAAAGAGCCTAAACAATCGCAAACCTTCTGCCAGCAATTGGCTATTCACGCCTTAGCAAGAGTTACTTTATTTCTTGATATCTAACTTTTCGGGGTCTTGTCTGCTGTCCCAAATGGTGATAACTTCAATTGTTTCTGACTTAATCTCATAGAATATGCCAAAATCACCTTGGATCAGATTTCTCATATTCTTTACGTCCACTTTAACGCCTATTTCGGGATGTTTCTCAAGTAATCTTGCAGATGATCGTATTGTATCGTTCAATTTAACACTATAAGTCTTTGTTCCGTTCCGCTTATAATAGAAATCCAAAATATTGACTAAATCACTCTTTGCCCTGGAGGACCAAATTATTTTTCGCTTAACCATTTATCAATCTCCATTTCAACTTGTTCATTAGTAAAGCATTCTCCTTTAGCAATCTGAGCCCTGCCTTCCTTAATCCTTCTTCGTTGTTCAGGAGTTGTTTTGTAAATAGTTGTGTTAGACTTTGTTTCAATAATAGTCTTAATCGCAGCCAAGAATGATTTATCATTAATTCCTGCTATTCTATGCATTAAGATATTTTTCAACTCAACCGTTGTCATATTCTAACTTTTTTATACAAAGATACAAATTATAAAACCACAAGTGTTCAATATTTATAAGAGTATCTGGGTGCTTTGTAATTTTTGCCAACTAATATTTATACGCATTGCGTCTAATTCTCTTATGACAGATGCCAAAATTGTAAAGGGTCCGATATCCATTTTCAATTCCTGCTTTGCCTTACGCACAAATAACTTCCAATATGCCCTAAAACAAACCCAATCAAAAGATAAGGAATTTCTTCAAACCCCAGATACGGGGGAAATGAATAATTTTCAACGGTTGTTCGTTTGTTCAAAACGGCAGGGGTTATTTGGCCAACAGAAGCTTTGGAATGGTAATTGGCTTGTCATATTTTTAAATCATCCATCGCTGTTCCCCCAATTCAACGGGGCAGGCTTTGTTCGGTACTATTTATAGTCTTACAAGCCCGTAGGGCTTAAACCTGCCCGATGCAGGCGGGGATGAATAGCCCCGGCTTTCAAGCCGGGGTAAAATGGTACGATGCAAACTCATCAACCCTGTAGGGGTTGAACCTGCCAACGCATGTGGGAATCAATAATAACGTGTAAGATCCTCTGCGTCATGGGTCTGACATTTTTGAATCCCATATGAGGTTCAACAATTTATATCCTCGATAAATGGAAATTGTTGTTTCCACAGGTGATAGTATTTCCCTCTTTTTGCTAAAAGTTCAGCATGTTCTCCTTCCTCAACCATAGATCCTTTGTGCAATACAAATATTCTGTCCGCATGCATTATTGTATTGATTCGATGCGTAATAATGACAATAGTTTTGTCCTGTCTTTTAAGCTGGCAGATGACTTGCCAAATATGCGATTCCGCAGCCGTATCTAAAGAAGAGGTAGCTTCATCAAAAATAAGAATTTGAGGATCCCTATATAAAGCTCTTGCAATGGCCAGACGCTGTTGTTCTCCTCCTGAAAGGGACACCCCATGCTCACCAAGATATGCGTTATATGCTCCCGGTATTTTTTCAATAAACTCCCGTATTTGTAACATAGTACAAATGTCTATGATGCGCTTTAAATCGGGTTCGAATTCACCAAATGCTATATTTTCCGTTATTGTTCCAGAAATTAATTCTATCCTTTGGGGTACAATTCCAATATTGTTTCTTAAACTTAAAGTATTGATATGTTTTATATTATATTTTCCTATTTCAATAGAGCCCGATTGAATTTCATATAACTTTTCAAGCATGGCGATTATTGATGTTTTGCCAGAACCACTCTCTCCCATAACTGCAGAAATCTCTCCACGTTTCAAGGTCAGATTAAGATTTTCAAACACCTGTAATCTTGTTCCGTAACAAAAGGCAACATTATTAAAGCAAATATCACCTATTGATTCTTTATTAATGTTGATTTTCTCTTCTCCGGAATCCTCACATTCCAGATCCATGATCTGAAAAAGCCTGTCGGCTGCTATCACAGCATCCTGGATATTCTGGTTGGCATTAATCAGATAAGTTACAGGCCCTATTAAGTATCCCAATAAAGCATAAAAAGACAAAAGCGTACCCGGGGTAATTTCACTGTTAAGAACCATATCTGAACCACACCAGAGAATTGCAACCGTCAAAATACCTGCGGTCAGTTCAGTTGCATTGTGCGTCAGTATACTACTTTTTGAAGATATATAAACTGATTTCAGCAATTTATAAAATCTCGATTCCGTTTTAATGTTAGCATGCCAATTTGCTGAAAACTGCTTGATTGTACTAATGCTATTCAATGATTCGACCAGATGGGCTTCCAGATCAGCTGAATTTTCCATTATCCTGCGCAAAACCTTTTTGTTTATCAGATTGAAAATAAAATAGATTGCCATGTAAAAAGGTATTCCCAATAATATGACCATCGCCATTTTCCAGGAAAATACCAGCATTAATCCACAGGTAAAAATGACAATCATCAGATAAACCACCAAATCAAGTGAGACATTATTTATAAATACCCTGATTTTAATGGCATCATTTATGCGTGAAATAATTTCTCCGATTCGCATGGTATCAAAAAAACGCTGGGGTAGTTCAAGCAAATGTCTGTAATATCCCATGATCAGCATAGCATCAATCCGTTGTCCTGTCTTCAGGGCAAAAATACTTTTCATAATGTTAATATAGATTTTTAAAAACAACAGGATGATCATGACCACACTCATCAGATTTAGCAGATTGAGGTTACCATCTACCAGCACATTATCTATAATCTTCTGCACATAAATTGAAGTAGTTAGTCCCAACAATGCATAAATAAGCGCTCCAAAAAGGGACTGCAGCATCACAGTCTTATATGGTTTAATCAGTGAAATGAATCTTCTGCCTATTGACTGATTGTTTCCACCTGATTGAAATTTTTCGGAAGGTACAAGAAGCAGGATAATTCCGGTCCATTCCTTTTGAAAGTCCTTGTGATTTTTTTTATGTAGCTTTCCATCTGACGGATCCATAAGGATTACAGATCTCTTATC
>Ga0315284_10010204_pt1 | contig 13383 bp, 17 predicted proteins | sample YL17G09_16_MG_FD_203696 | JGI IMG/M metagenome (GOLD analysis project Ga0315284, IMG submission 203696) | Sediment microbial communities from Yellowstone Lake, YNP, Wyoming, USA - YL17G09_16 | ecosystem: Environmental > Aquatic > Freshwater > Lake > Sediment | place: USA: Wyoming | collected...
CGGTGACTGGCACACACAAGGGTAAATTCATGGGTGCCCCTGCTACCAATAAGAAGATGACGATGTGGTCGATCCAGATTGACCGCATTGCCAACGGCAAGTTCGTGGAAGGCTGGGAAAGAACTGACACTCTAGGCCTCATGCAGCAACTCGGTCTGATACCAAAACCAAAAAAGTGAGCAACACTTTCACGTTCCGATCAGGACTTGAATGCAAGTCCGCACTGCGTTCCCTGAGCTTCCCCCTCTTTTTCTTCCTACGCGCGCTGGTTTTTAGGAGCCTCTAACACTTCAATTGTCTCTAGGGAATCTCGCCGTGTAGAATCTTGACTAGCTTGGACAGGTCGATGTTTCCGCCTGAAACCACGCAGACTACTCGACCCGTTCCAGCCTTACTCGTAAGTGCCGCCGCAACAGACGCCGCCCCAGCTCCCTCAGCAATGATACGATTGCGCTCAAACAGCAATCCAATCGCGGAGACAATTTCGCGCAACGATACAACAATGGATCCATCCAGTAGAGGCTGGACAAGCTCCCACATCTCGGAGAGGACATTCTCAGCCCCTATACCATCTACGAAACTTGGAATCCGTTTAATTGCCTGCGCGGAATCTGCGACGAAGGAAGCTGCTAATGGTGCCGCCGTTTCCGTTTCGCAAGCATAGACTCTGGTATCCTGTTTCCGTCCCTTTACAGCGGTTGCTATGCCAGCGGCCAGTCCGCCTCCCCCGAATGGAATGACGACCGAGTCTACGTTTGGCAGGTCTTCGAGAATCTCAAGACCGATCGTTCCATTCGCGGCAATCATTCTGCGATCAGCGAAAGGATGAATGAACACGCTCCCTTCCAAAGCAGCATAGTGGTGCGTTATCGCGACTTGCCAGAAATCGTCCCACGGCAGCTGGATGACCTTTGCATCAAACCTCCTAATTGCCGCTAGCTTCGTCTCTGGAGCGGTATCAGGCACAATAACAGTACAGGGAATTCGGTTTCGACGCGCATGCCAAGCGAGAGCCTGTGCCATATTGCCCGCGCTACAAGTATACACTCCTCGGTCGCGCTCTTGGTTAGACAGTAGGGCAATCGCATTTCCGGCTCCACGAATCTTGAAAGACCCGGTTGGCTGCAGATTCTCCAGCTTGAGGTAAATGTCAGCTGGCGCATCGTCAACACCAAGATGAACCAAGGGAGAGCGGAGAGTTGATCCTGCAATGCGCTCTCGAGCCTGTTCAATCTCATCAAGAGAAATCGGATTCATTCACTACCAGCGTTCCGAACACGGCTACCATCATCATTCTTACTCACTGGAGATAAAAGTTTCGCATAGATCAGAACGTAGCGCGCGCTTTTCGTTTTTCAGGGTATTGTTGGCAGGAGTGTGCCATTAGAAGATGAAGTGGGACATTAGATTCATTAGTGGTACTGAAAAGGCATTAAGGTTAAGCGCGCGCTCCCGGCTAGGTGTAGGCAGTATGATAGGCGCACTCTATGGATTCTTCTCGATAAAATCAGACCAGCCTAAAAATGGTGGTTGTTTGTCGAATTGCCACATTAACGCGATCAGTTCTCCCATGTGGGATATGTCTTCGATCGCCAGCGTGATCAGAACGTCAGCAACCCTCATCGGAAAGGATGGGTTCCAAGGTAACGCGACTCTTTTGTCAAGTTTGCTTTCTGTTAATGTTTTCAAATATGCGTCAACCCTCTTTTCAACGTCGTTGACCCGTTCTTCAATCTGACGAATATTCAGGAATTTTCCATAGTCCTGTTCAATCCATTTTTCACTTTTGCCCGGTATGACATAGTTTATGAATAAATCCTCTGCATCAAGAGCGTGTAGAAATATGTCTCTGATCGAGGGATGACTCGCTCCTCTATCTTTGACAACTTCATCCCAGGGCAGCTCACCTAATGTCTTGAGATAACTCTTTCGAGCGGCATGAGTGTACTTAATCAGTCTAGCACTGTCCATATTTGGATCATCAAACGGGTAGTTATACGCAGGAGTGATAAGGTTTGTGGTCTTGCGTCTTTGATTAAACTGAAGTAAAGAGGAGTGTTTTTATGATGGAGCTTTCTGTTCTCTTTTCTTCATTTCATTGTAGAGATATTCAAAGTAGTAGTATATTGTTGGGTCATTCATTTGTTGTCTGCCACGACAAACTGCTTTCCTGACGTATCCCCATGCCCTGTCAACCGAACCGCCGAATAAGTCTTCAACCATTCTGGCGTCTACAAGCTTCCTTTGAAGAAGAATACCTATTCCCTCGAAGAACAAGCACACTTGATTGAATTCCCGAAGCCCAACTTTCTCGTCAAATTCATCGATGTCAGCTATGTCCGCCTTTGGGGCTCTCTTTCTTACTTTTGTCCATGCGTCTTGAAACTCACTTGTACTGAAAGTAGCGTACAGCCTCATAACCAGGTCGGTCTGTTTTGTTTGGGCTTGATTCCGAATGGCCAGAATATAGTAGACCACACCGACCAGTACACCTGCAGTTGCAACTATAACTGAAATCTCTGTTAAGTCAACGATTTTCCAACACCCAATAGACAAGGTTGGGTGAGATAAGTATTAAAGATTACATCATGGACTATCTCACAAGCGAGTGACCAAACCCGCGCGCGTTTCAACGCCTAATTTTGCAGCAATTCTTTTATTTTTGTCGCGTAGAAGAGTGAAAGGGGAGCGTCCAGCAGTGTCACCTCGACTGCCAGAGTCCAAACACTTTCAGATAGAACGACTAGCGGATGGTGTCTATGCTGCAGTTGCCTCTGAGCAGGGGTATGCATGTTGCAATGCTGGTATCATCGACATTGGCGACAGAACCGTTCTCTTCGACACGTTCCTCACTCCTGAAGCAGCCAGAGATCTTCTGAAGGTTGCTGAACAACTGACCTCCAAAAAGATCACACATGTTATCAACAGTCACGAGCACAACGACCATATTCGCGGCAACCAGGTCTTTGACTCGAATGTCGACATAATCAGCACCGCATTGACTCGTGAAGCAATTGCACGAAACGAGCCTGGACAAATCAAATTGGAAAAGGAGACGATTCTCAAGGAAATCATCGATGCGCAGTCAAAACTTGATGCTGAAAAAGATGCCAAAAGACGGCGGGAACTTGCTCTATTGATTTCTTACATGCATGGTGTAAGCAAATCGCATTGTGAATTGAAGACAAGACTTCCAAACATCACTTTTGAAAATGGGCTCACAATACACGGCACAGAAAGAACAATAAAGCTTCTGCCTCTTGCTGGTCACACATTCAGTGACGTTGTTCTTTACCTACCGAAAGAAAAAATTGCGTTTATGAGCGATTTGCTTTTTGTCAATATGCATCCTTACCTCGCAAGTGGCTCTCCTGACCAATGGAAACAATCACTCGCTAAGGTTGAAAAGTTAGGAGTCCGGATTGCCGTTCCTGGTCATGGTCCTGTGGGTCGATCAACAGACCTTTCGGTAATGTCTCAATATATCCAATCACTTGAAAGCATCGTCGTGAACATGATAAAGTCTGGCAAACATGTGGAGCAGGCATCTCTTGAACCAATCCCCCCACCATTCGACACTTGGCTATGTTTGGAAAACTTTTTCGTCGTCAATCTCAAGTTCCTTTACAAACTCGCCAAGCAAGGGAAAAGAAAAAAGTAGGTTGGCTGGTTTTCTCCTCTTCTCAAGGGTTCGTCGTTAAGCCTGACAAGTGAACGTTAGATTTGTTAGTGCCATGGTCGGAGGATGCCAGTGAAAGCGAGTACCTGTCCCGTCATGAACTATAGTCTTCTTATCTGTTAGTTCTTGCTGATCTGTTGGGAAGAGAACTTTTTTCGGGCTCGTGACAGATAGTAAATCTGCAGTGCGATCATGAGTAGCAAAATGACCAGGAAGACGGCGGATACTATTCTTAGTTCCCAGCTCTGAACGAGGAGGTTCACGAGAAAGAGGGTGACTAGGAAAGCGACGATGGCCAATTGAACTAGTCTCAGCGTCATGATTTTGTTTCTTGGGTTCCAGGTTTCGCCTCTTGCAGATCGCATTTCTTCTATTTGCTTCAATCTTTCCTCTGAAAGATAGTATTTGCCGTTTACTTCCACGAACACGCCTGAACGGCCTAGACGTCTCTTCATTGCCTCTTCAAATCTCGGCGGAAGATCGAGCTCCTCAACTGTCATTGCCTTATCGGGACTGATGGCTCCTTTTTGACGGAACTTTTCAACGATGTTGTTTAACCAGTTCTCGATTTGTTTGCGTCCTGTGAACATGATATTCCAGCTGTAAAGGCTGTTTGCTCTGTTACTCTTTGTCTGCTGTTTGGTCTAGGCCTTTTAAGACTCTTGATGCGAACTGTCTCATTGCATCTGCCTTGACCATGGTGATGCCTCGCCTGTTTTTGCCTGCTACGACGAGTAGTAGGTCTCCTGGTTTTATGTTGAAGTCTTTTCGGGCTTCGGCTGGAATGACGACTTGGCCCCGATCGCCCACTTTTACGGTACCATAGATAGACATATCTTCACTTCTTGCACTCATAGTTATTCCACTTTTCACATATTTCATACAATTCATACCATCTAAAAAGCATTACGTATGAATCGTGCATGTACAGTGAAGCAGATGCTGGCGAAATTTGATCGATAGCGCGCGTTGTATAGAGCAAAAACTGTTGTACCTTGGCTCCCAAAGCTAAAAGGACCTGTAGTTCAGGTGTAGGGGCCCCTAGTCTAGGCTGGACTAGCAATTAAGTGGAGATGTCTCCCGCGCATCCCTTTTTTCTTTGTGTTGCTTGTAGACACCTTTTTGGCGGTGGCCCTATCATTGTAGATGAAATGGCATATAGTATGGCATATCGCATTGTATGACTAATTTATGTGAAAGCAAACGCATATGGAATAGCCTATGGCGTAGCGTATTGTATTGTATAGTTAATTTTATATAATAGGAGTAGATGATGTGTCCCAAAGGAAGGCGAAATGGCAGAGCGGAAAGAACAAGACGAGCTCAATCGCAGGATCACTTCTTTTCTCAAGACCAGTTCTGCGAAAGGTAATCTAATGCTAACTACTCCGGAGATAGCGGAGGGGTTGAGGGTCGACCGCCGAAAAATTGAGCCGCCTCTCCTGCTGCTGTGCGAAGGAAAGAATCCTAAACTTGCGGAAACAAGAAAAGGGCGAGTAAAGTATTATACCTTGAAAGAAATAGTCGACTTCTGCCAAAAGTGGATGAGGGAAGAGAATGAATAGCCAAGGAGTGAAAGTGGTTCAGGAAAAAGTAGATTTATCCACTAATCTATGTGGGTTTAAGCTCAAGAACCCTATCATTTTAGCCTCAGGGTTCTTAGGGTCCAATGGCGAGTTACTTAAGAAAGTAGCCGCTAAAGGAGTTGGCGCGGTAGTAACAAAAACTGTTGGCATGAAGGAACGGCAAGGCTACAAAAATCCGACAGTAATCGAACCAATGCAAAACGTTATTCTCAACGCTATGGGCCTACCGAACCCAGGATGTCGAGAGTTTGCTAAGGAAATTGGCGTCGCCAAGGAAGGCGGTGTGCCTGTAATAGCCAGCATATTTGGCACCACAACGAAAGAATTCGCTAAAGTTGCCTCAGAAATGGAGCATGCTGGGGCGGACATGATTGAAATAAACATATCTTGTCCTCATGCGACCGAAATGAATTATAAGCTAATCGGACAAAATCCTAGACTTACGAGAAAGGTTTTGACTGCAGTTAGGAAAGCAACAAAACTCCCTCTAATCGTTAAATTGTCCCCAAACGTGACTGATATTACTGAATTTGTGACCGTAGCTGTGGAATGTAATATTGATGCGATATGCGCTATTAATACTATTCAAGCGCTCGAAATAGACCCAGTTCTGGAAAGACCAGTACTAGGAAATCTGCTGGGTGGGCAATCTGGTCCTTCAATTAGGTGCATCGCTCTAAGAAAGGTCGCAGATATAGCGTTGCATTTGGAAAGAATGAAAGAGAAGGGCAAGTTAAGTAAGGATATTCCAATAATCGGAGTCGGTGGGATTAGAGACGCGCTAGACGTTGTTCGTTTCATGCTGGTCGGCGCGACTTGTGTGCAAGTTGGGTCATCAATTTTATACGAGGACATGCAGGTCTTTCCGAAAATCATCAGGGGATTGGAAGCGCATATGAGGGCAAAAGGTTACACCAATACCAGCGAGTTTAAGAATAAGGCGTTGGGTTTGTTGAAACATGTTTCGCACCCCGAGGCCAACTAAAATAGTCCGAATAGTTGATGAAGCTGAAAGGGTAAAGACTTTCTACCTTCAAGATGCAAAAGTCGCTAGATCATCCAAAGCCGGTCAGTTCGTACTAGTTTGGGTTCCATTCCCTGCCAACAAACTCAGTAATACGAAGATCGATCTTGATCCCCATGATTTTGAACTGCTCGACCAAATACCTATGAGCATCTCTTGCGCAGACCCAGCAAATGAGACGTTTGGAATTACTGTCAAAGAAACTGGTGAAACTACTTCTGAACTGCACAAATACCCTGTTGGTCAGAATTTAGGGATAATCGGACCATTAGGGCATCCGTTTAGCTACAAGGCAGATACCTGTATTCTGGTTGGCGGTGGAATAGGAGTGGCGCCCTTGCGCTTTCTCGCATCCGAGCTTGCTGCTAGAAGGAGAAAATTGATTGGAATTATGGGTTTCAGGACAAAAGGGGAGATGCTCTTCGTAAAGGAAATGAAAAAAATGTTTGACGAACTCATAGTCACTACAGACGATGGAAGTTATGGCAAAAAAGGATCTGCAACATCATGTTTTGGAAAATATCTTGGAGAACACAGAGATCAAGGACTGGGGCGCGATCCAGGAATCATGGTATATAGTTGCGGACCAGAACTCATGATAAAAGGAGTTTTGAATCTCTGTGAGCAATTTAAGCTTCGTGCTGAAGTCAGCTTGGAACGCTATATCCATTGCGGTATCGGCATCTGCGGATTTTGCTCAATTAACGGTTACCGAGTTTGCAAGGATGGACCTGTTTTTCCGAGTGCTAAACTTGGAAATATCAAGGATCTAGGGTTATTCCGAAGAACTAGTAGCGGGAAAAAGGAAAGTATTTAAGGGCAGTTCTTGAGGTATTTGAAATTAGTCTTCATCCCCATTTTGACGATTCGATAGTTGTTCAAACAAATTTCTATATTTTTCTTTGAGAGAAACATTTTCTCCCATTTCCTCATAGGCTTCGTGTATGTATGAAATGATTGTTCTGAAGTAAGACTGGACGTATAGTAGAATCATTTCAGTAACTCTTCCTCCGCTTGTTTCAACAGTCACTTGTTCCTCGTCAATTGTCAAAATAAAACTTCTACTTACAACGTCCGCCTCAGCTCTGGTACTTTTCATAACATCCTTGATAACTCTTGAGGTCATTTCAGTTTCTGGTCGGTTAGATATTTTTGCTTTGTTCGCTTTCTGTTTCAGGTTGCCCAGTTGTTGTACTAATTTTTCTTCCTGCATTTTGAAACAGAATTTCAGCCGTAGGGTTTTGTTCATGCTCTTTTTCAGGATGTATATTTCGTGCCTTTCAAGAATCTTTGAGAATACATCTAATGCTCGGCGTGATAAGAGCAACGGTTTCGAAGGTACTAGTTCAAGTCTAAGTTTTGTCATTCTAATAACACCTTGTTGATGTTTTCTTACTTGCCTACCATCCAGTGCTCCTTTAACTTATTAGCACGCTTTGTCAAGTTATGGGCAGATTTTAATGAGGTATCCTTTTCTTTTAAGAGAGTTACTATTGAATGTATTGTTGTCGAATAGGTGCATACTCAAACATTCGAGTATTGAAGATACTTATCCTTCTCTATTACGTACTTAATTCCCTTTCTTGTGATTTGAAAGAATTGTTCCTCTGGGGGCACATTTCGGAAGAAGGATCTTTCTACTAGTCCTTCTTTCGTCAACTTTTCCAAAATTCTGCTTGTCGCCCAGACAGAGAGTTTGCACTCTTCAGCAATATACGTCAAAGAGACACAAGAATTCTTCTTTTTCACGCTGTAATCTCTGAATTCGAGCAAGTAGAACAGGACAATCAGTTTGGGGTCTTTTGGGCCCTTGACCTGCTCAATAACTAGCTTCTTGCTTCCTTCAAGAAATTGACCATCCTCCTCAGTTGGTTCAAGCTCATAACCCATTTTCCTAAAGAAAGATACCGCAGCTGTATCCTTTGAGTCGATATCGGTCGTTCTTATGGACGTTACCCCATTCTGTCTGGCAATATCCTCAATTCGCAGGAGCAGTTTTGTCCCATAGTGCTTTCGTCGTTCATATTCAGCGGTCGTTATGTTCTCCAAAAGCCCATGACCCAGAGTCCTTGCAGAACACACCGTTTTGTCTCCAATAGTGAGTTCGAATATGTGTTCATCGTTCTCGGCCCTGTCTTTGATTTTAGACATTTCTTCCACTGACTCCCAATACGTTGTACTTCGTCATAAACATGGTTCTTCCACGGAAAATATCCGTGGCCGTGCAGGAGGGTGGCGGACGTAGTATTTGATCGTAGTACCTTTTCGACACTCAATGCGATTTAGTTTGTTCTATGGTGTCTGCTTTCGAGAATGGTGTGAGATAATCATTTATCTAAAGAGGGGGTGTTATTAATCGATCCGCGCGCTTGATCGACTGATGAGCATCCCATTCGATGAAAAGATGGATATTCATGAACGAGAAAGATTTCCCCGTTCTCTACCAGCAGAGTGATTCTCGGGCATTAAGCAATCAGAGGAATCATTTTCGACTGTTGAAGGCAAAGATCGTGTTGCTTCTGATTCTCGCAACCACTGCTTCGATCTCATGGAACCAAGGATCAGATTTCCGAACTGCAGCCGCCTTCGTCGTGGGCACAGTTCTTATAACTCTGATGGCTTTCACAGCTATTGAATACTCGCGAAAATTCGACAAACTTTGGTTTAGTTGTCGTGCAGTCGCCGAATCTACAAAGAAGGAGAGCTGGCTTTTCATGATGAAAGTCAAGCCCTATGATGGGACAATCAGTGAACCCCAAGCAGAGAAGCTGTTCCTTGATCGTTTGGAACAGGTTCTAGAATCTCAGCAATCTATCTGTTCAGAATTGACACCACAATCGGAAAATGGTTCTCAAATCACCGCGAACATGCGAACTGTCAGGGAGACAACTGTCAACGATCGACTGGCCTATTACATTGATAACCGTGTTCGTGATCAGCAGGCGTGGTATTCGAAAGAGGCGAGGAAGAATGGCAGCATGGAATTTAGATGGTTCATCTCGTCATGGGTATTGCAGCTTATAGCAGCAATACTTGCTTTTCTGGTTGTGTTTTCCAACGGACTGATTGTCAATCCAGTTGGCATATTGACCACTGCCGGAGTTGGCGTGCTATCTTGGATGAATGCGCGTAGCTTCCGTGAACTGTCGCAGTCATACGCGCTTATCGCCCAGAGGTTGTCAATTCTTGGAGGACGAAAGAGAAAGGCCTCTACTGAATTGGACTTATCAGAGATAGTGATAGACTTTGAACAGGCCATCAGTGGAGAACACACGATTTGGCTGGCAAGGCGACTAGAGATACCGTAGGTTCAACGAACGCAGGAGCTCGGTGCTGCTGAACGTGGTGATGGCGGTTCCAACTCAGGGCGACCGGCAACGAGGGCCGCTGCCTCAATCGCATCTGAAAAAGCATCTGGGTTCCAGTCTACCACTCGAGCCCCAATTTCATTGAGCGCTGGAGGGGTTTCCGCGTTCTCAGAATCCTTCAAACGGATTCCGATAACACCGTTGCCACGTTCAATGCTAGCACGGATTTCATAATCTACCCACTCACTCGATGCAGTGTTTTGTCCGATTAGCACGACTGTTACAGAAGTTCCGTTGAGTTGCTCTCTTATTTTGCTTCGAATATACTGTGGATCTTCACTTTCCACAGGACTCAGAAGGTGTCTTCCAACAAAATCGAAATCAACATTCGGGTTCCACCGTAGGAGGTTAAAGCCTTTAGCCTGCAGGACATCATCATGTTGATATGAGATGAAGACTCGACGCCCCATGAACTTCCCTCGATATATCCTGCGACTTGGAGTTATTTAATCTCTCGCAAGGATTTTCCATGGTAGTGACACAGGCAGGGCGAAATGCGAATGGTAGGTACAATTGAGGAAACAAATAAAACTGCGAATGCTTCATTATTTGATGATATAGCATATGCCTAGACGCGTCAACGCTTGTAATCCTGGACTGTCTTCGGGTCAACATATTCGCCCTCCTAACTCACCATGGATTCCGCTTGTGCCTGAGGAAAGAAAGGCCGCTTTGTCATTCTACTACAGCGATCCGCTTTCTAAGATTCCAATCAGATGTATATCCCACAAAAATGACCCAAAAGCGGATCCAAATCTGGAAACAATGACCTTCGGTTTGTTCAGTACCTGTGATAGAGGAATGCGGGCAACCATAGTCAGGCAAGGAATCCAATTACACTTCTTTTGCACGGCTCGACGTGGATCTCACGGTCATACACGGGTGCTCACAGGTTACTACCGTTATGGCTGGTACTTCAAACGTGTATCAATGAAAAAGAAAACAACTAACACTACGTTGGAGGACTATATGCTGGCGGCGAAACAGGTGAGGTTTGTTTCTCCAGGCTTTCCTTTGTCCGATTTGACTGGTTATCTATGGGGTTTTCGACTTGACAAGCCATTCAGGACTTTCAGATATATCAATGAGGGGGCTGCAACTCGCCTGCTCTATCTGTTGAATAGTGCCCCGGATGCTACCCAGGAGTATCTGTCTGAAATCTGCCGTGTTGAGCAACTTGTAAAGGAAAGAGATGGAATGCTCTACAGAAAAAGATCAACTGGGTTCAGTTGGGATGCTGCAGGAGAAGTAATGGGCTTAAGGTTTGAAAGCAGCCCACATTTGAAGAAGTAGATTTGGTTGGGAACAAATTCAAAGAAGAAGGAAAGCACTCACACGAAGATCCGCAGACTTGAGCATGTTGACATCGAGCTTACAAAGAAATGCAACCTTGACTGTGTACATTGCTCTGCACGAGCAAGAAAGAACGTTGGTAGCGATGAACTATCAGCGGATGAGACCGAGAAATTACTGAACGAAGCTAAATCGTTGGGCCTAGAATCTGTTGGTCTGACCGGTGGTGAGCCCTTTCTTTGCAGAGAGAAACTGATGAGGATCTTAGATTTCTGCAATAGTGAACTGAACGTGCCAGTTCATATTCACACTAACGGAATATTGATAGATCGTAGAGATATGGAAAAGATTGGCAACGTTGTCAGCGAAATAACCATCGCTCTGTATGGTTCGAATGCAAGAACACACGATTTCATAACACAAGTCAAAGGATCAATGAAATCCACCTGGAGAAGTCTTAATGGATTGATGCGCTCTGGCGCAAATGTTTCTGTCTATACGGTCCCAATGAAGTATAACATGCATGAAATTCTACCTCTGATAAGGAAGGTTTCTGACGCAGGAGTAAAAAGGATCAGAATTTTGTCACTTTCACCGACAGGAAGAGCAAAAGAGAAGTTTGATGAAATGAGTCTTAACAATGATGAGGTAAAATGGTTAAATAGAGAAATGGGCAAGGGCCAAAAGAGGATTGACACTGAACTGTGCGGTGGATTTTGCACTAGTCAGTTTTACCCAGAACTGAGAATGCTCCCTGGTCATGACTCATGTTTGGCAGGAGAGAACCGTGTACACATTGACGCATTTGGCACTGTTTTTCCATGTACAGCATCATCTGGAACAGTGATGTTCGCAGCTGGAAACCTGAGAGACGAAGATTGTACGCTGTCAGAATTATGGCAACAGTCACCTCTTTTTCAGTTCATTAGGAAATTTCATTCTAACCCGCCAGAAAAGTGCCAGAAATGTCGTATTTATAAGAGTTGCATGTCTGGATGTAGAGTGATGATGGCATACAAATATGGCGACGCTACGATCGCAGATCCTGAATGTAAAGGACCTATTACGAAATGAAGTCATGATTTTTTGGACGAAATATCCTCAAAGCAAAAGAGCACATTTTAAATTGGAATCAATATAAAGAATGCAACGTGATTTCAGAGAGCAGAGCGTGGAGATCGTGAGAATTGTGGTGTGCGGTAGTTATGGTGATATGGAATGTTTCCTTGAAGTGTTAGAGCATTATAGGCAAAGATACGGCGGACAGAACGTTTTCCCCAACAATGAGCATCTGGAACTTTCTAGACCTTGTATTGAAGCTCATCATGGACAGAAGGGAGAGACGGAAGACACGACAATAACTAGATCAAGGCTCATGAAGGCGTACTTTGAGCAGATAGATCATGCTGATTTGATTGTAGTGATGAATGAAAAGAATGGAGAAGAATACTACGGTGTCGGAACAACGCTGGAACTCGGATACGCATTTGCAAAAGGCAAGAGAATTCACTTCACGAGAAAACCTACGAACCCAAACATCCTAAGCTTGATTAACGGACAACAAAACGATCAGAAGGTATGCCTAGCTCCACAATGAGTGTAGCATGGTAGTTCTACAGGTGGCAAATGGCTGCCAACAAAGGATATTGTAAGAGTCGTTCTGAGCCGACAGCAACGTGAAATCCTGAAACAGATTACTTGTAGCTTGGGCAATCAGAAAGCGAGACTATGCGTACAGCCTTCATGGATTACACAAAAGCATTAGTCTCATAACGGAGAAGGTTCGCAGCAAGACGGCTTTGTAACAATCATAACAAAAATAACAGACTCTTCAAACATGTGAGACCGCCGGTATCATGAAAGAACATTCTCCTATCTTGACAAAAGCCTTCAAGAGAGACACTGACTATTCGTTAGAATTTCAATCAATGGCACCCTCCCCCTTTTTTCCTAGGTCTCAAGGAATACGACTCGACAAGCACACTGTTATAGGTAGATATCAAGCCTAGTCCGCCTGCTTCAATCTGATATGCCACTTTCCGAATTTGCTTCCCGGCTTCTCGATGATCCCAGCGTATTTGAGCTTGAGTGTGAGATAGACGATGTGATATGTGCTAAGCGCGCGCTGGATTAGGATACTGGTCTGCGAAGACGGATATCTTGGGTCTAAATCCCCTAGGCTCGGTATTCTCTTCTCCTTGGGGCAATATTCAAAATCTCCTATAGGTCCGAATACTGTTTTAATACTACTTTCAACACAAGAATTCAACCAGTGACATGCCCAATGACCAAACAACTGCAACAAGCCAAACCCACTTCACGCAAGTTTGTTTCAGTCGACCCCTTCAAATGCACCGGCTGCGGCATCTGCGAATACGTCTGCGCCTCAGAAAAATGCGAACACTGGACCCCATTGGGCTCAAGAATACGAGT
>Ga0315284_10010205_pt1 | contig 13382 bp, 12 predicted proteins | sample YL17G09_16_MG_FD_203696 | JGI IMG/M metagenome (GOLD analysis project Ga0315284, IMG submission 203696) | Sediment microbial communities from Yellowstone Lake, YNP, Wyoming, USA - YL17G09_16 | ecosystem: Environmental > Aquatic > Freshwater > Lake > Sediment | place: USA: Wyoming | collected...
GTACCAAGCAACGCCTGTGTAGTCATAAACTACTGGAGCAACCAATTGATTCATGTATGGATTGATTACCAAAGCTTTAGCCCAAAGTAAATAAACTAACGTAGGATCTACGAAGTCTGGTGTTGGGTTTGCACAACATCCTGTGTAAGCAGAAAGTGTTTGGTAAGCATTGTGATTTAAGAAACGCAATGCCGGAGAACCTTTAACATCAATACGTAAGTAATACGTCTCTCCGCAAAGGAAGTTATAACAGCAATTAGCTTGTACTGTTCCACCTTGGAAACCAGTTGTTGGCAACGCAGGGATTGCTGTTTGTGGTGTAGTTCCTATTGAAGCAACTGATTGCTCAGGAAGACACTGATCAACGCGGTAGAAGTTACGTACAAATTTTGGGTTAATTAACTTAGACTTGTTAGACTCTTTGTATCCACCGTGGAAAGGTCCGATTTTGTCTTTTAATAATACGGAAGCAGAAGCCAAAATTAATGGGCAACAGTTTCCTGTAACACCTGCTGTATCAACAGATAAGTAAGATTTTGCATCAAACAAACCAAAAGAACCTACACCATAATTGGTTGCAGCTACAAGTGGTGTTACATCTCCTAATGCTACAGAAGGTATACCTGCTGTTACAATGAATCCATTTACCAAATTTGGATTTGGGTTTAATGGAGCCGGACCTGAAACCTGAGTTCCTAGGAAGGTCTTTCTAAACGCGTGATTAAAATAAGCCATTTTCTTTTTTGGGTTTTAATTAATAAATAAACATATATGTAATATAACACAATTTTATATCAAATGCAAATAATTTGAGAATTTTATTCTCCCATTTCTTCATCTAACATTCTAAGTGCAATTTTATCTTCTCCAAAAGTATTCAATTTATCAAGCCAAGTTTGAGTTTTATCATGTTCCTCAACCTGTTCTTTTAAATAGGTCATACATAATTGATATAACATATGATCTCCTTCTTTAAGAGCGCCAGATGCCATCACCTTAATCTGCTTTGTTACAACAATTTCATGTTCAAAAGAGTCTCTGATGATTTGAGGTAATCCTGAGAATGTAGTAGGTTGTACAGCTAAAACTGGAACATTAGGAGTAACTCCCATAGCCAATAGATACTCGCGGGCCCATCCTGCATGGGTCATTTCTTCATCAGCATACTTCTGCCATAATTTGGCAGCTCCTGTGTATCCTTCATTGTTCAACCACATTGACATAGAAAGGTAAAGTCGTGAAGACTCCTCTTCTTGTTGAATGCGGTATTGCAAGTTCTTAATACAGTGCTCATCAATCATTGGATTGTGAGTTCTTTTAACAGGTCTTTTTATTGTAAGGTTTGCAGTGTCCATTAGTTATTTCCTTCTACTGATTGTGAATTACGTTGCATTTGTGTCATTGATTCAATATCACCGGCAATTATCTTAGCAGCTTCATCAATTAAAACTTCTGTTAAGTCATCCTTAAACTCACATTCTACATCAACTGTAGATTGAAGTAAAGTGTATGGATCGGTACAACCATTAATTTGTATCTTAACTGGTTGTCTATAATATGTAAACTCTGGATTAACTACTTGGAATAATCCATTGGTATAAATTTGCATCTTATTGTCTTTCATCATGGCAAACGTCTCACCCCACTCAAAGTTAGGTTGCTTGTTTTTGTCACGCAAAAGCTCATCTAAGTTACCTTGTTCTGTCAAATACACAACCATAGGTTTAGGATCTGAGCAGCATTCTGCAGTAGCTTTAATAGAAACTCTTTTCCAACGCATATAATCTGGTGGTAAAGCAGGAGTCTCGTAAAAAGTGATTCTGTCAATAAGTACAATAGGAGTTGAAATTAACAACTTCTGTAAATCATCTACGCGTGATGTTGATTGCTCATCACCCTCTTGTTTCTGATTTACTCCATGTAAATTCCTACGGCACCAGTCAGACTGTCCCTTATTAAAAGCCTCAACAATTTGCCAGCACTGAATATTGTCATAGTCATTGCTGGCAAGTTTGTTAAGTCTTTGCTTAATCTTTATTTGCAGTGTACGGTTATCCACAGCACTTAGTAGGTTTAACTGTAAACTTTGAAGGATCATTTCCTCCACCTTTAAAAATAGTTGGGTTTAGGTTCGCATGCACTTCTGCATTAGTTCCACCAACTCTTCCACCTGGTTTTAAAACAACCTTTGGGAACTGATTTAACATTGGAATTGCTTTCATTGTAGTATAGATTAAATTATTTCTTTTTAGCTCCACCTTTTTTAAACGCAGGTGCAGGTGTTGTTGGCATAAATGATGGGCCTCCTGGTTGACCGTATGGTTTCTTTTTACTATAATCATTGATTACAGCAGCAGTAGGTTGTGTTGGATAAGCTCCACCAAATTGCATTTTACGCTTATCAGCCATATCAGCAAAAGCACCTATTTTATCATTGTTGATTTTATCAACATTGTCAACCTTTTTTGTGTTTTTCATCTTATTTATTTTTAGCCATTTTTTTAAATGTCCTGGCCAACGCCTTACGCTTTGGTGTACAGGTTGGCTTAGACATTGGTGTGCAGTAACCCTTGTGTGCTGGGTTAACTGCCTTTTGTATCCAATTTTTGTCCTTTGCCATGATTACTTCTTTTTAGCCGGTTTGCTTGGTGTTACTTTAGCGGGCATTGATTTAATTGCCCCACCTAATGCTTTAGTCATCATGTTATGATGTTTAACAACATCTTTCATCATTCCTTTATCAGCCTTAAGTGCTTCTGCTCTCTGTAGTGTACGGTGAGCATCTTCTATATCCCATTGGGATCTTTTTGGTTGTGTTGCCATAGCTTTTGTTTCTTTTAACATTTTCCTTTTTTCATAGATCCACCCATTTTCTTGGTAGGGATTGCACCTTTTGGAGGTTTACTTCCTCCTGTAAATTTAACAGCTGCTTTTTTAGCAACTGAAGCTGGTGTATTATTTTTAGGTTTCATCTTATTATTGATTAAAGTGTTTATCAGTTACTTTTGTTAAATCAATTAGAATGTTGTCATTCAATGGATTTTTTAAGAATTCCACACAATCAGAAGCATTACGGCCCATCATTGTGTTTGTTGCAATGTGATGTAAGAATCCATCAGATTTTGGCATAATCAACTTATAGAAAGAAGCATCTTTTACCAAAGCTCTTAATGTTAATGTTTCCATACTAAGTGCAGCTACCTCATTAAAGGTTTCAGCAGCCCGCTTCATACTAGCTTCAATACCTTGACCAGTAATATATTTATCCATGTTGTCATAGATAATATCATTTGGTGTGTGTTTCTTGTACTGAACACTATTAGCATCAACAACCTTAGCTACTAAAAGTAACTTGTTTGTATTTTTGTCAAATAATTTTTGCAATTCAGACAATGCTTTATTCTTGATTTTAGTAACCTCTGTTTTAGTAGATACGGTATCAATATACTTATCTAAGAAAAACTTTGGAGATACTGATCTAGAACGCGCATCATCATAGCTTTTTGCAATAATAGAGAAACCACCCGCCTCAATTGCATACAACTTAATTACGTCATATGGATTTTGCTTAGGTTCTAAGAATACAGGTTGGTTACCACAACGAATTGTAATCTTACCCCATAAATCATCATTGTTTGGATTAAGCATTTTAATCTTATTCCAAAAATCAGGATCTGCAGGATCAACTACATTGGCAGCCAAATCTTGTTCAAGTTGTGCTACAACTGTTCTAATTTCCTTAATTCTAGCCTCACGTTCTTCTTTATCCGGAATAAGTTTTACATCGGGTGAAAACTCATTTAATCCAGTAATGTAACGCTTGATTCCATTTTGTTCAATACAGGCAAGTTGCTCTTCATGAAATACTCCATCAAAAAGGGACATCCCATATTTTTCTAATCCAAGATTAGTAGCTTGTGGGTCAAAGAACGGTTTAATGGAAATTGCTCCAGTTTTACTTACTAAGGTAGGCAATTCTACCATGGTGATTTTTGACATGTTGGTTGGTTTTAGTTGGTTTATTTATAAAACAAATGTAGTAAAAAACTACACTTGGTACTATTATTTTAAATCATTTATGTTATACACATAAAATTCCATTTTAAAGGCATGATTACGTAATACAAGTCCTGAAGGAACATTATTATCAAATGTTCTGATTTGAAATTTATTATTAACAATAGAACTTACTTCAATTTGTTGTGCTCTACTTGGAAGAGCAGAAGGATAAACCCCAACAGATCTTGGATTTGTTACAAATTCAAATGCATTATTTAATGTAATTTCATATACACCTAATGCTAATTGAACTATACCAGATATTACACTAGCTTTTGCACCTACAAAACGACACGGTAAATAACATTCTACACTTCCGCAATCTTGTCCTGGACCACATGGATCACATACAACACACTCATCTCCACCACCTCCGTTTACTACGGTCATCATAGTAACCCCATTTTTGTTACTAGTAAGTGAAAATGCAATAGCTCTATAGGGTAAAGTAGTATTGATTTTATTAATAACGTAATTTACATCAGCAATTCTTGCTACTGCATTATCACTATTTCCACTAAGTGGAAAAATAAATCTTCTGAAATTTGCAATACTATTACTTAATTTAGGGATATACATCTTTTATTAAGATTAAATTATTTTTAACAAGTTGGACAAACTAAATCCTTTTTACTTAAAGGATAGATGTTGAATATAAAAGGCGTATTATTTAATACAAGACCAGAAGGAACTCCTGAAATAAAAGTCTCAATTTTAATTTTGTTACCACCATAGATTTTACTTATTTGAATACGGTGAGTAATATCCTCAAGTTGAGAAACAAACATTCCATATGATCTTGGATTTACCATAAAAGGCATGTTTGGATTAAGTGATACTTCATATACTCCAAGAGCTAATTGTATTACACCGGTAATTACTAAGGATGCATTATTGTTTCTTCCACATTCGCCACTGCGTTCACATTCTGCATTACAGTTTACACATGATGGCCATAAGCTACCACATGCAACACAATCAGGTTCAGAAGAACCACTTACAAATGATTCAAATACAACACCATTATTAGTAGATGTTAATCCAAAATGCACATTTCTATATACATTAAGATTGTTAAAAGAATCAATAACTGAATTTACATCAGCAAGTCTGGCTGTAGCATAATCACCACGGGAACCTAGTATGCGACTGAATCTTGTTGCAACTGATGCTACGTTATTAAGTAATTTTGGGATCATCTTATTTAAGATTATAGGATTAATAAAAAAGAAGGAGAGAGTTTCAAGTCTCTCCTTCTGATTTGTTTTAGAATGATCCTCCTGTGATAGGGTTTCTCATTACAATTTTTAACACTTTGGTTGGATCTTTAACCCAGATCGCTGGCATTGTTTGGCTCATGTATACACGGTAACCGTTGAACTGTCCAGAAGATTGGAAGCCTTGAGTACGTCCCATGTAATCCATTGTACCATTTTGATACCACCATTTCAATTGATTATCCCAAGATAATTTCAACATGAAGATGTTGTCATTTCCTGTATCAGTGATATCAAAGATCACGAAGCTGTAAGAGCTTAATGGATTTCCATCAATGATTGGGTTCTCAATATCATTTGTATGTAAGTTATCAAACGCTGGGTTTAACACAAACTGTACGTTAGCCAAGAATGGAATAACATAAGATGTGAAAGCGAATCCATAGTTCAAGTTCATACCTTGACCAGTGATTGCACCAATACCATTGTTTGAAGCAGCTTGAATTAATAAACCGGAGTTTACAGCCTCACGCTTGATAGCCTCATTTACTAAACGCATTCCACCCATACCTGTTTGTACAATTAATGTACGTTTAGGATCTGGACCTTGGAACTCAACACGTCCAGCGTAGAAGTTATACAACTCTCCACGGAACAATTCCAATGTGAAGTTTGATTTGTTGTAAACACGTTTGAATGAGTTATCCAATTGTTTCCATAAACCTACTGACATACGGATATCATCTGGACCATCTTGCTTAACGCGTCCACCATGACCCCACATTAAGTAGGTTTCAATGTCAGTTGCAATTTTAGTCAAGTGAGCAGACTCCATTGTAGTAAGGAAAGTACGAGTTAAAGTACCGTTTGCAACAGCCTTTTTAACATAGTCTTTACCCATTACAGAAACCATTTCTTCAATCTTAGAGATAGAAGGATCAGCATTCTTGTCAAAGTTTCTCCAAATTTCAGTTACTGGAACTGTACCATCAGCGTTTAATCCGCCTTTAACCATAAGGTCAGCACGAGAAGAAACTGAATAATGTACGTGAGCTTCTGAACCTCCTACGAAGTTATAGAATTCACGGAAACCAGCTTGTGTACGGATATCAGAGAAACGCTCTCCATATTCTCCACGAGCAGAACCTTTACGGAAGATCTTAGTTCCGTTAACAAGGTATTTGTTCTCTAAAAATTTGTAATTGTCATTGTTCACTAATTGAACAGTGTAAAGGAAAGAATCACCTAAAGGTAAGATGTCTTCTGTAGGAACTACGTACATCTCACAACCGTTGTATTTATCATAAGTGATGATATCACCATGACCAAATTCTCTACGGCTTAATTTAATTTTGAAAGTTGTACCATCAATACCTTTTGTAGTATTTTGTGGTTCAACATCTTCAACAATGAATGGAAGTTCTTGAGAAACCGGAGTTTGCCATTTGTACTCACCACGAGCATTGTCAACGTTAATGATATTTTTACCACCGAAAGATGATAATTGGTAAAGAGGCATCTCCACTTTCTGAGCCATAGCCCAAATATCAACTGGACCAAGATCCATTGGTTCTGCATTCTTTAACATGTTTGTGATATGGTATGAATCTATGTGTGAACTAGCATTGTAGTTCGTATCACGCAGGAATATACCATTGTTTAATACTGGAGTTGCCATTTTGTTTTAGAATTTAATTAATAATTATTTATGTTTGTTTGTATTATCTTTTGAAAAAACTTGGTTGTTCTCTTTTAATTGTTTGCTTATTTGACTTTCTAGATGAATCGTCATCATCCTCAGTTGTAGCAGAAGCAATCTTTTTACTTTCTTCTGTTTTTAAAGTACGTACTGTTTTAGCCACACTAGCATCCACTGCTTTGTCTCTAACTTTATTTTTATATCCTTCTGGATCAGCTAGTAACCAAAGTGCTTCAGCAATAAGACCATGATTTGGTTCAACAAATTGATACTTTTCTAATAAGTGTCCTAACAAGTTAGTATTCTTTCCACTTATAGATGGGTAGTTTGGTTGAATCAAACCGGCATATAACATAGATTGTGTCTTTTTATCTAGAGCAATACCATTAATTTCTGCTGGCTCTAGAACTTTGTACACATTATCCATATATGCACGAGCTTGTTTTTGTTGTTGCTTTTGTGCTTCTTCCTGTTGTGCTAGTTTCTGCTCTACAACTTGCTCTTGCATTGCATCCAATTTTGGTTTGAATTTTAAAGCCTTAGCTTCTAATTCCTCATGATTTTTCCAAGAATCAATTTCTTCTTGAATTTCACCAGCATCGCCAAATCTTGTTGCTTGTAAGTAATTACGTACAATTGCTTCTTGATCTTGTTCATTAGTTGGATCAAGTTGTCTTGATTCTTCTACTTGAGCAAGAGCTCTGAAGATTGTCTTCATATCCTGTCCACCATTTGCATGGTATTTAGCTGCATATTGTAACTCTCTTGGCAAAGAATCAAAGAATGCTAAAGGAATTTCTTCTTTTACTTTTCTTTCCTTCTCGTTGAAGTTAGCCATAATAAGGTCCTCGTAATCAGCTTGAGTCCACTTTTCAATTGGTTTATCATCATCAAAAGGAACTAATGTTCCGTTTTCAATAAACTTCTTTGTAAGTTCCATCAGACCGTTTTTATCAACTTTCTGACGGCCTGCTGTTTTAGTTGTACCTGGTTCACCATCTTCATCATCATCTTCTTTACCTGCTGCATCATCACTAATGATATTATCTAGTGTGTTGTTAGCAGATGCTGCTGATACTGGTATGATTTTACCTGCCTCATCTAATTTATCATCATCCCCATCGGGATTGTCAAGGAACTTATCATCACCTTTTTTGGTGAATACTGAATCTTTTGGAGCAGCGTTCATTACACTTTCTGCTCCGGGTATTCCAAGAATATCACTGATATCCATGTCCACTTCTTTTACGACTGTGGTATCGTTTGGTTTTACTTCTTCATTCATTTGTCTTTTATTGTTTGGTTTAAATAACTGACTGACATTAATAATATACTCAAAAATATGTAATTAAACTTTAAAAAGTTGTAAAAAAATAAACATAATATAAAATTTTCGGCATTATATGGCTACCATTATTTTTTCTTTTTAGTTGGAGATTTTTTATCATACTTATTTTTGTTCTCTTTTGCAATTTGAACATCCATTTGTTTCATTTGTAATTGAGTTGACATCTTCTCTTTTTCAGTTTGTAACTTCTGAGAATCATTAAGTACTCTATTTTGTTCTCTAGTTCTATCAAGACTCATTGTTTCTTGGAACTGCGCGCTATCCTGTATCTGTCCTAATGCATCAAGATAATCTGATTGTTGATTTTTATCAATGTCTTGCATAGCTCCAAAGCCTGCAGATTTAATCTCAGCCACAAGTATATCACGTCTTCTGTCCTTTTCCTTCTCAAGAGAATCATGATCAAGTTGCATTTGCTTCTCTTTGATGGCAGCTTCATTCTGAGCCTGTTGCATTTTCTGTTGATTATTATTCTCCTCCTGTCTAATAGCTGTAGTCTTAATCTCAGTCTGCTTTAATACATTAGTAAGCTCACCCATTGAATCAGCTTGCATAATTGTACCAAGGTCATAGATAGATGCTCCAGATGTATTATTATTGATTGCAAGTTTCTTCATTTGCTCAATAATAGCACGGTGATTAGCCTTAGTTGTACAGTAAACATTAATGTCTCGCAGTAATAAGTCAGTGCCGTTAAGTTCAAAATTAACTTTTTCATCATTTGAGGTCATGTATTGTAATCTCAAAGAAGGTTTAGTTGATTGATAAAACTGAGCTAAGTCAGTACGCATTTGATGTACGCGAGGCATTAAGTAATCTGAATGCTGTATAAAGTACATTTCAGTTTGAGCATAAGATCCTGAAACTGCTTGCTCTACACCAGTAGCTGTATCAGTTTGACCAATTTGTTGACCCAGACGTTGAGGTGAAACACCTACTACCTCAAAGGCTTGGCCCTTAAAGTAATTAGCTAATTGAATTCTAGAAAGCATACGGTTAGTTTGCTCAAGATTCATTACTTGGAAATGCTGCATATTTAATGCATTCTCTGTATTGGTAATGGTTGTATCCAACGGCAACATTTGGAAATTCTTCATTGCAACGTAAGCTTTAGCCAAGTTATTCTTACCCCAATCTTCTCCCATGGAGTGACGTGGTAATGCATTTTGGTCAAAGGCAATTACAGTTCCAAGTTCATCAACCAGGATATCAGCAATCTGATTATTCACAATGTTGTATCCAATTTGGAATGGTTTCATCAAATCTACCATTGCAGTGGAGCGCGTGTTACGGTCAGAAAATACTGAACCCTCCACCGGTAACTTACATCCATACAGGGTGTCATCACCTTTGAATTGAAATTTCAGCGGACCTATTTTGTTTTGTTGGATACCAAGATACATTGGATTAACTCCACCTGGATTATTCATACCCCAGAATGATGGATGATTTGGTCCAATCTTTACACCACCGTATGTTTGGTTAATATAAATCCAATCAATATGCTCACCAAAGACAAGCGTGTCTCGTGTTTTATTTTTAATTAGGATATTGTTGTAGACTGGTTTATCAGTTACTTTATATGTTTCATCAATAAGTGTTGATTTAACATTTCCTACATCATCAATTTTTGTTAAATGTCCAACCTTACGTTGAGACTTCCAATATGCAGTAGTTACACGTAATAGGAAAGCCATTCCCATATCAGTATAATCTTCAGTCTGTCCATGTAACCAAGCAATGATGTCACCACCGTGTAATGCATTATCCCACATAGATGTAAACTGTCTATAAGCAAGAGATGGCATATTTGTATTCCAGTCGTGAGACTTAGTTGCGTCATAGAATGATCCGTCATTTTGATATCCTTGAATTGGATAACCAGCAGAACGAACTGGATAAATTGCCTCAAGTGACTCTTGTTGTACAGTAGTCATTAAGTAGCCATATTTATCTATAACATCAGCCACTGTCATCATTTCAGTTTTACCTACCCAGTTACCTTGAGATATATATCTCACATCTGGTGATTTATGGTAGAAGGTCAATACAGGATTCCATAATTCAATGTTATAATCATCCTCACCCATATTGAAATGCCAGAATTCTCTGTCAGTAATTAAAGAATCACGGAACCCGCGTTCTTCAAGTTCATCCATACCAAATCTATCTACGTCCACTTCATACTGATGAGAAGCCCATTGCTCAGCACCACTGCGGTAATCTTTAGTAAAGAAACTTTGAATTTCAGGTAGAGTTTTTAACTTCTCAGGTGCCATCTGTTCCTGCATTTGCTGAGCTACTTCAGGATCATTAGGATCCATACCAGCCTCAACCATTTTAGCATAAAGTTTTTGTTGTGCTTGAGATAATAAAACCTGACTTACTTGTTCTTGTTTTAGGTTCAGTTGTTCATTGTAGGAATATTCATCTACTCCACGGAAGGTTACTTTACTGTTACGTTTAGCAAATTCAGCTACAAGTACATTTACAATATTTGGAATAATAGGATAAAACTTAAGTTCCATTGCTGTTATATCGGTGTCAGCCAATGTTTCAACAACATCTCTCATCTCATTGTCTTCCTCTACAATATAGTCAGACTTATCAATAATACCTTTTGCAAGCTTATAGTTTTTCATCAGCCTGCGGGCATTTCTACGTAATTGTTTTAAACCATTCCATTCAAGCCAATCCATATTCCAGGCAGTCCAGTTCTCATCTTTTTCTATACGGGGTATAAATTGTATAGGTTGAGTAATACTACCCATACGGTTGTATTCAGATTTTGCCCCACTCTTGAGCTGCATTGCATTTAATACTTTCATCTTATCTTAAGTTTTTAAATCCTGATCTTGGTGGTCTTCTATTAGCATTATTGTTTCCCATCCCTATATGTTTAAAGGGAGACTGTACTCCTAATTTAAACAAATTATCTGACTTTTGCAAGTTTTTATCACTCTGATCGTCAGTTCTTTTCCTATATCCTCTGTTAGCTTGTTGTACTTTTGCAAACGCAACTAAAGCCGCTAGAGCTACTAATCTATCCACGTTTACTTTATCTCCGTCTCCATACCCTTCCATTTCAACAATGGCCATTATATCTGGGATGCGCTCAATACCATAAGTAATTTTTACTATGGTGCCATCTTCCTTAGTTTCTGTGTCTAATTCTTCTTTAAGGAATTCTATCAGATAACTAAGGAGATGGGCTTTAAAAAGTGTTCCTGTATTCTTCCACCCGTACGCTTGGTAAACATTCTGATTAGAACCAATATCTTTAAGAAATACAATCTGATCTTTAGGGACTAGATAACGCTGTCTCTTCTTACTAATCATATATGATATAAACAAAGATATATTATTTTCAACAATAGTCCAAGCATTATAAAGCTCTATAATCATAGAGAGCCTTTCATGAGTTTTATTTATATCATCATAACGTCCGCACCAGGCTAATACAATCTTATCTTGTTCAATATAAGTTTGAACCATACCTGCTTTATCAATCCTTGTTACTTCAATCGGATTCTTATAAACATAAATAGAACATAGTGATTCACTAGTTGTGGTCTTTCCTTCTGCCACGGGATCTACGGAAGCATAATAAGTTCCCCATTGAGCTTTTGGGTCAGGTCTTTCATACATAACAATGCAACCTGTTTTATCTTCAGTCTTTTTTGTTATTGGCCATTCTGTGATAGGAATCTTATTAGTAGTTTTTATTTCTGCTATTCCTTCTGAATTACGTTGAATATCTATGAGCTCATACGCGTAATCTTTATCTTCAATACGTCTCCTCTGAGCAGCAAGCAAATGTGTTGGGAATTTAGATATTTTTCTAAATGCAAATGCCTCAGCAATATTACGTGGTCTTTGTGATATCCTGTATTGATATTGTTCTGGAGTAAGGTCCTTTTTCCATATAACAAATTGAGCATCCAAAGCCTTAAGTGCTTCTTCAGGTAGAGAATTACCATAGACATCAATATGGGGAGGCATGCTCCACTGCTCTGGAATAAATAATCCTGACATTCCAATAGTTCCTTTGTCATCAAGGAGATTAGTTTCTACGGCATAAATACTATTTACTTCAGGATACTTGATAATTCGTTCTAGAGGTTTACATTTATCTAACTCTCCCACTGACCCTGCTGCTATAAAAGTTCCTGTTGTAATCTCACCCATTTGAAGAGCGGGTAACAAGAACTCCATTGTAATATCCATAGTTGGGGCAATCCCGGCTTCCTCATAGAAGAAATAGGTACAAGCTCCACCGACACCTGCAGATGCATCCTTATCAAAAGTAACACCCTGAATTGTACCTTTACCTCCAACCATCTCTGGTCTTCCGTTTACAGTCTCTTCAATTTGCTGTTGCCACATCATGATTTTACCTGGATTCATTGGACGGTACCAAGCAGTCTTTGAGTTAAGAAAGGAACGGTATTCATCTAGAAATTTCCAAGTACCTTTCTCATTAATCTTATCTTTAAGTGAAGAACCCATTTTAAGAATAGGTGTTTCCTCAAACCAAAGTTGATTGATCAACTTGGCAGCATGAAAATATGAAGAAGCAATCTGACGTTTCTTGAGAATTCCGGCATGCAGGTAATGTAATTCTGCTAATAATTCATATAGAGCAAGATGATATTGGGTATCCCAAACTTGAGGAAAGGCAAACTTCCTTGCCATTTTATCATTAATAGGAAGAAAGTTTATCCACATGTAATACTCGCGCGGGAGATACCAGGTCTCACCATTATTCTTGAAGATAACACCTGATCTACATTTACGTTTTTGATCATCCCAATATTTTCTAAAATCAAGAGACCCTTCAATAAATGGACAGAAAAAACCTTTGTCATTATATTTACGGGCCTCGGCATTAAATATCTCAGTAGTATCATCAAACTTGTATTTACCTGGTTCTTTGAACAGGGGCTTTACAAAATCAATGAAATCCTGACGGGTAGCGAATTCTGTTATTGTCCAGAAGCCGGAATCCCAAGTTGATACTTCTATAAAGTTATTGGTCATAAGCTTTCTTTCTATCTCC
>Ga0315284_10010207_pt1 | contig 13381 bp, 13 predicted proteins | sample YL17G09_16_MG_FD_203696 | JGI IMG/M metagenome (GOLD analysis project Ga0315284, IMG submission 203696) | Sediment microbial communities from Yellowstone Lake, YNP, Wyoming, USA - YL17G09_16 | ecosystem: Environmental > Aquatic > Freshwater > Lake > Sediment | place: USA: Wyoming | collected...
CTCGCCCTGGTGGATTATCTTGATATAGTCCCCCCCATAGTTAAGCAGACTGTTCGCCAGGTCGGTTATCTTCTCAGCATACTCATGGATGAACGGGTTGTCTATGACCTCTATAACCCCGCGCTTCAGGTAGGAGTTTATCTGGATCGCCCTGAGCTTGAATCGTTTAGTGGAAAAAGGCGCGTCGAAAATCTCCATCCTTACCCTCTTCGGGATGACGAACTTTTTCTTGCTTTTCTCCAGAATCCGCAATAGGCAATTATCTGACAGTGATATCAATGAGCTTGAATCGCATGGAATCCTCATCTATTCACCCAAGACTCTTTTCGTTGTCTTATATCTATCAACCACGCTCTTGGTTTTGGTATAAGGTCTATCGTGTATCTTAGTGGCTCCGACATAGTCCAGCAATGAGCTCAGGCTAACGCCGGTCAGCTCGCCCGCCCTCTTGAGAGATATTCCGAGAGCGTAGACCCTCGACGCCTGTTTTATCCTGGCTTTTTCTATCACGTCCCTGGCATAGTTACCCAAGCTAACATCGAAGCTGCTTACATCTTCTATTATCTCGTCCAGTATAATCTTGAAATCCTTTTTCCCCTCGAGCTCGTGCAGTATGTGCGCTTTGAACTTGCTCCACTGGTCCGACTTGAAGAGATGCGGTTTGGTCATGAACTTGGCCAGTGCGTATGAGACGAGAGAGATATCCACTAATGTCTTGTCTTGATTCAGGGCCGCGCTCTCTATAGCCCGGTTGCTCAAATCCCTCAGCTCAACTTCCTGGTCGTTCCTAAAATACGTGATAAGCTCTGCGAAATACTTGTCCACCAACTGCTTGACGTTGCCCATGTCTAAAACCAACTGTCCAGCCTGGCCTGACTGGCTTTCTGGTTCAGCTTCTCGTCGAGTTCCTCTATAGTCCTGCTAATCCGCTCTTCCGAGAAGTCATGCTCGTCCACCAATATCTTACTTAAGGCCGTTTTATTAACGTTCCCCCACTTCAGGCTATAGTCGCTGGTTATGTCGTGCTTCAGGAACAACTCGCGCAGCTCGTCAAGATCCACTTCCGGCTCTATCCCCATCTCTTTATAGACCTGCTTCACCGATTTGCCTTCCTTAGCATATGCCAGCGCCTTTTTAGGGCCGATGCCTTTAATCCCCTCGTTAAAGTCGGTGCCCATCATTATCCCCATGTCGATGAGCCCTTTTCTATCTATGCCCAGGCTATCTAACGCTTTCTGGAGTTCTATCAGCTCCGGCTCGACAGAGACATAGACGTTCTTTCCAGGCAGTTTCCTGCGCCCGCTCAGTGTGAGATTCCTAATCAATTTTGGCGAGCCGAACAGGATAGAGTCATAGTCTTGCGAGGCTGAGGCCCATGCGTCTCCGTGCTGGACCATATATGCGGCCTGCGCCTCCCCCTCGCCCAGCGCCTGCACCCAGGGTATTCCCATAGCATCTAACAGCCGCTTGCTCTCGTCGATCATCTCACCAGTCAGTTTGCTCGAGGCCTGCGCGTGGCGTCTGGCTGCGCTTATATCCCCCGTTGCTATAGCGGTTTTCCACTTCTCATGAGCCTCTTCCCTGATCTGTCTTCGCTCTTCCGCTACTCTTCTTTTTAGGTCAGGAGGTTTTCCATCAAAAACATAGATAGGCAATATGCCATATTCTACTAGCTTTCCAGTGCGATAGAATAAGCCGGAGAGATGCGACGTTACCCTCTGCTTTGAGTCCATTAGCGGAGTACCATCAGGCTGCCTGATTATCGACAGAAATTGGTATAGGCAGTTGAACGCATCTATCGCTATCTTCCTACCGGCCAGATCCTCGAACTCAATCTTCTCTTTCGGGATGATATCTCCCAACTGGACGCCCATTTAGCTACCTCTTCTTTGCCTTTCTGAGTGCATCAAAAATTCTTAGATATTCCTCTCTCTGTTTGCCAGTTAATTTTGCGGCACCGCGATTGCCGAGTTCGTATGTTATTATTCCAGTCTTCGTGTTTATTTCGATTGCATGGCCGTGATAGTTGCCGGTCTCTCTTGACCACTGTTTGGAAGTGTACTTTTTGCGCGTCGCATCGGTAATGGTGGGCTCGAAAACGATTAAAATTGACTTTTCGTCTATAGGTGATTTCTTGATGTTTACCTTTAATCCTCGTTCTTCCCTATTCTTAATCACCTTATCTAGAATCTGCCCGGTCCTTTTTATAGTAAGGTCTCTGAACCGCGGGTCTCCATACCTTCCTAAGTGTAATCTCTCGAAGCCCATGTAGTCCGTGACAGGAATCTTTCTTTTTTCCAGCCTTTTCCTGAAAACATCAACCATATCAGCTACCTCTTTTAAGAGCGCTGGGAGCGAGATTCGAACTCGCGGAGGCCGAGGCCCAACAGCTTAGCAGGCTGCCGCCATACCACTAGGCGATCCCAGCTTTATTATATTTGTGTCGTCTTTATATAAATAGTTGGAGAAAACGTCAGGCAGTCATGTACTTAAGTGCCTCTCGGACAGAATTCACGCAGGTCACTGTTATCCCTGTTATGCTCTCGTTAACGGAGGAGCATTCGACTTTTGGAATCAGTATCTCCCTCACACCGAGATTCTTTGCAACGCTTATTTTCAGGTTCAGGGAATTTACCTGGTCCAGCGTCCCGTCGGGATTTAGCACGCCAGTGAGAACGGTGTCATTCTTCAGCTTAATGTCTTGGAGCATGGCTATCAAGCCCACAGCCATCGCTGCGCTGCCTGAGGTCCCCTGCACATTCCTGCCCGTGAAGTCTATCTTCACCACCACGTCCTTGTACATGAGGTTCTTCTCGGTGAACGCTTGGGCATAGTCCCTAATGAGCGGCATGCTCTCCTGGAGATCGGTTCCAAAGGTCTTCTCAGAGACATCGAGGAACATCCCTCCATAGCCCGGCTTTAGGAGCATGCTTATTTTAGCCAGCTCGCCGGAGCCGGTCTCGTTGAAAACGGCGATTCCATAGACCGTGACGTTCTTCTCGTATATCTGGCCGACAGGCACCTCTATAGTGTTGTTGATGTATTTAGTCACGGTTTGGTAGACTATCCTGGTCTCGACATACTTGTTTGGGGAAGGTATATCGAAATATATGCCGCTAAGGAAAAATATCGTGAAAAAGAAAGTAGTCAAAGCATACACAACATAGAGTCTCGTCTGTCTGTCCATTTTATCACTCTAGCATATAGTCAAGGGCCTCGGTTATGGTGCTGACCTCGTTGACCGGTATTCCCGTCTCTTCGGATATATTGACTAATCTGTAAGTTATAAAACATTCCTTCTGGCGATAGTCGCGGCCAGTCCTCTGCGTGCAGTTCTCGATAGGCTCGCGATAGACCGACTCGCCCGCCGGCACCAACAGCAGCCTCATGCCGTTCTCTTTCGCAGCGGCCGCTTTCTCCTCGACCCCGCCGACCTGCCCTATGTAGCCGCCGGACATTATAGTACCGGTAATCGCGACGTCATCCTTGATATGTTTGTTGAGCATGAGCGCCATCGTGGCTATGGTCATGGCCGCCCCTGCCGAAGGCCCACCTATTACAGAGACATTGGTCTTCACTGAGAAAACCACGTCATACTTTTTCAGGTCGGTGTTCGTCATCTCGGCCGCTTCATTAACAGCCAGCCTGATCGAGTCCTGAGTATCCGTGACAAAGGACGGGTTGTTTATGTTGACCAAGACTTTTCCTGTGCCCGGCTTTAGCTCTACTACAAGGGAGATGACCATGCCGGTGTTATTCTCTGTCACTGCGAGCAGCGGGATGGTCACAGAATTGCCGCTCAGGGCTATCGTTGGAGCAAACCTGGCGCTGCCCAAGAGAAGGCTGTATGAGACATAGCCCAGATAGCTAAAAACCATGAGGATTACCAGGATAGATATTGTTTTTCGCATGCTCCCACGACTTTAAGATTTAAGAAAGACGGATATTTATTAATGGTGGACCACCGGGAATGGCAGAACACTCCTGGTGAAGGTGATCCGAAATCTTCCTCAGTTCTGCGACCCCAAAAGCATCTGACACCTATGTTATGGCTGCTTCATTCCTGACCTGACCAGATTCCATAAGCATTAGATCAAATGGGACAGAAAATCATGGTTTGATCCCGGGCCGACGCCAAGAACGTCCAACGCTCCCCGGCTTCAGCTCCCCCGTGAAGCAGATTTGGGGTAACAGAAGACTGCTAACCTTCCAGCCTAGTCCACCGTAATAATTGGACTTGTCTCTGTTTAAATAGTTAATTGATATCACATTTTTATAGAAAGCTGTGCAAAAATATATTGAGGTGGGAAGATGGACTCTCTCATTAGGGATGCGGTTACACCCGGCATGGGTCAGGAGGTCAGATCGTCAGCTAAGATGATCGAAGGGCCAAAGATTTTAGTTATAGGAGTCGGCGGCGCTGGCAATAACACCGTCAACAGGATGGCGCGTGTGAACGTGGCAGGCGCAGAATTGATTGCGGTGAACACAGACAAGCAGCACTTGTCTATAATGCATGATTCGATAAAGAAACTATTGATAGGACAAAGCGTGACTAGGGGATTGGGCGCAGGTGGCTATCCGGAAGTAGGGACCAAAGCCGCTGAAGTGTCCAGAGCCGCGTTATCCAAGGTTATGGAAGGAACCGATATGCTGTTCCTGACCGCAGGCATGGGCGGAGGGACAGGCACAGGGGCCTCGCCGGTCATAGCGGACATAGCCAAAGAGCAAGGGGCGATAGTCATAGCAATGGTCACTTACCCGTTCAGGATGGAGAGAGCCAGGCTGATAAAGGCTGATGACGGCATCGAGAGACTGAGGAAAGTGGCTGATACCGTAGTGATTATAGACAACAACAGGCTCGTCGAGTTAGTCCCTAATCTTCCGATAGAACAAGCGTTCAGCGTTGCAGACGAAGTAATCTCCCGCGCAGTGAAAGGGATTACAGAGACAATCACAACCCCGTCCTTGATCAACTTGGACTATGCCGACGTCAGATCTATAATGACCGCGGGCGGAGTGTCTGTAATCTCTGTCGGAGAGTCCAGAGGGCATTCGAGAGTGGAAGAGGTAGTTGAGGACACTTTGAAGAACAGCCTGCTTGACGTGGACTATACTGGAGCAAAGGGCTGTCTAATCCACATCACAGGCGGACCGGACCTGACGCTAGGAGATGCGAACGAGATCGGCGAGAGGCTGACCGAGGCGATAGACCCGCAGGCGACAGTCATCTGGGGTGCGAGGATAATACCCGAATACGAGGGGCGAGTCGAGGTCATAGTTATCATGACCGGAGTCAAGTCTTCCCACATAAGAGGGGCAGCATCCGAAGCATTCAGGAACTCAGAGAAAAAGGCGACCGACGATTTAGGGATCCGCTTCCTGTAGAATCAGAACCTCTGCACAAAATAAGGCATCGCATTTACTACCAATAGTATTAGGATGAAGATGCTCAGAGCCTTGACGGCATTCTTCCCGATTTTCTTATTCTTCATACCAAGCTGTCCAGCGAAGAAATTGACAAGATCCTCGAATATTCTTGCGCCGTCGAAGATAGCGAAAGGCAGGTAGTTTATCACCCCAACGAGGAAGTTCAGGATAGCCACCCAATAGAGGCTCTCGATTGCGTATTTCTGCAGCCAGACCGACAGGGTATAATTGGTGTTACTGGATATAGCATATGAGAAGCCGAAATAGCCGGAAGCGTTCCTCTGGATAGCTGCGCATCCCTTATCAGTCACAAAGGCTTCGACGGCATATGGCTCTTTCTTCGATAGGGCTATATCTATATTGTATATCTTCGTCGTGTTCGTAAAGCCTGCCTCTTGTGCTGGCGACCCGTTATCGACATAGTTGACCGCCAGATAGTTCACATACTTGCTGTCCCAAGGCACATACGACGGGACGAGGCTCGTCTGGTCTTGGACAAACTTTGGCTGCGCCACCCCCAACAGGCTCAGGAACAAGATTAGGAACACTATGCCTGTGATGAAGTTTGCCATTGAGCCGACCGCGAACACCCTCAGCCTCTTCGCAGGCCTGGTCTCTTTGAGCTGGTTCTCATCAGGCTCGGTGAACGCCCCGATAGGAAATATTCCGGCGGTCAGGAGGCCCATGGATTTCACCTTGATCTTCTCTATCCTTGCGACTATCCCGTGGGCAAGCTCATGCACCACTATCAAAACTATAAGGCCAAAGAGCGCGTGTATCGGTATCGATATCGGCGAGCCCTCTATTTGGACTCCGGGTATGAGTGGCGCTATTCCAGGTATGGGTACATAGCCAGCAATATAGCTCTCTATTATCATGTAAGTGTTCAGAAGAAGACCGTAAAAGATGAAGCTTCCAGTGCCTCCGACATACAAGCTGAACAGGAACTCAAAAGGCACAGTAGCCTGGCCGGTGAAGACTACGGGCACCGCTACTATGGAGGCGCCCACCACAAAGATCAGGTATTTAGCGCATACCCATAAGAAGTCTCTGAAGGTCCTCTTGGGCGTGTTGAAGAAAAGATAGAGCGAGCCCAGGACGCCGAACGCGAATATGAGGCCCATCTCCGAGAGAAACACGAAGAATCTGCGGTATCTCGACAGCTCGTCAAGCAGCTTCAGGCCCTTCTTGGTCCGCCATAGGCAGAGCGGACCTTGGACCTCTATCTTGAACTTCTTCTTGAAAAAATAGGCGGGCAGGGTTGCCAATACCAGTAGTATCAGGATATCTATCAAAGCCATGGATTCACTTCTTGATTATCGCTACGTCCTCTAAGCTTAAAGATGTTTTCGCTTTCTTCTTCTCTATAGCTTCTTTCTTGACCTGCTGGAACAGCCTTATCTTGAACAGCTTCTCGAGCTTTTTGGAGAGCTTCTCTGTAGGCACTAATTCGCCTTTCTCGACTTTCTTTATAACATTGAAGCTCTCGCTTATCTTCTTCGCGAGCTCCTCTTGGGTCAGGCTGGCTTTGGCTCTCGTCCCTCTTATCAGCTCGGCGTAATTATCCACTATATCTGTTTCCGTCTCTTCCCTCGTTATTGTTGTGACCTCGAGCGAATCTTCCTCTACCTTGGAGATGAACGTCCCACAACCGGAGCAGTCCTCGCACACCGTTAGTTTAGTCCCCTCGACCGAGATTAGATACAAGTCGCTGGAGTTTCTGCCGCAGATTTCGCAGTCCATGAAGGCACCTATTCTACCGGTATCTCTCCGCTCGTGTCCTTGTCCTCTTTCTCCTTGGCCAGGTTCACTTCAAGGACCCCATTCTTATAATTCGCCTTCGCCAGTTTCGTCCTGACTTTGGCCGGGAGCCTGACTTTCTTGCTGAATTTGTGGGGAACAAAGATGTCTAGAACATTATTCTCTCCCGTGACCTTGAGACTGATCGATTTTTTGTCGACGCCGGGAAGCTCCGCTATTACAGTCACCTCTTTCGGCTTGTTGATCACATCGACCATCGGCTCTCGCTCGTCCTTGACTATAGGTCTCTCGCCTTTCGGCGCGACGTTGCCGAACTGTTCAACGTCTACTTTTCCGTTGGGCCCCATCCGTATAGAGAAGCCGCTGACTATCGGCTTGTTGCTCTGCTGCTGGAGCCTCTTGATGACCTCCGGGTCCATAAAGGAGCGCATCATGTTCTGCAGCCTCTCTATCTCCTGTGCAAAGTCCTTGTCAAAGTCAGCGCCAAGTCCGAACGGGTCGAACTCGCCCAAGTCCTTGTCTTTCTTCTTCTTCTCGAACCAGAATGGCATATAGACCATCTATCCTTTTCTCTTTTGTTCTTTAAATCATTTTCTAAACCTTATGGCTATGACCAAAACCAACAGTGCAATTATCGCGCCAGTGACGATCTCCTTGGTATAGTCTCTAGCCCCTATCTGCCGCTCGAACCCGCTGACATACCCCTCGAAATCGGCTTTAGTCACGTTGATTCCGCAGGCGCCGACATTGAAGTCTTTACCTATGCTCTCTCCGACCAGCTCCTCGAACCTGGCGTGGCAGGCGGACTCATCCTCTTTGGTCACCTGGTGCCAGAACACGCGTGAGTCCAGGTAGTAATGGGAGGCCACCCCGATATCATAGAACCTCTCGCAGCCAATAGCCTCTTGCGATTTCGCAAGCCACTCGTCGCTCTTCTCGAGGGCGGGGCAATCGAACCGGTCAGGGCATACCCAATTGCCGTCAGGACACTCGTGCGATGGGTCGTAGCAATGGTGGTTGATACTGTCTTTAAAGTCCCTGTCCGGCGCTATGCTGCCATTGACCATATCTGGCATGCAGTCACCGCAACCGGCATAGCTGCATATCTCTCTGGCCGCGTACTGATGCGTGGTCCAGTCCCAGCTGAGGCCGGGTGCCACCATGGCCAATAGAAGCAAGATCCTAATAAGGCTCAACTTTCTCACCGTACAGCTCGAAGGTCTTCTCCTTGCCAAGGATCATTATCTCCTTGCTCTCGACCTCCCCCCTGAACGCCTCTGTGTTCGGCAGCACTATTATGTAAAAGTTCCTCGACCTGTCCTTGGATTCTGGGCTGCTCCATGTCCCCTTTCCGTCAAAAAATATGAATTCGCACATAATCGGCTGGTTCTCGGTCTTCTCGCCCCTGATGAAATAGAGATACTCTTTATCGTCTGATTCGATGCAGTACTGGGAATCGGTCTTGAGATAGACTATGTAATTCAAGATTTCCTTCCTTATCAGGTCCCCAAGCTCATCAAAACCGACGAGAGCCAATGCCTGCGGCGGGTTGCATTTCCCGAGGTTGACCAGGCAAATCAGCCTTTCGCCGACTGCATCGTAAAAGTTCAATTGGCAGCCTGCGCCCCTCAAGAGTTGCCTGAACGATATGACTTCTTTCTTCTCCCCAAACATCTGCTTCCTGACCACATTGAGCCTCCTGAAAAACTGGAAGGAGAGGTCGAGCATCACCAGCTTCTCGCCCGAGGTTATTTCGCTAATCCTGACCAGGGTCTTGATGATGTCTGTAAGATCCTCGCGCTGGATTAAGACTTTGTTGAAGATGCTCTTTGTCTTCAGCGTCATCAACTCCTCGACAGAGAAGGTTATGATCGGGGCGCCCTCCGCTATAGTGCTATAGTCGCCCTTGAAATTGGTCTTGGCATACTCTACAGCATCGCTCTCCGATAGAATGGGGGAATTGGGGTTGACTAGGGCTCGCACGGTTACGCTCAGGCCGTCCTTCTTGGCCTTGCCTGCGAGATAGAGGCTGACTATGAGAGAATCAGGACAATCGACCAGTATCCTGTCCCCGTTCTGCACTTTCAATTTTCTATAATACTCTTCCAGTTTCATAACCATCTCAACCATCTGTGCCTTTTTTCCATCTCAGCCACTACCTTATCGACATCGGTAGTCTTCTGCTGGTATTCTAATACCAGTTTTTTGAACGTGCTCTCGTCGATATGGCGTTTGAAGAATTCCAGATGAGTTCTTTTGTCCATCGTCTCTAAATAAACCTTTTCCTTCTTCAGCATCTTATAGTCTTTTGAGAGGTCAGAGCCCCATGTGTATAAGAAATATGCCGCAGCAGAGCCCCCAGCTATAAACAGAAGAGCGACGAAGAAAATGGTATAATCCTTCCTTTCGATGTAATTTATCACGAGCAGCCCATCTAATGAGTTGCCATATACGTCTTGTCCATATACAGATATGTTCTTAGTACCATAACTCTCGCCAGAAATGTTCAGGAATCCGCGGTATTTGTCTTCTACCCCCTCCAATGTGAATGTCCTATTGCCTAAACTCATCTTGAAATCCCCAGACAGCACCAGATCACTATTCGGATACATTATCTTCATCTCGACCTGTCTGCTGTCAGTCACATCTACGTTCTGCGTTGGGTTTAAGAACTCTATGTCTAGCATCCTACTTATGTTGACCTGAAGTGTTAGAGTGTCCGTCTCATTCTCTCCGCGCGTAGCCATTATGCTGACGAGGAATGAGCCCGTCGCGTTTATGTTGACTCTGTATTTGATTTCATAAAGACCATTCCCTAAGTTTGTAGATGTATAACTCATGGTTTTTGGGACAAGTATCACGGTCGCATTACTCACCAATTTGCCTTTCTCATCCTTGATTCTCACATCAAATAATGCGTTCTGGCCGGGAGACAGCACCACGCTGGGCGCGTTTGGGGATATCAGCTCCAGTCGTATGTATTTTTCCGGATTGGACGGCACAAAACAGCTACTGTTGCTGAGGCTGCATTGAGTGCCGCTCAGGCAACCGCAAAGAGAACAGTAGTCAATCAGAACACCTTGGTTGCAATACTTGGGCCTGACTATAGAACACTGGCCATATAGGGTACCATCAGAACAGCGCGACGTTGTTGGAACATAACAGCTCTGGTTTGTCGAATTGCAGATCTGACTGGAAGGGCAACCACATTCAATGCAGTTGTTTACTATGGTGCCATTGTTACAGTATTTTGGCAGAGTTATAGAGCACTGGCCGTATGGAGTGCCGTCGGAGCAGGCCGACGTGCCAGACGGTAAAGAGCAGACTTGGTTGGTCGAGTTGCATGAAAAGCCGCTAGGGCAGTAGCAGACGTCAACACATTTCTTCAACAACGCGCACCCATCTGAAGAACAACTGCAGATGAACGACTGGGTTCCGTTGCTCGCGCACTGACGGTTGAATATCGGAGTTCCAAAATCATTGCATGAAGAATTGCCCACGACTGTGAAATTCTTAGGCGGCGTTGTATTGTAGTTGTCCGCGTTGTCAGTCGCATTGGCGAAGTACTCTATTTTGACCGAGCTCCCATTCTGCACCGCGCTGAAAGGGAGGACGACGCAGACGAAGCTGGGCGAGGAATTAGTGCATTTCAGGTCGTTGTTGACAAAGACCTGCGTATTTTTCAGACCGCCCCCGGAATCATTGGCTGTGACATAAAGGCGGATGGTCTCGTTGTTGCTGTACTTCTCTTTGACTGAAAAAATCGTGACATTTGGCGGAGTCGCGTCAGCCGCATAAACTGGCTGCTTAACCGAGAAGGTTCCGCCGCTCGTGTTTGCTAGGTTCACATTGTCGAAAGCCACCGCATAGTAAGCATGGTCGCCTATCGCGCTGTCGTCCGTATAAACTGTGGAGTATGTCACACCGGTGCCCTGCGACGAATTTACCAATAAACCGTCAAGATACAGGTCGGTGTGGTTGATTCCGCTCTTCAAATCGCCCACCAGAGCATTGATGAAAACCCTGTCGCCAAGACGATACTCACCCTGGCTGCTTGCTGCATTAACCAACGGGGAAGAGTTATCCACCATGGTATATGCCGTATTTGAAAGGCTGGTAGAAACTAATCTGACTTCATCACCGCTAACTCCCTGCGAGATATAAAACCAGGCCTCAACAGCATAATAGCCGTGAAATCCATCTTCCTTATCATATAGCCTATAAAATTTTTGATTCGAAAAATTAGAATAGTAGAAGTTTTTGTTATTCTCATATACCTTGTAGTAGTAAAAGCACGGGTAAGATGAACAGTTCAAGTCGCCATAATACTCATCCTGCATTGATGAGGAATTGTCCCACTGCCATCTCAATGTGAAGTTCGTGGGCAAGTAGTATGGCAATGAGTTCATAACCGGTGTCGTATATCCCGATGGGGCGCCGCCGGGACCAGACAAGCTTATGGCGATAGAGGAGGTTAGCATAATCAATACAAGAAGCGCTATCCTTAGTCTCATCGAATCTCCTCTTCCAGTTTTCCCAAGTCAATTGGTTCTTCAGAAACAGGTTCTTTCTCCTCTGCGTGCCTCTCAAAGCCCGTCTTCTTCGTCGTTATGCCGTGCTTCTTCTCTATGTCGTCTATCTGCTGCTCCAGTATCCGGATCTTCTCAGTGTAATCAGCCAGAACCTTCCTCAGCGTGTCCTCGGTCAGCTTTCTCTTATAGTAATCTAGCTGGACCTGCTTGCTGAGCTTCTCTACCTTGCCTTTCTCATCGAGCAGCTCCGAGTACTTCTTGACAATCATCTTTTCCTTGAAGTATAGGTAGATTACAACCGCAATTATGGCGGCCGCAACGACTAAAAGGATTTCCGTGCCCTGCATGAAACTCAAAACATATATGCAGCAAGGATTTATTAATATATGCTGCGTAAAACATAAAAGTGGTTTGATGGAAGACAGATACGATAAGTTGCTGGCCGTTTGCCTGAAGCGAGGAATGTTCTATCCGTCCAGCGAAATACACAACGGTCCTGCGGGCTTTTTTGACTACGGCTCGATAGGCACTAAAGTCAAGCGAAATTGGGAGAATTATTGGCGCTACTATTTCCTGAAAGAGCTTGACGAGCCGTTCTTCGAGATAGACGCCTCGACCATAATGCCCGAAGGAGTCTTTAAGGCGTCGGGCCATCTCACTGGCTTTGTCGACCCTATAGCCAAGTGCGAGAAATGCGGGTTTTCTGAAAAGGCGAACCAGATAATCGAGGAGGAGCTGAAAGAGTCTTACGAGGGGATGACGCCTAAGGAATTGGATGCGGTCATGGCCAAGCACAACATCCGCTGCCCTAAATGCGGCGGCAAGTTCAAGGAAGTAGGCGTTCTAGGGATGATGTTCGGTTTCACGATAGGCGAAGACTATAAAGGCTATCTGCGGCCGGAGACGGCGCAGGGCTCCTATGTCTCGTTCAAGCGAGAGTATGCAGTCAATAGGGAGAAACTGCCCTTTGGCTTGGCGATAATCGGGAGGGCCTATCGCAACGAGATATCGCCGCGCCAGGGCCTATTCAGGATGAGGGAGTTCACCCAGGCAGAGCTCCAGGTATTCTTCGACCATGCCAAGATAGATAGCCACCCGAGGTTCGATGAGATAGCCAAGTCGGAAGTCACGGTCGTCCTGGCCAAGGAAAGGAAGAAAGGGGAGCAGAAATTGTCTATCGCCGAACTGCACAAGAAGGGCTATCCGAAGATGTATCTATACTATATGGCGAGGATAAAGGAGTTCTACGATTCATTACAGCTCAAGATAAGATTTTTCGAGAAGAATGACGAAGAGCGCGCGTTCTATAATAAGTACCAGTTCGATGGAGAGGTCCATTTCCCGAGTTTCCAGAAGCACGTTGAGGTTCTAGGTCTACATTATAGAACGGACCACGACCTGTCCGGCCACCAGAAGGTCTCTAAGCAGGACCTTACAGTCACCAAGGACGGGAAGAAGGTTCTGGCGCACGTCATCGAGCTGTCTTTCGGCGTCGACAGGAACGTTTTCGCGCTCTTGGATAACGGTTTCAAGTCAGACCCCAAGCGATCCTATATCCACTTGCCCAAGAAGATAGCGCCTTATATAGCCGGAATCTATCCATTGGTCAACAAGGACGGGATAGACGACAAAGCCCGCGCCATATACGACATGCTCAA
>Ga0315284_10010208_pt1 | contig 13381 bp, 13 predicted proteins | sample YL17G09_16_MG_FD_203696 | JGI IMG/M metagenome (GOLD analysis project Ga0315284, IMG submission 203696) | Sediment microbial communities from Yellowstone Lake, YNP, Wyoming, USA - YL17G09_16 | ecosystem: Environmental > Aquatic > Freshwater > Lake > Sediment | place: USA: Wyoming | collected...
TCACCCTCCACGTCAGTGATCTTGAAGGAGGCTCGGGCTTCATGCCCGCTGTTCTTCGAGTAGATGCAGCACTTGTCGCCCTGCACCACGAACAGGTAACCCCCGCCCCCTGTCGGAGTCACTTGAGGGGTCACGATCTTTACAACCCCCAACGCCGCGTTCAACTCAGCCGAATCGACCTTGAATTTGATTTCCATGTAGATTTCCCTTCACTTCTGTTGAAATGCCGAGAGGGCGTTCTCAACCTCGGTTAGCTCGCCCTCCAACTTCACGATCATGGTCTCAAGCTCTTGCTTGGCTCGATCCCGTTCCTGAGTGATCTTCTTCGGATCGTACCCGGCGTCCTTAATTTCCTGGACGATAGCTGCCAGTTCTTCCTTCTTTGCCTGAAGCTGCCCAGCTAGACCAGCCTTCTTCTGTACAACGGCGTTGTGACGCCGTTGTAGGTCATCAATCCTACTCTTAATGTCGTCTGACATACCCACCTCGTGTTTGCCTAGGCCACGCGGACCTAGAAACTGACTTCGCCGTCCTCTACACCACGCAGACTCGAAGCGGCGATTTCAGCCTTGATGTCTGGCTGCATAGAACGTTGCCCATCAGGACACAGAGGCAGGTAGCTACACAGTTTGCAATCCTCACCGGGTTTGGGACGAAACACCGCCCCCCGGTTAGCCTTTGGACCCAACTGTACCAAAGTCTGCTTAGCAACTTCGATTTCCGAGATAGACGCTAAGATTGCCTTCTTGAGGTCCTCTAGCTCTGTGAGGGAAACCGTGCTCCAGTCCATGCTTTCTTCTGGCTTGTAGCGCCAGAACAGAAAACCGAGTTTGGCAGGGATCTCCCCGAACTTGAGCCAGTACAGCATCGCGTACCACCGAAGCTGTCGGTGGTTCGTGTACTTGTCGCGCCACCTAGACCCCTTACCATCCACGATCACTAAGTCCCCGTGAGGGGCAATTCGACGCAGCACAAAATCGGCCCTACCGCCAATACGGTGTCCATCGACGTCGGTATCGAGCACCATCTCGGCCTGAGCCCCATTACCCAACAAGCGGTGGTGCTTGATGCTCTTTAGGCCCCACGGGATCGTCTCACGCACCTCGTGCTCAATCTCAACCAAAGAACGGGTTCCTTCCTTCAACCCCTTCTCCTTCCAGTTGAGCATCCCGCCCTTCTTGATCTCGTCCGACACAACCCCCTCCAGAGTAGGTTTTACGAGAGCAAGCAAGTTACCCAGAGCGTCCCCTTTCCAAAGCTGATCTCTGTAGAACGCCTCGAAAATCTTCCCCACGGTGTCCCCGTAGAGCATGTGAACGCGGTTATCCGGTTCCGGCAACGGCGTCTTGTCCACATACTTATGGCAGTAGCTGCGAGGGCAATCCAAGAAGACTTTGTGTGCTGAGTATGAGATATACATCAGCCTACGCCCCGTGCTTGTTCTAGGTACTGAAGCGCCAGATCCCTGACCTCTGTAGCAAAGTCTAAGGTACGGATGTTACCCTCAATGGTTGCCGTAGGATCAAACACAGCATCCTCTTGCAGCCGTTCGATGAATGAGTCGATGCTATGGTTCTCGCTCTCAGCGCGTTCCTTCTTCTCGAAGTCAAATACGTCCTCAGCCGGAGCTACAATGAGCGGCAACGTACGGAACCTAGCTACCCCAGGCTCGAACTCCAACAAGGACACCTGCGGGGTTCTGGTCGTGTTCTCATGGATCAGAGCCCCACGTGATACTGCACCCTGATTCACGAACTGCTTACCTTGGATCTCAACGATGCCTTGATCTCGATGCCAGTGCCCGAAACAGAAAGCGTCGGGACCATTGGGCGTCACGAGATCCGCGTACCGAAACACCGGCTCGCCGAAGAAGTCCTCAACCTTTGCCGGGGGTGATTCAGCGGCAAGCGCATGTACGATAGCCACCAAGAAGTCGTCCCCAGGCTTCTTTTGGATCGAGCGCAGTTCTTCGAGCGTTCGCTTAGGGTTGTAGGGGACCCCGACAACGCGCACCTGCAATCCTCCATCCGTAAAGACGGCTTCCCGCAGGTGCTGGAACACCCCGCAGGCGTACAGCACCCCTAGAGGCTGACGATCGATGCTCTCAAGATTGTTGTACGCGAGGTCATGGTTGCCCTCGATACAATAGGTCGGACAACGGTAGGCCTTGTGGATCTCAGCAGTGCGGAAGATCGATGCGTGGCTGTTGCGACCCGCCGCTTTGACATGGAAGTAGTCCCCACCATCCAGAACTGCGGTTACCCCATGCTCTACCGTCATACGCCCGATCTGCTCCAGGTTGGACCAGATTTCTTCGGGGTAATCGCCCTTCCAAGAAGCTGGGCTCTTGTCCGAGACATGGGTATCCGTACGGAAGATGAACGAAATGCGGGGCATCTAGACCTCACCATGCTGGTGCTCAGCCGTAAATTCGCGGTTGCAAGTTGAGCACACACCTAGGGCTTGAAACTCAGCCAGAATCTCAACCTCAGCCTGGGTCACAGCGTCCAGGTCCACCTTGACCTGCATCAGGTTCTTTGCAACGCTTTGCAACTTCTCTGCCCACTCTCCAAACCGCAGGTACGCATCACGGGACACTACGAGGGGCTCCAGGGCTGGGACACCCTCTGGGACACCCTTGGCCCTAGTGAAGAAATCACGCAGCCCCTCAACCTTGAGAGCCCACTGCACGAGCTTCAGGTAGCCCGTGCCCAGTGCCTCAAAACCTTCGATGTTGGGCGGAAGGATCTTCTCCACTCCCGCCAAACCAGCCACGGCCGTCTCCTTGTCGTTCAGACCAGCGACCAATACGCCAAGCGTCAGAACCTTTGAGCCCCCCAGTGTCACCGGATGGACCTCAGGAAGTGTGAGCCCCTCTACCGGGGCAAGTGCCGCAACAGCGGTCAAACTGCCCTGTAAGCTCGCATCAAAAGCACGCAAGGTCGTGAGCTTCGAGCACCCCAGCACCACTGGCTGGACCTCCGGTACTACCACAGACCCAATTTTCTCCAAACCCTTGATCCGACCGGCCACCCCATACGCGGACTCCACGAAATGCTCCAACTTGTCCAGACGTTGAGCAGCGGCCTCGGTAAGGGTGTCGGCTTCTTCGACAGAGATCACCCGGATCAGCACGTCGTCAAAACCATCGTAACGAGCTACAGCGGTCTGCAACTCCAGGACATCCTTCTGCCGAACCTTACGTGTGCTTGCAGCTTCTTTACGGTCCTTCTCGACCATCCGCGAAGCCACGTTGATCTCGTCAAGCTTAGCCACGTCGGACAGCACATCCGCCACAATCGTGCCCGACTTGTTCAGAATGAAGATCGGATTGAACTGATCTGAAACCTGAAGCAGTTCCTTCTCGTCACCGATCTTGACCAACGAGAAGCCGTCTGTCAGGAACTCAGGGGTACCTCGACCAACAACCGTGTGCGTAACCGTGTTGTGAACGTAGCGATTGACCGCATCACCCTTCTCCCAGAGAAGGTCGAAGCCCTCCGCAACGATGTGCACGGAACAGAAGCACTTGCAGGTCTTCGCACCCTTGGTGCCACGTGGGCAATCCACCCCATGACGGACGTAGCTATCGGCAGGAGCGCCCGTCAATGCAGCCTTGATGGCACGCACGACAGCGCTCTTGCCGATATTGCTTCGTCCAACCAGAGCCGAAAAGCCGTCTACCTCGACAACCTCATGGGCTATGGATTGAAAATCCCTGATCTCAATCCGCACCATGGGTGTCAGCCACCACTAGCTTCTGCTTCACCGCTAGCTTCCGCCGTAGGCTCGGTATCCGCCAAGACTTCCTCTTCGGGGGCATCATCCGGGGCATCGTCACTGACGTCCAACCCCTCAAGAAGGTCATCTTCCTCAGTCGGCTCATCCGCGACGTCAACCGCAGTGGCGTTCACAGATGCAACCAACTTCTGACGGAGAGCTTCAAACACAGGTGGGTTCTCGATCAGGAACTTGCGGAACTTGTCCTTGCCCTGGAAGCGCTGTGAGCCCACCGTGTAGAAGGCACCTTCACGCTTGATGACCTTCTGTGCCACACCCGTCTCGATGATCGAGAAGTAATCGTCAATGCCTGTGCCGTACCGAATGAACATGGAGGTCGAGTGCCCCTGCTTGCCGTCCAGCTTGCTCTTGACGACTTTCACGTCCGTAACGTTACCGTAAGGGAAACGCCGCACCTTACCCGTCATTGGGTCCTTACGCTCAATGATCTCGGACTTGATGCGAGCTGTACGCAACCGAAGACTGGCGTAGAATTTGATTGCCTTACCGCCACTCGTGTTGTCGTCACCCCCACCGTGATGCCCACCGCCCGTAGAGATCAAGGCACGTGTCTGATTGACCAGAATAAGGGCTGTACCGGGATGATCCGGATTCGACTTCGTCTTGTCCCCAGGCAGCATCGGGTACTTTTGAAGCCACATTGCGAACTTCGGCAGTGACCCGGAGAACTGGCGGGCCACAGCACCGATCTTCGCGGCGTCCTCGAACCCCTTTTCCAGCTCGTCCTTAGGCACCATAGCGGCCACAGAGTCCACACCAATGATGTCGATACCACCCAAAATGCCCAGGCGCATCATCGTGAAACCGTACTCCATGGTGTCCGGTTGAATGACGGTGAGCTTCTCTGGATCGTAGGACAACCCCAGCTTCCTGGCGTAGTGGTGATCGAGGCTGTGCTCGAAGTCGATGAACATCGCGGTACCGCCCGCTTTCTGGGCTTGGACCATCGCGGAGATCAGCAACGTGGTCTTACCGCTCGACTCACCGCCATAGAGTTCCGTGATACGACGACGAGGGAAGCCAGGACAAAGAAGTTTCCCATCTGTGGTTAGGGTACCCCCAATCAGCATGTCCACAGGGAAAGAGCCAGTCGAAACACACGGGTGCGAGGTCGCACCTGGCAAGATGGCTTTATGCCCTGTGTGCTTGAGGATCGCCGCCCGAACCATATTCATCATCGCCGCGTTGCCACTCGCCGCTTTCTTAACCGTTTTCTTCTCAGCCGCCATAACGCCTCATTTCGGTAACAGGGAGAACCTGTAGAATCGTTCGTTTTCTTTAAACGCCGCCCCGCGATACACGGTTTGGCCTTCTCGTTTGCCTCGCGTGAAGGTGTGTACCTTGGCGAAAGCCTTGTGCTCAGAGAGGGTTAGATCCGCCTCTTGAAGATCACCTCGTAGGAACATCCAGAAGCGTGCTGTTGACTTTGCAACCTGATACGCATCTGCCTCATCCGAACTCCACCGGGCAATCCCAGTATCCGCCTTGGCAACTTCGATCATGTCACTCTTGAACATTTTGCCCTTACGAAGCCTAGGGTCCTCTTTGGCCAACATCTTCACAGTCAGAGGATCGAAGTACACCACATCCTTACGCTTCAACCAGATCGCCTCATTGACCATAGAGAACAGAGCGTAAGCCCCTGGTGTCCACTGTTCGCCAAACGCCGGGGACTCAACCCCCACCGCCTCAATGAGTAGGTAGCGATCCAACAACGCCTTGAGTTCTTCGCGTAACTCAACGTAGCGCTCAACCCAGATGGTCTTAGGTGACGTAGACCACCTGCCACGAGCGAACACACGAGCTTGACCCGTGACGCTTGAATTGTGAATTACCCAACCAAAGCCGGTCAGGGACGGATCAAGTCCTAGTGTAAGCATAGGAAAAGAGGGGCCCCTGGGGGCCCCTCTCACTCAGATCACACAGCGTCTAGCATGTCCTGGAAGTTGTCCGACGACACATCCGAACTCGCGGGGCCATTGAGGCCGAGCTTGGCTCGAAGCTGATCCGTGGTCATCTCTCGGAACGGGATGAGCTTGTCGTACATGTTCACGGCTGCCGACAATACGAGCGACCTGATCGTGTCGTTCTTCTGCCAGATCGCGGGACCCGCAGCACTCGTCTCGATGTTGTGGAACTTCGGTTCCTTGCACTCCAACTTGACGTCCTGTGATGCCAAGCTCATGCCGTTCTCACGCAACGAGTCGTTCTGCTTCCAGATGTTCTGGTAGGTCTTGTTGCCGAACCGCCACGGAAGAATGCGCAGCTTGTTCTGCTTAACCTGAGTAGCGAACGCTTCCTTGTTGAGAGTACCCTCAGTGTCCGTTGGGTAAACCAGGAACAACGTCGTGAAGTACGGCTTGGCCTCAGGCAAACGCTTCCACACAGCATCGGCCTCTGGGCCATCTTTGCCGAGGCGCGAAAGAGCAAACCCAAGACCTTCCTGGTAGTGGGCACTCATCGCTTTGAAGTGGGCACGACTCACGTCGAGCTTGTCCGTGGCCGTCAGAGCATCCAGGCTCTTGCCCAGCGCTTCAGCACGCTTGGTGAGAGCCACCTTGGCGATCTCAGCCTCTTCCTCACGAGTCAGCTTCTTGATGGCTCGCTTAGCAACCTTGCGAGCTTCACTGACGGCGTTCGCATCGAACGTGTGGAAGTAGATGAACGCCCCGCGAAGGATCTGCCCCTTCGTGGTCATCTTCAACCAGTCTTGGGACCCCCCTCCGACGTTTTTCTCATCAACGTCCAGGGATACATCGTTGTCGAAGTCGTAATCCAGATCGTCACTCATTGTTTTTGTCCTTGATTATGGGCCACCCCAACAACAAAATGCCAGTTAGGCGGGATGTCGGGAAAAGGCGGTTTAGACCAACGACAGACTCTGATTTGACGGTGCCTTAAAGCAACGCTTGCGGCTAAGTCACGCAGAGTCTGTCAAAGGGCCTGTACACCACACTGCACAAGGAAACTTTCAGAGACTCTCCAAGATCGATAGAAAATCAGCCGTCTCAGAAGACAGGTCTGATCCTCCGCCCGCATCTTTGAGGGGCGCTACTACCGCTTGTGGTGCAGGGGTCTCCGATCCCTCAAGAAACTGCCTGATGCTGTCCTCATCCGCAGTGGACACTGCTACCGGAGACACCTCAGCCTCAACGGTAGCAACCTTTTCCTGAACAACCCGCTGATTTCCGAGATCAGGTCCCAGAGCCTCCACGGGTTCCTCAATAGTTTCAGGCTCAGAAATCAATTCCTCAAGATCAGCGGCGCTAAGCTCTTCGTTAAACGCCAACCCATTGTCCTCCCGCTGCCCCTTGAAGGCCCTCTCATCCCCGTAGAAGGCTCCGGTGGATAGCTCAGTCTGCATGAGGCGACGCTGGTCCTTAATGGCCGTCATCGTCGCATGCAACTCACGGTTACGGTACGCAACAAGCTTCCCCACAGCATCCAGCGAATGCATACGATCCTTGAGTTCGTTCATACGAACCCGTTGATCTCTAAGCAGGAAACCTACTGTAGCCTTACGATCCTCAATGCTCGCAAGAGCCTTGACCCTAGAGTCGTTGGACAGAAGGTTGTCATGCTCAAGAGCGTAGACGGCTTCGAGCCGACGAAGCTCGCTACTAACTGCAAGCTTCTCCCGATTCAACTCCGAGACCACAAGGCTCACCTTGTTCAGGTGCCCACGGCAGGTCGCGATGATGTCTTGGAAATACTGGGGGCCGAGCATCCCTGGCTCACTCGCCAGCTCCAGCACATACCCGTCCATTTCCTTGAAGATCTCGTCTACCCTGATTTCGGTGAGCATGGGGGTAGCTACACCACGGGGCGGTCAAATAGTCCTTCAATGGGCACGACCTTGTATGGCCCTGTCTGAGCACATCACCACCCGAGTGGCGGCCCGCTTTGCACAGGCTCAGGACGACGAAGCTGCCCTGGACGCCCTAGCGGACCATTGGGCCGATGTCTTCCTCGACGAGTTCATCGCCAAAGCTGACTTTGACGAGAGGAACGTGGTTCAAGTGCTCCAGAACAAGGGGGTATCTGCCGAGGACATCAATCGGATTGCACCCCCCACAAAAGAGGCTGGGATCGGGACCTTCGTTAGGGTTCTCGGGGGATTGGTGCTACGCGGGCTGTGGCGCATGCTAATTCACCCTTTCCTGGCCATTGGCAAGATGTTCGTGTCCCCGACCTTCCGAAACGAAATCAAGACCTCATTCAAGAGGGCTCTCAGTCATGAACTCAGGGCCTCCAAACACATGATGTCCGTGGCGGGTCGCTTGGCTCGTGGGGAAGAAGTGAACCCCCACGAGCGTAAAGCCGCCATGCACCAATTGACCGATATCCTGGTCAAGACAGTGCTCGTCTACTTCGCAAGCCCCCACATCGCACACCTCTTTGCGAGCGGTATCTGGAAAGCATTGGCAGCCCTGCTCTCACCGATCGATGAAGTGGTATTAGTCCTCTTAGACAAGCCCATACGGGCAGCCTCTAAGAAGCTCATGAGCGCCGACATCGGGCTCATGCCCTCAGGGTTCTACACGCACTTCTGAAGGAAGGTCTCATGTACAGCTACGATAGACGCCAAGCAACTATCGGTACGACTCCACCCACCGTTTATTACAAGGATGGGCGCGAAGAACCGTTAGACTCGAATCTCTGGGGTGAGATCGTCCGAACTTTTCAAGCGGTAACGGAGTTCAGAAACCCGCCTTGGCTCGACGCTAAGCTCAAGAGTAGAATGAGCCGTATGGGGCTGTGGCATGATTTCTACCGCTACGATATAGACGAGAAGGACTCCAAGATCCTTTGGAACTTTTTGGATTGGGTGCAGACTGGAGCTAGAGGTATGCCTGAATCATGGCTCCCATTGTTGCAGCCAAGTGTTGTGAACACCATCAAACTGTTACAGAAGGTGGAGCCAGAAGCCATTGCCAATTATAGGGTGTTCAAAGAGCAGTTGGCTGAGTTCGCCAAGAGCCATGAAGGCGCTCTAACCCCCCGTGGTATCTTTGGGGTTGGTATGACGACGCACCAGATAAACGATACCTTGAGACACATGTTCTATGACGGGCTTTTAGATTGGGACAAGACTCGCAAGGTGTTCACCCTCAAAAACCCTTAGGTTCAGACAATGAGTTCCCTCAGGATGGTGTTGCGTTGAAGCACCCGGTCATTAGCCACGGCTTTCAGGACCGCTTCCACTTCGCCCAGAAGCCACACCTTCTTACGAGCCCTAGTGATCGCTGTGTAGAACAAATTCCGTTGCAGCATGCGGCCCTGGGCTTTGACCAAGGGTAGGATAACGGTCTCGAACTCCTCACCCTGACAGCGGTGAACCGTTACCGCGTATGCCAACTTGAGCATGTTCATGGCCTGACCTTTAGGGATCTCCACATTCGCATCCGGGGTACGCCCTATCCCGTGAACCCGTAGCGTCAAGCTTTCCCTAGTGACTGCCAGTAGCTTACCGATATCCCCGTTGTAGACGTTCAGCTTGTAGTTGTTCTTGATGACCATCAAACGATCGCCAATCCGTAACTGGACCGTCGGAGAAAGCTGCCACGTGTCCTGCCCAATGTCCGGGTTGAGTTGATCCCGTAACAACGTATTCAGATTGTCCACCCCAACGGTACCCTCGTACTTCGGGGACAGCACTTGGAAGTTGGCGTCTCGGGCCTTGAGCTTGACTGCCATCTTGACCACGAGGTCTGCAATCTGAGCCTCATTGGAAAGCTGGACGAACTTGAACTCGGTGTCGTCCTTCGGCGGCAAGTCCAACGGAGAGGCACCCCGTCGGATCCTGTGGGCCGCCAACACAATGTCACTGGTCTCAGCCTGACGAAAGACGTGCTCCAACTTGATGGTGTGGACTGCCTTACAGGCAATCAACTCCCGCAGCACGTTACCCGGACCCACTGAGGGCAACTGAGCGTCGTCCCCAACCAAGACCAGCATCGTCTTAGGGTCAAGAGCGTCCAGAAGGCGGTAGAACAGCTCCTGGTCCACCATGGACAGCTCATCCACGATTACCGCCCCAGTGACAAGCTGTGATCCATCCCCAACGCCCCATTGAAACCCATCGTACTTGAGAGCACGGTGAATCGTCTGCGCCGGGGCTTCTGTGACAGAGGCCAACCGCTTCGCAGCAATCCCCGTGGGAGCCATGAGCATGAAGTCCATCCCGAGACTACGAAACAGATGTACGAACGTCCGAATCAACGTCGTCTTGCCGGTGCCAGGGGCTCCCGTGACGACCAGCACCCGATTGACGATAAGCTTGATCACAGCCTCTCGCTGCAAGTCGGACAGGGTGATGTTGCTCGACTTCTCGTAGCTACTCAGGAAAGCCTCGTAGTCTATGTCTAGCGCAGAGGGGGTTAGGAATCTCGACAACTTCCGGGCAGCCCCTCGCTCATAGCGGTACATGTCTGGGGCATAGATTCCAACCCCATCGTCCACCAAAACAGCCTTGTTCTGCTCAAGCTCAACCAACGCCACGTCCACCGCCCCTGAGAGATCTGGCACCTCGAACGGGGCCACATGGGCATAGGACGCCAGCGACCCCAGCAACGAGGCGATGTCCCCACGACGAACGAACAGGTGCCCCTGCTGCTTGACCTGCTCCCGAAGCACCCACAGGACACCGCCAGCAATACGCCGGGGATCCCCAGACCCGATCCCACGGAGAACTGCCAGCGTGTTGGCACGGTGAAACGAGAACCCGTCGATCTCCAAAAGCCGGTAGGGATTCTGGGAGAGCACCTCAACCGAATCGTACCCAAACCGATGAAAGACGGCTGCGACCAACGAAGCCCCAAGCTCGTACTCTTGCAAGAAGTCCGACAAGGCCGCGATACCCAGCACTGCCTTCCACTTGACGATGGCTGCCCGTAGCGCAACCCGGTCATCATCGCTCGCTGCGACCTCTAGGACACGGTCATCCGAGAGTGCCGTATACGTGCTTGCACCAAACTGACCCACCACTCGGGTCAAAAGACCCCGGTCAGAGAATACTTCCACGCAGTCACTCAAGAAGCGTAGGGCATCCCTTGACGTCTGTGCCCAAGGCTTCCACCCCGTAGCCTTGATCTGACGGCCATACTTCGCGTGCTTGGTCCAGTCCCCCTCAACCTCTAGAGTGACCCCAGAAGCCAGCGTCACCCCGAAGAAGTGGCCTGCGATCTTGATCTCACGCGGACACCCCAGCCTCTCAGCTTCGGACACGGAAAACGAAACGATGTGGTGCGTCCCGCTCGTGTGAAATATGCGCTCTACGCGGCCTCTAAAATACGACATAGGTCGTAGACGCTACACCAACACTAGATTGTGCGGGTTGTGCTAGCCATCTCATTGATCCACGCAATCGTTTCACCGTAGTCCGAGTGAATCAATTCTCCACCACCCTCGCCATCATCGAAGTCAACTGCAACGAACCCGGTACCTCCGTAAGCCCTGAAATGGTTGCGATGAGGTTCAGGCATACTGAGCACGTAAAGCCGAACCCTCTCAGTCAAATTTACGGGTTCGTCGCTCATAACCCAACCAGCTTGAGGAATTCATCCTCGGAGATACACTTGGTCCCGTTCTTACGGGCCGCCACAGCCTTCGAGCTGGTGGAGTTGGCGTCGGCCAAGACCAGGTAGGTCAGCTTCTTGCCAACCGAGTTCTTCACCTCACCGCCAGCCTTCTTCGCGAGCTGCTCCAGCTCTGCCCTCGGACGACTCGAAGCACCCGTGAAGCAGAAGCTCTGGCCTGTGCAGGAGCCGTGGACCTTGCCCTCGATCTCTACGCCCAGGGCCAGCAACCTGTCCACGATGGCACTGTCCTGTTGCAACCACGTCCAGATTACCTGGGCCTTCACGGGACCCAAGCCCTCAACCGCCGAAAGCTGCTCAATGTTGGCAGCCTTGATCTTCTCCAGACTGTCCAAGCCCGCATTCATGGCCATCTTGATCGTGCTCGGTCCGCACAGTGGGATCGAGAGAGAACCAAGAAGCACGTCCAGGGTGATCTTGTTCCGAGCCCACAACGTCTTGACAACCTTGGCCGCTGACCGTGGACCCATTCGGTCCACGTCCGCCAACTGAGCCTCAGTCAGCTTGTAGAGGTCGGACACGTCATTCACGAGCCCAGTGGCTACGAGCTTCTCGATGAGAGTCTCGCCCCACTCCAGGACGCCCAGAACTGCCACGTACCGCTTGATGCGGCCCACCGCCTGGGCCGGGCACTCCGCCGTGTTGGTACAGACCAGGTACTCGCCCTCCATCTGCGTCCGACCCTTGCAGGTCGGGCAGAACATTGGGGGCTCAGCCACGGTCCCGGTAGCCTTACGGACAGCGGCAACGCGAGGGATCACGTCCTGAGCCCGAGCAATCAAGATGGTGGCCCCTACGTCCAACCCAAGCTGCTTGATATACGCGACGTTGTAGAGGCTGGCACAGGTGATCTCAGCCCCCAGCACACGCACCGGATTGAAGACTGCCACAGGCGTGATCCGGCCCGAACCACCAGTCTGCCAGTCGATGCGTTGCAACACCGACTCACGAGTCATCGGGGCAAATTTGAACGCCACCTGACCCTTGGGGCGGTTGTCCACGTCCCCAAGTGCCAGTTGAGCCGCGATGTCGTTGATACGAACCACAAGCCCATCGATCTCGTAGTCCAGCTCAGCCCGCTTGAACTGCTGGTACTCCAACCAGAGGTCATGCGGAGTCCTGATCCCAGGGGTCATCGCCGTCACGTACCAACTCGGGATCAAGAGGCCCATGTCCGACAACCACGCGAACTGCTCCCCCTCAGACCCGAAGTCCTGCCCATCGGCCACCTGGTAGAACATGATGGTCAGGTGCTCACAACCATGACCATCCAGACGCTTGGCGATACCGCTGGCTGCGTTTCGAGGGTTAGCGTACTGCGGGAAATACTTGGCGAGGTCACTCTTTTTGAGGATCACCTCACCACGCAACGTACCCGTAAAGGGCTTTGCAAGCTTCCCTGGTACGCCCTGCATACGGGCAACATTCACGGAGATGTCCTCCCCCTGAATACCGTCTCCGCGTGTCACAGCCCGCGAAAAAGCCCCGTTCACATAGTCCACGGCAATCGAGATACCGTCCAGCTTTTCGGTCACGAGCAAGGGTGCAAACTTCGCCTCCCCTGTACCCATCACCCAGGCGGTCAGCTCTTCGAGTGTGTTGATCTTACTCAACGATCCCATAGGAATCGTGTGGGACGCCTTCTGCCATTCGGAAACGGGCGTGGCCCCGATCCCTGTGATTGCCGGACTGTCGTGCTTGAGCGTGGACAGTTCGTCCACCCAGGCATCGTAGACCTCATCCTCAATCAAAGGCGCGGCAGTGTTGTAGTAGGCGTGGCGAGCCTGCGTGATGAGGCTCTCTAGTTCAGTGATGCGAAGGGACATGCCCCGTACTACACCGGGCAAGCACAGAATTCAAGAGACTAATGAAGTGATCCTGGCGTTTTTAGGGTAGGTACCTGATCGACCGGAAGATCCCCGCTCTCCACCATACGAGCAAGTTCCTGGATGGATCTCTGTGGGGTTACAATGAAGCGAACT